>BNJU01002301.1_pt1 | contig 126788 bp, 193 predicted proteins | sample 8539281 | NCBI WGS metagenome assembly BNJU01 (sample SAMD00202456, study PRJDB9452) | human saliva metagenome | isolation source: human saliva | place: Japan | reverse complement strand
TCAGTTACGTATTAAGTGTGATTGTGAGTTCCTCAAGCTAGGAAAATGAGCGATTATACTGGTGAAAGGGAAATAAAATTAGATATGCCCAATCCTCAAAATTTATTATATCAGCTCTGGGATGCAATTAGTGATCTTAGTTTTCGATTCGGGAGAGGAGAGTTTATTTCCACCATTTATATCTCCACATACTGTTTTACCAAATAAAAATTAAGAAAATGCAGAATTCTTATATAATCATCAAGCAACAAAGCATAGCTAATTAGTTTAGAACGAATGCAATTAGTTCCTGAAAAATGGAGGAAGAAAAGATTTGCCTACTTACCATCATATCAAATCTATTTATAGTGAACTTGTGAAAGAATTCAGGAATGGAACCGTCAGTAACGATTACTACTAGGGTTTGATACTCTCATCAGATGAATGTCCTATTTAAATAGAGCGATAACTGTTAGAAGCCTTCGCCAGACTACAGAGCTTTTCAGATGATATTATTTTTACGGAAGTAAATCATCTCAATGAAACACGGGGTTGGTAATGCAGTCCCTCCATATTGGCTCAAGAAATTGCAAAGTTATAAAAGATGATATAGAATTTAATGACTACTAATTATCCATTAATCTTATAATAGATAAACCTAGAAATTTAAAATTAAGTATCAATCTATCTTGCTAAAAAATAATAAAAGTATTTCTATTATTTATTTTGGGTTTCGTGAACCATAAATTATTATATAGTCAAGAAGTATTGAATAATGGGAGGTAACTTCAGAATTAAATTCTTCTATAAGATAAGTATATAGTTACAGTAAGTGTTATAATAATCAGTATACAGAAGAAGAGTTTATTAAATTACAATCCTTACCAAGTTTATTTACTTCAATAAATAGAGTCTTTATTGTGGTGCATTTGAATTGGTTTGAAGTTGGAGGAGATTATTTTTAGATAAAATAAACTATTTAGCTCAGAAAGAAGCAATGAGTCGCGTGTTAGATATGATAAATATATAGAACAGCAACTTAATTGATTTAATTGATTTGGTTCATAAACAGGATAGATTTGAATGAGGAGTGTTTTTTTTTAAATGGCTAATTGATGATTATCATTTTAATGAAAAAATCTAATAAACATGTCAACGATATTATCAGATAATGCTATTTATAAAATTCCATTAGATAGTGGTGACGATTCAATATTTATTGCTTCTGTATATGAGGTTATCTTTATAATGATTCATTATCTATACCATCGAAGTTGAAAGTAAAGGGACTTTAAGAATCTTGGGAAACGTACTTGATTCTAAATGAACGCATTTATTAATAAAAGTGGAAGGGAAATATACAGAAATATAAATATAGGTCAAGATTTCGAGGGATGACTCTTATGTTCAGAGCTAATTTTGATTTGAATAATTTAGATTCATCAGGAGTTGGTTTTGTGAATAAAATCATAATTTATTTTTAGAAATTGTAATAAAGATTTCTAAAAAATTTTATTATCTATGGGACTTTTTCTTATACTAGCCGGTATTTGCAATAGGTAAACTCTGGCTTTGTCTGTCATCACAGAACCAACAGGAAAGAACAATTATTGCTTCTGGGTTTGTTCGTCTGATTACATGAGCTTTGATTTATTAGGTTATATTTCATCTGTGAAGTAAGCCCAAAATACATTATCACAGACAAGTTATGTTTTATTGTGTGCCTGGAAACATATTGCAGATAGTGGCTTTGACCTAAAAACAGGTAAAGTAACTGAGGAACAATTAAATGAGATTCAACCTTATTGGCTCTGTTTAGATGAAATGAACTTAGCACCAGTGGAGCAATATTTTGCGGATTATCTTTCAGTATTAGAAACTCGTCGATGGAATGGAGAAGCATATCATCGGTGATCTTCTTTATTAAAACCATGCTGCTTGAGAATGTTCAATCAAAACGATTTTGATTAGATGAGGGAGAGGTTGTGGGACATTTTAAAGAAGCTGGGGTTTCAATTCCGTTTAATCTGTTGTGGCAGGCACAGTAAATATGGATGAAACTACTCATGGATTCTCTCGAAAAGTTTTAGATCGTGCATTAAGCTTCGACTTTAATGAGTTTTATCCAAATGACTTTAATGCTTATTTCTTGTCTCATGCTCAAAATAAGACATTTCACCTACCCTATTTATTCCGATGCGAGCTTATCTCTAATTTTGATTCAAATTTTGTTAAAGAAAGCTGTGAATTTCTATCAGAAGTAAATAATATAATAAAGAATTCCACCTTTGAATTAGCTTATCGTGCACAATAAATGAATTACTACTTGCGTGAATATCAACCCCCAAAATGATATTGAGCTACAATCCATTTGGGATGATTTTAATGATAGCAAAGTGTTACCGTACATTGAAGGGGACCTCAGAAAATTAGATTTTGATGGTGAAAATCATTATTAATCAACTTAGAAGCGATAATTACAGGAACACATCAGCTATTTGCAAGGCGAAAACGTATTGATTTAATCTCCGAGAAACAAAGGAAGGAGATGCGCTTAATATAGAATGTCGGAGTAAGGCGAAGATTCGTTGATGCAAACCAAATCAGAGAAGTTTGGGTTTACACATTTCTGGAAAAATAAGGGAAATGGATTGTATTTTTAATCAACAACAGATGAAGCCATTTTGAGCTTTCTATTTATGTTAAAGATAGTGAAAAGAATACTACGCGCTATCAACAAACCTTACGCAGGGCAGAAAGTGCTTCTATCCATCAAACTGAAAACGGAAATTTCAGTGTACCAGGACGTAAAATCTGCAAGTGAAATTCAACCGCTCTGAAAATACTCACACCATTTTGAAATTCTATTTTCCCGTGATCCTATTCATTATGCGGAATTGCGCTCTGGCAAACTCGTGCCAATTAATGATGGTTTTCGCTTTTTCTCAAGTTGCTAATAATATGCTTGTTGGAGTACTAATACAGGGAATGGATATTGGGCAATTAAGTTTACCCCATTTATTATGAAGATAAAGCAGGAAAAGGTTATTCCATCATGCTTTCTTTTTATGGTTCTGCCAACAAAGATTGATCTTCAGCAAGATATTGAACCTATTAATGAAGCTATTGATGACGCCTCTTGCGCACGTAATCTTTACGGCTAAAACAACAGAGCAGGGGATTGGAAAACAAACATGACAGTTGTTATTTCCTCGCCATTTTGGCTTTGCAAGCACTTTTCAGCAATTGGCAAACAACAATTCAGCTCAAGCTTTTGAAAAATTATTAAAATTCACCGCACAACCGTTTACAGATTCATCTTTACATCAAAAGGTGAACGTTTGGGAAGTTGGTTTCGCAGCAAACCTTAGGAATTATATGATTTAGCTGGTTTTTTGTTTGGGTTTTGTTGTGTGTTGTTTTTTGTTTGGTGTTTGTTTTGGTTGTTTTGTTTTTGTGGTTTGGGTTGTTTTTTTTTTTTTTTGTTTGGGTTGGTTGTTAGGTAATGCAAAAGAAACTAGTTATTCCACGGTTTTTCTTATATTTGGCAGAGTTATGTTTATTTAAAGTCCTTTCTTCATCAGAGCCTAATTTAACAAAATCACTTTGGAACTTTATGAAGTGTGGTGCTAGTGAAGGTTCGCCGATTGTTAATTCCTGAAGAACTTGGTTTTGAAGAGGCTCGCCTCAGAAAAGCAAACTACTGTTTTCTGATCAACTTGATTTGACGATGAAAAGATGGAAATGTATGGTGCATTTCTATTTTGAGAGACGCGATGCGTAAAATTAAACTTGCACATGAACCACAATCTTTTCATCACATGAAAATTAAGTCCTATTTGAACACCCAAAACCAGATATTTTATTAGAAGTACTTTTCCCAAATAAAACAACGTTTATTTGGTTATTTGATGCAAATCACCGTTTAAAATCTGATGAGCGTGAAGATGATTTAGTACCAGATGATGCACAACAACCAAATGTGCATCGTTATCGTGACGCACAGTTTGGGGCAAACAGGATAAAGGTAAAAGTCGTCCTGTGTTTGGAGCTCACGCCTGTATCCAGGTTTTGATCGTTACTAAGTGGAAGAATCCGCATCAAGCCGGAATTAATGAGTCGGTATTGGTGCATTTGCATTGTTGTCTCAGCCAACAAAATCAAGGTGCACTCGACAGGATAGAAGTTTCGTTAGGAAATTATCTACTTTCTTCACCAATTATTACAGGAAGAGTATTTATTTGTGTAAGAATCAAAGCCGGAATTCTTTATACAGGAATGAGAAGCAACAACTTTATACCGACTTAACGATGTTAGTTTCCTCTTTGGTCATGCACATAAGAGGGAAGGAAAATGTACGTCTCAATAGAATACTTTGAACGTTTTTAAACAACGCAATAAGGAAATACTACCATTTCTACCACAAGATACACACTTTTGAAATGAAAATATAAGGCTTGCAAACATATTGTTAATGAAATCGCTGTGGATTAGCTGAGCAAGATGAACAAGCACTACAGTCATTAGACAGTAGTATGGCAAGAAGAGGGTTTTATTAGTTAAACGGCACACATTAACTGAAGCACAGGCAAGGTGATATATCTCTGTAATTCTGAACGCTTTGGATTATCTTTTTGAGCTGGCAGGGTCTTGCAATTCTACTCTAACCCAATTAGAAATGTACCTCTAGAAGGATTTAGAAAATCGATGAAGCTGGACAACGCTGTCAGCAAAATTGATAACGAGCAGAATTTAACTTTATTGAACCGTAGGCACTGAGTTTTCATTTAGAGTAATGACAGCGCGGGTGAATTTCCGTCGCGCACCTCCACACAAGGCCACCGACCCAGTCTGTTGCCACTTAGCTGCCATTGTTTTCATTCTCTGAGCCCAATGAGGCATCAAAACAATCAGCATCAGCTTTATTACTAAACACATTGAGCATCTCTCGTAAATGTGCTGTTAACGCATTTTTCCTACGGATCCTTCTGTTTTCCCACGCCTCTACATCAGCACCTTCAGAGGTAGCATCGCTTTGCCGCCTGCCCAAGCTACCCGGCATGTAACTCATATGCCAAGGCTCACGCCCGATCTCGCCGACATCGCATTAAAGGGCAAACTCAAAAATCAGTGCGCAGGTTTCAGTGAGAAATTCACTCAGTTCAAAGAACAACCGCCTCATATTCCCAAGGCTCAAGCTTGTAAGGATTGACCTCATGACAAGCACAACCGGGATCGAAAATACTGTACAAATCTCCGTGCCCCTGTCGATGCATCGGCTCGCCCGGTAGCGTTGACCAGCTGCAAAATTGCTTGCGATTTTCGCCAATCGTCCAACAAGCTCACAAATCTAACGCATCGCCTCGCATCATCGTGCACTTTTACGTTCACCGTTAAATTTGCCGTTCCAAATAAGTTGTTGACGCGCAAAATCACGAAAACTGCTGGCGGGTTGTAAATCGAGCTTCATTGACCGCATCTTTGCTGCCAAGTCTTTGAAAGGCTGCCGCCTCTGCCTCGCGATGGTCTGGCGTAATGCGGTGTTGGCAAATCTCACCACGTCTCCTGAGATTTGCCGGGTCAACATGTCAGGGTTAATTTCTATCTTTAGTTATCCAATAAATTCACGAGCATTTGATGATAAACTGACCCCACCTCCACAAGATCGGAGACACTTCACACATCATTCACCTATGCGAATGCAGCATTGAGCGCTGAATTCCATCACTTCCGCGCCCATCAGCGCAAATGAAGCGCCCATCCGACGTACCACCGCCCGTTTCGCCGTGGCGTAATGCCCGTGGTTTGCGTTTCGATAGCGGTAGTTAGCGCATCTATTACATTTCGCTCCGGTCGCTAAAAACGGTTTGCCGGAAAAGATTCCACTCAATGCGGTATTTCAATCCATGCGTCCAGCATTTCAGCGACTTTTTGCTTGATGATTTCTTTATCGGTCACTTCCGTGCACAACGCAATTAATTAAAATGCACAAAGCTCACCCGATCACGTTATTGCCGCCTGTACCGGCACGTAGAATATTGTGCGATTTCGGTAAACCGGTCGGCGGGGATTCATTGCCGTTGTCCCACTGATATAGGTTGTCAGCCTTTGGTGGAATGGAGCCGCTTTCGTGAATTGGATTTTCCGCCAGTCGTGGATACAAGCGCCGCACTTGAACGCCTTGGAATATAGAGATTGCCCGTAATCGGAACCGCGACGACTCAGCTTTGACCACATCGCCCAAAGCTTTCGAACTGGGACGGTTCGCCCACATGCAATACGTGATTTTCTCACCGCGCGCCATTAAGGTTTCTACCACACGTACCGTGCCATCTTTCGCGTACCGCTTCTTCATCGGATGCACACGTGCTGGGATTGTGCCGGCATGATTCGCTGCTTTCATATATTCTTCCGCCGCCACAATCATCGGCGCATACTAATCAGCCTTCTCATATCGGCAAAGACCGCGACCATAAAGCATATCATCTACCGCAGGTTTCAGAAAAACTGGCGGATACGTCCATTGGCTTTCAATACTGTTGGACACAACATCCGTATGCCCGGCAAAGGGCAACGCACTGCCTCACCAGAACCATGCTTTTGCCCACAAGTTTATACGAGTCGTTAAAAGGCATCCATTCAATTTGAGCCTAATTTTTCTAACAAACGAGCCGCGAATCAGTTGCTGACAACCTTCGTCAATCTGGACCAATGGAAGGGCGCATGGATCAAATCTTGCGCGAGAGAAATCACTTTTTCTCCTTCATAAAAACTCCTGAAAAATCACCGCACTCTTTAGGCAAAAACACAGCTTGATATTCTTTTTCATCAAAACCAATCAATGCCTTACCCTCTGCAAAATAATCGCGTGCTTAATTAAGGTCGGATTTGTCTGCCAAGACAGAAAAGTGCGGTGGCTTTGTGACAACGTCACGTCCTCATGGGAGATTGCGCCGAGTCGTGCTACGTTTATTGACCAAATTTTTCCCAACTCGAATTGCGCTTCAGCTTTGCTGTAAAAGCGGTATCTAAAACCGTCCACCTGATAATCATGGAGTTTATGTCTCGATGTTGTGATCGGCAAGCCATACGGGCTTTTTCACAGTGTCGCAGTTTTTAATGCTCGTAACGGTGACTGCGTCTCCCTTATTCTCTATGGATGGGGGTATTATTATACCGAAAATGACCAATAATTTGAGAAAATAACAAGTGACAGCATAATCAGGCATAATGCAAAAAGGTATTTACAAAAAGGGAGCATAAAGTGAACTCACCTTTTAGAACAAATTTCAATTTACTCAATTCAGCGAAAAGAAGAATATGCTTTAGTTTAGAAGAACGACAATTAGCCACTAAAGCAAGTTCGGATACTTGGCAAACGATTTTGAATAATGAAATAAAACCGTTTTGATTTTAAAAATAAGGTAAAACAATGTTTTCTCACTTTCGATGTTTATATTGCGGAAGCGTCGGATGAAAAATCTTGAAAAGAGATCTCGCTCAGGCGGTTTATTGTCACTTATTTGACTGCAAAGATGAGCTTGATAAATTAAAATTGATTTTGTCAACCTTCCGCAACTTCGACCATTCTGGGGAAAACCGTTATAAATATATCACAATGAATAATATCTATTTTCTTTATGAAGTTGCTGAAGATGAAAAGAAAAGTAGTTATTTTAGGGGCTAAATTTAATAACAAAAGGAAAATTTTAATTTTGCTAATACCTTAAAACAGCAAAAAGCAATGAGAAAATGGATTGAAGATTATCCCAAATACTATCCAAATAAATAAAGCCCGAATATTCGGGCTTTATTGCACTATCCTAACAACTTATGCATGCAGCAATAAACGCCGCCGGATTTTCTAATAGAACTGCGCTCTGCAAGCATGCGGCTCTAGCAACAATTCCACCCAATCGGCAAATTCTGCTTCATCAGTCAATGTCGCTCACTCACCAAGTGATGTTCCGTTGCTTCAAAGGCGTATTTCACTGCTCCGGTACAGGTTGGACCTGCGCAAAGCAGTTTTGCCATTTTGTGTGGTCATTGGTCATACCGGTAGAAACTACGCCGGCGTATCGGTTAAACGGTGAGTTAAACGAACCTCTTTCACGCGTTCGCTCAGCAAGGTTTTTACGCGCTCAATAAAACTATCAAAGGCTTTATCTTGTTCTTTTTGCGCTTCGGTGCTCGTCCGCCACAAATCACCTAAATCCAAACGGCTTTTTGTGATAGTTTGAAGAGATTTACCATCAAATTCCGTTATAGTTTAACATCCATTCGTCAATACGATCGAAAGCAATAAAACTTCAATGCCTTTTTATTGAACAATTCCAAAGTAGCTGTGCCGCCACTAACTGTCTGCCGTGATGTAATAATGGCTTTTTGACTTCTTTTCATGCGGGCAGACATAGTCTTCAATGACACGGTTTGTTCACTGCTGTCGTTGTGGTAGAGGCAAGAAACGCAATAATTTCGACAATGGCTGTCAAGCCAAAATCTTCTGCTGGACCTTCTTTTAGCACTAAGCCAAATTCTTTCCAGAATTGCTGGTATTTTGTCCACATCATCTTTTCGCGAGTAGCGTTTGCAATGAACGTTTGGTTAAACGCTTTGCGTAACGCCGTCGTGGTTTGTCGTCCCGCATTCACGGGATACGTTTAACGGCAAGTCATGCTGTCGATTAACCCACGCATGAGACCGCAGATATCGCATGAATTGCTCCGCATCATCCATGATAAAACACGCGTTGGACATAGAGTTTCAAGCCGTGTTTGTGTTCACGGTTAACAATCCAAGGCGCTTTCGACGGCACATAAAGCAAACTGTGTATCTCTTGGTTACCTTCCACTTTGTTGTGCGCCCACACAACGGATCCGCAAAATCATGGCTTAAAATGTTTATAAAACTCTTTGTATTCCTCATCGGAAATGTCGTTTTTAGAACGTGTCCAAAGGGCATCAGATTTATTGATCCCATTTTTCACCGATTTCTTTGCCTTCATCATCATATTCTTTTTGGTAAGCATTTCACACCGGCAGACCATCATGATCTGAATATTTACCAATAATTTCACGCAAACGCTATTCGTTTAAGAATCTCATCCTCACGAAATGCAAATCACGTCAGTGCCGCGAGTTTTTCTCAATATCCGCCACGGAATACTTCGCCTTCCCCGGCAGATTCCCAAAAGCACGCCTTTATCCGTTGCCCTCACCTGCCGACGGGTTTTCACCGTCACTTTATCGGCAACGATAAACGCCGAATAGAAACCCACACCGAATTGACCGATAAGCTGACTGTCTTCGCTTGATCTTTGCCCAAGTGCGGTCAGAAATTCTTTGTTCCGGATTTGCGCAATCGTGCCCAAATGATCAATTACTTGTTCGGGTCATCTCAATCCTATATCGCTGATGGTAAGCGTGCCTTTATCCGCATCAAAAACTGACGCGCACACGCAATCCGCCGTCACCTTCATATAAAGCCGGATTAGACAGGGCTTTGAAACGCAATTTATCCGCCGTATCGGACAGATTTGAAATCAGCTCACGTAAGAAAATCTCTTTTATTGGAATATAAAGAATGAATCATTAATTGAGAAGTTGTTTGACTTCCTGATTGGAGCCACGGGCTTTCTCTTGATTTGTACTCATACTCTTCCTACTTATATGAAATAAATTGAAAACGTTATGGATATAAGTGCGGAAGGTGAAATTTCAAGAGCAGGAAAGAAGAAAAGTGCGGTGGAAAAATGATGCTATTTTAACGAGCATCTTAATCCGAATCGTGATCTTCTCTTTTAATTGCGCTGATATAACCCGTTGTTTTGAGAAATTAAAACTCCTGTAATTCCAGCTCCATCAGTTGAATCAACACCTGTTCTATCGGCATTTTTAAGTTTGTGGCGAGATCATCGGCGCTCATCGGCGGCATGTCCAATCGCTTGGCAGCAATGCAGGGTGCGCAGGCGGTTCCACTGGAGGTGCGATGTGCTCATTGGCTCTTTGGCTTGTCTATCTCTAGTAGAATAGCGGTGCCTGCTGGATAAAGGTGTCGGGGAATGTAAAGGCAAATTATCTAAAATGTCGTGAATATTTTCACCAGCATGGCGCCTTGTTTGATGAGCTTGTGACAACCATGACTAAATTCATTTTGAATATTGCCAGGAGCAAAAATCTCTATTTTGTTCCAACGTATAACGCGCGAGTAATTAAGGAGCCACTTTTTCTGTGGCCTCACAATTAACGTGGCAATCGATAACCGCTAATAATGCGGTTTCTTCGTGGAAAATTTTCCGTAATCGGCGGCTGTGATGGCAGAAATTCGGAAACTAATGCGCCCTGATATCCCAAAATGTGTTGCGCCAATGTTCGATGTCGGGTAATGTACTATTCATCCGTCGCCTAATACGGGCAATGGTCGGAGCGTTTTAGATACTGCCGCTGATGGCAGATGCCGTCAATTCCGAGTGCTAAAACCACTGGTGATGGTTAAACCGTTGAGGGTTAATTCCGTTACAAAATAGTTAGCTCCATCTCGCCATAGTGCGAACATTGGCGACTGCCGACCATGGCGATTTGCGGTTGTGAAAGGCTATCGACATTGCCTTTGACAAATAATATCGGTGGTGCGCTTTCGATTTGTTTTAGGAGATAAAGGATAATCCCGGCTTCGAGGCAGGTTAACAGTCTGTTGCCCTCAGCTTCCGCCCATTGTGCGGTTCAATATAGCAGTTGTTGCGGTTGGAAACCAGGCGCGAATTTGTGCAGGCGACCAGCCAATTTGCGTAAAAGCAACTTCATCATAACTAGTAAACCGTTATATCGATTTGACTAATGATTTTATTCACCGCCGACGAAATGAATTTTTGGGGATCTGTGTACATGTTAATAATGCTGAAGGTGCTGTCACTTTTTGATCCTGTGGACAGAAAATGACATCGTTAAAGAAACATGCAAGGTTGTTGCTATTTATACCGTTGAAATATGCGATTCTTGATCGGATCTATTTTCGTTTGATGAATTTACCCTCTGCAGCAAACGCTATCTGGCATCTGCTGTGAAAACAAGCGCATGATCAGAACCAAACAAAACATTGCGGCAATGTCGAGCTTTTCTTTGATCTACAAAAAGGCAAGATAAAAAGCGAAGTTCATCGGTAAAAACACAGCTGTCCACGGGGGCAATGGGCCGAGAAAATGTGAGGTTTCCGGCTGATGTGACTTCCGATAATTTGGCGCATACCTACGCCTTGCGATTTCAGCGCACTAGCCGCGCAGCACCAAATGCGGTAAAAGGTAGATTTTAGGGTTAGTTGTGCTGAAACCAGTTGATTTCTTCCGCGCTTGCAAAAGTGTTTCCAAATAGGGCTAAATATGACGTTCTTGCTAGGCGATTCAATGTCATTCCCACCGCACTTTTTCTCTACCTGGTTGACTGAGTGCAAAATCACTGCCACCCAATCACCGGAATGGCTGATATTAAAATCAAGTTCAGAAGGAGTGAAATTGCGGACGGTCGCTTTTGTTCGCGAAATTTGCCCTAAAGTGCGGGTCGGTTTTTCTGGTTGTTTTGAGTAATTGCATACAGCAAGAAATGCGTTAAACGACGACATTTGCTAACGTTGTTGCATACGCGGGTTATCGTGGCTTAATGTCAGCAAGCTTTGCTGGAACAAGTTCTGCTGGAATGTCGTGAAAAGGGAAGTGCGTATGAACGTTTCAGGCAATGAGTGTTGTCATGGTGAATGAGAAAAGTGCGGTCAAAATGCTGAATTTTGTCACCGCACTTTTTCGCCTTATTTCAATAACACGCTCTTAACTGCGCAAAATCGTTTTCCATTTCATCAGATAACAACGGCAGTTTGTTGTTTATCCAACGCTTCCGGCAACGAGCAGTTAAATCCAGAATACGTCTGACGGATTCTTTAAATTTTGCGGATGCGCAGTGCACAGGAATGAGCCGGTTTCGCCTGGTTGTATCCTGTTTTAACACTTCATAAGCCACCGCACCGCGTGGTTCGCACAACTAACCCAGTTGGTTCATGGCGCGTAAAGTGTCTTCTGTTTGTGCATCGGAAATCGCCGCAGAATGTAACTCATTTAATGCCCAACCATTGCGTTTGAATAATTCTTCCACGCGTGGCCAGTTGTTCGGGCGGAAACATCCATGGCATTGGAAAGGGTGGCGACGGTCGTCATTTCGGTGACCAGTCTCCGCTGTGCAGTAACGCTGAGCACGGTGTCATTAGCAGCTTGGTGGTAGCGATAAAAGCCGTTTAATTGGTAAGCCGAGGGTTTTGGCGATTAATCCGGCAGTGAGGTTGCCGAAGTTGCCACTTGGCACGGAAACCACCAAGTTTTCACGTTGTTCTTTTGGTAATTGTGCCGCCGCTTCAAAGTAATAGCACACTTGCGCCAATAAACGGCTGATATTGATGGAGTTCGCCGAGTTTAAGCCGGTGGCTTGGCGTAGTTCTGCATCATCAAAAGGCTTGTTTTACTAAAGCTTGCATAGCATCGAAATCGGCATTGATTGCGATGGTGCGAATATTGCCGCCCAAGGGTGCAGAAAGAGTTTTTCCTGCAACGGACTGATTTTACCTCGTATAAAATCACCACCCTCGATATTTTCTAAGCCGTAAAAGGCGTGTGCAACCGTCGCTCGGTGTCACCGGAGATGTCGCGGTTAAAATCGTGATTTTGCCGTCACCGCGTGCGGTCGCAAGCGGCTTGCGCCATGCGAAGCGTCCGCCAAGTCTTGAGTAGGCGATGTGGCCCATGGAACAGTTCCAATGCATAAATATTGTCTTCCACTTTGGCAACCGTGCAGGAAGTAGAGAGCGTTGCGTACCATTTGTTCAAGCTGTGCTTGAGTTCCCTCACCGATTACGCACCAAGAATGGTCTGCGTTCAACCAGTGGCAATGCCAACAGTTCATCGATATTGCTTTCGTGCGGTATGTTTTAGGAAAATAGAGCCCTGATCTTTGCTCAACCCTCGAGCGTACTGGCTTCGGGCAAAATTGACCTGTTCTTCGGGGTGTTTTGATGTATAAATTCATGTGAAACCTGTCGTTTAGCACTTTTAAGATAAAAAGTGCGGTGATTTTTCCGGTGTTTTAATCAAGCTCTCTCGCGCCGGCATGTATCGACTTTGCAAATGCACAAAGCCTTCGTTGTTTTGTAGAAATAATGATTGCTGCAGTGCAAGTTTGCTTAGCAATATGTAAATCCGGTGCGATGGAAAAAGATTGTCGGACCAGGGCCACAAATCCCGGTAGCCTAACGCGCCTAAATCGCGCGTCGCTTGTTCTCACTTCGGCAAAGTTAGGCAACAAGGCTTCGCTGATAGGGTTCGGCAATGACGTCTTTCATCATCATGGCGGCTAAATTTTTCCTGTTGTGTGTGGCAAGCTATGCACGAAACCACCCAGATGACGACCATGTGCAATCACATCTTGACGTGTATAACTTTTCGGTAAAATCGCACGGGCTTCCGCAGTGGACACTTCAATACCCGGGCATGCCAAGACCCAATACCAATGATCAAAAACGGCAAGGTTTGGCAACAAGCTGCCGAGACTGCACCATAAATTGCACGCCACCCAGGTAGCAGGTGCCAGCATTGTCGTAATGAATGGAGCCGGAAATGTGTCGCTTCCAATTCGCCCATCATTTCTAACAATTCCATTTTAGAAAAAGGTTCGTCGTGGAATTTATTCAGTGCGACCAAGGCAGTCAATAGAGCGGGCACTGGAGCTAGCCTGAACCGATAGGCATATTTTTCTCTAAGGTTAAGCGTAGTGGTTTTGACTTTTGCGTTACGTAGTTTGAGCTGTTCGACTAAATAACACATAGGCTTGATAAACAATGTTTTTGCGGTTCTTTTGCAATTTACGCACAAAAATAACCGCACTTTCTAACTCAAAGCCGGCGGCATGATAGGTTCGATTTGCACCACATCGCCTAATAATGAACCGTTAATCGGGAAATTGCCGCACCTAAGGTATCAAAACCGACGCTGATATTGGCACTGGAGTACCGGCGCATAGACCTTAGCATAACATTCTCCGTTTAGTGCGCTTTTAAGGTTCTTAAAATATCGGCAAAAATGCCGGCAGCAGTGACAACGTATTGCCTGCACCGTAACCCGCGTAATAATAGCGGAATCGGTTGGTAATAACGAGTGTAAAAATGCCAGCGCATTCTCACCGTTTTTCACCTTGTATAGCGGATCATCTTTGCCCACGGCAACAATAGACACTTTGCATTTGCCGTTTTCAATTTGCCCACATAACGTAAAACTTTTTCTTCCGCTTCGGCTTTTTCGACACGTGCAAAGCAAATTCGGCATCTGGTGTAGTAACATCGCCATAAATTCTTCGGTAGATTTGCCCTCGGCAAAACCTTTGGAAGAACGCCTTCGACTTCGACATCAGACAATTCCAGTTCTAAACCACTCACGAGCAAAGAATTAACAATTTGCGGGCAACATCCTGACCGGATAAGTCATCGCGTGGATCCGGTTCGCGTGAAGAAGCTCTTTTCGCGGGCAAGTGCGGTCGCTCGAGAAAGCGTCAAATCTTCTTCCAATTTGCCGAAAATAAAAGAAAGGGAACCGGATAAAATCCCGTCAAAACGTTCCACTTCATCACCGGCAGCTAATAAGTTTTTGTAAGTTCTCAATGACCGGTAAACCTGCTCCCACTGTTGGTTTCGTATAAAAACTTACGCTGGTTTTATGGGCTAAATCGCGCAGTTTGTGATAATAATCAAGGCGCGGTATTCGCTTTTTGTTTGGCGTAACCACATGGAAACCTTCCGCCAAGGCACGTTCATATAAACTCGCCAGGATTCTGCCGATGTGCAATCCACAAAGACCGGATTCTACAACATGATGTAACTTTTGATGAAAGACAACAACACGTCAAAATCAGACGGTTGGGTGGCATTTTCCAAATCTTTTTGCCAATTGTCTAGGTTTAAGCCATTTTCGTTTAATAACATTTTATTGGAATTGGCTAAGGCGCAGACACGAATTTCAATGTCTTTTTGGCTAAATACTCTTTCTGATGTTTGATTTGCTCGATTAATTCACCACCAACACGCCAACGCCCACGAGAAAGACTTCACGATTTTTGTTATTAAATAAAGCTTGATGCGTTGCTTTTTACCGCTTCAATCGCTGTTTTGAGCAACACTACAGCAGACGAGAACGCTCGGAGAGCCTTGTGCAATGGCATTAATACTGATATTGGCTTGGCTAAGGCAGAGAAGAAACGCGGCAATGCCTTTGGCTTTTCGCATACCGTCCCCAACCACAGAAATAATGGAAAGATCTTTAATCACATCAATTTGTATCTAATTGGTGCCGCTCAATTCCTGTGCAAATTCATTTTCTAATACTTTCAATGCTACATCCACCGATTTTAATCGGCACACAGAAACTGATGCTGTATTCGGAAGAAGATTGGTGATTAAAATAACCTGATACATTGGCATTAGACATGGCAGAGAATACGCGATGCCATGCCAACCATGCCTTGCATCCCCGGACCGGAAACGTTGAACATGGCAACGTTATCTAAGTTCGTAATGCCTTTGACCTGTAAGCCTTCGAGTTTAATATCACCTGCAATAACAGAACCGGGTGCGCTTGGATTGCCGGTATTTTTAATTAAACATGGAATATTCGGACGTACCAACGGACCGATAGTGCGTGGATGAATCACTTTTGCACCAAAGCAGGAAAGCTCTACGGCTTCGCGATAAGACAGGCTTGGCAACAAACGCGCATCCAATACCAAACGAGGGTCGTAGTATAAACGCCGTCAACATCTGTCCAAATTTCACAGACGCTGGCGCTCAAACAGGTCGCTAAACAGGCAGCGGAGTAGTCGGAACCATTACGGCCTAACAAGACTAATTCTACCTTTATCATTGCCGGCGGTAAAAGCCCTGCCATTAACACAACTTTCTCTTTGGCGATGGCGCCCTGCATTCACGCGTTTGGTGGACGCTTCAATATCCACAGAAGATTCAAATAACTGCCTTGAGCCAATAATTGTTTAACCGGGTCAACAACGTGTACGCTATATCCATTGGCTTCAAACCAAGCTTTCATCATTGCAATAGAGAGTTTTTCGTCATGGCTAAATCAATGGTCGCTTTTACGGAGTCTTCCACTTACCGGCTTGACGAATTTGCTCTAATAAAGAGAGCGATTTGTTGGAATTCTTGATCGATCGACTGTGTTTGGTGCCGGCAAGATCAAACTTATTGTTTTTGGCATGTAGGCCGTTAATGATGGTATAGAAAAATATCTAATGCTCATTGAAATGGAATCGGTAGGTTGGTTTAAACTGGCTTTTTCGGAAAGGGCAACAAGATGATTGGTGATTTTTGGCCGGTGCCGATAGCACGCCTGCCGCCTGCTCCTCTAAATGGGCTTTCTCAATAAGCTCGGCGACTGCAAAACCGTTCCGGATTGGCGAGTGATGTCGCCAAATTTTTAATACGCGCATGATATTCTCCTGAGTATGATATATAAAAATGTTTTAGCATAAAAACCCGCTTTATAGAAGAAGCGGGTTGATGAATCTATTCTTAACGCACTAGCCCTGCCCCCATTAATCATCGTAATGGTAATCATGGTGATGACATAATAATAGTGCGGTTAAGTTGACGCATAATTTATTTTACATGGTGAAAAATTGGATATAGAAATACCGAAATTTCATATCCTTGTCAAACGAAATCGGAGAATTTTGCATTATTTTTCTAACTTTTTAGTTAGTGTAAAATAAATCGCTATTTTTGATAAGAAGGAAACCTTATGATTGCGCAAAATCTTGCTCATATTCAGGCGCAACACAACAATGCGAATGCCAGTTCAAAACGCAAAGTGCGGTCAAATTATTTGCCGTTTCTAAACCAAACCAATTGAAAGATATTTTAACCGCTATACGAAGCAGGCCAAACGGTATTTGAGAAAACTATGTGCAAGAGGGCGTTGAAAAAGATTCAATTTTGCCAACAACATCAGATTGAATTAGAATGGCATTTTATCGGGCCGTTACATCGAACAAAACCCGCTTGGTGGCGGAATATTTTGACTGGATGCAACCTTGAACGCGCCAAAATTGCCGATCGTTTAAATGAGCAACGCCTACACATAAAGCGCCGCTTAATGTATTAATTCAAGTAAATATCAGCAATGAGACCAGTAAATCCGGTGTACAACTGAATGAGATTTTGCCTTTAGCAAAACACGTGGAAAACCTACTGCACTTACGTCTGCGTGGGTTAATGGCGATTCCGGAACCCACCGATGATGTGGCGCACAACAGGAACATTTTCACCAAATGCGAACCTTATTTGAGGGATTGCAGCAGTGCTTCATGCCCAAATTGATACTTTATCCATGGGCGCATGACCGATGATATGCAAACCGCCATTAAATGCGGTTCTACGATGGTGCGCGTCGAGCACAGCGATTTTTGGCAAGCGAGCTTATAAAACAAGTAAAACAGCAACTGTCCAGGGGTAAACTCAGGTTTTGCCACAACCTCTCAAAAAGAACGACCGCACTTTGAACGTTATTCATATAGCTCCCATTGGGAGCTATTTTTATGTTGAGTGTAAAGAATTAACCTTTAGTAGTCGTGAACGTGCGCAACTAAGTCTCAATACTTTGTGAGAATAACCGGTTTCGTTGTCATACCGAAAACAAGTTTCACGAAAGTGTCGGTTAATCGCGATACCTGCATGCATGCATCAAACACAGAAGTGAGTGGAACAACCATTGAAGTCGAGTAGAAACTACAGCATCTTCAGCATAGCCTAAAAACGCCTTTCATTTCGTTCTCTGAAGCACGTTTAATTCAGCACAGATTTCGCGTAAGTTGCCGGTTTTCAAGGTTAACGGTTAAGTCAACAACAGACACGTTTTGGTGCTAGGCACACGGAAAGCCACTACCGGTTAATCTGCCGTTTAATGCCGGAATAACTTTACCTACGGCTTTAGTCGCGACCGGTAGAAGATGGGATGATATTTTTGGGAAGCACCACGACCACCGCGCCAGTCTTTTGCAGATGGACCATCAACGGTTTTTTGTGTTGCTGTGGTTGCGTGAACAGTGGTCATTAAACCATCTTTGATACCGAATTTATCGTTGATCACTTTGGCTAATGGCGCTAAACAGTTCGTTGTACAAGACGCGCTAGAAACGATGTCTTGACCTTTATACGCATCAAAGTTTACACTCACGTACAAACATTGGTGTGCTGTCTTAGATGGACCGGTTAAAACTACTTTTTCGCACCGGCAGTGATGTGTTTACGAGCAGTCTCATCGGTTAAGAATAAACCGGTGGCTTCAACAGCAACATCAACACCGATAGCGCCCCAGTTAAGATTTGCAGGATCACGTTCAGATGTCACACGGATAGTTTTGCCGTTGACCACAAGGTTGCCGTCTTTACTTCAACAGTGCCATCAAAGCGACCGTGAGTTGAATCATATTTTTAACATGTAAGCTATGTATTCAACGTCGATTAAGTCGTTGATACCCACCACTTCAATGTCATCACGATGTTGTGCTAAAGATGGAACACGATGCGGCCGATACGACCGAAACCATTGATACCAATTTTAATAGCCATAAGTTTTTCACCTTATATTTTTAAGTTAAACAAAAAGGTTAAATAGGCATGGAGGTTTGTTTTCTCTACCAATTTTGAGGGGGATTATAACATACTTTCTTGAATTTGAGAATGCGCCTCTCAAAAACATCACAAGACTGCCGTCTCAAAAATTTTGTTAAAAACGACCGCACTTTTTGTTGATTTTTATTGGGTTAGAGGCATAATAAGCTAAATTATCGATGAGAGAATAATATGTTACAAGGCAATTTATACATTATTTCTGCGTCGAGTGGTGCCGGCAAATCTTCATTAATTAGCGCATTATTGAAACGTGTCAACAGTCATAAAATGATGGTTTCCGTATCATACTACTCGACTCCCCCGCCCGGGTGAGCAAGAAGGCGTCATTATTATTTTGTTTCCCATAATGAGTTCGAAAATTTAATCGAACAAAACGCATTCTTAGAATATGCCAAAGTGTTTGGGGGCAATTATTACGGCACCTCTTTGTTTGCCATTGAAGAAAATTTAGCGAAAGGCATTGATGTGTTTCGATATTGATTGGCAGGGACAACAAATCCGTGAAAAAGTTCCTCACGTAAAAAGCATTTTTATTTTACCGCCCTCATTAAGCGAACTCGAAAAACGCTTAATCGGACGTGGACAAGACTCTGCCGAAGTCATTGCCGGCCGCATGGAAAAAGCCATGAGCGAAATCTCTCATTATGACGAATATGACTATGTCATTGTAAATGATGATTTCGAACAAGCACTTGTTGATTTACAAGCTATTTTGCGCGCAGAGCGTTTAACAACACGTCATCAACAACAAGAAAACAAAGGCTTAATTAAACAATTACTGGCAAACTAAAAGGCAGTTTTAGTATCATATTGCCCTTTTAGATTCATTAGATTTAGCAAACTGGAGTAATTTATGGCTCGTGTCACCGTGCAAGATGCGTAGAAAAATTGGTAACTGTTTTGATTTGATTTTAACTGCGGCTCGTCGTGCAAGACAATTGCAGTTACATACCCGCGAAACCCTTGGTGCCGGAAGATAACGATAAAGCCGACAGTTATCGCCTTGCGTGAAATTGAAAAAGGTCTCATTAACAATGAAATTTTAGACGCGCAGGAACGCCAAGATCATTTGGCACATGAACGTGTTGAAGTGAGTGCTGTCTTTGTTATCTGAATAAAGTGCGGTTAATATTTACAACGTTTTTCATCGGTTGGGTGTGTTTTGTATCTATTCGAAGGGTTAAATCATATTATTCAGGAATACTTACCGCCTGAACAAATTGAATTAGTTAAACGTGCATTTGTGATTGCTCGCGATGCGCACGAAGGACAGTCTCGCTCAAGCGCGCGAACCTATATCACCCACCCCTGTTGCTGTCGCTCTATTATTGCCGAAATGCGTTTGGATCATGAGGCGGTTATGGCGCTTTTATTACTGATGTCATTGAAGATACGCCTTATACCGAAGAACAGTTGAAAGAGGAATTCGGCGCCAGTGTCGCGGAAATCGTGGAAGGCGTCTCTGGTTAGACAAACTCAAATTCAGAACACGTCAAGAGCTGAAGTGGCGAACTTCCGTAAAATGATCTTGGCAATGACCAAGCGACATTCGCGTTGTTCTTATTAAACTTGCCGACCGTACCCATAATATGCGCACACTTAGTGCGTTACGTCCTGATAAACGTCGTCGTATCGCCAAAGAAACCCTTGAAATTTACGCTCCGCTTGCTCATCGTTTAGGCATCGAACATATCAAAAATGAACTGGAAGATCTTGGCTTTGAAGCCATGCATCCGCAACGTTATGCTGTCGCTGCAAAAGGTTGTAGCAAAATCGCACGTGACAATCGTAAAGATATGATTGAGCGTATCTCTGCAGAAATTAAAAGGTCGATTAGACGATGGGCATTCAAGCGCGCGTATTTGGACGTGAGAAACATCTCTATGCCATCTACCAAAAAATGCGCTTAAAAGATCAGCAGTTTCATTCCATTATGGATATTTATGCATTCCGCACCGTTGTAGAGAACGTGGATACCTGCTATCGCGTATTGGGACAAATGCATAGTCTTTTTATAAACCGCGCCTGGGGGCGGGTTAAAAAGATTATATTGCTGTGCCAAAAGCCAATGGCTATCAGTCTTTGCATACGTCGATGATCGGTCCACTACGGTAGTACCCGTGAGGTGCAGATTCGCACGGAAGAAATGGATCAAAATGGCAGAAATGGGCGTGGCAGACATTGGGCGTATAAACAAGCGGCAAAAATGACAGTACGCCAGCGCAAATTCGCGCACAACGTTGGTCGCAAAGTTTTGGTGGAACTGCAACAAAGTGCGGGAAACTCGTTTGAATTTATTGAAAGGTAAAATCCGAATTCTTCCCGAAAGAAATTTATGTTTTTACACCGAAAGGACGCATTGTTGAATTGCCGAAAGCGCAACACCGGTCGATTTTGCCTACGCAGTACACACGGATATAGGTAAAAATTGTGTAGTCGCAAACGTGGATCGCAAGCCGTATCCATTATCCCAACCTTTAGAGTCCGGACAGACTATTGATATTTTTAACCTCGCCAAATGCACGTCCAAATGTAGCTTGGTTAAATTTTTGTCGTCACCGCTAAAAGCCCGTTCCAGTATCCGCCATGCCTTAAAAGATTTACGCCGTGATGAAGCAATTGAGTCGGGCAAGCGTCAATTGGCACACGCCTTAAGTCCGTTAAAAACTGAAGAACTTAATCCAGAATTTATTCAGCAGGTATTAGCGGATCTCAAACTCACCAGCCTGAACGATGTCTTTATGGAAATCGGGTTTGGGCAATCAAATAGACGGTGATTGCCCATCGTTTATTGGGAGAATCGATCGAAATTGATACGGATGGTAATCCGGATAATAATGCGACGCCATTAGAAATTACTGCCAATGGTGATTATTGACTACTTTTGCGCAGTGTTGCCATCCGGTCCCGGGTGATCCGATTATGCTTACGCGAGTCCGGGGAAAGGTTTAGTGATTCATCGCGAAGCTTGCTCAAATCTCAAAGATCGTAAAGACAATCCTAAACATTATATGCCTGTGGATTGGGAGAAAAGCGATACTCAAATTGAATTTGAGACAGAACTGCGTATTGAGATGATCAATCAGCAAGGCACTTTACCGCATTTGATGTCCACGATCTCCCTCCATGGACAGCAATATTCAAAAGCATTTGGACAGAAGAGCAAGAGGGGCGTTTATATCAAATCATCGTCTTATTAACGGTAAAAAGATAATAAACATTTGGCAAATATTATCCGTAAAATCAAGCAAATGCCTGAACTGATTCACATTGAACGTAATATCAACCAATAATGCATGCCCAATATTAGATGCCATTCCACTCACCGCCATCTCCGGTGTCGGCGCCGCAATTGCAGAAAAAAATTAGGTAAATTGGGCATTTTTCAATCTGCAAGATCTTCCTTTCATCTCCCTCTACGTTATGAAGATCGTACCCGAATTACGCCTATTGTTGATCTTCGTCCCGAGCAATATGCCACCATCGAGGGCGTAGTCCAAAGCGCAGTAGTACAATTTGGGCGTCGCCCCATGTTGATGGTTTACCTCTCGATGGCACATCCAAACTCGCATTACGTTTTTCAATTTTTAATGCTGGCATGAAAAAATAGCTACAGCCAGGCGCTCGCGTGAAAGCTTTTGGCGAAGTACGTCGTGGGCGTTTTATGGCGAGAGATCCATCACCCGGAATATCAAATTATTCATGACAATAAACCCCTCGTTTTGGCGGAAACGCTAACGCCCATTTATCCGACTACAGAAGGATTAAAACAAACTTCGTTGCGTAAATTAATTACGCAAGCTTTGTTGGTCTTTAGAGAAAACGCCTTTTGGCTGAGTTGTCGCCTACTGAGTTTAATCCGCATCCTTTTAATTTGAAATCGGCAATTCAGTTTTTACATAATCCGTCGCCGGATGTTTCTTTTAGCGATATTGGAAGAAGGTAAACATCCCTGCACAACAGCGCCTCATTTTTGAAGAATTGCTGGCATACAATCTCGCGATGCAAAAAGTGCGGTCGGGAATTCAGGAGAATTTTGCGGAACCCTTGTGTGCACAATCAGATTTAAACAACGCTTTTAGCACAATTACCTTTCACACCGACCCATGCGCAATTACGTGTTACCCAAGAGATTGAACAGGATTTGCAACAAAATTATCCGATGATGCGCTTGGTGCAAGGTGATGTGGGGCTCGGTAAAACCTGGTGGCGACGACTGGTAGCGTTGACGGCCATTGATAATGGCAAACAAGTGGCGTTAATGGCACCAACGGAGATTTTGCGGAACAGCATGCCACAAATTTCCGCCGTTGGTTTGAGCTGCTAGTATTCAAGTCGGTTGGTTGGCAGGAAAAGTCAAAGCGAAAGCGCTATTGCCGAGCTGGAAAAATAAAAACGGTGAAGTTCAAATGGTGGTCGGGACACAGCCCTATTCCAAGATGAAGTTGCATTTCATCATCTGAGTTTGGTGATTGTGGATCGAGCAACATCGTTTTGGCGTACACCAACGTTTAATGTTGCGTGAAAAAGGCAACCAAGCAGGCGTTTATCCTCATCAACTTATTATGACTGCCACACCGATTCCTCGCACATTAGCCATGACCGTATATGCCGACTTAGATACCTCAATTATTGACGAACTGCCGCCAGGGCGTACACCCATTACAACTATTGCTATCTCTGAAGATCGTCGCGCAGAAATTATCGAGCGGGTCAATGTGGCCTGCACTCAGGAAAACGGCAGGCTTATTGGGTTTGTACCTGATTGATGAATCGAAGTGCTGGAAGCTCAGGTCGCGGAGCAGTAGCAGAAGATCTTCATAAAATCTTACCGCACTTGCGTATTGGCTTAGTACATGGGCGAATGAAACCTGCTGAAAAACAAGAAATTATGCAAGAGTTTAAGGATGCTAATTTGAATTTACTGGTCGCGACGACAGTGATTGAAGTGGGCGTGGATGTGCCAAAATGCCAGTTTAATGATCATTGAAAATGCGGAGCGTTTAGGGCTCTCCCAGCTTCATCAGCTTCGCGGACGTGTGGGGCGAGGAGGCACGCTCTTTTTGTGTCTTGATGTATAAACCGCCACTGCGTAAAATTTCGCAGAAACGTTTGCAAGTCATGCGGGATACACAAGACGGCTTTGTGATTTCGGAAAAAGATCTCGAAATTCGCGGTCCGGGTGAAAATGCTTGGTACGAAACAAACCGGCATAACCGAATTCAAAGTGGCAAACCTCATGCGTGATCGTAAAATGCTCCCAACCGTCCAATTTTACGCTAAGCGTACCAGCCAAAAAATATCCGCAACAGGCAGACTCTGCTCATTCGCCGCTGGCTGAATAATCGAGAGATTTACGGTAATGTTTAATGCTGAGATGATGGACATATTTTGAAACAACGTATTAAGAGACAAAAAGCTGATTTGACAGGTGAATTATGACAGCGTTATCCAAACCTAGAATTCTCTTTTTGATTCCGGCGTCGGAGGGTTAAGCGTTTACCAAGAAGTCCAAAAACGACTCCCAGATTGTCATTATCTCTATTGTTTTGATAATGCATTTTTCCCCTATTCTGAAAAATCGAAAGCTCTCATTATTGAGCGTGTGAATAAAATTTGCACGCACCTTGATCGCTTATATGCCTTGAGATCTTATTAGTTATTGCTTGTAATACGGCCAGTACCATCGTATTACCCTCATTACGCTAACATTTTCTATTCCCATTGTTGGCACGGTTCCCGCTCATTAAGCCAGCCGCAGAATACTCTTCCACAAAGCATATTGGCATTAGCCACAAAAGGAACTGTTAAACGAGAATATATCGATCATTTAATTGAAAAATATGCACAATCTTGTCGAGTTGAAAAATCGGCGGACCAAACTTGTCGAACTGGCAGAACGTAAAATTACGTGGTTATCCTGTTGATTTAAATGAAATAAGAACGGAGTTAAGCGAATGGATAATGATGCCCGATTTAGATGCGATTGTGCTGGGTTGTACACATTTTCCGCTCATAAAATCGGAAATTCAGCAATGCTTACCACAAGTGAGCCATTTCATTGATTCAGGGGAAGCAATCGCTAAACGAATAGCCTTTTTACTGAATGAGTCAAAGTGCGGTCAAAAAATCAGATAATTTCTCAGTGTTTTATACAATGCCATTTATCATTGAAGACGACTTATCAGAATGCCTTCATGCGCTTGGCTTTGAACAATTCAGCTTAATCCATATAAACAGTTAAAATTTCGACCGCACTTTTGATTGTGTTATGCCTATCACATTATTGGGGAGTCAGGTAAAATTTTAGTGGGTGTGACAATTTCACTTGGATAACATCCTAAAATTTTCAACTGGTGGCTAACTTGTTTTAATTCTTCCAATGCGACCTGCGTGTCAGGATGATGAATATTCGTCCCTCAATTTCCAAATAAAACATTTCCTGCCATGGTTTCCCATAAATCGGACGGGAAGCTAATTTTGTCATGTTGATATTGTGTTTTTAAACACCCACAACGCTCCACCAAAGCACCGGCCTGTTGCCCGTACTCATTAACAAGAGTGTTTTTGTATGAATTTGTAGCGAAAACATTATGCGATTCTTTCGCGATAACAATAAAGCGAGTGATATTGTTTTCTTTGGTTGGCATATTGCGTTTCAACACAGTCAAACCGTATAACTTCCCTCCCTCTTTCGTCGCCCAGGCAGCAATATTGGGTTTGTTCAATCCGGTAACCAACTGCATAGCATGAGAACTGCTTTCACAATATTCAATATGCACGCGATCTAAAACCATGGATAAATTGACTACATTGCTGGATCACCTGAGGATGGCTGATAGGGTATCAACTTTGACTTAACTCATCGCCCATTGACTAAAAACGCAGTGCTGAATAGGATAAGCCAATTCCCCCACCAAAGACAAATCAGTGTGTTGCAACAGATCATAAACTTCGTTAATCGTGCCGGATGTGGTATTTTCCAATGGAAGAACACCATAATCTGCTTCACCGTTTTTGCACTTTAGCAAAAACCTGATCAAAAACTGGCACAACTTATTTCCACCAATTCTTCTTGGTATCGAGCGGCATAATTTCGTGCCGCCAAATGAGAATAAGATCCTCGCTTGCCGAGAAAGGCAATGTGGATGTTCTCTCGCGTTGTGAATTCAACTTTTTTCTGTAAATAAACTTGTTGCGTCAGCACCGAATCTTCAATAATTTTTGGAAAATTGCAGTAATGTATTGTGGCTCAAGTTGATAATTTTCATTTTCAGAAAATTGCACTAACTCTTGTAACAGCTGTTCTTCACGCACCACATCACGTAATGGCTTCTGTGTCATTTTCTTTACTACGCGCCACATCAAACGCAAGACGATGACGCTCGGAAAGCAACTTCTAATAAACTGCGGTCAATTTGGGTAATCTGCTGTCGAATTTCACTTAAAATCCAATGACTAACTTTTTCCTTTATTTGAATACTACTGCGTTTTTCAGCTCAAATTTTTGGTATCGACGAGAAATTATCAGAAATTTCCTAACGAATCGGCAATAATAAAGCATTTACCGGCGCTAAGTTACCATAAAGAAACTGCACCATACTAGGACAATATGCCTAATCTTGGTGCAGTATATAAGACAAGTGGTTTATCAAGCCGGGATTATACGCTAACAACTATTTCGCCTGAGCCGGTGCAAATGTTGAAGAACGTAGAAAACCGTTAGAAACCGTTCCCTTCTGCGCAATCATGCTCTGAAAAAGCTATTCACTTCTACGCACAATGTAACTTGGTAAAGAGGGATCTTCCGTAAATTATTCGTTTCTGAACGAGGAGAAAGATGCTCCAATGTATTCAATGGTTTATATGGCTCACAAGCGGACGAATTACTCACCTTATCATATTGCTTTGAATCGGGAGAAACGTTCCAAAGTTACTTTTACTTTATTCGCATTTCGATCACCAAACAACATCAAGTTCGCCAACTGAATATATTGGTTCAAATCACCATCACTACTACCAACAACGCTAAAACCGCCGGCGGCACCTTTTGTACCATCCGTTAATGCTGCGTTACCGTTGTCACTATACAATTGAACCCTTTCACGTAATATACTCACTAAAGATAGAGAGTATTATCTAACTTTGCTTGGGTCGAACGCTGAACGACTAAATCGGCTAGGAACGCAAAAACAATAACTAAAATCATCAGCGTAAGCGCAAATTCAATCGTCACTGAGCCTTTTTTACTTTGTCTAAAAAACTCACTCGATTTAAAATTATTATTCATACTGTCTCACCATAATTTTGTCGCAAACAAACCTAGCCAACTCTCTGGATGATTAAGGCGTAACAGGAAATTGAGAACGTTGCCATTCCTGCACCATAACAAATTCTCTGGTTAAAACATGTTGAACTAAAGAATTCGGGACAAAGGGCACCGGAACCAAAAACTTATACTTATACACGACCGTATAATAAGCTAATGTCGAACCTTTCCCATCTGTATCATATTGTGTTGCTCCACTCGATGATGGAATTTTTGAAGTCTTTATTTAGCAACGCATTGATACAAGATTTCCCTTGAGAACAATTAACATATTTGACATCAACATCATAACCGTTATTTTTATCTAACTGAAGGAAATTTCTAATGTTGACTTCTCTTGTGCGTTAAGTTGCTTCTGAAGATTATTTTTAAAGACATTCAGATAACTGCCTTTTACCATCATATTCATTCTTTGAAATTCTGACACTTTCAGTCACTGCTAAATCCCAATAGCTTGTTGTAATAGCAATCCGACAGAACTCTAGAATCAAACATACGGCAAGGAAATAAAAAGCAATTGTTAACACGAACTCAACAGGGTCTGCACCTCTATTACCTAATACAAACTTCTTTAGTTTCATATCAACGTTCCTGAAAATTATTTTGCAATATAATCTGAAATGCGTTCTGTTTTTCTAAGTGCATCAATTAATGAATCTGGTGAGGTATTCAAATTTTCTTTTTAGGATAATATCTTTCGCATAATCAAGTTCATTGTTCTTCACTAAAGCAAAAACTAAATTATGAACCAAACGTTGCTCTCTAATACCATTCAAATATTACGGCAATAATAAAGAAATTGCATTACGATAATCACCATTAATAATGCTTAACATTGCTAGGTTATTAATTGCAATAACATCATTCAGAAAATACTCGCGAGCTTTATCAAAAATTCTCTCTGCACTATTTAAATCATTTAAATGCGCATAAGTCACACCACGTAAGTTATAAACTTCGCCATTTGTTGAGAGGACGATAACACCGCATTTTCAACATCCAATGCTTCTCTATAGCGTTTTTAGCATATTGAGATTCTTAGTCTGCAAAATCTTTGCCTTTTCAGCCAAAAGAACCGCCGGAACTTAAGATAGAGCTGCAAATACAGCAAAAGATGAACTACTATCTCCTTTCTTGTAGTAAGCTTCAGATAATTTATAGCGTGTTAATAAATCATCTTCATTTTTAGAATACTACGATACATTGAAATCAACGCATCATAATTTCGCGTATTTTGATACAAGGTTTCTTTTAGTTGTAATGCTTTCATCATCTGCATAAACTCCAGCATCATCGGTGGAGCCACCCTCAAACATAGATGAACAAGCACTAATAGACAATAAAAACGCTACAAAAAATAAAGTTTTTGATAAGTTTAAAAGACATTTGAAAATACCCTCAATCGCCAGGAGCTAAAAATTAATATAATAATCGGGAACATGATAAAAGAATCAACGGAACGCTCATTTTAGCAGAAAAGAGTCCTAGTTTTTCTTCTATCGTTAATAACTGTAACTCTCGAATATCACTAGAAAGCTGGATGAGCTGATCATGAGATAGACGAACCAAAATTTAAACTTTGTTGCATTACTGTACAAAACATTCTGATTTCAGTAGTCGGTAATGAAATTGCCAAATCTTGTAGTGCCTGCGACATACCTGTCAGCTCAGATTTTCGAATGACTCTCAACATAACATAAGATAAATCCGGATTTAGCTTTTTAAAAATCTGTTGCAACCTGTTTTGATCTCACTTCAATACTCACCCCTGTTTGCACATTAACTGCAACAAGATCAATAAAACTGGTTAAATCATTCATTATTTTTAGTTTTGGATTTTAAGACAAAACCAGTAAGAAATCCAGGAACAATGATAATGCCAATAAAAATCAATAAACAACTAATAATTAGGGAAAAACCCTCAGCATCTCGACCAAAAACAAGTAATATACAAAGAATACTAAAGCCATAATCGCTAATTTTTAGCTTAATATTCTTATCAATAATTCCCAAAGCCTTTAATAAAGGATTATTATTAATTAATAACAATTCAAGTTCAATTTGCTGTTTTTGTCTTATTTTTATTCGCTGCATCAGACTCATTAGCTTCAGAGAATCTACCGGCAGAATATCTTCATTACGACGAAGGTTCTTACCACCCGAGATTGATATAAATAGTAGAACAAGAGAAAACGCAATAACTAATAGGTAAATTAGAAGTAATTTTACTGTCATGTTGACTTCCTCATTAATCCCCAAATAATCAACATACCAAACGCAACACTACCAAACACATAATATAATATATATCGCCCTGTAGGATCGGTGGTAATAAACTCAAAATTCTCCGGCATTGTAAATTTCATGAAAATAAAGAATCCAATAGGAAACAAGCCACAATCATTGCTGACATTCTTGCTTTCCGATGTCATTGCTTTTTCTTTTTCCATCTTAGTACTATCTGCAATAACGCGTCCTAATCTTGATATAACCTCTTTTATCTGCCCCCTTTACTCAGATTGGTCCGGATAATCGTAATAAAAAGTAAAATTCTTTATATGGATAACGTGTATAGCTCTCATCAAACACAGTAATTGGATCCTCACCGATAGCCAAACGTCATGAATATTTCTGAACTCAGCACCTAACTGCCCTGTCAATTCTTGTCCACAACGTTCCAGCCCTTGTAATAACCCTGCACCGGAAGAAGATGTCGCTATCAAAATCTGAATTACCTCTGGGAATACATTATTAAATACTTTTCTATTACGTCGTTGGCCTAGCTTCCATATAAACATAACAAAAGCAAAAACAAAAATAATACTAAAGGTTAGTCTATCAATATGAATATAACTCACATTATTGCAAAAAGCTAGAATAATAAGACGCTAATTACACTATTCCGCAGAATATTCTTTCGTTGCCCACCTGAAAAATAGAATACCCATAGCGACAACTTAGACTTAATACCTTGAGCAAAGGTTTTCTAATTTGTTCTCTGTACTATTATATTCATTAATTTTTCTTAGTCACAAACCAACTGGTCAATACATAAATGACTAACAATCCACCGAAGGCTAAAAGAATATAATAAAGTAAAGACATTAATTCACATCTCCAAAAATACTTTGCAATTCATTGCTAAGATTAAACACCTGTGCATTTTGGAAAACAACAGAGCGACTTAATAATCCATGATTAATAAACTCACCCATAATTTTCCCATTCGCATCACGGTATCTACTTGCCTTATAACTAAAAATATCCTGTAGAACAACCTGTCCATTTTCCATTCCCATCACTTCTGTGATATTCATAATTTTTCTTGAACCATCATTGAGTCAGGGAAGCTTGCACAATAACATTTACCGCAGATGAAATATTTCTCCGAATAGCCTCTAAAGGTAGTCCGCACTCGACATCATTACCATACTTTCTAGACGTGATATTGCGTCTCTCGGGCTATTCGCATGCAGAGTAGACATTGAACCATCATGACCGGTATTCATTGCTTGCAACATTTGGAACGCCTCTCCACCACGACATTCCCCTACAATGATACGTTCAGGTCGCATACGCAAAGCATTAATCACCAAATCCTGCACACTCACCTCACCGGTATGTTTCCACCCTCGGCTAAAACGTGTTTCTAGACGTACAACATGAGGTTGCTCTAAACGTAACTCTGCCGTATCCTCAAGGGTAATAACCCGCTCAGTATGAGAAATATGGTTAGATAACGCATTTAATAACGTTGTTTTACCTGAACCTGTCCCCTGATACAATAATATTGACACGAGATCTTGCCGCAATAATTAAAAAGTTCGCCATATCACGGGTCATGGAACCAAAGTTTACCAATTCCTGTAAACTTTTCTTATTCTTACTAAATTTACGTATGGAAATAGAGGGTACCATCTAATGCAATCAGGGGCAATAACGACATTTAAAACGGCTTCCATCCGGTGATCGAGAGTCCACTAACGGACTACTATCATCAATACGACGACCTACTCGCGCAACCAAACGTTTTGCAATGTCTGTCAACTGCTCATTATTGATAAACGTTTTATCCGTTTTTCAAGAATACCTGCACGTTCCACCCAAATATCATTAGGACCGTTAACTAAAAATATCATTTATCGTGTCATCTGACATTAATTCTCGTAGTGGCCCCATAGCCACCGATTTCATCCGCCACCATTTTCTGCCATGGCAAAGTGCATCAGCAGACGAAATATACACGGAACTTTTTATTAGCAACGGTTAACAATTTGAATTAACTCATTTACTAATAAGTTTCTGTCAGTTTGAAAGCTGATCAATCTTTTCAATATCAAGATTACTTAAAACTTCACTTCTAAAAATATCTGTTGCTCTTTAGTTAACATTTTTGACTATTCTACTTGTTAATGAGTTTTTCAAGGATTTGAGAAAAATAGACTTTCTTTTTCTTTCTCACCTAATTTTACTATTACGTGAAACCGCACCTATAATTTTTCATGGCTAAAGAGTTCATTTCTTTTTCCCCTCTTTACCAAGATTAATATCTAATACCGTTTTTGTATTGGTATTTTTAATAAACGGTATTACACCATCAATTTGCGTTCCTAATAACATGAATATCACTTTTCGCCATTAACTTAGAGGTTTCAAAGGCGCTATCTGATATACAGACAAATGTTCTAATAGGTTTTTCCTTGTGAACTACGGATACGCTCGCACTCATCTAAAAACTGTTTGGCTACTCTCAAAGAACTAATTTTTCGTTCTACAACTAATACAACATTGCTGTACTCATTTAAAAATGAGAAAAAATCATCTTTATGCACGTTATAAAGTGCCTGATCGTAAATAATAAAGTTATATCTATCTAACACCGCTTTTAGAGAGTTGCTCTAGATTACCATCAAATAAATCAAGATGAGGGACACCCTCAGTAATACTATTAGACAAACGTTTATCAAAATAAAAGGTCAAGATCGTGAGATCCATTTAGCCCTTGAGCTAATAAGGTTGGAACCGCTTTATTTCGTGCGATTTCACTTGCAATATGCGCACTAATTAAAGCTTCACCGATTCCGCCTTTTACAACCCTAAAAATAGCAATTTTTACAGTATCTCTTACTCTCGGAATATTGACGCCAGAACAATTTTATCAGCCATCTGGATTAATTGCGTGTGAGAGTTAAAAGTATAAGACACCTTCCCTAATAATTTTTTTGAGATAACGAAATAGAATCACTATCACCAACAACACAACACCAAACATTTTGGGGAACAACACTAAAGACATGATCAATAATTGTTTTATTATTTGATTCATTCCGGCATCAATAATCACGCCCACATAATTTTCCATGACAAAAGACAAGCCTTCAGAAGAAACAAAAACATCCCGTTTAACAATTTCAATATTTTTCCAAGCCTCTTGTACGTAGTACTTGAGCAACTTCACTTAAAAATATTTTTCACGCTGAGAAAACGACAGCAATAATTCTTGCGTTATCAAACGAAACTGTTTCTTGATCCAGTAATAACATATAAATACCTACTTTAATACTTTTAATTGAATACGTTCATTGCTTTTTAATGCACAAGACGTTTCATTCGGATTCAAAAATACAGACTCTCCATAGCGAGCGCGACAAGTTGCTTTCTTCATGACATACTGGCTCACTTCAACATAAAGAGGATAAGTTGTATTTTTATACTTTCCACCCACAATCTGAATAGCATTCTTAGAAATACCGGCTTTAACTAAATCAGTATGTAGTGCTTCTGCTTTCGTTTTAGCAGGGGAAGTGTGCCAAATAATTTTTACCTTCTTCTTTTTATTACTACCAATATCACGAATAATGGTATCTAAGAGAATCGTATAATCACGCTCGGTAATCGTTGCTAAAGGATATCGATTAATCAACTCAACCCGATTAAACTCACTATTTTGCGTTGCTTGTGCAACGGAAGCATCTTGAACTAATTCGCTTGATGCAAAAGTATGTAGCGATACAGAAACACCAATCAATGCTAAAAATGTATTAAAAGCTAACTTACTCATTGGATAAACCCACTATTCTTTAAGAAATTGGTTGTTAACGTATTATGATAGCCATCTTTTAATGGCGTTGTATGGAAATAGCGCTCCATTGTGCCGGTTTGTTCGAATGTTGGATATACCACATCTTTCCCCATCAACCGGTCTGACAGTGTTCACTGTCGCCACAATAATCAATTCTTTCTTATCTCGACTTGTTGTTGCGGCTGCGGAAGAACGAACCAAGAATTGGAATATCACCTAATACAGGGATTTTATTAATCCCCTCAAGATCCGTAGCGCTAAACAGTCCACCAATGATGAAACTTTCTCCATCAGCTACCTCAAATAAAGATTTTTGATTTTCTCGTATTAAAATAAGGAAGACTGCCATCACTACCAAAATTATAATTGCCGGCAATAGAACTCACGCTTTGATCAAGCACTAAACGAATTCGATTATTTTTCTGCACTTTCGCGACCACAAATAATTTAACACGAATTCTTTATATATAATTGTCGCATGGCCATTATTATCACGCTGAACAAATGGCACTTCACCACCAATTAAAATATCAGCAGTCTCACCTGAAAAGCATAGAAATATTTGGTTCGGCTAAAATTTTTACCGTTTGATTGGTCATCTAAAGCGTTAATGAAAAGCTGCAAGTCCCGGTGCAGTAATGGTCAAACCACCTTGTGCACCAGTATATCCACCACCAAAACCAAAGCTTCCGCCAAAGACCGCACTTCCATTTCCACTTAATGGTCCCGTTCCTTGTATATGGCTCAATTAATCCCCATTGCTTCAGATATTTTTATTCACTTCACAACAGTTAATTTTACATTAACTTGTGTAGCATCATCGACATTAGCATTATCAACCACATTCTCATAGTTGTATTTATCCAAGAATGGGAATGTTTCATCACCTAATTTAGTTTCAATAACTTTTCTTTTTCCGCCCATCGTCTCACCAACAATGCAGTGAACCTCATCACTTTCTTCCTGTGTTTTTGCTTTACCTTCAATCACATAGGCTTTACCGACTTTCTTAACAGAAAGGTTAGAATTCGGGAAACGAGCCTTAGTTGGTTATTTGTATCATTGATACTCACAACCGAATCCACATTTTACAGTGTCTGATGTCAAGGGCGACCATCTGCACCAAAAGATGTCACTTCAGCGCGACCTTCATCTTTTGGCATAAATAATAAAAGGTGTTATCGTCTAAAAATTTTCATAATCAGCCACATTGGGAGAAGAAACAAAAATTGTGTCTATTTTTCTTTGGTTTGAACAAGGCGCGTTGCACCTTTTTCCATAGGAAACGTTTGCGCAGAAACTTGAAAAAGAAGCAAAAGCACAAAAGATCAACCCTGAAAATGATGTGTTTTTTCTCAAAAATAGAATTCAAAGTCGGCATTTTATAGACCCTCTTAATTTTCTGATGAATGTGCCACGGGAATCAATATACTGAGACGTATTCTCAGCAGGTAAGACGACGAGTTTAGAGTCTTTGTCTAGAGAATAAAAATTCTTTGCCTGTGCGCCTGTAACTTTTAGCGCAATAAATCCGACATATTCCATGTCAGAAGCAAAAACCATCATCCGGCTTTCACATTCCCTTCATCATCTGTTTTTTTGGTAATGGGAACGTTTTTGACTGTAACACTAAAACTCTTGGCGCCACCTTAATAAGATTTTTCGTTCGTTTGAATTTCGAGAATCACTTGCAATCTGCTGGTTAAACACAGACACATAATCCCCACCACTTACTGTAGTAAGAATATAAGCATCTTCAGGTCGAATATAAACGCGATAGGCCACTTCCTGATTCGGATTTAAACTTGCCGTATAAAAACCGGGGTCATTTGGTGAAAGAAGGGTCTTCGGTGATATGAAAGAGCCGGAAACCAAGTTCTCAGCAACTAAAAAGCCTTGCAGACTATTATTAATCGCTAAATCACGCACATCATTACTGACTAAGGGCTATCAACAGTAACTGTCATTTTCGTTGAGTGCATAATCCTCTGCTTGTAACAAGCGACCTTTGTTGACATCGCGTTTCAGCTGAGCAACTAAAATTAGCTTTTCTTCAACTTTCTTTTCTGGCTCTACTTGCTCTGCAGACTTGCTGAGCCGGTGTTTCATCGCCACTAGGCAAAAACATAATACCTGCTATACCGACAAACAGTATGAGCAATGAAATAATTAAGAGAGTTCTATAGTTCATTTTTTTACCCTTTTTGTTTTAAAAAGCATTATCAAGCACTAAAGGGCACGCTTGATAATGCCAAGTCGTTAGAAATCCCAGACTAATCGCCACCCCATAAGGCAATCCACGCGCTTTTTATTGATTTACGGTAAAAAGCCAGCCGATAATAATAAGAAATAATCCGGCAATGGCTGTAAAGAAGAAGAAGAAAATTATCTGCTCATAAGGAATCATAAGCATCAACACGGCTATAAGCTTTATATCACCTGCGCCCATCACATGCAACATAAAAAGAACAAACCCGACCACAAGCGCTACAAGTGCTGGAACAAGAAAAATAGATTGGTATTGTAATAAACTGAGAGGAACAACAATAAAAAATAATAATGCAACGACACGATTACTGATAACTCGGTCTCGGACATCCGTATAACTCAATCTGAGAAGGAGACAAACTAAGACAATGTGTAAGGCGATAATTATATAATTCATTGTGTCAAACACTTATTTTAAGTGAATAAATATTAACAATTACTTCGTTGAAAAATATTCAACATATTCTAATTTAAGAAATTTATTGGAACGTCTGTCCCATCACGATAGTAGCAACAGCTATAAGGTCATTTCTAATTGTTGACACTATATTGGGAAACGCATAAAACACGGCAATAATCATCACTGCAATAGCAATCGAAAATAAGACCATATTCAATGGCGGTCACACCTTTTCTGAGGATTGAGAAATTCGCAAAATGTATTTTTTTAGTTTTAAGAAAAAGATTCACGCTAAAAATACCTCGTTACTTAAATTAAGTTGTTAAAAAAAGGCTCTACTCGAGGGTACTCTTAAATACAGAATATAAAAACTAACTTAAATTATTAGTTAATAGTAGCAGTTTTTAACTTTAGTTGTTAATGAAGCGAATTTAGTTTTCAATGCATCAATGAAACCACCTTGGTTGTAGAACACAACTACGATCATTGCCGCTACAGCTACAGCGATTAGACCATATTCAATTGCAGTAACACCATGCTCGCTTTCTTTGAAAGAACGGATTGCTTCGGTAACTTTAACGTATGCTTTAGTAGTTAATGCGTTTAACATTTTTAATACTCCTAATGTGAGATTTTAGATTTAAAATGAACAAGTCTGTTTTGAATTATTAATCAATTCCAGTTCACTTAACCAGCCTACCTAATTAACTGAACGAGGGCCTATTATAGTGATTCAAAAATAAAATGCAAACGTTATCGTCAAACCGTAAAATCGCTACATACATAATAAAATCAAATAGTTAAATGGTATTTTATACACATCAAAACATAACATTTGCCATTTTTACATAAAATTTACAATTCTAATATTTTCATTACGTTTATAGATAAAAAATGATGTTTTTTTGTGCATAAAAACCAGCAACTCAAACATAAAAACTCACTGAGTTTTGTTCGCGTTCATGCTATATTGGCGCGACTTTTTAGCGGCACGCTACGCTTGAATCAAGCTGAACAATCCATATTGCGCCAAAACGCAGAAAGAAAAGTGCGGTCAGAAATCACAATGAATTTAGGGAGAGCAACATGGGTAAGATGATCATTGATTTACAAATTGCTTGCGAACAAGAAAGCGACTTTGCCAACCGCAGAACAAATCGAACAATGGGCGACAGCCGCCGTACAACCGCAAAGTGATGAAGTGGAAATAACGTGCGCATTGTGGATGAAGCGGAAAGCCATGAATTAAATCTGAATTATCGTGGCAAAGATCGCCCGACCAATGTGTTGTCTTTCCCTTTTGAATGCCCTGATGAAGTGGAACTGCCGTTACTCGGTGACTTGGTGATTTGCCGTCAAGTGGTGGAGCGTGAAGCGCAGGAACAAGACAAACCCGTCATGGCACATTGGGCGCACATGGTAGTGCACGGCAGTTTGCATTTGCTTTGGTTATGATCACATTGAAGATGATGAAGCGGAAGAAATGGAAAGCCTGGAAACCCAAATCATGACGGGGCTGGGCTTTGCGGATCCGTATTTGAACGAGAAATGAGCCGAGAACTCCTCATTTTAGTGGGCGAGGATGACTTTCTTGCCTACCAATTAAACCACAACCTTTCACTTAAAAGTGCGGTCTGGATTGGCGATGTTTCGCCGCACTGCCACCCCATCCTATTTTCCCTTTTAATAAAACGAAAAAAATCTGCTCGGCAGTGAATTTCTTGCCATCATTTATGACGCACGACAAGGGCATTCACTGGATGCCCTCGCCATTGCTGCAGGGGACATTGCAGGACGGCGACTGCTATTGTTGTTGAATCATTGGGAAGATTTAGGCAACCAACCCGACAGTGACAGCCTGCGTTGGTCGGGTGAAAAACACGCTATAAACACACCGCACTTTATCGCCTTTTTACAAGAAAAATCGGAAAATACGGTTTTCCTGTTTATCAAAGTACGTCGTTAACGCTTGCCTGCCGACGCCTCAAAAAGACCGTTCAACCCATTGTCAGCCAACCTCAGAACAAGCCCGTTTATTGCAACAAATGGCGGAAGCCGAGGACGCGATTTTTGATCGTTACGGCAAAACGTGGGCGCGGAAAAATCGGCGTTGGCGGGGCTCTTTGCCAAACAGCAACTGGCACAACATCAGGCGGTGATTCTCACTGCACCGAATAAAAAGTGCGGTCAATATTTTTCAATGCATTTGCCGGGGTGGAAATCACCTTTATGTCGCCTGATGAACTCAGTCAAAACCTCAGCGACGCGCCACAACAATTTGCCAACCATTGGTTGTTTGTGGACGAAGCGGCGATGATTCCGCTAGACATCTTATTTCGTCTAACTAAGGCTTTTAAACGCGTTGTGTTGACGACCACCATTCACAGCTACGAAGGCACGGGCAGAGGCTTCTTATTAAAATTCATGGCGAAAACCGACCGCACTTTGCGCCATGTTGAACTGTTTACGCCGTTACGTTGGCAGGCAGATGACAAACTGGAAGCGTTTATTGACGACCTGTTGCTGTGCGATTGCGAAGATCGTCTGCCACAGCCGCCTTATGATTCTGTGCTTGCGGAGCAGATCCAAATTTCTCATTGTGAACGAATTCCTCATGATCAAATGGAATCTGTTTACGGCTTGCTGACCTTGGCACATTATCGAACCTCGCCTTTGGATTTACGCCGTTTATTGGATGCACCACAGCAGCAATTTTACCTTGCTCAAGCACAGAATTCTTTGCTCGGTTGCGCATGGACGGTGTCGGAAGGCGGGTTGACGGACAAAACGTTAATTCGCCAAATTCGCCGTGGAGAACGTCGCCCGCGTGGCAATTTGGTGGCGCAAATGTTGTGTTTTCAAGCTGGGCTGGAAGAGGCGTGTGGTGCGCTCTCTGCGCATTTCCCGTATCGCAGTGCAACCCAACTGGCAACAACAGGGGGCTTGGACAACGTTTAATTGCCAAGATGAAACAACAACAGATAAAAACAACAGGGCACAGTGGATTTTCTTTCCGTCAGTTTTGGTTACACGCCGGAACTACTGGCATTCTGGCAAAAGTGCGGTTTTCATTTTTGGTGCATTTTAGCGAAAGTAAAGAAGCCAGCAGTGGCTGTTATTCTGTGGTGGCGTTGTGTCCCTTGAGTGAGGAAGGGCAAGTATTCGTGCAACGGGCAGAAAAACAATTTCAACGTAATTTGCCCCTTTCTTTCCATCCGCTCGCGACACAGTTTGCTCGAACAGAAATAGATTGGACGCTGGATAGCTCGGATTGGCAATCGTTAACCGATTTTTGCCGATTTTTTTCCTGCCGTTATCTTCTGCCTTGCCGTCCATTCGGCGTTTAATCAAATCGACAGTGAATCGCCTTTCCCGTTGTTAGCGGATTATTGCAAACAGCCGGAAAAAAGACCAAATAAAAACATGGTTAGAAAAATTGTCGCTTGGAAGTGAAGAAATGGTTTGCAAAAATGGCGTCCTTTTTATGATAACAATCCTTAACAATTTAAAAGAAAAACCAAAAACCAAGGAGACAAAAATGAGCGAAGAAGGCAAAAAGTTGGGTGAAACGTGCCTGGGAAGCCTATTCTGATTTCTGTAAAAGCCGGGTATTGATCAAGGGACTTGCCGTGGCTGCGTGCCGGTGGTGAAGTTTGATGAAGATCCGAGAAAGCCAGAAAAAGACGCAGGAAAAAGAAACCGCATAATATTCAACATTCATAACGGGTAGGCTACGCAAAACGCACCTATGGCAATATTATAGGGCTAAACAAGGACTCTGATAAAATTAACCCTGCGCCTAGAATTAATTTCATACTGATAGGTTCGCCTAAAACAACCACCCCAAGAATAATCGCAATCACCACACTGAGCTTATCAATCGGCGCCACCCAGAGGCAGGCGCTAATTGTAAGCGCGGTAGTAACATAACCATGAAAGCCCTGTTGCCACACCGGACAGAACCAAAAACGACCGGTTTGGCGGCAATATGCTGTGGCAGTTGCCATTCATTTCGCATTGTAATAATCGCTATCACAACAAATAAAATAACGACAGTGCGGATAAATGTTGCAAGATTGCTGTTTAACCCTTCTACGCCTAACTTGCCTAAAAGTGCCGTTAAACCGGCAAAAATGCGGAACCGATCGCAAAACCCTACCCAATTCATGTTTTTCCTCTAAAGTTTCTATCTATTTTTCCAGTATAATGTGCCTGCCTTTTTAACCAGGCTTTTGACCCTATAGCCTAGGCATTTTTATCACACAATGTTGTACGGCATTGATCCTTTCTTGTGATGTAAACAGGAATTGATCTCGCCGTATTCACTACGGATAAACGGGATTCATGAATCACAAAATTAAAATTCAAATTGCTTATGCCCTGCCAAATCATTATTATTTAAAAAAGCCTTTACGGTAGATGACGGCACAATGGTTCAAACAGCAATTTTGCAATCGGGAATCCTAACACAATTCACCGACATTGATTTACGCAACAATAAGGTGGGTATTTTTAGTCGCCCCGTGAAATTGACGGATTTGCTCAAAGAAGGCGATCGTGTTGAGTTTATCGCCCACTCCTTGCCGATCCGAAAAGAAATTCGGCGTAAACGCGCTGAAGAACAAGGAAAGAAAAATAAATCATCCTGATTGGGAAAGATCGCAAATCTTCCCCAATTTTAAGCGAGTTATTTGGGTGCCATCCTATAAGGTTCAAGTCGCAAGCCCAACCTATAATTATTCGGGCAAACGATTTGACCGCAACCTTGATTCAATTCTTGCTTATCCACGCTTATCAACGATTCGCCGATGATTAGCCGATGAGCCAGTGAATCAAACCTGTTATTTCACAGCTTAATAAGGGATTCAAAATGAACAAGAACTGCCTTCCATTCGATATTACGCCAGAAATCTTTTACGTGATTACTGGCAAAAACCGCTCTTAATTCGTAACGGACTACCGGAAATTATCGGTCAACTTCTGCCCGATGATATTTTAGACTCGCCCAAACAGATGAAGTTGTTGCGCGTTTAGTAAAACAACACGCTGAAGATCACTGGGAACTGCGTAAAGCTCCATTATCCGCACAAGATTTTGAAAAATTTGCCTGAGAAATGGTCTGTTTTAGTGCAAAATTTAGAACAATGGTCGCCGACTTTAGGTGGTCTTTGGAATAAATTTAGCTTTATTCCACAATGGCAACGTGATGACATTATGGTGTCTTTCGCGCCACAAGGAGGTTCTGTTGGAAAAACACTATGACGAATATGATGTTTTTCCTCGTTCAGGCCTATGGTCACCGACGCTGGCAGTTAGGTAAATGGTGTGACCCGACCACCGAATTCAAAGCCGATCAACCGATTCGTATTTTTGATGATATGGGCGATATCATTTTTGACGAAGTTTTAGCACCGGGTGATGTGCTTTATGTGCCTTCTCGCTTATCTCATTGATGGCGTTGCACAAGATGACTGCTTAACTGTTTCTTTTGGTTTTACGCTATCCGAATAGTGCCGATTTGTTTGACAACATTGAACAAAAGCCTTTTGCCATACAGATTTGGATGTCAGCAGATTAGCCATTCCGTTCCGACTTGTGCCACCTGTGCAAAACACCGGCGAATTAACCGCTGATTCCGTAAAAAGAATTAAAACAGCAATTCTTGCAACAACTGCACAGTCAACACAATTCGATCACTTATTCCAACACGCCTTGGCGACCACCGTCAATCGCAGACGTTATGAATTGCTTGCCACGGAAGACATTGCCGATCTTGATGATGTTCGAGAAAACCTTTGAGCAAAGGCGGAAAAAATTGGTGCAAGACAATAACTGTAAGTTAGTTTATACCCTACAAAGCCCTCTTCGCCTTTATGCTAATGGCGAATGGTTAGATGAATTAAGCCCCTGCCGAAGCGGCAATGTTAAAACATCTCGCCGATGGTAAAAGCCGTTGATTATGCTTTCTTGTGTCAATTAACCGACGCCGATAATGCCGTGTCGCTTGACGTATTGTTGACAGCATCTGCAACTGGTTAGATGACGGCTGGGCGTTGTTATACGAATAATCACTCATGGCCGATAACATTTATTCTGTCAGCCAACTCAATCAATCTGTGCGATTGATGTTGGAAAAATCAGCTGGGTGCCGTTTGGCTTACCGGTGAAATTTCTAACTTTAGTAACCGGTTTCCGGTCACTGGTATTTAAGTTTGAAGGACGAAAACGCTCAGGTGCGTTGCGCGATGTTCCCGCATGAAAAATCTGCGTGTGAGCTTTCGTCCGACCAATGGAATGCAGGTCTTGGTGCGTGCTAATGTGAGTTTGTATGATGCCTCGTGGCGATTATCAACTCATTATTGAAAGCTATGCATTTAGCCGGTGAAGGGTTATTAATGCAACAATTTGAAGCATTAAAATGAAGTTAGTGGCAGAAGGGTTGTTGCCCAACATCTCAAAAACCTACCGCACTTTTAGCAAGGCGGTAGGGATTATCACGTCAAAAACCGGCGCGGCATTGCAGGATATATACACATTTTGCAACATCGCGATCCCAGCTTAAAGATCATCATTTGTCCGACCGCCGTTCAAAGGCAAAAGATGCCGCCACGGATATTGCGCAAATGATTGAACTGGCGAATCAACGGCAAAAGTGGATGTCCTGATTGTCGGCCGTGGTGGCGGTTCAGCAAAGATTTATGGTGTTTTAACGAAGAAATGATGGCGCGTGCCATTTTCATTCTCATCTTCCGGTGATTAGTGCGGTGGGGCATGAAACCGATGTCACCATTGCGGATTTTGTCGCTGATGTCCGTGCACCCACGCCTTCTGCCGCGGCAGGATGTAGTCAGTCGGAATCAAACGGAATTATTGCAACAACTCCAATATCGCCGGCAACGTCTTGAAATTGCCCTAGATTGCCTCTTTGCGGAAAAGCAACAAAAGCTAAAACATCTGTCTTTGCGATTACACAATCAACATCCTCAGGCGCAACTGCGTATTCAACAACAGCTCATCACGCCGTTAAGCCATCGATTGCAACAAACACTACGCCACCACTGGCAAAAACAGCGGAAGAGTTTGACCGCACTTTCAATGCGATTGTATAAAACCCGCTTCCATTACGCCTACAACAATATGAACAGCGACTTGCGCGACTAAAAGTGCAGTTAAATTCTCGCATGATTTAACGCTCAGTCTTCAGCAAAAACAGTTAGCACATTTGTGTGGCAAGCTGGATAGTTTAAGTCCGTTAAAAAGTGTTGGCACTGCACTACTCTATTACACAAAAATCAACAAAATTTTCACGATTCGTTCGCTAAAAGACGTGAATGTCGGCGAACACATAAAAACCCGATTAACCGACGGAAACATCATCAGCCAAGTCATCCGATTAGAAGAAAAAGAATGATATTTTGACTTGTCCGCTTACCAACACCACCACAGAGAGCATAAAGCACGTTTTCAAAAATGAATAAATCGGATTTTTATTTACCTTCATTCCTCACGCAAAGGGAAAAATTATGCAACCTACTTTAATTGTAAGAAATCTCGGTATCCAAGATTATCAACATGTATGGCATAACATGCAGGCGTTTACCGATAATCGCACGGCAGATACACCTGATGAAATTTGGTTGAGTGCAACATCCCTCCGTCTTTACTCAAGGTCAAGCCGGCAAAACCGGAGCATTTGTTGCAACGTACGGAAATTCCGGTAGTACAATCGAGATCGTGGCGGGCAGATCACTTATCACGGCTTAGGGCAACAAATTATGTATGTGCTGATTGATATTAGCGCCATGAGAATTTAAATGTGCGTCAGTTAGTGACCGCACTTGAACAATCGGTGGTGAAAACATTGGCAGATTATGGCATTGAAGGCTATCCCAAACCGGATGCACCCGGTGTGTATATTGATGGTAAGAAAATTTGTTCTCTCGGTTTGCGCATTCGTCATGGTCGTTCTTTTCACGGCTTAGCGTTTAATATCAATATGGATTTAACGCCTTTTCATCAAATTAATCCTTGTGGTTATGCCGGATTAGAAATGTGCCAACTGGCGGATTTTCGTTGGCAGTGAGCGGGCGGATTGCCACAAGTTTCCCTCCAATTAGTTAAGCATTTTTCCACGCTGTTAGGGTATAATGTAACAAATCATTAACAGTCTTAGTGAATTACCGTTTAATCTCGTTACCCTTGCCATTTACTCGCAATATAAGGAATTTCAATGGGAACACCTTTTTAAGATGGAGCCGGCGTTAAATATCGTGATGCTGCCAAAAACCTCTATTATTCCGGTAAAAAAATATCGATCCTAATCAGGAATTACTGAAAAACCGGAATGGATGAAAATCAAAATTCCCGCCAATGGCGCGCGAATTCAAAGTATTAAATCCGGTATGCGCCGTCACGGATTGCATTCCGTCTGTGAAGAAACGTCTTGCCCGAACCTGCACTGAATGTTTTAATCACGGTGCAGCAACCTTTATGATTCTTGGGGCGATTTGTACCCGCCGTTGTCCGTTCTGTGACGTCGCACACGGAAAACCGCTAGCCCCGAATCCCGATGAGCCGCGTCAATTAGCGGAAACTATTCAGGATATGAAGTTACGCTATGTGGTGATCACTTCCGTTGACCGTGACGACTTACCTGATCGCGGTGCCGGTCATTTTGCCGATTGCGTACGCGAAATTCGTGCCGTAAATCCGAACATTAAAATTGAGATTTTTGGTGCCCGGATTTCCGTGGGCGCATTGAATTGGCGTTAGAAAAAATTAAAAGACAATCCGCCGGATGTGTTTTAACCACAATTTGGAAAAATGTACCACGTTTATATCGTGAAATTCGTCCAGGTGCAGATTATCAATGGTCGTTGCGCCTACTGAAAGAATTTAAAAGCCATGTTCCCGAATATTCCGACCAAATCAGGGTTTAATGGTGGGCTTAGGCGAAACCAACGAAGAAATCTTGGAAGTGATGCAGGATTTACGTGATCACGGTTACCATGCTCACTGTCGGTCAATATTACAACCAAGCCGACACCATTTACCGGTTGCCCGTTATGTGCCACCGGCAGGAATTTGATATGTTCCGCGAAAAAGCACAAGCCATGGGCTTTTGAACGACAGCGCTTGCGGCCCGTTCGTCCGTTCTTCCTACCATGCCGACTTGCAAGCCAGTGGCGGATTGGTGAAAGTAACGTCCCCATTTAATAAATAAAATAAATCTGCGCATTAATTCACTCGTCTTAATGCGCAGATTTTTATCTATTATCTATCTATGCGTAATAATATAACTCACTGTGTTGGCAAAAATTCTTCCGTCCGAAATGTCTATTTTCATATTTTTATTTTAGGTTCGGTCGTGCATCAAGATGCACGCTACATGAAATCGTGAATGTCCGAAAAGGGGTAAATAACGTTCCGTGCATGGTTTGGTCGTGCATCAAGACGCACGCTACGTACGAAATCGTGAATGTCTGAAAAGGGGTTAAATAACTTTCCGTGCATGGTTTGGTCGTGCATCAAGACGCACGCTACGCATGAAAATCGTTACGGTTCGAAGTTAATAAAAAGACCGCAAATTGCGGTCTTTCTGAAATTGGTGCTCTGGGCGAGACTTGAACTCGCGACCTATGGTCTACCCCCTCAAGATAGCGTGTCTACCAATTCCACCACCAGAGCTTAATTTGATAAGTTTTATTATTGAGGAATATCGCTATTTTTTGCTATCTAACACAGCCGGTGCTTTTTGCTGTTGTTGCTGAATTTGTTCAGCCGTGCCGGATAAATCATCAAATGCACCTTGCTTCACATTATTTTTGTGTGAGTTGATGTTACCAATAACAATACTAATAATAAAGAAAATCGTTGCTAAAACTGCCGTTGTTCTAGAAAGGAAGTTACCTGCACCGACTGCACCGAACACGGTACCGGATGCGCCACCACCAAAAGATGCACCGGCATCTGCGCCTTTGCTGTGTTGCAGCAAGATAAACGCAATAAGAGACAATGGAAACAACCAAATAAAGGATTAACAACGCTGAATACATTTTATCTTCTCTAATTTAGCAAATTCTAATGAAAAATAACGGCGCAGATATTAGCGAATATCTTGAGTGCTTCAGCAAGCTGTTTTATGTATTTTTACGCTATTTGGTGCAAATTCACTCAGTAAAAACATTTTGAAAAACGACCGCACTTTTAACCTCGTTAATTTTTCTGGGATCTCGGCGCTCGCTTTTTCATATCTTGATTATGCCGACTCAACTCGCGTAACGCAGAAAAATTAATATAATGCAATAATTCAGGCAAAAGCTGTGTGAGGTTTTTTGCATAAACTGCTGATAACTCGCCTGTTTACGGCTAATACCATCAAGCTGTGACTCCCAATGTGCCGTCATGTCAGGCTGTGTTGCCACATCCGGCAACGCATTAATTAAAATTCGCCTCGTCCTCGGTGCTGTGAATATTCACGCCCTTTTTATAGAGAAAACCACGCTTAAACAACAATTCAATAATGCCCTGCACGCGTTGCTTCTGTGCCTAAACCATCGGTTTCCCGCAAGATTTTTCAATTCCTTTGTCTTGCACGAAGCGGGCAATGCCTGTCATCGCAGAAAGCAAAGTTGCATCTGTAAAGGTTTTGGCGGTTGCGTTTTTACTGATAATTTCACCCTTTTTCACAGTGCAACATTTGCCCTTTTTGACGACCAGCGGTAACGCGTCTTGCTGTTCATCATCGCTGTCTTCTTTTGCCCCAAAGCTGTTTCCAACCGGCAATTTGCAAATTGCGAGCCTGCGCGATAAAAAGTTCCTCTGGCAATATTCAAGGTGATTTTACATTTTACGATATTCCGCGTCAGGACAGAACTGCATGAGGTATTGCGGGCAATCAGAAAAATAAATATGTTTGTTCCGCCGGACTCAAACTCACCGGACGGTTCTTTGCTGTTGGGATAATGGCATGATGTGCTTCGACTTTTTATCATTCCAACAACGATTTTTGTTCAGGATCAATAATTTCCGGCAAAGGTTGAAATTGCGTTAAATGGGTAGAAATAGCATTCATCACCGCCATGCGATCCGCAAAATGTTCTTTTTGGCAAAATAACGGCAATCGGAACGCGGATAAGTAATCAATTTATGGGTTTCATACAAACGTTGACGGGTATCCAGCACTTCCTGTGCCGACATACCGAACCGCTTGCTGCATCAATTTGCAACGCGGATAAGGAATAGAGCAACGGTGCCGTTTCTTTTTCCCGTTTATCCGAATAATCCGTTGCTTCCCGCCGGTTGGTCGGTAATGCGCTTCACCATTTTCCGCCAGCGCATGAGATAATACGCGCCCATCCTCGTCCTGATAATCTTCACAGGGCTTTTGCTCGGTTTGCCATAAGGCAGAAAAAGTGCGGTGGATTTCTTGGGTGTTTTTCCTCTTTTGAGTCACGCAACCCAAGCCAACACTTCAAAAGAAATCTTTTTGGTTGGAAATGCTCGATTTCTAAAGTCACGGCGTACGATAAGGCCAAGTACAGGGCGTTTGTACTCGCCCAACAGAAAAGCACACCGTTATACCCAGCTTGTCTGCCACGAATGGTGTAAGCACGGGTCATGTTAATACCATAGAGCCAATCGGCGCAGCGCGCGCTAAAGCGGAGGTGGCTAGAGGAACAAAAATCACGATTCGGTTGTAATTTTTGATAGCTTTTCTACCGCACTTGGGTTCAAATCGCTGATTAAAGCAACGCTGAATCGCATTGCGTTTTTCCGGTGGTAAAATTGAGATAACTGAACACTTCGTCCACCAGTAATTGCCCTTCACGATCCGGGTCGCCTGCGTTAACGAGGATATCCGCTTGCTGTACTAACTTTTCAACGGTCTTTAGCTGTTTATAGGTTTCTTTTTCGGAATCAACTGCCACTTTTTGCGGCGACAATCGGTAAATCCTCTAAAGCGCCATTGTTTGAAACGGGCATCATAGGCATCAGGTTCTGCCTGTTCCAGCAAATGCCCCTACACACCAGGTCACGCAGTCGTTATCACCACATTTGATAAAGCCATCACCGCGTTGGTGCGGTTTCGGCAAAACATCCGCAATCGCGCGCCCAAGGCTTGGTTTTTCTGCTATAAAAAGTCGCATAAACAAGAAAACGCAGAGGAGAAAAAGATTAGCCGATTTCGCGACGACCTAAGAAAAGAATGGGTCAGCGTGGTGCCATCCACCATTTCAATTCACCGCCCACCGGAATACCGTGGGCAATGCGGCTAACTTTGACGTGTTGTTGCAAAACACAATTCCGCAATGTAATTTGCCGTAGCATCGCCTTCGACAGTGGGATTTGTCGCCAAAATCACTTCCTTGAAGGATTCTGTTTGTAAGCGTTTCTGCAATAAATCCAAGCCGATCTCTCGTGGGCCAATGCCGTCCAATGGCGACAAATGCCCCATAAGCACAAAAATAACGCCCGGAAAAATTGCCCGGTTTGCTCAATGGCAGAATATCTGCCGGCATTTCCACCACACAAAGCAACCCCGAATTTTTGACGGCGAGGGTTGTTGCAAATAGGACAAATCGCTTCTTCCGTGAAAGTACGACAATGCTCACAATGCCCGATTTTTGACATGGCTTCCGTCAGCCCTTGCGCCAAACGCATACCGCCACTACGGTTACGTTGCAATAAATGATACGCCATACGTTGTGCGGATTTGAGCCAACGCCCGGTAATACACGTAGGCTTTCGATCAAATTTTCTAACAAGGGACTGGTTTGCATAAGGTTCTCGGTGAATTGACTGAAAATAAACCGCACTTTAGTGATAAAGTGCGGTAAGTTCTACGAACGTTTTTAGAATGGCATTTTTGAAGCCCGGCGGCAATGGCATACCGGCGGTGATAGATTCCATTTTTCTTTTTGCAAAATCATCCGCACGACGTACAGCATCGTTGTACGCTGCAGCGATTAAATCCTCTAACATTTCCTTATCGTCTTCCATTAAGGAAGGGTCAATTTCCACACGGCGGCAATTATGCGCCCCGTTAATGGTAATTTTCACAAGGCCGGCACCGGCTTCACCAGTTACTTCTAGTTGTGCGATTTCTTCTCGCATTTTTGCATTTTTCTTGCATTTGTTGAGCTTGTTTCATTAAACCGCCCAAACCGCCTTTTTCCGAACATAGATTTTCTTCCTTAATTTACATAAAAAGTGGTCGCATTTTAGCGAAAAATTTCTGACTTGAAAAACGATCAATTTCGGATTAAAATTGCGCCCCATGGTGATTCATATTATTATCCGTCCCTTAAAAATACACAGAAAAACAACCGCACTTTTCAAGGAAAATTATGGAAACCCGACACTACATCACCACGGCCATCGCCATACTGGTCTTACAATTTATGCTGTTCGGTTTTAGCCGTACGCTCGGCTGGCTGTTTAATCTCAACCGCAAGACACGCACCAAGCTAACCATCATCCTCTTTTTGCTCTTTAATGCTCTGATTGCAACTGCGCCCTTGCGTCTGTATGCCGAAAGTTTTTCGCGTCAGTGCCTTTGCTTCTCACTTTGTTGCTCTTTTTCCACGTTTAGCAGTGCCATCGTGGGCATACTGCATCGCTTTTTTAAACCGTGGGATAACGCACTAAAATTACTCTATCCGATACTCTTTTTAGGGTTTATTGGATTGGGTTTATATAACGCTTATACACCGGTGATACGTCATTATCAAGTCAAGCTGGATAAACCAATGCAACCTTTACGCATTGGTATGGCAAGCGATTTGCATTTAGGGCGTTTGTTTGGTTCAACACAGTTAGATACCTTGGCTGACATCATGCGGCAGGAAAAAAGTAGATATTATTTTGCTCCCCGGCGATATTATGGATGATAACGTCAACGCCTATTTAGCAGAAAAATGCAACCGCACTTTTGCCAACCTGCAGGCCCCACTTGGCGTGTATGCCACCCTGGGAAACCATGACTTCTTTGGTGATCAACAACGCATTGAAGCGGAAATGCGCAAAGCAGGGATCATTCCCGTGATGGATGAAAGTGTCGTAATTGATGGACGTTTTACCCTCATTGGGCGCAATGACGACCTCGTTAAAAACAGACCAACGCGGCGCAACTACTAAAAGGTGTCAATACGGCATTACCGGTGATTTTTAATGGATCATCGTCCAACAGAGATTGAACAACACGCCAATTTGCCAATTGATATTCAGCTTTCCGGTCACGCCCATATGGACAAATTTTCCCGGCAAATTTTATTGTAAAACTGATTTATCGCTTAAGTTACGGCTATGAAAAAATCAATCAAGGGCATTTTTTTGTTACGTCAGGTTATGGCTTTTGGGGCGTACCGATGCGATTAGGGTCGCAATCAGAAGTGATGATTATCGACCTGGTCGGACATTAGAACTATTCTCAATACCGAGCCCTGTGTATAATTTGTCCCATTACACTTATGTTTTTATAATGACAGAGGACTCGAAAATGAAAAAATTCGTCAACGCAACCCTTACTTCTCTTTTTCTTATGGCTTCTGTGACGGCAAATGCTGTGACCGTCACCGATGCTAAAGGTGAATTCACTATAGATAAAACCCCAAGTCGCATTGTCGCGTTAGAATATTCTTTCGTTGATGCCCTTGCTCAAGTTGGTGTTAGCCCGGTCGGCGTTGCCGATGACAACGATAAAACCCGCATTTTGCAGGAAGTGCGCGATAAGATTCAACCTTGGCAATCTGTCGGTACCCGTTCACAACCCTAGTCTTGAAGCCATTGCTGCATTAAAACCCGATTTAATTATCGCTGATCCTTCTCGTCATACAGCAGTTTATGAAGAATTAAAAATCGCCCCGACTATGATGTTTGACTCCCGCCATGAAAGCTATCAGGGAAAATCTTGATACGGCACAAAAAAATCGGCGATGTTGTCGGTAAAGGCAGTGAAATGAAATTGCAAATTGATAAACACAATAAAATTATCGAAAAGCATTGCGCAAAATATCAATGTGAAAAGGCAAAAAGCGATTTTCGGCACCTCCCGCGAAGACAAATTCAATTTTACAAAAATGACAGATGGTTATGTCGCCAGCTTCCTTGGTGTTCTGGGTTTTAACTCGCCAAAATTACCAAACGCCACTCAAGCCTTTGCTGAAATTAATCTTGAGCAACTAGTGATGGAAAAACCGGACTATATGTTTATCGCCCACTATCGCCAAGAAAGTATCGCCCGCAAATGGGAAGCAGAACCTTTATGGCAAGCCATTCCTGCCGTGAAAAGCCAAACATGTATTTAGCGTCAATGCCGATATGTGGGCGCGCGGACGGGATTACGGCCAGCGAGATCATGGCAAAACAAGTTGAACAATTCGTTAATCAAAAATAATGTTTGGCACAGCTTTTCGTTGGGGCTTGCCCCTGCTAGGACTGGCTTTCTTGTTATGGGGAAGCCTGTTTTTATACTACCCTATTGAAATTTCACCATTAGATGCGCTAAACGCCTTTTTCCCCAATGGCGATGAATTGGCCAAGATCACTGTGGTTGATTTACGCTTTCCGCGAGCTTTAGTCGCGATCGCATTAGGCGCCAATTTGGCGGTAGCCGAGGGCGTTATTACAAACCATCACCCGCAACCCACTGGCCTCACCAACGCTATTAAGCGTCAATTCCGGCGCAAGTTTGGCCATGGTAACGGCGAGTGCCATTAGCCCGGCCTTATTATCAGGCTATAGCATTGCCTTGGTGGCAAGTATCGGCGGTGGAATCAGCTGGTTGGTTGTAATGTTGATCAGCAACGCGTGGAAAGACAGTAGTGGCGATCGCAGTCGCGTGATTTTGGCAGGGATTGCCGTGTCGTTGTGTGTACTGCTCTCACCAAATTAGTGTTAATTATGTCGGAGGATCATGCCTTTGGCGTAATGAGTTGGCTTGCCGGCGGCATTTCTCACGCCCGTTGGAACGAATGGCACGCTATTTGGCCGTTTCTGCTATCGAGTGCGCTCTTTGCTCTCTTCTTTGCCAGCCGTTTAAATTTACTCAATTTGAGCGACGAATCCGCTCAATCCTTGGGGAATTAACCTATTCCGTCTGCGTTGGTATGCCAATATCATAGCATTATTAATGTAGGGTTCAGCCGTTAGCGTAGCCGGCCCTGTCGCCTTTATCGGTTTGTTAATTCCACACTTAGCGCGTTATTGGATAGGCTATGATCTACGAAAATCGTTACCCATGTCCATGTTATTAGGCGCTATTTTAATGTTGACGGCGATACCGTTGCCCGTGCTGTTGATTTCCCAAGTGAAGTGCCTGCCGGTGCCATTTTGGCCTTAATCGGTGCGCCAATCTTTGTATTATTTGCCAGAGGAAAACACTAATGCGCCGTTCTCATTCAGGATTCCGTGCAATCGGCTTTTTACTTATCGGCACTCTGTACGGTCGCGCTATTATTTGTATTAAGCATTCGCTACGGCACTTACACGCTATCCTTTGATGAAATTAGCCAGGCCTTTTCACCCTGACGATAAAAACTATTTCACGTTAATGGAATACCGTCTGCCACGCGCGCTACTCGCCATTATTATCGGCGGTGCATTGGCTATTTCCGGGGTGTTGGTGCAAAGTGTCGTGCGCAATCCGTTGGTCTCTCCTGATATTTTTAGGAATCAATAACGCCGCCGGTTTGGTCGCCGTTACCGTATTAATCTTCCTACCGAATTTAGCCTTTTACTGGCTACCGATTTTCGCCTTTATCGGCGGTGTCCTGTCTTTCATTTTGTTATGGATGATATGTGGTTTTAACTTCCGCCCGATCAAAATGGCCATTATCGGCGTAGCGCTTTCTGCCCTATGGGCGACAATCAGCCATTATTTAATGCTAACCAATCCGGTAGAAATCAACACGGCTATGCTTTGGCTCACCGGCAGTTTGTGGGGCAGTTGGGCTTATGTCAATGTCGTTTTGCCTTGGTTGTTGGTGTTATTGCCGTTACCGTTTATTTTCTGTCGAGATTTGGACACTTTTAGGGTTTAGGTGAAAACCGGCGTCCACCTTGGGGAGTAAGCGTAAATAAAACGCAAATCTTGGTATTAGTGCTGGCTGTTGCGCTTTCCACCACAGCCGTCGCCATTTGCGGCCCCATCGCATTTCTCGGCTTAGTTGCACCGCACTCAGCACGCAAATTGAGTCGGTGGACGCCACCGCACATTATTGCCGGCATCCATGCTAATCGGCACGTTGTTGTTGCAAAATTTCCGATATTTTAGCGCGGGTTATCGATCCGCCAACAGAACTGCCCGCCGGTATTCTCACCGCCATTATCGGCGCCCCTACTCTTCTATTTATTGATGAGAACGAAATAATGAGCATTGAGATCAATAAGTTACAATTAGGCTATCAAGATAAAATTATCGTACGGGATTTATCTCTCAGCTTTTCCGAGCAACCAAATCATTGCCTTAATGTGGCCCGAACGGGTGTGGTAAATCCACAACACTAAAAAGCAGTGGCCCGTTTACTCAAGCCACGTCTAGGCACAATTACTCACAAAGGCAAAAGATATTTGGCAAAGCACGCCGAAAAGAATACGCCAAACAATTAGCGTTCTTGCCACAACAACATTTGGTGCCGGAAGGCATTAAAAGTACGTGAATTAATTGCTTACGGCCGTTCGCCTTATTTGAATTTGTGGGGCAAATTGAGTGATAAAGATGAGCAATTAGTGGCTTGGGCTATGGAACAAACCCACACCACGGAACTGGCAGAACATTTGGTATCGGATTTATCCGGCGGGCAACAACAACGGGTTTTCTTAGCCATGACATTAGCGCAAGATGCGGAGCTTGTTCTGTTGGATGAACCCACCACTTATTTGAGATCTCAACCGCCAGGCAGAACTCATGGGCATGATGCGTCAAATGCAACAAAACGGCAAAACCGTCATTACGGTACTCCATGATTTAAATCAGGCTTGTCGTTATTGTGATTATTTAATCGTTCTCAAAAGACGGCAAACCTTATGGCTCAAGGACGCCTGACGAAGTGATGACAGAGGGCTGTTAAAAGAGGTGTTTGATTTAGAAGTAGTGATTCACCGCGATCCAATTAGCCAAACACCCATGTTTATTTTGAAGTAAACAAAAGTGCGGTCATAATCTGAGGGCAAGTATGATAAGTTGCCCCTATTCGCACTTTTCTAAAATCATATTCTGTAATCACATTCTATTATGTCATTTCCTATAAAACCCCATTCATTTTTGTCTCACTTCCGTTAAAATAGTTGAGAATTGTTTTCAATCACATATACCAAGGAGACTTATGATGTTAAAAAGCATTGTTAACACTCACCCTGTATTGCGATGGCAACGTCCGCATTGGCAAAAAGAGGTTACGATTCCCACGGCACGTGGTGATGTCACGTTAAGTGCGCCGCCCGCCAAAAATAGCAGTGTTTGATACCGGCAGTTTGGATACATTGCAAGCCTTAGCGTGAAAGTCGATGGCGCAGCGGATGTGGCAAAACTCCTTCCGTATCTGAAACCAACCTTAGATTCGGCAAAAAAATGTCGGTACTATTTTTGAGCTCAATTTAGAGGCTTTAAATGAATTAAAACCAGACTTAATTATTATCGGCACCCGCACGGCGAAAAATTTGATGATGTCAGCGCTATTGCAAAAACGATCGATTTAACCGATAACGGCGATAAATTAGTGGAAAGCGGCATTCAACGCATTGACAGTTTCGGTCGTTTATTTTGATAAACAAGCGGCAGCGACAAGTTAAAAAGGTGAATTGGAAACCTTATTAAAAGACACTAAAAGCCGCCGTGAAAGACAAAACGGCAACGGTTTAATTATTTTAGTCAACGGTGGCAAAATTTCCGCATTCGGTAGCGGTTATCGTTTAAGTTTTATTCATGATGAACTTGGCGTACCAATGGCGGATCCGAGCATTAAAAGGTACCGGTCATGGCCAACCGGCGAGCTTTTGAGTTTATTGAAAAACAAATCCTGACTGGTTGTTTGTGTTAGAATCGTATTTCTGCTATTGGCAAGAAGGTAAAACCGCCAAAGAAGTGTTGGATAATGAATTGGTTCGTCGCACTAAAGCCTGGAAAAACGGTAATGTCGTTTATCTCAGTAGCGCTTCCTACCCTAGCGCCGGGCGGTGCGGAACAATTAAAAACGGACTTAAACGCGATTAAAACCGCTTTCGAGAAAAATAATCATGCTTATCGTTCTCTTCATTGTGTCAAACTAAGACAATAATGAAGAGAACTTTATTGCCTAAAAACGCTATGTCGAATATTTTTACCCTAAATCGGATAAATTTTTCATTCTTGTATTACTCGCCGCATTAAGTATTACCGTGGGGCGTAGCCGATTTCCATTGGTCTCAGTCTCAACCGGAACAAATGCAAGTACTGTTAGTCAGTCGATTGCCTCGTACCTTCGCCGTGATTTTAGTGGGGGCGACTCTTGGCGTGGCAGGCATGGTATTACAAATAGTCTTAAAAATCGCTTTATTGAGCCGGGCAGATCGGCGCCAGTCAGCGCAGCATTGGGGATTTTATTAACCAGCCTATTATTTCAAGCGCCTTGCTTCTCAAAAATGTCCGTCGCCACCGTCTCCGCACTCATTGGTATGGGCATTTTTACCTTATTGTTACAGCAATTACCGCCACATCAACGTCTCATGGTACCGTTGGTGGGGGATTGTGTTCGGCAATATCATTGGAGGCGATGACCACCTTTTCTTGCCTACGAAAACAGACAGCTTACAAACCTTGTCCATTTGGTTTTTCCGGCGATTTTTCCGGCATCTTGGCAGGACGTTATGAATTATTATGGCTCACTGCCGCCCTTGCCGTAGTGGTTTATATTATGGCCGATCGTCTGAGCATTACCGGACTGGGGAAAAATATCAGTACCGGCTTAGGGATTAATTATCGTCAAATGACGTGGTTTGCGTTAATTGTAGTGGCGATGATTACTGCGGTAGTCGTAGTCACCGTTGGGCAAATTCCCTTTATTGGTTTGGTTGTCCCAATATTGTTCCCGCTTAGCCGGTGACCGATTACGCCTAAAATCTCGCCTTCGGTTGTGTTGCTCGGCGCCAATTTAGTCTTGATTTGCGACATTAGGTCGAGTCATTAACGCACCTTATGAAGTACCGATTTCGACCATTTTCGGCATTGTCGGCATTGATTTTCCTCTGTTTGTTATTTGAGGGAAAGCCAATGCAAAAATAATCGCGTCATGTTATTACTCGGTGCCCTACCACGTTTGCTTGCATCTTTTATGACCTATCACGCCAATGGTAACTGGGATTTCATTTTGCCGTTTCGTGGAAAAACTGTTGTTATTGCTGATAATGGCCTACACCATTGGCATATCTACATTGCTATTCCAAACCTTAACCAATAACCCGATTCTAACCCCCAGCATTTTAGGCTTTGACTCCTTATATTTATTGGTGCAAAGCATTTTAGTGTTTCTCTTTGGCGGAATTGGATTTTACACAACTCAATGTGGCGGAAAATTTGCCTTTGAAACCTTGCTCATGTTGCTTGGTGCACTCCTGTTATTCCGTACACTCAGCAAAAACAACAGCGATCTCGCCCGCATGATTTTGGTAGGGATTATTTTCGGGGTGCTTTTCCGCAGTGTAAATAACCTGCTACAGCGCATGATCGATCCGAATGAATTCGCCGTTGCACAAGGATCTTCCTTTGCCAGTTTTAACACGGTGAACCCAACCTTATTATGGATTGGTACTGTCATTACATTGGTCAGCGCCCTGTGGATTTGGCAACAACGTTTTAAATTAGATGTACTCCTACTGGGGCGTGAACGCGCTATCGGATTAGGCTTGGAATATCATCAGTTCAGCTGCCAATTACTCATTTGCTGCGCATTTTTAGTGTCAATTTCCACCGCACTTGTCGGGCCAATTCTGTTTTTAGGCTTATTGGTGTGTGCCATCGTCAATGCCATCAGCCCGACCATGCATCACAGCATTCGCATCCCAATGACGTTTATGGTGTCGGCGATTACATTAGTGAGCGGTCAAGCCATCTTCGAACAAGATGAAGATGCAAGGTGTGCTTAGCGTAGTTATCGAATTTGTCGGTGGATTGCGTTTATCTATTTGATGTTAAGACGGGCAAAAATAAAGGGAATGTATTGTGATAAAAATTGAAAATATAACCTATAAAATTAATCAGGCGACGATTTTAAATAACATTAATCTCACCATCCCAAACGGTGGTATTACTGCATTGATCGGCGCTAATGGTGCCGGTAAATCCACGCTACTCTTTTGGTTGCGCGCTTTAAATCCCATTCAGCAAGGGCAAATTTGGCTAAATGATATGGATATTGGCACCACGCCATCACGCACAATTGCGCAAAACCTGGCAATTCTGACCCAAGATAACGTGATTCATAGTCGCATTACGGTAAAAAGATTTGTTGATTTTCGGCCGTTATCCGCACCATCAGGGGCGCCCGGCGGAAGAAGACAATGCCATTATCCGCGACGCCTTACAACGTTTTTGAATTAACACCTTTAGCTAATCGTTTTTCTTAGCGAACTTTCCGGCGGTCAACGTCAACGCGCGCTGATCGCCATGACCTTCTGTCACAAACCGATCGTGTACTGTTAGATGAGCCCATCAAATAACCTCGATATGTTCCACGCTCGCGAGCTCATGCGCTCTGCTACGTCAACTGACCGATGAACTGGCACTAACCACGGTCATGGTGGTGCATGACATCAATATGGCTGCTGCCTACGCCGACACCATTGTCGCGATGAAAAACGGTGAAATTAGCAAGGATCGGCACACCGGAAGAAATCATTACCCAAGAAAATTTAAAACGGTATTTAATTTGGAGCGGAAGTGTTGACCCATCAGAGAGAAAAGACTGGTCGTACATCATATGTAGTAGATTGTTTGAAAAGTGCGGTAGATTTTCATCCTGTTTTAAAAACAACTGAAAAATCCACCGCACTTTACTCCAAGGAAAAATCTTATCTTTCGGCCTTTAATAACCCGGAAGAACCTTCCGAATAATCTTTCGACTGATCGTCCGGCGTTGTCGGTGAAACCTCAGCCGGTCACATCACATTCTGCTGCTCTTGGAATAAAGGCTTTTGTCATCTAATTCAGGCAATAATTGAACGGAAGCGCCGGGCAAATGCTGATATAAATGTTGATAATCCTGCGCTAGCGTTTTTAATAGATTTGGCGCTTTCCGCAAAAATGCTTTTTCCAGTTGCTGCTTTGATTTTCCAGCTGTTCTTTCAACACGCGTAACTCCGTTTCGGTTTTCACCTGTTTTTCACAGAACCTTTGGTAAAACGCAATAAAAATACCTCTATCGCGAATCCCACAACCAAAACCAAGTAACGCACGCCACATATCAGGTGTCCAAGATTGCATAAATCACTCCTTCATCATTTAATAGAAAAACCTTTATCATCATAGCTTGAACGTTTTTATATTTCATGGGTAAGATCACATAACGACAATATTATGCATACTGTTTTTAACCACACCCTCAGTTTTTCCACTTCTTCTCGCCATTCTTCAGTCAGTTGTCGGCACCAAAGGGCAATATTCTCTTGCCATTGTTCTGTCTCGGCATTTTGTGACCTTGACGCGATTTCCTGCAAGCGTTTTAAACCAACAGAAGCCAGCGCCCCTTTAATTTTATGCGCCGAAAAGCACATTGGCTTTCAATGCCGGATCCTGCAAATAGGCTTGATAGGCCTGCTGTAATTCAATGGCGTATCCTGCCATAGTTTGTTCAAATAAGGTGAGATTATCTTGCACAAATTTCACCCCCAGCATTTCCACCAATTCGCCCAACATTTTCGTATCAAAAATCGGCAGAGGCTTGGGTTGTTTGGTGTCGGTGAGTTCAAATTGCGTGATTTCTTCGCTCGAAATAATCGAACAGAGCACTGATTCAATTCGTCCAATGACAGCGGTTTGTGAATGACATCATCATGCCTTGCGCGACATATTCTTCTTTTTCTGCACCATTTGCCGTCAAGGCAATGAGCGGTCATGGAAATCATAAAGTGCCATTTTCATAGTTTTGGCGTAGTGATGGGCAATATCAAAGCCTCGACATATCCGGCAACTGAATATCCAAAAACACCAAATCATAATAATTTTGCTCAAATTTTTGAGATCGCTCTGCGCACCGGTCATCGCGACATCAATTTGGTAACCCAATTTTTCCAGCAAGGATTTCGCGACCACCACTTTCACTTCAATATCTTCCACCAACAAGATATTAGCTTTAATGGCAACTTGCTGTCGTTTTCTGACGGACGAAAAAGCTCTTCTGCCTTAAACGTTAACAAAAAGGTGGAACCTTGCCCCCATTTTTGCTGGTAACGGTTAAATCACCTCCCATTAATTTAGCTATAGCTTTGGACACCGATAACCCAATGCCGCTCCCCAAGGATTTATTACGGTTAGAACTCACTTGATAATATAGCTCAAAGATTTTTCTAAATCGGCTTCACCAATGCCAATGCCCGTATCCGTTACTCGAATGGCAAATTCATTATTGGCGATTTGCTCAACTCGATAAGGTTACGCGCTTTGTTGGGTAAATTTCACTGCATTGGTAATCAAGTTCCATAAAATTTGATTTAACTGCACCATCCAACATCAGCCAGTTTGGCAAGAGTTGGTGGGCAATCTAAATGAAATTCAAGACGTTTTTCTTCCGCCATTAATACAGCGAAATTGCTAATGTCATTGAGCAAGGCATAAAAATCCGTTTCTTTGCAATGCAATTCAATACGGCGGGCATCAATTTTTCCTAAATCAATAATATCGCTGAAAATATGCGACAAAGAAATCGCACTGCTATTGATGGTTTTTAAATAATTGCGTTGGCGTTCGGTGGGTGCTCTTCCAACAAAATGCGGCTTAAATCCGATAATGCCGTTTAACGGGGTGCGCAACTCGTGGCTGATCGTTGTCATCAAGGTGGTTTTATCACGGCTAATTTTCTCCACTTTGTCTCAACGTGCCTGACAAACGGCTTTCGACTAAAAGTCGCTCTTTTACTTCGCTTTTCAGTTCTGAAACAGAATGGGGAAAGTGCCTGCCGGGAATATTCCAGCTTTTCCACCAATAACGTAAAAATAAATCACAAAAGGTGCTGAAATCATTCCGAATACGATCGAACGGAGCAAATCCTGCCAGTAGATTTTTCCCCACAAAAATCAGGCTGAGCACCATTTGGGTGCACAACGCCAAAATCGCTAAATCATGACGCCTAACAGCGAGAAACGGATTTTTCCTAAACGAACGACCCACTCTACATAGCGATGGGCAAAACTGCCAAAATGTTTGATCATAAGAATCCATAACAAAATAATGTGTATTGTACCTGAATTGCGCCATTTACACGGAAAAGTTTTCTGCACGCACAAGTGCGGTCAAAAACACCGTATATTTCGACCGCACTTTTTCGCCCACTTCACGCAATTCTTCTAACAAAAGCGATATCAAGTACAATACGGCAATTCTATTTTTGCTTTGCAAAAAGGATAAGACCATGCGCGCAAAACCGGCTGAAAAACGAACCGGATTTTTGAAAATACTTAAAACAACTGGAAGAAATCGTCTCCCGTTTGGAAAATAACGACCTTTCTCTTGAAGAGGCATTAAAAGATTTTGAACAAGGCATCAAGCTGGCTCAGTTAGGTCAAGAACGCTTACAGCAAGCGGAACAGCACATCCAAATTTTTGTTACAAAAACGAAAGTGCCAAACCCTAGCGATTATCAAGCGGAAGAATAACAGGCGGCAATGTATCAGTTCTCAGAAGATTTACAACAAGTTCAGCACGAATTAATCACTTTTTGAGAGCAATTTGCCCACCTGTGATAGCTCGCCGGCGCCTTTTTAGCTGACGCCATGAAATATGGCTTATTGCTGGGCGGAAAACGCATTCGCCCTTTTTAGTTTATGCCACCGGCAGAATGCTCGGTGCCGATTTAGCGCGGCTTGATTATCGCGCAGCCGCTATTGAAGCCATTCATGCTTATTCATTGATTCATGATGATTTACCTGCCATGGACGACGACGACCACGTCGTGGTCCACAAACTTGTCACATTGCATCTTTGACGAAGCCACCGCGATTTTTAGCTGGTGATGGTTACAAGCCTTTGCCTTTGAAATCTTAACGGATATTCCAACGCTATCTAGCGGAACAAAAAGCTGGCACTCATTAAAAACCTTTAAGTCGCGCTCCGGTGTCAAAAGGGGATGTGCTTGGGGACAAAGTCTGGATTTAATATCAGAACACAAAGTCATCAGCCTGCAAGAATTAGAACATATCCATTTAAATAAAACCGGTGCCTTGCTCACGCGGCGCTCACGATGGGCTTTATTTGCTCGCCCTCATTTTGCAGACAAGGCTTTAGCACAACAGCTGGAACGCTACGCCACGGCAATTGAGCCTGCCTTCCAAGTGCAAGATGATATTTTAGACATTGAAGGCGATAGCGAAACCATCGGCAAAACAGTCGGCTCCGACTTGACGGCAGATAAAAGCACTTATCCGAAATTATTGGGGCTGAAGGATGCAAACAAAAAGCACAAGAACTTTACGAAAATGGCATTAGCCGAACTCAAAGATTTATCTTTTGATACCACCGCACTTTATGCGTTGGCAGAATTTATCATTAAACGAAAAAGCTAATCCGCCCTCAAAAGTGCGGTGGAAATTAGACGCTGTTTTTAGCGTAGTGATAGATAAATTTTTAACGTTGGAATTGATTAACCCTTTATGCAAAATTACCCCTTTTATCACTGATTAATTCACTTTGAGATTTACGCTTGTTAAACAAAAGAACAACTCCCTCAAGTCGTGCCAGAGAGCTACGCGAATATTTGCTGAATCGGTGAGCCAAAGTAGCGGACATTTAGCGTCCGGTTTAGGGCACAGTGGAACTGACCGTTGCGCTGCATTATGTCTTTAAAACGCCTCGATCAGTTAATCTGGGATGTGGGCCATCAGCCTATCCGCATAAAATCTTAACCGGTCGTCGTGACCAAATGTCACCATTCGACAAAAGGCGGGTTACATCCTTCCCTTGGCGTGGTGAAAGTGAATTTGACGTGTTAGCATCGGGCATTCCTCCACATCGATCAGCGCAGGTTAGGCATTGCCATTGCCGCAGAACGAGAAAATGCCGGAAGACAAACGGTTTGTGTCATCGGTGACGGCGCCATTACGGCAGGTATGTCATTTGAGGCATTAAATCACGCCGGCGCATTGCACACCAATATGTTGGTGATTTTTAAATGATAACGAAATGTCTATTTCAGAAAAATGTCGGTGCGTTAAACAACCATCTTGCCCGAATTTTCTCCGGTTCGTTCTACTCTACCGTGCGCGACGGTAGCAGAAAATTCTCGATAAAGTGCCAACGGTGAAAAACTTTATGAAAAAAACCGAAGAACACATGAAAGGCGTGATGTTCTCACCGGAAAGTACCTTATTTGAAGAGTTGGGTTTCAACTATATCGGCCCTATCGACGGGCACAATATTGATGAATTAATCGCGACATTGAGCAATATGCGCGATCTAAAAAGGCCCTCAATTACTCACACATAAAACCAAAAAGGGTAAAGGCTATACACCGGCAGAAAAAGATCCTATCGGTTTTCATGGCGTGCCAAAATTCGACCATTTAAGCGGTCAGTTACCCAAATCAATGCCACCCCAACCTATTCCAAAAATTTTTCGGCGATTGGTTGTGTGAAATGGCAGAACGAGATCCAAAAACTTATCGGATCACCCTCGGCAATGCGCGAAGGTTCCGGCATGGTGGAATTTTTCTCAACGTTTCCCTCAACAGTATTTTGATGTGGCGATTGCTGAACAACACGCAGTGACCTTTTGCGAGCCGGTTTGGCGATTGGTGGATACAAGCCTCGTGGTTGCGATTTATTCAACTTTCTTGCAACGTGCTTATGACCAACTCATTCATGATGTCGCTATTCAAGATCTGCTGTTCTTCGCTATTGACCGTGCAGGCATTGTCGGCGCAGATGGTCAAACTCACCAAGGTGCATTCGATATCAGTTTCATGCGCTGTATTCCAAACCTTATCATCATGACGCCAAGCGATGAAAAATGAATGCCGCCAAATGCTTTATACCGGCTACCATTACGGTAAAGCCCTACGCTGTGCGTTATCCACGTGAAATGCCATGGGTGTCACCTTTCAGAACCTTTACAACCATTGGAATTGAAAATCAAAAGCTTGTTCGTGAAGGTAAAAACGTCATATTTAAATTTTCGGTACGCTTTACCAAAATGCCTTGATTGCCGCGGAAAAACTCGATGCAACCGTGATTGATATGCGGTTTTGTCAAACCGTTGGATGTCGCCCGTATTAACGAGATTGCCAATAGCCATGAACTCGTGACATTAGAAGAAAATGCGATTCAAGGCGGCAGGAAGTGCCGTGGCGGAAGTATTGAATCAGCAGCAACACCAAGTGAAATTGTTGCAATTAGGCTTTACCAGATTTCTTTATCCTCAAGGATCGTGCAGAAACGCTCACTGATTTAAAATTGGATGTCGCGGGCATTGAACAACAAATCGTGGATTTTCTGGCTGAAAATAACCTTTCTATCAAAAACGACAGAGGATTCAACCCTCTGTCGTTTTTCTTTTTGGTCGCTATTAGAAAAAGCAAAAGAAATTTTTCGCTGTTGAACTATTTTTCAGATGTTCAGTCTTAACAAATGCTAGTGCCTGCAAATGCAGTCGTCTTTTTAAACGTTTTCTATATTTAAGACCTCCCGCTATTCAGAAATTGGATAGCGGTTTTTCTTTTTGGGGAAAAATGAAACAAGGAAAAAGGAAAAAGTACGGTCGATTTCTGACGTATTTTTACGCCAAGTCAGGAACAATAAAAAGCCATTAATACTAGTATTACTGGCTTATTAATGTTGAATTTTTGAGTTTGCGCTTATCGGCTGCCTTTCTTCAATCACACGTGGAAACAGAATATTATTTTTTCCGTATGAATGTGCATCATTAAATCATCCATAAATTCTTTAATGCCGCTATAGAGTCGCGCCAAGTATTACAAGCATTCTGCCGGTGGCGTTAAGTTGATTGGTCAAGCTTTTAACACCTCTAAATGTTCGCCATGTTCAGCATGTTCATGTTCCATCACCTGAATCGGCATTCTTGCCATGGCGTAATTGCTCATTTTGATCATTGGAAATAAAATTTGCTCTTCTTTCATCATATGGTCGCTAAATCGGCATAAACATTGTGTAATTCAGCTGCCACACCGACTGGGCAATCATCACGATCGCCATGTACAGATTCTACGCGTTCAGCCAGTACAATAAGCTCTTGTAGCTGAGCACGATGACGCTCATGATAACGATGAATAATATGATCGATGATCTCGGCATAAGGTGCAGTCAACCAACGTTGCTCATCGTCTTGCTGTTTACTCTCTTGTAGTTCGGTTAAACGCTTCGATTTCCGCTAAATTTAAATTTTTTTCTCGGCAACCGCAGCACCCAAGGTATCCGCACCACCACAACAAAAATCTAAAATCATATTCACGTAAAAAGTGCGGTAGATCCCGGAATCGAAATCGCAATTTCACTTAATTTTCTATCGGCAAAAGACATTCTAATTTCCATAATGTGTTATATAAAAAACCTAGTAAAATAGTAAACTATCCTCTAAAAAGATAAAGGGCTTTTTCAAAATTTGTTTTATATGATTCAGGTCAAAGGTCATACCTTAAAATGGGAAGACGGAAAAAGTCGAAAAGCGGTATCCTAAATAGCATCACTTTTACAAGGGACACACCATGAACCGTTTATTGACCACGCTATTTGCCGTCTGGCTACCTCTTTCAACCCTTTGCCTTTAGAAAAGAAGTCGTGAAATGCCGAAAGGCGGAATTGATAAAGCCCTATTGGGACAAATTATTTTTTGACAATAACCTTCTTTTTCATGGCAATCAAAGCTGCTCCAGTTGTCACAGCCCGGATACCGCCTTTGTTGACTTACGGGAAAACAGTGCAGACAAAATGGTCTCCCAAGGCGATGATCCAAAACTGTTCGGACACGCAATGCACCAACCATGCTTTTATGCCAGCTACGCTCCGAATTTCATTATGATGAAAAAAATTCAAGATTATGTAGGCGGTCAATTCTGGGATGGGCGTGCCAAGAACGTTGCCGAACAAGCCGGTGGCCCCCTATCAATCCGGTGGAAATGGGGATGCCGGACAAACTTTCTGTGGCTAAACGGATTCTACAATACGCCGATGTATTTCATGCTCTTAACTCAACATTATGGCGAAGCCACATGGGACAGCGTAGATAGCGTTTATGCCTGCGATGGAAGATGCCCTTGCTGTATTCCAAAAAAAGAAAAACGCTTTATTACATCCTTTTGATAGCAAATACGACAAATCGTTGCAAGGCAATATGCGATGACTGCGCAAGAAAAGCGTGGTCAGCAGTTATTCTTTTGATAACACCAAAACCAACTGCAGCAACTGCCACCAAGCGCAACAAGCTGAACATAAAGAAGAAACCTTCACCAACTATCGCTATTACAACATGGGTGACTGAAAAATCAGCGTTTAATCGCGCATAATCAGCTCAGCCAGGATTTTATCGATAACGGTTTGTTGGATAACCCAATGGTCACGGGCGATCAACGCCGAAAAGGGCAAATTTAAAGTGCCAACTCTGCGCAACATTGCCGTCACCGCACCTTATATGCACAACGGCGTGTTTAAACATTTACGTACCGTGTTGGAATATTTCGATCATTTTCAACAACCCGGCACGTAAACTCGAATCCTGAAACTCAGCAACCTTGGGACGCACCGGAATATGCCGCCACAATGAATCAGGACGATCTTAAGGCGCCCAGCGTTAAGCGATGAACAACTGGATGACCTTGAAGCCTTTTTGAAAACCTTAACAGATGAACGCTACGAAACGTTGCTGAGACAATCTGAAAAACGCCCGTCAAAATGACCGCACTTTTCGCGCTTTACCTTGACAGGCACTTAGTCGGCATGAAACGCCTCGATACTGGGAAGACTAACCCAAAATCGAGACATTAATCTCTTCCGCTTGTTCACGCTGCTAAGCGTTGGCGGACGATTTTCAAACAAACAAACACCGGTCGCCACGGAGACATTGAGGGAAGACACCGAACCTGCCATTGGAATGCTGATGAGTTGATCGCAATGCTCACGGGTTAAACGGCGCATGCCTTCGCCTTCTGCCCCATGACCAGCGCCAACGCACCGGTCAGTTTGGTTTGATAGAGGGTTTCGGTGGCTTTACCGGCGGTGCCAACAACCCACATTGTGTCGTTCTTGCAGATCACGCAACGTGCAGGGCAAGGTTAGTGACTCGAATAAGGGGGACATTTTCGTTTGCGCCACACGCCACTTTTCGCGCGGTAGAATTCGTTGGGCAGATTTATCTTTTGGTACAATCACCGCACTTACGCCTGCTGCATCTGCCGTTCGCAAACAAGCGCCTAAGTTATGTGGATCGGTGACACCATCCAAAAACCAATAATAAAGGCGCGTTGCGTGTTTCGAGTAAACGATCCAAAATCATGCTCATTTAATTCAGGTAACGGGTGCACTCGCGCACAATGCCTTGCGCACTTCGCCTTCGCTTTTTATCCGGTTTTGGCGGTTTAAAAATTGAACGAAATGCCAAGTCGTTGAATTTCATTAATTAAGGGTTGCAAACGTTGGTCGTCTCTGCCTTTTTAAACGCTAACACTTCAATTAAAACGTTCCGGGTAATTAGTCACAAACGCTTTTACTGCGTGGATACCATAAATTGTTTCACTCATGCTTTTTCTTTTACCTTTTTCGTTTTGGAGGCGGCTTTGGATTTCATATTAGAAACGTGACCTTTTTGACCGCACTTTTGTTTACTACCTTTTTGTTTGTCAGTCTTCTTTAGAGCGCTTTGACTTCCGTTTTCTCGCCTTTGTTCGTCGTGTTTACCACTACGTTTCGGCTTGCGTTCACTTGAAATTAAAGGAAAAATCAATTTGTTTTTGTTCTAAACTCACGGCTTCTACACGCACTTTCACCGCATCACTGAGACGGAAAAATCATGCCGCTGTTTTCACCGATAAGACGTTGTTTCCGCATGTCGAATAAGTACAGTCATTCGCCAAACCGGAAATATGCACTCAGCCATCGATAAACAGATCATTCAAACGAACAAAGAAGCTGAAACCGGTCACCGAAGAAATGACACCGTCAAATTCTTCGCCCACATGGTCTTGCGTATGTATTCGCATTTTAGCCAATCGGCGACTTCACGGGTGGCATCATCGGTCACGGCGCTCCGTCGAAGAACAATGCGCGCCAAAGACATCCATTTCATCAAGTTGATAATGATATCCGCCGGTGTCGGTCGTTTTTACGTTTAGAACCCTTTTTGTTTCGCCACAAATATTTGATGCCACGATGTAACGTCAAATCGGGATAACGACGAATTGGCGAGGTGAAATGGCTATTCTTCTAATGACAAACCGAAGTGACCGATGTTGTCGGCGCTATAAACCGCTTGACTCATGGAGCGCAGCAACATGGTTTGAATCCACTCATGATCCGGGCGTCGTTTAATCTGTTCGCATAATCGTGCAGTAATCCGTCGGTGTCGGTTTACCCCACCGGATAGACTCAGCCACATTCTGCCAAGAAACTGCTGGAAATGCCGAGTTTTTCTTCACCGCACGGCATGAATACGGTACAACGCCGGTTCTTGATGTTTCTCCATGAAGTTAGCAGACGCAATATTTGCCAAAATCAGCATTCTTCAATGATTTTATGGGGCATCGTTACGCACGACTGGCTCAATCCGCTCAATACGACCCAAGGCATTGAAAATAAATTTGCTTTCAATGGTTTCAAATTCGATGGCAGCACGCTGTCGCCGGCTTTCACTAACGCCTGATACATGTCGTGCAGATCTTGTGGGTGAGGACTAACGAGGCGTAACGTTCACAAAGTGCGGTGTCTTTTTCCAGTATTTTTGCCACTTTGTTATGTTAAACGGCATGAGAGTTCATCACCGCTTCGTAAAATCGATAGTCGCATTTTGCCTTTCGCAGAGAGCGTGATTTCACACACCACGCATAAGCGATCCACTGCGGATGTAACGAGCACAAAACCATTGGAGAGTTTTTCCGGCAACATCGGCACGACGCGATTTGGGAAATAGACGGAATTGCGCTCGATTATAGGCTTCCGTGTCCAACGCGCTTTTCGGTCGAACGTAATAGCTCACATCGGCAATCGGCCACCAAAGTTTCCAGCCTTTTGCCTTTGTTTTTGGCAAAAATACCGCATCGTCAAAATGCGTGCATCTTCGCCGTCAATGGTCACCAACGGCAAAGTCACGCAAATCTACACGCACGTTTGAGCTCTTCAGGCACGTCTTCAGCCCATTTTTAAGTTGTTTTTCCACCGCACTTGGGAAACTGTGGGGAATATCATGTTTACGAATGGCAATTTCACCTCATGCCTTTCGCCATATTGTCCCCAGCACTCGGTGACTTTTTCCGATAGGTTGGAAAGAACGGCGCCGTGCGCGGGTGGAGTTCTACGACCACGACTTGCCCCATGCGGGCGCCAAGGCGGGCGTTATCGGGGATTAAAATATCGCGGGTAATACGCTTTGTCGTCCGGCATCACATAGCGCAATGCCTTTGTTCGATGAAAAACGACCGACAATTTGCTTTTTGTTGGCTTCTAATACGCGCACGATGCGCACTTCCGGACGACCTTTGCGGTCAAATCCGTTAGGGTTGCGCCAACACATAATCGCTGCATGACTTTCGCATTTGTACGTTGGGAATGAAAAAGTCGTCTTTTTCCTTCCACTTGTAAAAACCGAAACCTTCCTCGATGTCCAATCACCATACCTTTTAAGCAAATCCAGTTTTTCTGGTAGGGCATAGCATTTACGTTTGGTGAACACCAACCTGACCGTCATTTTCCATAGCGCGTAAACGACGGCGCATGGCTTGCTCGTGTTTCATCCGTGATGCCCAACGTCACTTCCTCTTTGGTCATGGGCGCATTATGCGTGCGGATTATCTGTAAAATAAATCTCTGACTGGGAATGGGATTGTCGTATCTGGCTAATCTTTTGCATAATCTCGGATCTTGAGGAGGGATTTTTGACCATGGTATTTAAACTTATCGAAATGAAAGTGCGGTTCATTTAAAAAGATTTTTCATTAGGGCGAGGAAAAATGGATTGATGGACATTTTTAGCTCTCAGCAACCCGAAAAACTGACTGCTATAATCCTTTTTAGTTAATATACATTGAGTGTCAGCGAGCGATATTGCGATTACCATTAGCCTACTCGCCTTGGGTTGCCGGATCGTTATGGATAGGCCATTGAAAGATCAGAGGTCGTCGGTTTTGGGGTCGCGGTGTGTTCGAGCGGCATTATTGTGGCGCATTTTACCAATCAATACGGCATTGATGTTGATCACGACACATTACATTTCGTGCAAGAATTCGGCTTGATCCTGTTCGTTTACACGATTGGGAATTCAAGTCGGCCCCGGATCTTTTTCTCGTTGCGCCGTTCAGGTTAAAACTGAACGGTTTTTGCCTTTTTTGATTGTCTTGCTGGGTGGCTGACTGTGATTGGGCATCCACAAATTGCCAATGCTGCCTTTAGACATTATTTTGGGGATTTATCCGGTGCGGTAACTCAACACGCCTTCTGGTGCAGGGACAGCAAATTCTGTCGGAACTTGAGTCAAGTTAGCATCACTGGCAGCATGGGGATGGCTATACGCGATGGCGTACCCTTTTCGGAATTTGTGGCATTTTTGTTGACCATGTGGTTAGTGCGTTTGTGTTTCCATGTGAAAATGATGAAGAACAACATTTTCAGCATGAAAGGACAAGACAAAGAAACCTTGACCACCATGGACATTAAAAGTCACCAAATAAAAATTTGGATGGTTTACGTTTAATTGCCGTGCCCGGGATTTGGTGCCGGCGATGTAGTGTTCCTGTTTAAAACGTGGACAATGTATGCGTCCCGAAAAGCGGATACGGAAATTCATTTAGATGATGTCTTGCATTTGGTGGGGAAAACGAGCTTTACAAAAATGCGCTTAATTATTGGCGATGAGCTTTCGTGAAATGACGATCTGCCGGTGGCGATATTCGTTCCGAGCGGGTGTAGGGTGACCAGCGAAAAGTGTTGGGTAAAAATCAAATCGCTGGGTATTCATCAAAAATACGGTGTCGTGATTTTCCCGTTTAAACCGTGCTGGTGTGGAATTGGTGCCGACCGCCAACACGACTTTGCAGTTCGGTGACGTATTACATATGGTGGGTCGCACCGATGTGATGAATAATGCCATTTCGGTGATCAGGGCAATGCCGACAAAAATTACAACAAGTCCAAATGCTACCCGGTATTTATCGGGATTGGCTAGTGTGCTCGGCTCTATTCCCTTTTATATTCCCGGTTTTCCGGTGGCGTTAAAATTAGGTTTAGCTGGCGGGGCCGTTAGTGATTGCATCTGATTTTTGGCGCGTATCGGACGATTGGTGCTTTAGTATTGGTTTATGCCACCAAGCGCTAACTTGAGCGTTACGCGAGTTAGGGGATTGTCTTGTTCTTGGCCGTCGTTGGGCTGAAATCCAGCGGCAGTTTTATGGACACCTTATTAAACGGTAGCGGGTTGGAATGGATGGGCTACGGCATCATTATTACGTTAGCGCCATTACTCGCGACTGCGGTTATCGCCCGTTTATACAGCAAATTGAACTACCTTTCTTTAGTGCGGCGTGCTTGCCGGCGCCATGACTCGATCCTCCGGCATTAGGCGTTCGCGAATGCGATTAAAGAAGACAGCGGTGCCGCAGCGTTATCTTATGCCACCGTGTATCCGCTGGCGATGTTCTTTGCGATCATTTCGCCGCAGTTACTGGCCTTGTTACTGTGGAGTTTTCACATAACGAGAAACGCATAGTTTATATGACCGCACTTTGTTTCACAAGATTTTATAGATCAAAGGCGGGTTTGTTTTAGGTGATTTTGAGTCGTTCACTTCACAGAACAGGGAAGATCCAGCAATAAGCCGATTTTTGCTGATACAAAAGGAAAAAAAGATGAGCCTACCTATTTATAAAAGAATTTTGTTAAAACTCAGCGGAGAAGCCTTACAAGGCGATGAAGGTTTCGGGATTGATGCGTCTATTCTGATAGAGTGGCGTTAGAAATCAAAGAACTGGTTGAAATGGGTGTAGAAGTTGGGTGTCGTCTTAGGTGGTGGCAACTTATTGCTGGTGCTAAATTGGCCAAAAGCCGGAATGAACCGTGTGGTCGGCGACCATATGGGGATGTTAGCTACGGTCATGAACGGTTTGGCAATGCGTGATTCGCTTTTTCCGTGCGGATGTAAATGCAAATTAATGTCGGCATTTCAATTAAACGGCATTTGCGATACTTACACTGGTCTGAAGCCATCAAAATGTTGCAGAAAACGCGTTGTCGATTTTCTCCGCGGTACAGGCAGTCCGTTTTTTACCACAGATTCCGCCGCATGCTTACGCGGTATCGAAATTGAAGCGGATGTCAGTTAAAAGCAACCAAAGTGGATGGTGTATATGATTGCGATCCGGCAAAAATCCAAATGCCATGCTTTATTCGCACCTACTCATGCTGAAGTGATTGATGAAAGAATACAAGTCATGGACTTAGCGGTTTTACTCCCAGCTCGCGATCACGGTATGCCGATTCGCGTGTTCAATATGGGTAAACCGGCGCGCTACGTCGCGTGATTACCGGTGAGCAAGAAGGCACTCATTTGTGCAAAAGACCAGTTTAACGGTTTGATTTATTTAATAGAGAAGAATTATCGTGATTAACGACATTAAAAAGATGCGCAAGACCGCATGGAAAAGCCTCAGCGTTAAAAAGGCCATATTGCAAAAATTCGTACCGGCCGTGCGCAACCCAAGTTTGTTGGATGCCATTCAGTGATTATTACGGCTCTGCGACACCATTACGTCAATTAGCCAACGTGTGGCAGAAGATGCCCGTACTTTAGCGGTAACTGTGTTTGATCGTTCATTGATTCAAGCGGTAGAAAAGCCATTTTTAACCTCTGATTTAGGCTTGAACCGTCTTCTGCCGGTACAACGATTCGCGTGCTACTCCACCATTAACAGAAGAACGTCGCCGTGATTTGATTAAAATTGTGAAATCAGAAGGCGAGCAAGGCAAAGTAGAGATTCGTAACGTGCGCCGTGATGCGAACGATAAAATCAAAGCCTTTGCTAAAAGACAAAGAAATCAGTGAAACGATCAGCATAAAGCTGAAACGGAAATTCAACAAATTACCGATAAATTCATCAAAAAGTCGATGAAGTGTTAGCGGAAAAAGAAAAGAATTACTCGATTTCTAATCATAAAACAGGTAACATCAGACGCAGTGCCTCACTGCGTCTTTTCTTATATGGGCGGTGAGGTTTTCGCCCATCCGAAAAATTGATAAAAGTGCGGTCGAAATTTTACGCAAAAACAAACAAAAGGTCGTGATTCTTGGTGCGACAGGTTCCATCGGTAATAGCACCCTCGGTGATTGAACACAACCCGGAAAAATATGAAGCGTTTGCTTTTAGTCGGGGGTTCCAATGTGGATGCGATGTTTGAAAAATGCGTGAAATTTCGACCGCACTTTGTTGCTGGCGGATGAAAGCGCGGAAAAACATTTGCGTGAGAAATGGCGCGACATCAGCTCCCGACGCAAGTATTTGCCGGTCAACAAGCGATTTGCGAATTAAGCGCCATCCCGATGCGATACATGGTCATGGCAGCGATTGTTGGTGCAGCTGGATTGTTGCCAACGTTGTCGGCAGGAAAGCCGGCAAAAAGTTCTGCTGGCAAATAAAGCAGCGCATTGGTTACTTGCGGTCAGATTTTTTATTGATGCGGTAAAATGCTATGGCGCGCAATTATTGCCGGTGGACAGTGAACATAACGCCATTTTTTCCAATCGTTGCCTCCGCAGGCTCAACAACACATCGGATTTTGCCCGTTGGCAGATTTGGGCATCAGTAAATCGTGCTGACCGGTTCTGGTGGGCCTTTCCGTTATACGGAGTTAACCGAATTTGACGGCATTACACCGGAACAGGCAGTGGCGCATCCTAACTGGTCTATGGGCAAGAAAGATCTCTGTGGATTCCGCAACGATGATGAACAAGGGGTTGGAGTATATTGAGGCCCGTTGGTTGTTTAATGCGACAGCCGATGAAATGGAAGTCATTATTCACCCGCAATCCATTATTCACCCATGGTACGCTACATTGATGGTAGCGTTATTGCGCAAATGGGGAATCCTGATATGCGCACACCGATTGCGGAAACCATGGCGTATCCGCACCGCACTTTTTTCCGGTGTCGCTCCGTTAGATTTTACCACTCATGGGCTGACTTTTTAGCGCCGGATTATCAACGTTATCCTTGTTTGAAATTGGCGATAGAAGCTTTTGCGGCAGGACAGTATGCGACTACTGCCATGAATGCGGCGAATGAAGTGGCGGTCAAACGTTTTTAGATCGCCAAATTAAATTTACGGATATTGCCAAACTGAATCAGGCTGTCGTGGAACAAATGCCGTCGCAACAAATCAAACAGATTGATGATGTGTTGAGGTGGATCGTGCTCGCTCGTGAATATGCACGACAACAATTGAGCACATTGGTCACACTGATATTTTGCATTGAGAAGGGATAATGACAGAATTAGATCGAATAATATTCCGCAAACACGTTGCCATTATTATGGACGGCAACGGGCGTTGGGCGAAGCAACAAGGAAAAATGCGCGTTTTTGGACATAAAAAACGGCGTGGCGGCAGTACGTGAAGCCGTGTCTTATGCCCGCAAAATTGGGGTGAAATATTTAACCTTATATGCGTTTAGCAGTGAAAACTGGAACCGCCCTGAGCAGGAAGTGAGCGCATTGATGAATTTATTTATGCAGGCGCTTGATTTTTGAAAGTGAAAAACTGCATAAAAATGACATTCGTTTGAAAAATTTCTAGGCGACATTTCCCGTTTTAGTGCAGGCTTGCAGGAAAAATCAAAAAGCGGAAAAATTAACGGAAAAATAACACCGCACTTACGTTAAATATTGCCGCAAATTATGGCGGGCGCTGGATATCGTTCAGGCTGCACAGCAGTTGGCAGAACAGGTTCAAAGCGCAACAGCTAACGTCGCAGACATTAATGAAGCTTTATTGCAACAACATTTTGGTGACGAAAGATGAGCCTCAGTGGATTTATTGATTCGTACCAGCGGTGAACAACGCATTAGCAATTTCTTATTGTGGCAAACAGCCTACGCGGAATTATATTTTTTCTGATGTACTGTAGCGGATTTTAATGAGCTGAGTTTCATCAGGCGATTTTATCTATCAACAACGTCATCGCCGTTTTGGCGGGACCGAATAATTGAGGAATATATTGTGCTTAAACAACGAGTTATTTTCGGCAATTGTGTTAATTGCCCTTGTCTTTACCTGCATTATTTTTATTTTCACCTTATTATTTTGCCCTCGCCTTTAGGGCGTTGTCGTCGTGTTAGGGCGTTTGGGAATGGACGCAGTTTTTAATTTCAAGCAACCCACGTTTTTGGCGCTATGCCATCACAGGTTTAAGTGTCTGCCTTTTATTCCTCTGGATCATGGGGAAGGCAATTATTTAGATGCGGACTGTATTTGAACTCTATGCTCAGCCGATTTTATTGGGCGCGGTTATTTGGTGGCTGGTGGCGTTATTTTTGTGGTGACTTACCGAAAAGTAGTGTCATTTGGGGAGCAACATTCCGTTTTACAATTCTTTTTCTGTTTCTTTACCCTTATCCCATTTTTAATCGGCGTATTATTGTTACGTTTGAGATCATTATGTGACAGAGCCTTACCACGGCATTATGCTGTTGTTGTACGTGTTTATTTTTGGTTTGGGTAGCGGATTCCGGCGCTTATTTTATCGGTCGTAAATGTGTAAGCTACAAATTAGCACCGAAAGTTTCTCCGGGAAAATCTTGGCAAGGGCGATTGGCGGTTTGGTCATGGCAGGTATTGTTGCAAAATATTTTTTGTGAATGTGGCGCAACAAAGTTTGACCGCAGAATGTCTCATCCGGAGCCTTTATTGGTTTGTCTGTGGCAACGGTTGCCATCTCTATTTTAGACGATTTAACGGAAAAGTATGTTAACGCCAAAGCGGTATTAAAGATAGCAGCCATTTAATTCCAGGGGCATGGTGGTATTTTGGATCGTATTGACAGCTTAACGGTCTGCGGTTCCATTCTTTGCCTACTTCTATTTCTTTGTACTATAGGATTGGCGATATGTCATTTTGTGGTCAACCGTTTTCATTTCTGATTGTGATTGCCGTTTTAGTGACGGTACATGAATATGGTCATTTCTGGGCGAGCACGAAAGTGCGGTGTGAAAGTCCATCGTTTTTCTATTGGTTTTGGCAAAGTCATTTGAGTCGCGTACCGATAAACAAGGGACAGAATTTGCCGTGTCGGCCATTCCGCTTGGGGGCTATGTCAAAATGCTGGACGGACGCACGAGGAGGTACCTGAGACTAAAATCACAGGCCTTTTGATCATAAAACGGTCGCTCAGCGCGCATTTATTATTGCCGCCGTCCGCTTGCGAATTTCTTGTTTGCCATTTTTGCTTATTTTCTCGTTTATTCCATTGGCATTCCGAGTATTAAGCCGGTAATCGATAGTTCGTCCCCAATCGATTGCCGTAATGGCACAAATCACAGCCGAACACGCAAATTACGGAAATTGATGGCGTTTCAACCCCTGATTGGGAAACCATTAATATGTTGTTAGCTACCAAATTAGGGGAAAGCAGAGTTGATCTGACTATTAGTGGAATTTGGTTCCAACATTGAACAGCATAGAACGTTAGATTTATCCAACTGGACGTTTGATCCTGAGAAACAAAGTGCATTCGGATCCCTCGGTATTGTACCGGTGAGAAGTAAAGTGGATATGATACTCTCTAAGATTACTGAAAATTCACCGGCAGAAAAGAAGGATTACGAAAAGGCGATAAACTCTCTACTGGTCGGATAACAGTAAACATTGAGTGGCATACGTTTCTAGAAAGGTTCAAGAAGGCAAAGTCCCATTAACCCTAAAAGTAGAACGTGATGTGTGTGGTTTGATAAAAACACTTACACCAGAACTGAATGAAAAACGCTGGTTTGTGGAATTTCCCGACTTTTTATCCCTTGGCTGATGAATATCGTACTGAATTAAAGCTATGATATGCTTGAAGCTTACAAAAAGGGGTAGAAAAGACCTTGACCTCTCTTGGTTAACGATTAAAAGTCATCGGGAAATTAATCACCGGCAATTTGTCTTTGAATAACTTTAGGCGGTCCACTTCCATTGCCAAGCGGGCAGGTCGCTCTTCTGAAATTAGCCTGATTTATTACCCTGAGTTTTATGGCATTAATTAGCGTTAATTTGGGCGTTATGAATTTATTTCCATTGCCAGTACTGGATGGGGGACATCTTGTCTTTTTGGTGATGGAAGCGTTGAGAGGAAAAACCAGTTTCCGAGCATGTGCAGACGTGAGTTATCGAATTGGTGCTGTCTTGTTATTGATGTTAATGGGACTGACTAATTAATGATTTTTACGTTTATAACTAATTACGTATCTTATACAGGATAAAAATTTACGATGAAAAACTCTTAATTGCAAGTCTCTTATTTGGTTCGACGAGTGTTTTAGCCGGCACCTTTGTCGTACAAGATATTCGTGTTGATGGCGTTCAATCCACTACTGAAAACAGTATTATCGCCCTGAGTTTACCGGTACAGGTTGGGCAAAAATCAACGACGCCAATATTGCCGATGTCGTACGTACGCTTTTCTTAAGTGGTCAATATGATGATGTTCGAGCTTCAAGCAAGGCAATACGCTTGTCATTTCAGTTACACCGAAATCCATTATTTCCGATGTAATTTTAGAAGGAAATAAACCATTCCGGATGAAGCACTAAAAACAAAATTTAGATGCTAACGGCTTCCAAGGGAGATATTAAATCGTGAAAAATTAGAAACATTTCGTGCAACATTAGAAGATCACTATCACAGTGTTGAGTCGTTATAATGCGCAAGTAAATACGATTGTCAATCCGCTACTGAATCATCGTTCCGAAATTAAATTGCAAATTAAAGAAAACGATGTGGCATTGCTTAAAGAGCTCAATTTTGTCGGCAAACCACGTTTTTAGTAAAAAGCAAACTGCAAGATCAAATGGAGTTGCAACCGGATGCGTGATGGAAACTTTTTCGGTAATAAATTTGATCCGAGCCAATTCAACAAAGATCTCGAAGCCATTCAAAACTATTATTTTGGACCATGGCTATGCCAAAGCGAAAGTAACCGGCACCGACGTGCAGTTAAAGATAAGAAACAGAAGCCCGCGTCACCATTAATATTTCTGAAGTGATAAATACACGGTGAAAACGCACGTATTCTCGGTGATTTAGGGCGGTATGAAAGATCAGTTAGCACCAACATTAAATCAAATTCACCTTGATCAATATTTCCGTCGCAGTGATGTACACGCTGTTGAAGACAGCATTAAATCTATTTTTAGGTGAAAAAGGCTGCGGTAGTGCCCAAGTGAGTGGTACAGCCGGATTTTGACGATCAAGATAAAAGCGTTAATTTAAGTTTCGTTGTTGATGCCGGCAAACGTTATTCTGTGCGCCAAATCTGTTTTGAAGGAAATACTGTCACTACCGATGGCACATTACGCCAAGAAAATGCGTCAACAAGAAGGCAGTTGGTTATCCACCGACTTAATCGAACTCGGTAAAGTGCGGTTAGATCGTACCGGATTTTTTTGAAACCAGAAAGCCGTACCGAACCGGTTAAAGGCGACAGTGATGAAGTGGATGTGATGTACAAAGTCAAAGAGCGTAACACCGGTAGCATTAACTTCGGTTGGTTATGGTACGAAAGTGGTTTAAGCTTATCAAGCCAGCATCAAACAAGAGAACTTCTTGGTATGGGATCATCCTTAGTCTTGCCGGTTCCCGCAATGACTACGGAACCAGTGTTAACTTAGGTATACCGAACCGTATTTCACGAAAGACGGAGTGAGCTTGGGTGAAATATCTTCTTTGAAAACTATGACGACTCAAAAATAGTAATTCCAGCTATGCAAGAACAACTTACGGTGGCAATGCCACTTTAGGTTTCAGTGAATGAAAATAACTCCTATTATGTGGGTTTTAGGCTATGTTTATAATAAATTGAAAACATTACGCCGGAATATAGCCGCGCTCTACTCAGCCTCAATGAATTATGATAACTGGGCATTCCGCTCCCATGACTATGATTTTTCTTTCGGCTGGAACTACAACAGCTTAAACTGTGGTTTCCATCGACCGAAGGGGTCAGCCACCCTTTTGGTGGAAGAGTGACCATTCCTGGTGCTGACAACAAATACTATAAACTCAATGCAGATGTTCAGGATTCTATCCACAAATCGCGATCAAACTGGCATTATCCGGTCGTTTAGGGGCATCCTATGCTAATGGCTTAAGCGGTAAACGTTTACCGTTCTATCAAACCCTATACTGCCGGTAGGTATCGGTAGTTTACGTGGTTTTGCTTACGGTGCGAGTAGGTCCACAAGCGATTTTGCATCAATCCGCGCTGTAACCCGGCTAGTGTAACCACCAAATCCGAGTGTTATAGCCTACTTAACGGCGATATCGTTGGAGGTAATGCAATGACATCTGCCAGTGTAGAATTGATCATGCCAACACCTTGTTTCGGAAAAAGCCAAACTCCGTGCGCACATCATTATTTATTGATGTCAAGTGTATGGGATACGCATTGAAAGCTGAGAAAAATCAATTTGCTCACTTAGCACGCGTTACCTGATTATGGCGATCCGTCACGTATTCGTTCTTCTGCTGGTATTGCCTTCCAATGGCAATCACCAAATCGGTCCGCTAATCTTCTCTTATGCTAAACCGATTAAGAAATACGAAAAATGATGACATTGAACAATTCCAATTTAATGTCGGTGGTTCATTCTAATTTAATGAACTTTAAGTTAATTCATAACTCTAATCATTTGTTTGTGCCAATGTTGCATTGGCACAAATTAATCTTTTAATCTATAAAAAGGAAAATTTTACTCATGAAAAGTCATTAAAACTTGTTCTTATTTTCAGCCATTTTTAATTTTCACTTCTGTTTAGCCATGACAGAAGAAAATATTGCATTTGTGAGTGCAGATTATCTCTTCCAAAATCACCCTGAACGTGAAAAGCAATCGAAAGAAAATTAGAAAGCAGAATTCAAAGCGACTGTGGAAAAATTTGACGAAAACAAGAAAAAGGTCGATGCAGAATTGCAGATGTACAGAAAAAGTAGAAGCAAAAAAGTCGCTGCATTACAAAAAAGATGCACTGAAAATCACAGGTCGCCGACATCAAAAAACGTGAAGATGAAATTAATAAATTCTGCCAGCACCGAACAAGCGACAATCATCAGTTGGTGCAGACACGATCAAGCAAGTCTGTATCTATCAAGATAACTCATGCAAAACGCGAAAACCAAGAAACCTCTAAAATTGGTTGAAAGCATTCAAAAGTACTAATCAACGCCGTGGCAAAGACACTACACCATCGTATTAGATGATCGTTCCGTTGTCTTTGCGGCAGACGGTAAAATATCAGTGATGATGTTCTAAAGAGCGATTTCGCAGCAGTGCGAAGGCTAAATAATGAGATCCTATTCCTTTTCAGATTAGCACAACAAATCGGCGCTCACCATTCGTGGTAACGCTGATATTGTTGTAAATAATATCGCTCCCTAGATAAAGCAGAAAAACATCAGCTAACATTCATTTCTAATGCTCAAATTCCGTGAAAAACTGGCTACAGTCAGAGCGGGTATTTTGGTGGTATCCGAAAGCAGATGTGGAATTTTTGTTCACCGGAAAGTAATTTGCTTATCGTGAAAGATCCTTGCAGTTTGCCTATGCAAATTAGCACAATATATGGATACCACCCCAAAAGCAGCAAGTGGAATTGCAAAAAGTGCGGTCATTTCTGACGACGTTTTGTTAGGTGAAAATGTCTCTATCGGTGCAAATAGTGTGATTGAATCCGGCGTTGTGCTGGGTGATAACGTGGTGATTGGCGCAAATTGCTTTTATTGGTAAAAATACCAAAATTGGCGCACACCCAACTTTGGGCGAATGTATCCATATATCATGAGGTTGAAATTGGTGAGCACTGCCTAATTCAATCCGGCGCAGTCATTGGTAGTGATGGGTTTGGTTATGCCAATGAACGCGGTAAATGGATTAAAATCCCGCAAGTTGGACAAGTGATTATCGGCAATCACGTGAAATTGGTGCTTGTACCTGTATTGACCGTGGCGCATTAGATGCAACCGTGATTGAAGATAACGTGATTATCGACAACCTTTGTCAGATTGCCCATAACGTGCATATCGGCACGGGGACCGCAGTTGCCGGCGGGGTGATTATGGCAGGCGGTTTAACCGTAGGACGTTATTGTTTAATTGGCGGCGCAAGCGTGATTAACGGGCATATGGAAATCTGTGATCAAGTGACGGTTACCGGCATGGGAATGGTCATGCGTCCGATTACCGAACCGGTGTGTATTCTTCCGGTATTCCGCTCCAAAACCAATAAAGAATGGCGCAAAACGGCGGCATTGACGCTTGGCATTGATGGTTTAAATAAACGCATTAAAGCCCTTGAGAAAAAATTGAAATCAGATGAGTGATGTTTTCGTTCATTTTGTGTTGATGTGTTAAATCACGTATAATTTAATGCGTATTTTTGTTTCTTATTTAATATTGAAAGGTAATCCCGTGACTGAACAAACCTCAAGAATTATTGAATCTCACGAAATTATGCAATTATTGCCACATCGTTATCCATTTTTGTTAGTGGATCGTGTGCTTAATTTTGAAGAAGGCAAATGGTTGACTGCGATTAAAAATATCAGTGTGAGATGAGCCTTGTTTTTACCGGCCATTTCCGGGAAATCCCATTTTACCGGGGTGTTAATTCTTGAAGCTATGGCGCAGGGCTATGGGCATTTTAGCTCAAAAACCCATGAGTTAGCCGGTGGTGAAATTTTCTATTTCGCCGGTGTTGATGAAGCTCGCTTTAAGCGTCCGATTGTTCCGGGCGATCAAATGGTATTACACGTTGAAGTCATTAAAGAACGCCGTGGTATTACTGCCTTTACCGCTACAGCAACCGTTGACGGCGAAGTGGCCTGTGAAGCGAAACTAAAGTGTGCTCGTCGCGTAGCATAATTCAGAAAAGGGGATAAATATGATTCACCCAACCGCCAAAAGTTCACCCTGCAGGCCATTGTTGAAGATGGGGCAAAATTGGTGAGAACGTGGTTATCGGCCCGTTTACCATCATCGGCAAAAGACGTTGAGATCGGTAAAGGCACCATCGTTCACTCCCATGTTGTGATTAATGGGCATACACGCATCGGTGAAGATAATGAAATTTATCAATTCGCCAGCATCGGTGAGGTGAACCAAGATCTTAAATATCAAGGTGAGCCGACACGCGTTGTGATCGGTAACCGTAACCGTATTCGTGAAAGTGTCACCATTCATCGTGGTACCGTACAAAGGTGGCGGTGTGACGAAAATCGGTGATGACAACTTATTCATGATTAACGTCCATATTGCACATGACTGCGTGATTAAAAACCGCTGTATTTTTAGCCAATAACGCTACCCTTGCCGGACACGTGGAATTGGACGATTTTGTGATTGTCGGCGGAATGTCTGCAATTCACCAATTCGTTGTCGTAGGTCGCTCATGTAATGTTGGGCGGCGGTTCCATGGTCAGCCAAGATGTGCTGCCATATGCTCATCGGCGCAAGGCAACCATGCTCAACCGTTTGGTGTCAACATCGAAGGGATTAAAAACGTCGCGGTTTTGATAAACCGACAATGCATACGATTCGTAACGTTTACAAAATGATTTATCGCAGCGGTAAAACATTAGATGAAGTGATGCCGGAAATTGAACAAATTGCCGCAACGGAATCAGCGATCAGTTTCTTCTTGGATTTCTTTAAACGTTCCACTCGCGGCATTATCCGTTAATCCTTTTAAATCATTCATCTGTAGCCGACCGCTCTTTTTCGCGACCAAAAGAGCGGTCGTTTTTCAGAGTTTTGACTATGCCAAATTCACATCCTCAATCATTCTCCCAACCATTGCAATCATCGCAGGCGAAGTCTCCGGTGACATTCTCAGTGCAGGGTTTAATTCATGCCCTAAAAGCGCGTTATCCGCAGGCCAAATTTATCGGTATTGGCGGCGAACGCATGATTGCCGAAAGATTTGAAACTCTGTTTGATATGGAAGAGTTATCCGTGATGGGATTGGTGGAAGTGTTGAAACATCTACCACGCTTACTCAAAAATTCGCCGCAGTATCATCGAGCAATTATCGGACTTAAAAACCGGATGTTTTCATTGGCATTGATGCGCCGGATTTTAACTTAGACGTAGAATTGAAGCTCAAACAACGAGGGATTAAAAACCATCCATTATGTGAGTCCGTCCGTGTGGGCATGGCGTCAAAAAACGCGTGTATAGAAATCGCTGCGGCAACCAATTTGGTGCTTGCCTTTTTGCCTTTTGAAAAAGCCTTTTCATGATCGTTTCAATGTGCCTTGTCGTTTTATTGGGCACACTATGGCGGATGCTATTCCGTTGAAACCGAATCGTGATGACGCCTGCCAATTATTGAATTTAGATCCAGCGCAGCGTTATGTGGCGATACTAGTGGGCAGTCGTGGTTCAGAGGTGGAATTTCTGAGTGAACCTTTCTTACAAACTGCGCAACTGCTACATCAACGTTATCCGGATGTTAAATTTCTTGTGCCGTTAATTAATCAAAAACGTCGTCAGCAATTTGAACAAATCAAACAACGCGTTGCGCCGGAATTGGACATGATTTTATTGGATGGCAATGCGCGTGCCGCAATGATCACGGCCGAGGCAACCTTGCTCGCTTCCGGCACAGCAGCGTTAGAAGCCATGTTATGTAAATCCCCGATGGTAGTGGGATATCGCATGAAGCCTTTCACCTATTTCTTAGCTAAACGCTTGGTGAAAACCAAATACGTTTCTTTACCAAATTTGCTGGCGGATGAAATGTTAGTGCCGGAATTAATTCAAGAAGACTGCAATCAACGAATTTGGCAGAAAAATTGTCCCATTATTTAAGTGAGGACAAAAGTGCGGTGCAAAATCGCCACGTTTTATTACAGCGTTTTGCTGAGTTGCACCAAAGGATTCAATGCAATGCCGATCAACAAAGCTGCACAAAGCAGTGATTGATTTATTGGAGCCATCTCATGGATAAGTTTGTATACCCACAGGGCTATGAACTCATTGCCGGCGTGGATGAAGTGGGACGTGGGCCGTTAGTGGGTGCCGTGGTGACGGCGGCGGTGATTTTGGATCCGAATAAGCCCATTGAGGGGACTTGCCGATTCTAAAAAACTATCGGAAAACGTGCATTGTTGGCGGAAGAAATTAAGCAAAAGGCTTGGCGTGGGCGCTCGGTCGGGCTGAACCATGAGATCGACGAGTTGAATATTTTGCATGCTTCCATGCTTGCCATGGAACAGGCGATAAAACATTTGAAAATTCAACCGCACTTTGTGTTGGTGGATGGCAATCAGATTCCACCGAATTTGTCGATACCGGCTCAAGCGGTTGTTAAAGGGATGCTTAGTCGCGGAAATTAGCGCGGCGTCTATTTTTAGCAAAAGTCGCACTGAGACCAAGAAATGTTGGAATTGGATCAACAATATCACAATATGCCTTTGCGCAACACAAAGGCTACCCAACGAAAGTGCATTTGGAAAAATCGCTGATTTGGCCTTTTACCACAGTATCGCCGTAGTTTTGCGCCTGTTAAAAATTATTAGAATCGCTATAATTTAACCTACATTTGAACATTTTTAGCACGGAGCGCTATGAACCAATTCACCAGCTTACTTGATTCTTTCCGTCCAGAACCTTGGGTATGGGTGCTGTTATTGCTCATTGCTTCCGTGATTCTCTTCATTCGTAACCGCATTCGCATGGACGTCGTCGCTATTTTTGGTGATGTTGGCGTTCAGCCTCAGTGGCGTTTTTAACCGTACAAAAGAGTGTTTGCCGGTTTTAGTGACCCCAATATTATTCTGATTGCTTTATTGTTCATCGTCGGGGAAGGCTTGGTACGCACCGGTGTGGCGTATCAAGTGAGCGAATGGTTGTTAAAAGCTTCTCATAACAGTGAAGCACGTGTATTAGTTTTCATGATGTTAGCCGTGGCAGGGTCTAGGGGCTTTTCATGAGTTCCACGGGGTCGTGGCTATTTTCATTCCTGTGGTGCTGATGATTTGTCGCCAAATGAATATCTCTCCGAAACGTTTGATGATGCCACTGAGCGTTGCCGGGCTTATCAGCGGTATGCTGACATTGATTGCGACAGCGCCCAACCTAGTGGTGAATGCCGAGTTGGTACGCGAAACGGATATGCGTTTGAAATTCTTCGATTTTACGCCTATTGGTTTAGTGATTTTGTTTATGGGGATCGGCTATATGCTGGTTGCCCGTCGTTGGTTAAAGTCCGATAAAGAAAATGAAACCAACAGCATGGATAAACGTTCCATGAGTGATTTGATTCATGAGTATGGTTTTGCAACAACGCACGCAGCGTTTTGTGGTGAAAAAGGCTCCCGCTGATTGGTAAAAATCTGGATGAATTACATTTTACGTTCTAAATTTGGTTTGAACGTGTTGGCGATTGAACGTTGGAAACGTTTTCGCTCGATATTTATTACTGCGCTTGGTTCCTCAGACGTCCGTGAGAAAGATATTTTGATTGATGGATAGCGACGATCCTGAATTTAATTTAAAAAGCCTTTTGTCAGAATATCATTTAGAGCGGGCGGAAATTCGTGCCAGTTTTTCGGAACAAGCCAGTTCTGATTGGTATGGCAGGGAATTGATTTTAGTGCCGATTCCGACTGTATCGGGAAAATCGACTGAAGAACTTGCTTTTCGCTCCAAATACGGTTTTGAACGTGGTGGGCATTAAGCGTGACGGTGAGGGTGCTTGGTGGGCATTTGTTGAAACGCCGTATAAAACCGGGGATTTATTGCTGGTGATTGGCGATTGAAACTCATCCAGCAAATGCATAGCCACAGCAAAAGATTTCTTTGTGTTGAGTACCCGAGTGAAATCACCCGTGCCGTGCCGGCACAAAGCCAAAGCGCCTTATGCCTTGTTGATATTTTTAGTGATGGTGCTGTTAATGGTGACCCGCGTTGTGCCAAATGTGGTTGCGCCCTATTGCTTGCTTAATGCTAGGTTACTTCCGTTGTGTGGATAGCAAAAGCGCCTATGGAGTCCATTCATTGGTCAAGTCTTGTATTGATTGTAGGCATGATGCCATTTTCGTTGGCTTTACAGAAAACCGGCGGGGTGTCAGTGATTGTCGAGTTAATGCTGAATTTAGTAGGCGGCATGGGTAAGCATTGGATTTTAATTAGCCTATTTATTCTCACTGCCGTTGTCGGTTTATTCATTTCTAACACAGCGACTGCCATTTTTGATTTGCACTAATCGCCATTACCATGGCACATCAACTCAATTTATCCCCGATGCCATTTGCGATGGTGGTGGCTATCGCTGCTTCTGCCGCGTTTATGACGCCGGTATCATCGCCGGTGAATACCATGGTTTTCGGCCCCGGTGGCTATAAATTTGCTGATTTTTGTCAAAGTCGGTGTGCCGTTCACTCTTTTAGTGATGTTGAGTGAGCGTGTTTCTTATTCCTTTACTCTTTCCTTTTTAAGGTTTTAAGGAGAATGTAATGAGTATTTATGATCTGAAAACCCAAATTCCAAAAATTTGTTACGTCCACTCGTGATAAAGCTGGAACAACGTGGTGTGACTGCCAATCAGGTAACTTTAACGGCGTGTCCATTTCTGTTATTTTAGGGCTAATTTTGACCGCACTTTCCGGTTATCATTGGCTTTTTATTTTTGATTCCTATTTGGTTGTTCGTGCGCATGGCATTGAATGCCATTGATGGTATGTTGGCGCGTGAATTTAACCAAAAATCCCGTTTGGGCGGATACCTGAATGAAATCACTGATGTCGTGTCTGACGCTGCGTTATATTTACCTTTCGCTTTTATTTCTCCTTTTTGATGCGTTACAAATCGGCTTGATCATTTGGTTGTCGGCATTGACGGGAATTTTGTGGTAGTGCTCGGGCAGAGTGCAAGGAAAAACACGTCGTTATGATGGCCCGTTAGGCAAAAAGCGATCAGGGCATTTTTGTTCGGTTTATTGGGCTTGGTTTTATGTTTTCGTCCCGGTTTTACCGGATTTTCTCTATGAAATTTGCTTTTGGGTTGACATCATTCTGTTAATTGTCACTTGTGTCAATCGTGAAGTCCAGTTTAGCCGAAGTAGGTAATGAATAGGAGCGTGATTATGTTAGCCAAATTGATTGATTTTCTCTTGTAGTCGTTTCACCTCCTTTCATCACCGGTGTTCGTCCCGCAAAAATATGGAACAGCAATCCGCGGATAAAACATCGTTTGTATTTTGCCAACCATAACAGCCACGGTGATTTTTGATTTTGTTGTGGGTCTCTTTTGCCTTATCAGGTGCGCAAAAACACCCGTCCGGTTGCCGGTGCGGATTATTGGACAAAAGGACCTATTCGGCGTTTTTGGCATACAAGGTGTTTAATATGTTGCTGATTGAACGAGGCGGCGATAACCACAAGCCATTACGCCAACAAATTAGCGATGCCTTGCAACATCATTCTCTGATTATTTTCCCTGAAGGCACCCGTAAAAATGGACGACGATGTGGCGCTACAACCTTTCAAAAGTGGTTTTGTATTACATCACAAAGCAAAACCCGCAATTAGAACTTGTGCCGGTATGGATTAGTAATATGCATAATGTTTTGCCGAAAGGGCTTTGTGGTGCCGATTCCGCTGTTGTGCGATTTATATATGGGAAGCCGCTCTTCTACCGTAAGGCGGAAGACAAAAGCCAATTTCTTGAACCAGAGCCGAACAGGCATTATTAAGTCTAAATTTAACCGAAAAAGGGAAAGCATAATGGAAATATGGCAACTGTTTGGTGGGTTAATTATCACCTTATTATTGCGTCATCAATCGGTTATGGATTGAAATTCAAAGTCAGCTTTTTCCACCCCTCATGCGGTAATTGATAATCTTAACGCACGCATTAATGCCTGGTGGGTCATGAGTTCTGATCATCTTTCGCCGCCGCGCATTGGGTTTTTATGGCGTGATAGGGGTTATTTTTGTCATTTCTTTCATGGCATTGCGTGAGTTTTTATCGTTGCTTTATATTCGTCGTGGCGATCATCTCGCACTTGCCGCTTGTTTCTACGTCATACTGCCTCTTCAATAGTTTTTTTAGTGGCAATTGACTGGTTCAGTATGTTCACTATCTTCATTCCGGTGTATGGCTTCCTGTTTTTGCCAATCCTCTCCGCGTTGTTGGGCGACACGGCGCATTTCTTAGATCGTTCCACCAAAAGTGCAATGGGCATTGATGATCAGCGTCTTCTGCATTTTCCCATATCCCGGCAATCCTGACATTAGACATTGAAGGTTTTGAAGATAAAAACTGCTATTGATGATTTTTCTTGATTTTAGTGGTGCAATCCAGCGATGTGTTGCAATACGTATGGGGTAAGTTATTCGGCAAACACAATTAGCACAAAACTCTCGCCATCCAAAAACCATGAGAAGGTTTTGTGGGCGGCGTCGTCAGCGCCAGTGTGCTGGGAGGCTTGCTCTATTGGCTTACGCCGTTTAACCCGATACAAGCAGTGTTAATGAGTTTATTAATCTGCCTTATGGGCTTTTTTAAGCGACTAGTGATGTCGCATGAAACGCAGCATGGGCGTAAAAGACTGAGGAAATATGATTAGTAGACACGGCGGTATGCTGAGATCGCATGGATTCCTTTGCTTTACGCATGATTTTTCTTCCATGTGGTGCAGATATTATTGGGCGTACACGTTAAACCTCATGCTTTAGACTTTGTTGCGTATGCTGAGGGAAAGGCTATCGGCTGACTGTTGTCGCAGCATTGAGCGCCTTTCTCTTTTTCGTTACAATAGGTTACCGTTTTATGTACATCAGCGTATGAGGCATGAACACGCGAAGACATGAGTGAGCGAGCGTATTGCCATTGATATCGCAAGTCGGCTAAATTGCTTCATATTTAATTTAAAGTGCGGTTAAAAATGACGATGAAATTTTACCGCGCTTTCATTTCGGTGGGATGGAATGATTCCCTTTCGTTCCATGTTTATCTCGTAAAGGACACAACTATGATTATCGTAACCGGCGGTGCAGACTTTATCAGCGACAATATCGTCAAAGCATTAAACGACATGGGTCGTAAAGACATTTTAGTGGTAGATAACTTAAAAAGACGGCACAAAGTTCATTAATTTAGTGGATTTAGACATCGCTGATTATTGTGACAAAGAAGACTTCATCTGCCTCCATTATCGCCGGCGATGATTTAGAAAGCGATATCGATGCTGTTTTTCCATGAAGGTGCGTGTTCCGCCACCACCGAATGGGACGAGTAAACATCATGCAACAACTACGAATATTCCAAAGAGTTGTTTGCATTACTGCTTGGATCGCAAAATTCCGTTCCTCTACGCGTCCAGTGCCGCCAGCTTGGCGACAAAACCGAATTCCGCGAAGAGCGCGAATTTGAAGGTCCATTGAACGTGTACAGCTGTTCAAATTCTTATTCGACCAATATGTACGCGCCATTTTACCTGAAGCGCAATCACCGGTATCGCGACTTCCGTTATTTCAACGTGTACGGCCCACGTGAAAGGACACAAAGGCTCTATGGCATAATGTCGCATTCCACTAAATAATCAAATTCTCAAAGGTGAAAACCTCGAAACTCTTCGCCAGTAGCGAGCACTTCCGCCGTGATTTCGTCTATGTGGGCGATGTTGTCGCCTTGAACATTTGGTGTTGGCAAAAATGGCATTTCGGTGGCTTCAACTGTGGTACCGGAAACGCGGAATCTTTTGCTGAAGTAGCAAAAGCAGGTGATTAAATTCCACGGCAAAGGCGAAGTGGAAACCATTCCATTCCCGGAACATTTAAAATCCGCTACCAAGGAATACACCCAAGCGGATTTAGCAAACTCCCGTGCTACCGGCTACGACAAACCGTTTAAAAACCGTCGCAGAAGGCGTAGCGGAACATATGGCGTGGTTGAATCGCCGATAATAGATATCGTGCTACGTTTGCTGAACGTAGCACGAGAATCGATCTTTCTTCTAAAGTGCACGATGTGCACCCTTTCAATATCGCGTTACTGCGTTGAATATCAATGAATGCTTTTATGCTAACGCGACTTCCAGTTCAAAACACCATTTATGTGGGATTGCCCTAAACCCTTCATCTTCCAGCAAATGATGCTGTTTGAATATCTTGTTCTACGACCAGCGCGTGGATTGCGTGTAGCTGACGAATTCTTTGGCTTTGGCGATAAGTGCGGTGTAAATTTCATTCGTTTTCTCGCTCTGACGAACAAAAATATCCGTTAATTGCCAATAACGTTGTAATTGCGGCGAGGAAAGGCGAGGATAAAGCTGAATAAAGCCGAGTGCTTGTTGGGATTGATCGAGGGCAGAAAAAAATACTTTCACTAAAACGAATACGATTGGAAAGAAAGGTGAGTGTGCGCTCCGGGTTCTCTATCATGCCCCGAGAAAGACGATATTCTTCAAATAACGGCAGCAGAATTTCTAGGTTCATTGTTCAGCTTAAAAATTTTAATCATGAGACAAATCGGTCATTTTTGTTAAATTTATACAGTAGATTGTATCTTTTTAGTGCAAAAGAATCATCTGTTACCAAGAAAATTTTTAGAACGACGCTCTTTTTACCGAAAAAGAGGATTTTTGTTATAGTAACCACAGTTTTTATTCAATCAGATTAAGGGAGAAACAAAAATGGCTCGTCGTCCTCTCGTTATGGGTAACTGCAAATTAAACGGTAGCAAAGCCTTCACTCGTGAATTGATCACCGGCTTAAAGAAGCATTACACGGTGTAACCGGCTGTGATGTGGCAGTGCCCCACCAGTCATGTGTTTAGCGGAAGCAGAAAAATTATTATCTAGGCTGTGGTCGCAGCTGCGGTCGGTCAAAATATCATCCAGTTAGGCGCACAAAACGTGGATGTGAATGTGAAAGGTGCTTTTCACCGGTGATATCTCCACTGAAATGTTGAAAGATTTTGGCGCGAAATACATCATTATTGGTCCTCCGAGCGTCGTACTTATCACAGAAAGCGATGAATTCGTGGCGAAAAATTCGGTGCGTTAAAAGAAGCAGGCTTAGTGCCTGTGTTGTGTATCAGGGAATCCGAAGCGGAAAACGAAGCGGGCAAAAACCGAAGAAGTTTGCGCGCGTCAAATTGATGCCGTCATCAATCTATTGGGCGTAAAGCCTTTCAACGGTGCGGTGATTGCGTATGAGCCAATTTGGGCTATCGGTACCGGCAAATCTGCCACTCCGGCACAAGCACAAGCCGTGCACGCATTCATCCGTGGTCACATTGCGAAAAAATCCCAAGCCGTTGCTGATCAAGTGATCATTCAATACGGCGGATCTGTAAACGATGCGAATGCGGCGGGAATTGTTTACCCAACCGGATATTGACGGCGCATTAGTGGGTGGCGCATCCTTAAAAGCCCCTGCCTTTGCCGCAATCGTAAAAGCCGCAGCAAACGCAAAGAATTAATTTATTCTCATTAACTAAAAGAAAATCGCGAAAGAACCGCACGTTAATTGAATTTAAAGTGCGGTTCTTTTATTCTAAAAACGCAAAAATATTGAAAAACTTAGCAAAAACGAGTTAATTTTGCGCCCTTTTGAATTTATTTCCTATTTTAGGGGAAAAATTATGCAACAAACCACGATAAAAACAAACAGATACGCAACAAACCAAAGCCACATTATGAGCCAACCGCAATCAGCAAAATTATTTTTGCCAGCCGTTGGTTACAATTACCAATTTACCTCGGCAATTATCGTGCAGGGGGATTTATGCGTATAAATTCATGAGAAATCGTTATGGGAGTTAATTGTCAACCTGAACGAAATGGATTCCAATACCATCATGCTGGCGGTGTTAAACCTGATTGATGTGGTGATGATTGCGAATTTATTAGTCATGGTGATTATCGGCGGTTATGAAATCTTTGTCTCCAAACTCCGCACACGCGGACACCCGGATCAGCCGGAATGGTTGAGCCATGTCAACGTCACTCCGTGTTGAAAGTTAAATTAGCCATGTCGATCATTAGTATTTCATCTATTCATATTGCACAACCTTCGTTAACGCAACGAATATGCCGGAAAAACGATGATGTGGCAGTTATTGTTGCATTTAGGTTTCTTGGCGTCAGCGATTGCCATAGCATATACGGATAAAAATTCTTTATAGTACGGCCACAAATCACATTAATAAATCAAAAATGGTAAGACGAATGACGGAATGTATTGAAATTACGTCGCAACAAGCTTGAAATGCTTCAACATGACGATGCGACTGTATTAGCCGATGTGCGTGATGCGCAAACCTTTAACTATGCCCATCCCAAAGGCGCGTTTAATTTAACGGAGCCACTTACCACACTTTTGACAGGCGTTGTATGACTACGATCAGCCGATCATTCTCAGTTGCTATCATGGTATTAGTAGCCGTAACGTGGCGGCCTTTTTGTCGCGTAACGGCTATGAGAGAGTGTATAGTCTGCAGGGCGGTTTCGCCGCGTGGGAAAAAGGCGAACCTACCGTTAGAGGCTGGTTATGCGTTAAACCCAACAGAGGGCGATGTAATAGAAAAACGCCGTAAAAATGACCGCACTTAACGCCAAACCCTCTGCGGGCAAAAAGCCGGGCGTCGTTGATGAGTTTATAGAAAACGCGCGCCACGATGCCAAGGAAAAAGGATAGACCCAAAGAAAAACGGACATGACTGTGATTTGGTTGTCGCTAAGATTTGCGTTATTCAATAAATGCGGTGAAATTAGCATCGCCAGCAGCCCTACAAGAATATCCGGGGAAACAAAAGGGCCGCACTGCTCACGTAAAGGGCTGAACCCTGATGGCAAATTTTGATTTCTCATTTTTCTCCATACGTAAAATTTTGGAACAGGAATATAGCAAATGCAAGATTTGTTTGGTAGTGAAAAATCCGTCGTTACACAGCATTTCCGTGATGAAATTGCAAAAATATCACGTTGAACTCGTCATTCAAGAAACTCAAGATGCACAAGGCAATGTGGTTTATGATGTGTTTCTCCACAAAATTCACCGCACTTTGACGCCATCATTGCGGAAAGCGAAAGCTTCTACAGGCATGGTTGGCGCAACAAAACGCCCGTGCATGGCAACAAAGCGACGACAACACTCACGTTCATCGCACATCACACCCTCCTCTCACTTCTAAATAAGACTTCTATTTTTCTTATCTTCAACAACAAAAATCACTGTGATCATCACCGCACTTTGTGTCGTCATTTATTTTTATGCTTTTTCGGTTTTGCCGAACCCATTTTGTTGACAACGCATTTCCCCGAAGAGACGACGCAAGAAAGTGAAATTTGGCGTTATTTCACGCACACCTTAGTGCATTTGATCCAATATGCACATTTTGTTTAATCTTACTTGGTGGTGGATTTTTGGTGGCGCCATTGAGCGTCATTAGGTCTCTTTAAAACTCGTTTTGCAAATTTATTTCTTCGCCGGCGTGATAAGTGGCATAGCGCAAAAATCTTGTCAGCGGTCCGGCATTTTCGGCTTATCGGGTGTTGTCTATGCGGTGTTAGGCTATGTGTTTTATGTTAGATAAAATCCATAAACAAACCGCTTTTGCATTGCCGGACGGCTTTTTCAATATGTTGCTTTGTCGGGAGTTTTACTCGGCTTTGCTGGTCCGTTAATCGACATTCAAATCGGCAATACGGCACATATTTCAGGATTGTTGTTGGGCATGGGGCTGCTTGGATGGATCGAAAATCTCGCATTAAGTCGTGATTTCCCCATTAAATACGCTACATTGGCACGCAAAATCTTTTGCGAAAGAAGGAAAAGTGATTATGAAACAACTCTCGTCATCAGAAAATTGTTGAGCTGGTCAAACAAAAAGGCTATTTAAGCACAGAGGAATTGGTGGCTTTTATTTGGTGAGTCCGCAAACCATTCGGCGAGATTTAAACGAACTGGCGGAACCAACTTTATCCGCCGTCATCACGGTGGCGCACTCGCCTTCTACGGCGGAAAATAGCGATTATCACGATCGCAAAGCACTTTTTCTCAGAAAAACCGTATTAGCAAGACAGGGTTGTGCAGCTCATCCCAAACGGTGCATCGTTATTCATTGACATCGGCACTACCTCCGAAGCCGTTTCCTTTGCATTATTAGGACATCAACGATTACGCACATTGATCAACAATCTTAATGCCGCATATTCTGATGCAAATGTTCTTTGATATTACCATCGCCAGGTGGTCTCCCTACGCCAAGACAGGATAGTCATCGGCGAATCCACCGTGGAATTTTATCGCATTTCGACTTAGATTTTGGTGTGTTAGGCATTAGCGCCATTGATTTAGACGGCACCTTATTGGACTATGATTATCACGAAGTGCAAGTGAAAACGTGCCGTGGTGATAATTCCCGCACACTTGTTAGTGACCGACCATTCTAAATTTAGTCGCCGCGCAATGGTGAAACTGGGTTCAATTACGGATGTCGAATATGTGTTTACCGACGCAGATGTGCCGTCAGGCATTGATGAATTATTAAAAAATAAAAACGTCAATCTTGTGATTTGTTAATGCGACATCCTCTCCTAGAAATTCGGCGAGACACGCAGAAAATCAGCATGCAAAAAGACCGCACTTTTTATCAAGTGCGGTCTTTTTCTTTTAATGCTTTATCGTCTAACCTTTCTTATCTAACAAACCCAGATATAACGTGTTGCCGATAACCATGCGCCGATATAGCCCATCATCATGCAAAACAATCAGCAAGAAAAGAAAATTCGGCAAAACTGAGACCGTTTAAATGAAACTCACGGCGAAAATGTCGGTCACATATTTCACCGCACCGGTGAAATAGCCAATCACTCAAGCTACTGAAAATCGCTCGCCAAAATGTCCCACCTAACACCGCACAAATCATGCCGGTATAAAGAAATGGACGGAGGATAAATTGATCAGTCGCACCGAGCAATTTCATCACTCAATGTTCGCTGATTGCGTAAACGTCAGCACGAATACTGTTGCCAATCACCAAGAAAACGGCTACTGCCATCAGCAGCGTACAGAAAAATCGCACATGCGCCACCAACCATGTCAGTGCAGTCAATTTTTCCAGCCAATCGTTATCTAAAACGCACTTCTTGGACGCCTTTGATTTTATCCAAGCTTTTCCGCATAATTCATTGCGTTTTGCAGACTCGTTAAAGGCTTTGTTGGTTTTAATCATCTACCGCCGGCAATGGATTGTCATCTAACACGTCCAGTTCTTCGTTAAAAACCCGACCATTGACGAAACTCGCTTAAGCTTTTCCTTGCGAGAAATGGGATTGAGCTGACTCTCACGCCCTCTTGCTGACGGATTTTTCCACCACCAAAATTGGCATCGTCTTCTGACAAGTTTTTATGTAAATACACGGTCGAGTTCACCTCCGGATAAAACTGCGTAGTGGCGTCATGAATATTTTTCCAAAGCAGGTAGCTTACAGTTGGAATCGTTAACGACACAGCGATCACTAACACGGTGATGAGCGTGCACTTTACGTTGATATAAATCGGCAAACACGGCACGCAGGAAGCGCAGGGGCTTGGGCGCCAAAAGGCAAACTAAAACGACGAGAATTCATGTTGCCTCTAACGCAAATAACCTTGCTCACAGCACAAGGCAAGGCTTCGGCTCTTTTGTTGAACAATGCTAATGTCGTAGCGTAGCAATTAAGACGGTCATGCCAAGACGATTAAACTCTTCAAATAAATTGAAAATCTCAAAAAGACAGTGCGCTGTCTGGAATTGCCGGTCGGTTCATCGGCTAACAATAATTGCGGGTTTTATGGACGATGCGCAGGGCAATATCCACCTGTTGTTGCTCGCTCGCCCGACAAATGCGCCGTGGAATGATGCGCGCGATCACGCAATCCCACGCGATCCAATGCCGCCAACGCACGGCTATTGGCATCTTTCAGAAGTGTCCGGCAATATTGCCAGCGTGCCACGTTATCGAAGACGGAACGATCGGACAACAAGCGATAATCTTGATGCACCATGCCGATTTGGCGACGTAAAAACGGCACTTCATGGCGGGATAAACGGGCAATATCGTGCCCGTTAAAACCAAATTTGCCCACCATTGGCACGTTCCATGCCCATAATTAATTTCAGCAGGGTACTTTTTCCCCGCACCGGAATGCCCCACCAGCAGGTCATCGCACCACCGGTAAATGAAAGCTTTAACCCTGGCGCCGGTTTTCTTCCGCCCAAATACAGCTTACCACGTTTGCAAATCGAATCATTTTTCTTCTCTAAAACACTCACTGAAACCGCACTTTTATTCCTCTTCGCGAGCAAATAAAAGCGTCAATAAAACTCTCTCTGCGTTAAATTCGCGTAAATCTTCAATTTTACCGCCTCACACCGATATAGCGGATCGGCAAACTAAACTGGTCGGCAATGGCATAATACGCCGCTTTTTGGCTGTGCCATCGAATTTAGTTAAGCTGATGCCCGGTGATGCAACGCTTCGTTAAATAACGCTTGGCTAATGGCATTTTGACCGGTGCCCGCATCCAGGTGAGCATACATTTCATGCGGTGCACTTTTCATCGTGTCATCACGCGCACGATTTTCTTCAGCTCGTCCATCAAGTTATTTTATTTTTGTAAACGACCAGCGGTGTCAGCAATAGTCATCAATATTACGTGCCGCCGCTGATTGCATTGCATCAAAAATCACCGATGCCGAATCGGAACCGGTGCTGCGCCACCACGGATGTGATTACGTTCACCCCACACTTGAACTGCTCTACTGCGCGCCGACGCAAAGTATCGCCGCCATAACATGACAGTTTGCCTTCCATTTGGATTTACGCGCCAGTTTGCCGATGGTGGTGGTTTTACCTAGCATAAATCACTCACCATTAAAATCACATAAGGTTTTGTCGCCATCAATGCGTAATGGTTGCGCCACCGGTTTTGGGATCTCTCTCGTTCCAGTTTAAGTTGTTGGCACTAGGTATCTGCGTTTTGTAACTGCCGACGGGTCGCATGTTGCGTTAAGTTGTTGATACTTTTTGTGGTGGTCGGCACACCGATGTCCGCGATAAGAGCTGTTCTTCCAATTCTTCAAACAATTCATCATCGATGCCAAGAAAGAAACTGCGGAAGCTCGCCTCAATATTTTGTTTGGTTTTCACCAAACCTTTGAGTAATCGGCTAAAAACCACCTTCGTGGTTTTTCCTGTGTTTCTACGATGTCAGCAACGGCGCTTTCTTTCTTCGTGTTCTTCCGTTTCAGCAACAGATTCATCTTCAATATCCACCGCACTTTCGATTTGTTGTTCTGCTTCGAGTCAAAATCGCGGTTGAATTTTCTATTGTTTCTTATAGATTGGGTTGACTCATCTGATTGAGCAATCTCGGAGATATAGCGTAAGCGTAATCTTGTGCCGTTGAGTTTATTTTCCTATTGAGGGTTCTGCCTCCCAATGGCTTGCGCGCTACGGCGTGTGACCGTATTCTTCGATTGGGTACTTTCAGTTGAACTTGCGGTTGGGCGCAAGCGTTGACGCTTTCGCCATAAATATTTTCTTATTCTTGTTTAATTCGTTTGCGAAAGATTCATCTTTAATTCCGCAATTTCGACTTGTGATTCTGCTTCACTTTAAGAAAGTGCGGTTGAATTCAAGTTTCTTCAATAGGTTTAGTTGACTGTCTGATGGCGCAAGCGTCCACGCTGTGCCGTTAAGTTTTTCCTCTTGAGAGGTCTCTACCTCAACGATGGCGCACGCTTCCAGCGTGTGCCCACCTATCTTCCGGTGCGTTATTTTCGAGATTGAGCTTTACGAAGTTCAGGCACAAGCGTGGACGCTTGCGCCATTGATGTATCTTCCGTTAATGGTATTTTCGGTCTCTGCTTCCATCTGAAAAGTGCGGTCGTTTTTCTGCCGTTTCTTGTCGACGTCTTGCGTTTTGGGTCATGACGAGAGCGGTTTGTGATTCGGTGCTTTCGGTTCCGTTGATGCTTTCCTGTTTATTTTTGCCTAATCGAATCAAGACCAAAATCGCCTTTTTCTTTTCATCTGACGCAGTTGCCCACTCTTGTTTAAACTTGATAAAAATGCTAGCTCATTCTAGCAAAACACATCATTTTCCTGCCGATTTATATGAAAACAGCAACACAACAAAGCACAAGGCGAAGTGCGCACTATCGCCGGTTTTATGGCGCGGGCGAAAAGTACCGGTCTTGCCATCCCAAGTGCGCCCTACCGGCGATCGGGTAAAAAGAAACGTTATTTAACTGGCTAATGCCTATCGTTGACGGTGAGATGTTTAGAACTGTTTCTTGCAGGTGGCGGTTCTCTCGGCTTTGAAGCTTTTCGCGCCAAGCGGCAAGGTGACGTTTCTGGAATTGGAAAGAAGCCGTGGCGCAGACAGTTGAGCAGAATATTCAAACGTTGAAATATGCCGATCGCGCGCAAGTGATAAATCAAAATAGCCTGCAATTTTTAAATCAACCGCAAATCAACCGCACTTTTGATGTGGTCTTTCTCGATCCGCCGTTTCATTTTAATTTAGCCGAGCAAGCCATTGCCTTGCACGCACAAAACAACTGGCTGCGTCCGCAGCCTTGGTTTATGTGGAAACGGAAAAGCGACAAAATCCGAACGTACCGGAAAAACTGGCATGTATTAAAAACAAAAGACAGCGGGCAAGTGAGTTATCGACTCTATCAAGTTGAAAATACGGTAGTCTGACTAAACGCCGTTATTCAGAACGTGCCTAAACAAAAACGCCGCCCTCAATCTGGTTTACCATGTGAGGGCGGCATCCGTTTAGTTAGAAAAGTGCGCATTATTTTTGCTAAGCATTGTGCGTAGCTGTCTGCGGTAAATTGAAGGAACGCGAGCATAAAATTAACACCTGGTTTAGCCCGCATCGCCCATCGGATCAAAGGCGACCGACATTTACTCGTGTCCCTTTGCTTAAACTTTCAATCACTTTTGGCGTGAACTGTGGTTCGGCAAAACTAAGCAGTTGACTTTGCGTTCGGCAATTTCTTCTAATTTTTGCTGTTGTTTTGCACCCGGTGCGACCAACGGATTAATGGTGAAATAACCGGTTTTGGTTCAACCCATAAGCTTGAGTTGGAAATAGCCGTAAGCATCGTGGAATACGCATAGAAACCTTTATCTTTTACGCTTTCCAATTGTGTTTTGATTTTTCGCGCTTGCTCATCTAAAGTGCGGTTGAATTCCCGCCACATTTTTCAATCCGTTCTTTTTCTCCGGATATTGTTTCACCAGTTTTGCCGCAATGCGTTGTGCAACGGATTTACTGATGTCAGGGAGAGTACCAAACGTGCCAATTACGCTTAAGTTTTCGCGATCGTGATCGTGATGATGTTCATGTCCGGCATGTTCATGTTTGTGTTCCTGTTCTTCGTGTTTGTGCTCATGTTTCTCGTGATCGTGGTGATGTCGCTTCGTGGGCATGATCAGTCGATCCCTCGACGGCTTCGCTCGCTTCGCCATGATGGTGGTGATGATGTTCGCCTTTTAATAAAAACGGTTCAATGGCAGCAATGTCTTTGATGGTTAAGACTTTTTATAGTCAAGATCATCAATGGATTTATCTAAAAGGCATCCACATCTTCGTCGATCCAAAACGACCATTTCGGCAGATTGAGTTTTTGCACATCAGAGGGTTTTAAGCTGTAATCATGTGGTGACGCACCGGCTGGGACTAACACTTCCGTGTCGGTGATGCCATCGGCAATAGAGGAAGCATAAAACCTAAGGGTTTTAACGAAGTTACGATGGTTGCAGAAGCCACCGGCGGAGAAAAAGAAAGAATCGCTGCGGCAATCGCCGTTTTTCAAACCTTGTACGAATTGGAGTCATTGTATTTCCTTTTTATAATGGGACAGATAAGTTGAATAAAAACGCGATTAGGTTACTCTGTTTGGATGACTATCTTTTTATGATAAGTTAGCCTTTTTTCTGTAATAACTTTGTCAATGACACGAGAAACCGCAAAAATCCAAAGGTCGCCGTAATCATCGTTGCTGCACAAAACCCATTGGCGCAATTCATGGTGGCGGACGTAGAACAGTTTTCTCCATTTGAGGGAAAAATCAGTGGTTGGGTAGAAAAAGACCGCCTCGATGGAAAATTTACGTTTTTGGATTTTGCGTGAAATGATAATCCTTGCGTAAAACCGACCGCACTTTTTGCCAACAGCGGGATCTTGAATGGTACGACTTAAATCAGCAATTTGAATTTGGCTTGGATCCGTTTGCCCGCCGGCGCCCCACAGTGATAATCTTGATTTTATGACGTTTACAGTAGGCAATTAACGCGCTTTTGTTTTCGACATTATCAATGGCATCAATGACATAATCGTAGCCCGCATGAAGGTATTGGGATAAATTCTCCGCAGAAATAAAATCATCAATCACATTGACATCGCATTCAGGGTTAATCAATTTCACCCGTTGTTGCATGACCTCTGTTTTTGAGCTGACCGATATTGCCCGTCAAGGCATGAATTTGGCGGTTAATATTCGTGACACAAATATCATCCATATCAATCATCGTGATTTTTCCCACGCCTGATCGAGCGAGCGCTTCCACCGCCCAGAACCCACACCGCCAATGCCAATAACACAAATATGCGCTTGGCGTAAACGGATAAAGCCTCCGTGCCATATAAACGACCGATACCGCCGAAACGTTGTTCGTAATTATCCACGCGCGCGATAACGTGACACCCAAACGCGACCATAATGTTTTGACAAAGCCGGGCAATATGTCCCGCCTGATCGCCGATACCACGATATAAATCGAAGTGGTGTCCGTTCACCGCACCGCCTACATCTAATGCCACCATCAAATGCAGTTTATGTTCACCCGTCCAATTACCCTCATTATCAATTTGTGGCACTTCGACGACAAGACGCTCCCCAACGGAATCACACCACGGTCAGAAGCCACCGAAGCCATTGCACTAACGGAACGCCTGCCGCGCCTTTCACTTTGCCATTCGGATCATTTGCTTAAAGAAGACGTAAGACGGATTGCGTTCAAGCAAACCTTGAACCCGTGATGGTTTGCATTCGCCCAATCACGAATCGCCTGAATAGACATTTTTCTTTCGGAATCTCGCCGTCTTCCACCAACAAAGCGTCCCACGGCAGCGTACGGGTAACCATTTTGCCGGCATACGCAAAATAATTCAAATTGCCATCACCAAAATCAACGTAACCACTGCCCTGTACGCCAAGCGAGAAGTTATCGATCATGCGAATCACTATACGCCAGTTCTAATCCTTTGCCTTTCAATGCGCCGGCATAAATTTCAGCACGGGAAAAAGCGCTTTTTGTGTCGGAGCGCATAAATCGGTTGGTTATATTTGCCTTGCTGTGTGCGAGCGCGCATGAATCACCGGGGAATAATAGCCCTGTCATTAACACGTTTTTGATAGCCGTCAAAGCCTTTCATCACTTGTGGATTAATGCCGAAATCAGTAAGTTTGCTCACATTGGCACCGGCTAATACCCACGCGGTGATTTTTTCATAGGTCGGCGCAAAATTGCGGCTCAGTTTGCCGGAGTACGTATTGACATTAGAAAGTTGTGTCAAAAATCGCCTTTGATTTACGACCGCACTTTGATTTTTCCACACGAGATACCGGGCTGGGAACATGGCTTGTTGATAGGTCCGTCCTTTGTATATCGCGCCGAATTTTTGCGGATCAATATCCGTGCTCGTTGATTGAGCGCTGCGTTTTGAAGTATTTTGATGTTCCGTTGGTGAACACCCGGCTAATATCACCGCCACGGAAAGCGCTAGAAGTTTATAAAGAGAAGATTGATTCAATCGCATACACAACATCCTAGAATAAACGAAAAAAATAAAGACCAAATTCTACCCCAATTTCGCTTGATGACACAGGGGAACATCCAACGCATAAAAGTGCGGTCGTTTCCGACAAAAATAGACGTGCGTATGCGATAAAGTGTCCTTTGACTATTGCAACCAGAAGAGATAACCGAAAGGTCGCGATAACCAAGATACGATATTCAAACAGAATACCGGCTCTGACCATTTCACTTTGTTTCACTTCACCGGTACCGAACACAATGGCATTCGGCGGTGTTGCCACCGGCAACATGAAAGGCACAGGAAGCCCTAAACCCGATGATTAAAGGCTAAACCGATTTCCGGCATACCAAGAGATTGTGCGATAGAAATGAAAATCGGCACTAACAACGCCGCACTGGCAGTGTTGGAGGTGAATTCCGTTAAGAAAATAATGAACGCAGACAACCAATAAAACCGATGAGATAGAGTGACCACCTTCAATCAGGAATACGATGCCGTCAGCCAAAGATTTTGCTTGCACCGGAATTTTTAATACCGCACTTAAAGGTTAAGCCGCCACCGAAGAGCATTAATACGCCCCAATCGGTATTGTCTTGAATTTGCTTTCCAGTTTGTTACGCCGGCAACACAAAGGATAAAGCGGCAGATAAAGCAATAACGCTATCGAAGCTGGCAATTTTCCTCTAATCCTAATGCGCCTGCAAGAATCAGGTTGATTTGGCTACTGAAAACCCAGCTCAATGCAATAAAGACGAAAATCGCTAAGGTAATCCAACGTTGTTTATTCATTGGAATGGCTTCAAATTGTTGGTCAAAACGAATATTGAGTTTTGGTTTGAAGACAATATATACAGCGTACCGATCATGATTGGCATTAAGATAATCATGATAGGCAAGCTCATACCCATCAACCAATCAGCGAAGGTGAGGTGCAATTGCGTTGCAACGATGTTGTTTGTGGGCTTCCCTACAAGGTTCCCATACCACCGATACTGGCGCTATACGCAATCCCTAAAAAGCACAAACACATAGGTGTTATGTTCTGAATTACGATCTAAACGGCTGAGTACGCCCATGGCAAGGGGTAACATCATGGCTGCTGGGTCGCGGTGTTACCGACCCACATGGACAAAAATGCGGTAACGGAGAATAAATACATCATCGCGACAAATAAATTGCCTTTTGCCAAAGCCACTAATTTTTGTTGGCGATCATTTTATCTAACTGTTGAATATGAAGCGCTGTCGCTAAAGCAAAGCCCCCGAAGAATAAGAAGATATTCGGATCGGCAAAGGTAGCTAGTGCCGTACTGGTTTTGACTAATCCCAAGAAAATGGCAAGTAGCGGAACAATTAACGCCGTGATCGTGACGTGTAAGGCTTCCGTTAACCACAAAAATGGCAACTAGCCAATAATGCCAACCCACCATTGGCATTTTTATCAAAAAGGCAGTGTATTGAGTAAGACAAAAAGAGAATAACTGCAGAAATCAAGATAATCACTCGCTTGTTGATCCCATTTTTGATTTTAGTGTTGTGTCTGCTCATGGTTTCATCCTTTTAAATAAAATAGAAGATCGACATATTGCCTAACAATGTAAACAATATGTTAGAAAACTATCATTGTATAACAAAAAGCAACGCCTTTTTGTGGATTTGTGAGTAGCGCATAGTGCGGTTGAAATAATAAAAATTTTCAACCGCACTGAGGAGAATTTAATGCTTCTGTCTATTCTTGTTCCGGATCGTCTAAATCTAACGGCTCTTGCGACAGAATAATGCCGGTTAAATCGGCATAACATAATCTTCCGGGAAGAAAGTTACGCCCACCAAAGTTGACCGGAATATCGGTTTCGCCATGAGTTGCTTTTCATCTGCGCCCACCGGAATTGGGCGCTAAACGCATGGATGCCGATGTCGATATTTTTCCAACTGCTGGATTTGACGAACTGCACCATAAACAATGATGCCTTCCCAGTGATTGTCTGCGGCTAATTGTGCGAGTTCCGCATCAATTAATGCACGACGTACTGCACCGCCGCCATCAACGACTAATACGCGTCCTTCACCGTTTTTCTTCTAAAAATTTCAGCTATTAACCCGTTATTTTTCAAAACATTTTACGGTGGTGACTTTGCCATAAAAGAACTTAGCCCGCCGAAACTTGAGAAAACAGGTTCGACAACATCGACTTGATCGAGATAAATATCACAAAGTTCAGAAGTATCAATGTACATAAAAGACCCTATTTTTAAGATAAATACTGCGAGCTAGTATAGTCGGTTTCAGCCTAGAAGCAAGCCAAAACTAAATAGCCCATTGATAAGTAACGCAATCAGCGACATTTGCGCTAACATCGGGCGTAAAGGCTACCGGTTCTTTATGAGAGAAAACAAAATGAGCATGTTTGAACAAGAGCGGATAAGTGAGCAAAAAGACGAAACTCAACGGATTACGCAAATTCATGAGGGCAAACAAAGAGATAAAAACAACGCGGCGATGGAAAGCAGCAAGCAATGATAAACCCGCCCATTATGCGGACCTAAGCGTACGGCAAGGGTGTTTTTGCCCGCTTTTGCGATCTTGTTCAATATCACGCAAGTTATTGATATTTAATACCGCTGTCGCAAGTAATCCGCTGGCAATGGCAGGCAGTAAAATGACAGCAGAGATATCATGCACTTGCAGATAATAGGTGCCGCCGATGCCCAATAACCCAAAGAAAATTAATACGGAAATATCGCCTAAGCCCAAATAGCCGTAAGGCTTGCTGCCCACGTGTAGGGTGATGGCGGCCACAATGGCTAATACACCGAGCATGGGAAAACGCAATTAAATCACTGACATTTTGGTAAGCAATGCCGATTAAGAGTGCACCACAAAGGAAAACTCAAGGCGATCATCACATAAAGCCCTTTTTTTCAGTTGTGCCGCAGAAATCGCGCCTTGTTGAATGCCGCGTAATGGCCCGATACGTTCTGCCGTGTCGGAGCCTTTTTGGTGATCACCGTAATCATTGGCGAAGTTGGAAAGAATTTTGCAGAAATAACGTGGTGAGTAAACATAACACCGTGATTCCCCAATGGAAACTGCCCGCCCAATAGGCAAGCGCCGAACCGGTTAAAATCGTTGCTAAGGCTAACGGCAAGGGTTTTTCGGCCGCGCGTCTCAATCCACATTTTTATTGTCTTTTTGTCATAATGTTACTCGAATAACGAAAAATAAGGCGATTTTTACCGCACTTTTTAGCTAAAAATAGGCGCCATTCTACAAGGTTATTTTGCAGATTTTTAACTGTTTTAAGGAAAATATGTCCGATTCTCTCACATTGCAGCCCGTTGCTGTGATTCACATACCCTTTACAAAGAAAAAGTTTTTCCGTACCGCGTCAACTCTAATTTGGTGCAGGATGGCACCGGGTATTGTCGAATTGTTGCCGCCCTATAACCAAGCGGAAGCCGTCCGCGGTTTAGCGCAATTCAGCCACCTTTTGGCTGATTTTTTTCAATTTGATCACATTCCGCAAGGCAAAGTGGCATCCTACCGTGCGCCCACCCGTTTAGGTGGCAATCAACGGGTTGGCGTGTTTGCCTCGCGCTCGACACATCGCCCGAAATCCCATTGGTTTATCCAAAGTGGAATTGCGCCACATAGAATGTAAAAAACGGCAAGGTGTTGTTACATCTCGGTGCCGTGGATTTAGTGGACGGCACGCCGATTCTCGACATCAAACCTTATCTTGCCTACGCGGACAGTGAACCTGACGCGATTTCGGTTTCGCCCAAAGCGAACCGAAACCGTTGCTGCACGTGAATTTGACTGCAGAAGCGGAAAAGTGCGGTCAAAAAAACACAGCAAAATCGACCGCACTTACAACGTTTTTATTACCGAGGTGATCCAACAAGATCCCCGCCCGCCTATCAACAAGGTAAAACCACTGACCGCCTTTACGGCATTTCGTTGTATGACTTGAATGTGAAATGGCGAATTAAAGCGGAAACGGTGGATGTGGCGGAAATTGTACAAATTGAAACCTGCGTAAATCATCAGGAAGGTTAATCTGCGAACTTTTTGAAGTATATTTCTGATGAGAAATATTTTTAAATTTTCACCGCACTTTTTCACATGTCTATTCACTGAGTCCCTGCCAAAAATCGAGCATTCCGGGCAGTCGTTGCCTTGGCAGTTGTCGTGCCAGTGTTGAAGTTCAGCCACCATTTTTTGTAGTGCACTGAATTTGTGCGTTGAGGGTTTCGATATGTTGTGCCGTAAGTTGTTTCACTTCACGGCTGTTGCGATGCGGGTTGTCTTGTAATTGGAGTAATTGGGCGATTTGTTGCAGGGAAAAGCCCACGTCTCGTGAGTGGCGGATAAAGCGCAAACGGGCGAGATCGCTTTTCTTCATAGTAGCGATAGCCTGCAAAGAGTGCGTGTGCTGGCTTTGAGTAAGCCGCGTTTTTCATAATCACGGATTTGTTTGGCAGATAAGCCGGTGAGTTTGGCTGCTTGACTGATATTCATAAAAAGTGTTTGACCTTAACCTAACGTTAAGGTTTATAGTAATCTCACCGACAAAAATCGGCAAGGTTTAACTTAACAAAGGAGCAAATGATGCAAAAACGTAACCCTTAAAAATTGATGGCATGACCTGTGGTGGTTGTGTGAAAAGCGTGACTCGCGTATTGAGCGAATTGGACGGTGTGGCGCAAGCTGACGTCAGTTTGGAAAAAGCAGCAAGCGGTCGTGAGTTTTGATGAAAATAAAGTGCAACCCTGCCGCGTTGGTGGAAGCGGTGGAAGATGCCGGGTTTGATGCGGCAGTGGTGTAATTTTTCTGCTTGTTAAAGCGCACATGAAAACAGCTGTCTTGTTTGACACCGCAAAAACGACGTTGAAAAACCCACCGCACTTTTTCTGTGAAAGGACATAATAAAGAGGATGTTATGCAAAAAGTCTCCATTCAAATTGGTGGTATGACGTGCCAGTCGTGCGCCAGTCGGATTGAAAAGGTATTGAATAAAAAAAGGATTTTGTGCAGCAGGCGGGCGTGAATTTCGCCAGTGAAGAAGCGCAGGTTACTTTTGATGAAAAGCAAACTTCCGTTGAACAGCTGATCCAAATTATTCAAAAAGACCGGTTTCACGGCACAATCAAAGCAAGAACAGGCAGAGTTGCCGCAAGAGCGAAAACATTTCGTGGCGGTTGATTTTATTGTGGCTGATTAACGTGCCGTTTTTAATCGGTATGTTCGGCATGATGCTGGGGCGGCATGATTGGATGTTACCGCCGATGTGGCAAATGGTATTAGCCACGATTGTGCAATTCGGCTTTGGCGATTCCCTTTTACAAAAAGTGCTTGGGGCAGTATTAAAGGCGGTTTTGGCAAATATGGATGTGTTGGTCAGTCTTGGCACCTTAACTATTTATTTTTATTCCGTCTTTATGCTGTTTTATCTGCCGCATATGAGCCATGCACACGGCTCGGCGAAATATTTATTTTGAAGCCTCCGTCATGGTGTTGGGGCTTTGTGAGTTTGGGAAAATTCTTAGAAGATCGTACCAAAAGCACAGCCTAAATAGCCTGGGTTTATTATTTGCAGCTGACACCAAAACAAGTGCACGTGCAACGTAACGGCGAATGGCAAACCGTGCCGTTAAATCAAATCCAAGTGGGCGAATGGTTACGCGCCAACCAAGGAACGCATTGCCGCCGATGGCGTGGTGGAAGAGGGTTCGGGTTGAGTGATGAAAGCCATTTTAACCGGTGAATCCGTGCCGGAAATGAAGAAATCGGAAGCCAAGTGTTGGCAGGGGCGATGGTGACGGACGGCAGTTTGGTTTATCGCTCGCAACAGCTTGGTAGCCAGACCTTTGCTCGGCGATATGATGAACGCCCTTTCTGAAGCGCAAGGCAGCAAAGCACCCATTGCCCGTTTTGCCGACAAAGTGGCGGCGGTGTTTCGTGCCAACGGTAATAGGCATTGCCTTTGCTGACGTTTTTACTTACTGGTGGCTTCAACAAGATTTGGTGACGGCGTTGATTCATGGGGTTGCCGTGTTGGTGATCGCCTGTCCCTTGTGCCTTGGGCTTAGCGACGCCTGCGGCGATCATGGTGGGCATGGGCAAAGCCGTGAAACAGGGCATTTGGTTTAAAGATGCCGCCGCCATGGAAGAAGCCGCCCATGTGAACGCGGTGGTGTTGGACAAAACCGGCACGCTCACAGAAGGCAAACCGCAAGTGGTCGCTTTTTGGCAGGCGCAAAGTGCGGTCTATTCTGAAGATGAAATTTATGCGTTGGCGGCCGCCATTGAACAAAGCGCGACACATCCGCTGGCAAAAGCCCTTGTGCAAGCCGCGATGGCAAAAATGTGGCGTTGCCTGCGGTGCAACATATTCAGGGCAGAGGTGGGGGCAGGGCATTCAAGGCGAGATTGAACATCTCGGCACGGTGAAAGTGGGGAAACCTGCCTATTGCGGTTTGACGTTACCGACCGATCTTGATCCGGTGTGGCGGATCGCCAGCATTGTGGCGGTTGCCGTAAACGATCAGCCCGTCGCCGCATTTGCCTTTAGCAGATGCCTTAAAAGCGGACAGTCAAAAGGCGATTCAGCGTTTGCAGGCACATAATATCAATGTGTATATCATGAGCGGCGATAATTCGAACGTGGTGCAATACATTGCCGATCAGCTTGGGATTCAGCATGCGCAGGGCAATATGTCGCCACGCGATAAAAGCAAGTGCGGTTAAACTTCTCAAGAAAAATGGCAACGTGGTCGCCATGGTAGGGGATGGGGTGAATGACGCGCCGGCATTGGCTCGCGGCGAATGTGAGTTTCGCCATGCACGATGGTGCGGATGTGGCGCAACACAGTGCGTCGGCAACCCTGATGCAGCATTCAGTCAACCAGTTGGTGGATGCTTTATTGATTTCCCGCGACCTTGAAAAACATTAAACAAAAATTTATTTTTGCGTTTATTTATAAGTGTTAGGCATCCCGTTAGCCGCATTGGGTCTGCTCAGTCCGGTGGTTGCCGGCGCGGCGATGGCGATGAGTTCGATTTCGTGTTAAGCAATGCGTTACGCTTGAAAAAGGCGAAAAATCACATAACCACAATGGCTTTAGCATAAAAAACATAACGAATCTCGCTAAAACCGCTATATTACAGGCCGTTATATTCTCAATATTGAAAGGAGAAAGTATGTCTATGCAGGTTTTGCTTTCAAACCAACCGGCTTCGGCGGTTTGGGGTGATAGGCACTCATCAGTTTTAATGAAGATAAAGCGACCTTCATTTAACCGATTTTTCTGACCGCACTTCATACAAAAAGGCGAAAGTTACAAAAATCAGGGATTTCTGATGTTTGCGTTAAGCGGGAAGGCTGGCAGTTGGAAAGTTGTTGGGCGTTTATCAAGGTTTTTCACAATGCGAAAAAGCAGTTTTAAACTGCAGTTTCCGACGTTATCTGCGGAGCAACAACGAGAACTGAGTCACCGTATTCAATGTGGCGATTTCGTGCGTGAAATCATTAATCTGCCGGCAGCTATTTTTAACACCGGAAGAGCTTTGCTCAACGCGTCGCGAAAGTTTATCGGGCAGACGGCAGAGCAAGCCGGTAAACAAAGTGCGGTCAGTTTTTCATCGTTTCTCGAGAGCCTTGCTGGAACGTGGTTACCACGGTTTTATGGCAGGTGGGAAAGGGTCGCAAAATCTGCCGGCGCATGTTGCGGTTGGATTTTCAATCCGACCGGCAATCCGGACGCACCGGTGTTGGCCTGTTTGGTGGGTAAAGGCATTACGTTTGATAGTGGTGGCTATGGTATTAAACCGAGCGATGGCGATGAGCACCATGCGTACAGATATGGGCGCCGCGTTTATTGACAGGGGCGTTAGGCTGGCGATTTTGCGTGGTTTAAATCAACGGGTGAAATTATTCCTTTGCTGTGCAGAAAATCTTGGTGAGTAGTCGCGCCTTTAAATTTGGGTGACATTATCCAATATCGTAACGCGTGAGCGTCGAAATTCTGTAATACGGATGCCGAAGGGCGATTGGTGTTTGGCTGATGGTTTAATTGATGCGGATGCCGCAACAACCTCAATTTATCGTGGATTGTGCGACCTTAACCGGTGCGGCAAAAGTGGCGGTGGGCAATGATTATCACAGTGTGTTATCCATGGATGATCAGTTAGTCGCCGATTTATTCCACGCTGCCGAGCAGGAACAAGAACCATTTTGGCGCTTGCCTTTTCGCGGAATTACATCGCGGACAAATTAAAACGGCGTTCGCTGACAGTTGCCAATACCGGCACAGTTCCTGTGGGCGCAGGTGCGAGCACCGCAACCGCGTTTTTTATCTTATTTCGTTAAAAATTATCAAAAACATTGGTTACACATTGATTGTTCCGCCACCTATCGCAAAACCCCCAAGCGACTTATGGGCGACCGGCGCGACCGGTATCGGCGTGCAAACCCTTGCCAATTTATTATTAGCTAAAGCAAAATAACAGTAAGAGGATGTGAAATGAGCTTACAACGAACCTTATCTATTATTAAACCGGATGCCGTAAAGCGTCATTTAATCGGCGCGATTTTGGCACGCTTTGAGCAACAAGGGTTCAATATTGCTTACGCGAAAATGGTTCAGTTGAACAGAGAACAAGCAGAAGGCTTTTACGCCGAACATCAAGGCAAGCCCTTTTTGAGCCATTAGTGGAATACATGATTTCGGCGCCGGTATTCGTGAGCGTGTTAGAAAAAGAAAATGCCGTGCAAGATTACCGCACTTTAATGGGAACAACCAATCCTGAAACGGCAGCAGAAGGCACGATTCGTCGTGATTTTGCCTTAAACCAACGGGAAAACTCCGTGCACGGTTCCGATAGCCCGGAAAAGCGCAGCACGGGAGATTGCTTATTTCTTTGCCGCGGAAGAAATTTTTAATATGCATGGCGGTCAACTCCAAAGAAAAACGGATTAGCTTGTTAGGCTAATCCGTTTTATCCGTGTGGATAAAATCACTTATTCCACGCCAAAACCGTTCACGCACGAAAGCTTGAAAAGTCCGTGCAGCCTCCAATTGGTTTTTCATCCACTAAAATTTGCGGGCACGGTTTGTACCGGTTTTACCGATAATTTTTGGCAATATCCTCTTTGCTCATGCCCTGTTCAATAATATCGATATAACGATAATCAAAAATCCGCTAATGAATTTTCAGCTTTTCGGCTAACGCTTTGGCGCGTACGCAATATGGGCAGCTTAGGCGACCATAAATAGTTACAAACATGATGTTTCTTTTGTCTTGTCAATAAATGCATCAATTTTATAGCGGATACACAAAAGAATAAAGAGTTCGCCAAGTGTTTGAGGTAAAATGCCGTTAATTTTAGCAATAGGTAAATGAATCTAATTGCTATAGTGATTGAGGCTTTTATCCTCATCGGAGAAAAAGCCAGTGAGAATTAAATACAGTAAAAACAAGACTTATGAAACTATTAATGTTGTGCCGTGAGTCGCGTTTGTATAGCTGTCAGCGTTTAAAACAGGCGGCGGAAGAAAACGGCCATCACATGGATATTCTCGATCCCGAATCGTTGTTTAATAAAACTCCAACAAAAATCCACCGCACTTTGCGCTTTATTATCAGCCGGATGTGGAAAGCACGCCTTATCTGTTACCCAATATGATGCAGTATTACCTCGCTTTGGCACCGGCAGTATGCAAATGGGCTGTGCAGTGTTGCATTATTTTCAGGCGTTAAAATGTGCCTTGTTTTGAATCATGCTGATGCTTTTGTGAAAGCGCGTGATAAATGGTTGAGTTTGCAGTTATTACTGGCGAATGGCATTGCCGTGCCAACCTCGTTGCTTGGTGGGCTGGAAACCAATGCGAATGATGCCGTACAGCATATTGGCGCACCGATTATTTTTGAAAACCTTGAGTGGTTCGCGAGCGATTGGCGTGGTGCTCGCAGAACGACCACAAAGTGCGGTCAGTATGTTGGAAACATTGAAGCAGGCAAATGTACCGACGTTAGCACAGGAATTTATTGCCGAAGCGCAAGGCGCTGATTTACGTTGTTTTGTGGTAGGAGAACGCATTGTCGCGGCAGATGCAACGCATCGGGCAAAGCGGGCGAATTTCGTGCAATTGTCATCGTGGTGCCAGCGCAGAAAAAGTCATCTTAACCGAACAGGAAAAACTACGTTGCCTTAAACGCAACGAAAGTGCTAGGCTTAGACATGGCTGGCGTGGTTTAATCCGTTCCGCCAACGGGCCCATTGGTGTTGAAGTGAATGCCAGCCCAGGGCTTGAAATGATCGAGAAAACCAGTGGCATTGATATTGCCTTGCAAATGATCTTACATTTAGAACAAAAGCATCGTCATCAGGTTGGAGTAATGAAATGATTATTTATTTACACGGTTTTGATTCTAGTAGTCCGCAATCATGAAAAGTGTTGCAGCTAAAATTCATCGATGACGACGTTCGCTTTATTAATTACAGCACATTGCATCCGCGCCATGATATGCAATTTCTTTTTAAAACGAAGTGCATAAATTGGTCTCGAATCGAAAGACAGCAAACCTTTAATTTGTGGTGTCGGGCTTGCGGGTATTGGCGGAACGCATTGGTTTTTGTGTGGCATTAAACAGGCGATTTTTCAACCCGAATTTATTTCCGCAGGAAAATATGGGAGAGTAAAGATCGATCGTTCGGAAGAATATGAAGACATTGCCACCAAGTGCGTGGAAGATTTTCCGTTTGAAAAATCAAAGGCCGCTGTTTGGTGTTCTTGTCGGTGAACGACGGTGTTCTAGATTCCCAACGTAGCGCAGAGGTGCTATCACCTTATTATGAGGTGATTTGGGATGTCGTAGAAACGCACAAATTCAAGCAGATTTCGCATCATTTGCAAGCCATCAATGCCTTTAAACAACGTGAGTTATAAATGACAACCAAAGGGAGCAATTACGCTCCCTTTTTGATTAAAGCAGTTATGATCAATGTGTGGTTTTAATGAAACAATCTCGCTCAATTAGCTTAATCCAAGGCAGCGGCGAAGACCTCGGAGTAATAAAAATAACCATGGCCATAAAAAGACCGCTAATCATGGCACTCAAAAATCTCTCGCCAATCGAAAGGTGGCTGCGATGGACTACAAAATTCAATTAAGAAGATGCTAAAACGGATCGCAAAGACAAAGAAAATCACCAGCAAGCTTTGCATCCAAAGTGAAAGATTACGAAAGACAAGGTGATTTTTGCGTAATTAAGTAGGCAAAGATAGATAACACCAGTGCGTGCGCACCAAGATCGTGCCTAATACCACATCCCACAGAATACCAATCATAAATGCCCAACCAATACTTACACGGTTGGGAATCGACAACTCAATACATGAAAATCACACGACCCACGCCGGTTTAACACTTTGAAACCATTAGGCCACGGCATGATTTCCATCACCAAGGCAAGTAGAAATATTGCAGTTAACGCAATGTATTTAAAAATAACACGACTTTGCATTAATCCTCCTCCCTTGGCGATTTATCCTCTACTGGCACGGCTTCTACAGGATTTTCATGGGGTGCCCTGTCGGCAAATCCGATGTCGCTTCTGAAGGTGCTCTGTTCTGCCGGTGGAACATCAGAAACAAGGGCTTTTTCACTTTTTGTGCTTCATTGCCTTGTGTCGCTAATCGTTGCTCAACCGCTTTACGCACATCTGCCGGTGTAATGGATTGCTTTTCGTGTATCTTCATTTGTCGGCCACAGCAATAAGACGTAGCGTAACTTTATCAATCAGCGCTAAGGCTTTGCTGTAACCGTAGCAAATACACTTTTGCTCCATCACGCGATACCGATTCGACAATCGCAACCGGATAGCCCTTCAAAATCGTCCTCCCAGTCCCGGATGTCACCAATAAATCACCCTTTTTCTCAATATCCACTGAACGATGGAACGTTATCCCAAAAGTCAATTCGTCATTATGCCCGGTGCCACTGGCAATCATGCGCACGTCATTGCGCAACACCTGAACTGGAATAGAATGGGCGATATCCGTAATTAATAACACTCGGCTGGTATGCTCGCCCACCGAAATAATTTGCCTCGACCACGCCTTTTTCATCAATCACCGGCTGACCAATATAAGCGCCATCTTTTCGACCTTGATTAATCACCACTTGTTGGCGATAAATATCGGTTTTCCGCCGTCAGAACTTCAGCAATTTTCTTATATTCATCAATCCGTAGTGGCGAATTTGAGGAGCAGTCGTAAACGTTGGTTTTCGACTTTTAATTGATCCAGCAATAAAAGATCCGCATTTTTTTCTCGTAATTGATCTTTTAATGCTTTATTTTCGATTTGCAATTTATTGGTATCGACCAAATTATCGGAAACCCCGTCCAACACCGTGCGTGGCGTATTGGCTACAATAATACAATCCGCCAACAGCCGTTTCTAACAATGAACGGGCTTGAATCATCGTTGTCGTTTGTCTGTCTGAGGCAATTAATCCTAATGAGGCAATGACAGCGAGAAAAAGCTTGAGTCCTAAACGCGGGGTTTTTCCAAAAATAGGCTTCATGATAAGAGTATTCCTCAAAACAAAAAGTGCGGTCAATATCATCGGCAATGCCGGTCAGTTAAGCAACAGGCCGGCATTAAGAGATAATTATGTTTTATCGTATGAAACGATTTGACCCGGTGATTAACATTGTCTGGGTAAAAACATCAAAATGATTCACCGCACTTTTTAAACATGATTAGATTTCTTCACTAAAAATGTCGCCACCGTGCATATCAATCATATCCAATGCCTCACCACCACCGCGTGCAACACATGTAAGTGGCTCATCAGCAACGATGGTCGGCACACCGGATTCTTTTGGAAAGTAGCACATCAATATTACGCACTAACGCACCACCACCGGTTAGGACCATGCCACGTTCAAAAATGTCCGCGGCGTGTTCCGGTTGACATTCTTCCAAGGCAGTTCGTACTGCCGCCACAATGCCACTTAACGGTTGTTGAATAGCTTCTAAAAACATCTTTTGACGTTAACGTAAAGGAGCGTGGCGCACCTTCCGCAATGTTGGAACCGTGCACTTCCATTTCTTTAATTTCGTCACCGTCTTGAATGTAGGCGGTACCGATTTCTTGTTTAATGCGTTCTGCGGTCGGCTCACCGATAATCGAACCAAAATTTTTGCGCACATAGGTCACAATCGCTTCATCAAAGCGGTCACCCCCAATACGCACGGAAGAAGAATACACGATGCCGTTCAAGGAAATCACCGCAACTCGGTCGTACCGCCGCCGATATCAATCACCATCGAACCGATTGCCGTTGAAACCGGTAACTTCGCCCGATCGCCGCCGCCATCGGTTCTTCGATTAAATAGACTTCACGTGCACCGGCACCAATGGCAGATTCTCTGATCGCACGGCGTTCTACTTGCGTTGCAGCCTGCCGGCACGCAAATCAATACACGCGGACTTGGGCGCATGAAATTGCCGCTATGTACCCTGTTTAATAAAAATATTGCAACATTTTTCGGTCACGAAGAAATCGGCAATGACACCGTCTTTCATCGGACGAATCGCCTCAATGCTTTTTGGCGTACGACCTAACATTTGTTTTCGCTTCGCGACCCACTGCCGCACATTTCTTTTCAGCGAGCCACTGCGATCTCGGCGAATCGCCACTACAGAAGGGTTCATCCAACACGATGCCTTGCCCTTTGACGTAAATCAACGTATTTGCTGTACCGAGGTCAATAGAAAGATCGTTAGAAAATAAAACCGCGAATTTTTAAATAACATATGTGTTCCACTAATTTGTATTAATCATGGCTCTTTTGAGCGTTAAAAAAATTGGGCTAAATTTACCAAAAAATGGGCGTTGATAACAGAAAAATTTTAGCCTAATCACATAAAAATCTTCGCATTGAAAGAATACGCTTGCAGTGTTGTTCATATCTCATCATCTTCTTGATTTGATCAAAACACCGTGTAAACTTACCGCACTTTTTGTCTATGGGAATACGTTATGGATTATACCAAGAGATCATTACCTCTTCACTTTGGATCGCCCGCACACTGGCGCTCACGGTTATTTTCTTCAGTCTCGGCATTTTTCTATTAGTTCGCCTGATCCCATTAGGGGCAAACAATTTTGGATGTTTGCCGGCGGTTATCTTTCGCCAAAAACGCAGCATTAAACCATTATTATTCTTCGTCTTGATCGTGACCCTCACCCTCTTTAGTGTGCGTCTGAGCTTGGTGCATTCCACGTGGTATAACAATATGTACACCGCATTGCAGGAATTTAACCAAACCGTCTTTTTGGGAGCAGATGATTTTATTCTGCTTTTATTGCCGGCTTTTTCTGTGGCAGCCGTACTTTCATCAGCTATTATTTAACCAGCGTTTTTCCATTAACTGGATTGAATGGCTGAATACAGAACTCTTAGAAAAATGGATGGATAAGCGGGCTTATTATAAAGCTACATCGGGCAACAATCTCGATAACCCGGATCAACTGATTCAACAAGACATACAGTCTTATGTAAAAACCACGCTTTCCTCAGCACCGGTGTGATTGATGCCGTGACCTCCATGATTTCTTACACGATTTTATTGTGGGGCTTAGCTGGGCCAATGACCTTGCTAGGTATAGAAAATTCCGCGCGCTATGGTCTATTTAGTGTTCGCTTATGGATTTTCACCACGCTGATTGCTTTCTGGCTTTGGTAAACCGTTAATTCGCCTTAACTCGCGAACGAAAAATTGAAACGCGAATTACCGTTATTCCTTTAATCCGTGTTAAAGAATATGCGGAAAGCATTGCATTCTCGCCGGTGAAAAAGTGGAGTCGGTTATACTAAAACAATTCCGCGCCGTTATCGATAACATGTGGGATATCGTCTTCCGAGCTCTAAAATTCTCCGGATTCAACTTGGTAGTCAGTCAAATTTCCGTGGTCTTCCCATTACTCATTCAAGTGCGACGCTATTTTTGAAAAACAAATTAAACTGAGGATCTGATGCAAACTCTTGCAAGTCTTTTGGCAAGTTGCATTCCAATCTTTCTTTCTTCCGTAACACCTACGACAGCTTTGCCGAATACAAAGCCACGTTAGACCGTTTAACCGGCTTTCACTACAGCGTTGAAGCCGCGCAAAAAACAAAAGTAAAACCGACATTACTAATCACCCCTACGGATGTGATTTTCCAACACCTTAGCGTGAAATCGCCTATGGGCAAAATCTTAATTAAAGATTTAAACCTCACCCTTAACACAAGGGAATTCGTTATTAATTCCAGGTCAATCTGGGTGTCGGGAAAAACTACCTTATTACGCACCATTGCCGGTTTATGGTCTTATGCAGAAGGCAAAATATTCTGCCACAACACAATACCTTATTCTTGTCGCAACGTCCTTATTTGCCTAAGGCAATTTGCTCACCGCGCTCTATTATCCGGATACCACTGAAAACGTGGATTTGGCGAAGATCACGCAGGTATTGGAACAGGTTCAATTAGCCCATTTACAGGATCGTTTAGAACAGGAACAAGACTGAGCCGCATTCCTCTCTGGTGAACAACAACGCTTGGCATTTGCCCGTTTTGTTGTTACACAAACCGAAAGTTGCTTTTTCCTTGATGAGCCAGCGCCAGCTTAGACGAAGGCATGGAACACGCCATCGTCATCGCTTAATTCGTGAAGAATTACCAACATCCACCATTATCAGCGTGGGGCATCGTTCTACCCTCGTGCCACTACATCAGCAGCAATTAGAATTGCACAAGGATGGAGTTGGGTATTTAATCCCCATTAGTGGCTGCTATGTTGTTCAGCTTCTCAAAAAGTGCGGTGATTTTTCGATGTCTTTAAAAACATTGAAAAACACACCGCACTCAGATTTAAAACTAAAAAGTCGATTTTTCAGTAAATAAATTTCTATCAGAATAAAAACTGGCTTTAAACAGCAAAAAGTTGGAATATTTTCTCAAGATCTATGCTTAATACAAAAGTTTATCTCTAACTAAAATTTCATAAAATCGGCAAAAACAGAGAGAATATGCTGATTTATCATTTGACAGACTAGCTTAAATCCGTAATATGACGCACGTTTACAGATTTTTATACATCTAGGATTTTTCATGTTTCACACTGTTTCTTTCTCCCTCAACCTGCTGCTCTCACATGCTTTGTGCAGCTAAGTTGTGGATGAAAAACAGTCAAATGTAAAACCCTCAAAGTTTAAAACCCGCACTCTACTTTGCGGGTTTTCGTTCTTAAAAATGCCGTAAAAATGACCGCACTTTGAGTGATTGAAAGAAGGAAAATGTTATGACAGATCGCGTTATTATTTTTGATACGACCTTGCGTGATGGGCGAGCAAGCGTTAAAAAGCAAGCCTTAACCGTTAAAGAGAAATTACAGACGTGCCTTTTGCTTTAGAGCGCTTAGGCGTGAGATGTCATGGAAGTGGGCTTTCGGTTTCCTCGCAAGGGATTTTTGAATCCGTACAAACTATCGCACGCCATATCAAAAATAGTCGTGTCGCGGCACTTTCCCGTGCGGTAGATAAAAGACATTGACGCAGCGTATGAAGCCTTAAAAGTGGCGGAAGCTCTTCCATTCACCTTTCATTGCTAGCTCCGCATTACACGTTGAAAGCCAAATTAAAACGCAACTGACGATGTGGTTGAAATGGCGGTGGCAGCAGTGAAACGCGCGCGTAACTACACTGACGATGTGGAATTTTTCTGCGAAGATGCAGGACGCACCGGTATTGACAATATCTGCCGCATTGTGGAAGCGGCAATCAACGCCAGCGCCACACTGTCAATATTCCCGACACTCGTGGGCTACTGCTACCGATGGAGTACGGCAACATCATCGCCCAAGTGCGTAACCGCGTACCAAACATCGACAAAGCCGTAATTTCCGTGCACTGTCATAATCGATTTCAGGCATGGCGACCGCTAACTCTTTAACTGCAGTACAAAAACGGTGCACGCCAAATTGAATGCACCATCAACGGCATCGGCGAACGCGCAGGCAACACCGCATTGGAAGAAGTGGTGATGGCAATGAAAGTTCGTCAAGAATCTTCGGGTGTGGATACACGCATCAACACGCAAGAAATTCATCGCGTCAGCCAAATGGTGAGCCAGCTTTGCAATATGCCGATTCAACCGAATAAAGCTATTGTGGGTTCCAATGCTTTTTGCACACTCTTCCGGTATTCACCAAGACGGTATGTGTGAAAAACAAAATACCCTACGAAATCATGTCTCCGGAAACCATCGGTTTGAAGAAAGAGAGATTGAACTTAACGCGCGTTCTGGCTGTGCGGCGGTGAAAAGGCCACATGACTGACATAGGGCTACACCGAACAAGATTACGATTTGGATAAATTGTACGATTCCTTCTTAAAAATTGGCGGACAAAAAGGCTCAGTGTTCGATTATGACTTGGAAGCCTTGAGCGTTCATTGATATGCAACAAGGGTGATGAAGATCGTTTGAGTGTTAGATAAACTTTCTGCACACTCCACCAAAAGAATATCCGGCAACCGCCTTTGTTCAAGTGGAATTAGATGGCAAAGAAATTAAGCACTTTCGTCAATCGGCGGTAACGGTCCGGTCGATGCGGTTTATAACGCCATCTTAAATTTGACCGGTTTAGATCAAAATGTCTCACTATAACTTTGACTGCTAAAGGCGAAGGCGCGGAAGCCTTGGGTCAGGTGGATATTGTGGTGGAACACGAAGGCCGTAAATTCCATGGTGTGGGTTTAGCAACAGATATCGTTGAATCTTCCGCCCTTTGCGTTAGTACGCCATCAATGCAATTTATCGGGCGCATAAGGTGGCAGATATTAAGAATCATAAACATCATTAATCTATCGAGTTCCCTCTTTAGCAAAGAGGTAGAGGGAAAAACATGAGAATATCGAAAACTGTCCCCTCTTTTTACAGAGAGAAAAATAGTAGAAGGAAAAACAATATGCAATCATACAACATCAGCAGTTCTACCGGGCGACGGTATCGGTCCGGAAGTCATGGCGGAAGCCATTAAAGTATTAAACAAAGTCCAAGAAAAAAATTTCGGTTTTAAACTCAACTTCAACGAGTTTTATGTGGGTGGCTGCAATTGATCACTGCGGTTGCCCGTTACCGGCAGATCACCTAAAAGGCTGTGAAGAGGCTGATGCGATTTTATTCGGTTCTGTAGGGTGGGGACAAAATGGACAAACTTACCACCGGATCAACAACCGGAACGCGGCGCATTATTGCCATTGCGTAAACACTTCAAATTATTCTGCACCTTCGCCCGCAACTCTTTTACAAAGGTTGGAAAAATTCTGCGTTTACGAGCAGACATTGCAGCGAAAGGGTTTGATATGGTGGTTGTGCGCTGAATTAACGGGCAGGGATTTACTTTCGGTCAACCAAAAGGTCGCGAAGGGCGAAGGCGCACAAACCAAAAGCATTCGATACGGAAGTTTATTACAAATATGAAATCGAGACGCATTGCGCGTGCGGCTTTTGATGCAGCAATGAAACGTCGTAAACACGTCACTTCCGTGGATAAAGCTAACGTATTACAATCCTCTATTTTATGGCGTGAAACCGTGACCGAAGTGGCGAAAGACTCACCCTGAAGTCACCTTAGATCACATTTATATCGACAACGCGACCATGCAGTTAATCAAAGCTGCCTGAGTCTTTCGATGTCTCCTCTGCTCTAACATTTTTCGGCGATATTATCTCTGATGAAGCGGCGATGATTACGGGTTCTATGGGGCATGTTGCCATCGGCTAGCTTAAATGAAGAAGGTTTCGACTTATATGAGCCGGCTGGCGGTTCTGCACTGATATCGCCGGTAAAGGCATTGCCAACCCAATCGCACAAATTCTTTCTGCGGCGATGATGTTGCGTTACAGCTTCAACTTAAACGAAGCGGCGGATGCCAGTGAAAAATGCGGTACAAAAAGTCTTGGCAATGGTCACCGTACCGGGTGATTTGAGCCGATGACTCTGCCCCTGTTTCAACGGCAGAAATGGGCATTGATTGCTGATGCAATTTAAGTCGCAATCCGATAGCGCGATCTCCCCGACGCGTGCTTATATAAATGCGAGTACGCGTCAGGAGACGCGCGCATCACATGTGGAGTCTAGTTATCTGGTACAGCTATTAAGCTGCGGTTTCAAAAACACAGTCAACATTTTGACCGCACTCACTCTAACAAAAGCCCCTAACGAACTGAGAAAAATTATGGCAAAAACTCTTTACGAAAAATTATTCGATGCCCACGTGGTGTACGAAGCCGAAGGCGAAACGCCGATTTTGTATATTAACCGTCATTTAATCCATGAGGTGACCAGTCCCACAAGCCTTTGATGGGCTACGTGTCGCAGGCCGTCAAGTGCGTCAAGTGAGCAAAACTTTCGGTACCATGGATCACAGTATTTCTACTCAAGTACGCGATGTGAACAAACTTGAAGGTCAAGCGAAAATTCAAGTGATTGGAGCTGCAAAAACACGAAAAGCGACCGGTATTCAATTATTCGACATGACCACAAAAAGAACAAGGCATCGTGCATGTGATGGGGACCGGAACAAGGCTTAACTTTGCCGGGCATGACGATCGTCTGTGGTGACTCTCATACTGCCACCCACGGTGCCTTTTGGTGCCTTAGCATTTGGTATCGGTACCTCCGAAGTAGAACACGTTTTAGCCACACAAACCTTAAAAACAAGCTCGCGCAAAAAGCATGAAAAATTGAAGTGCGTGGCAAAGTAGCGCCGGGCATTACCGCAAAAGATATTATTCTTGCCATTATCGGTAAAACAACCATGGCAGGCGGTACAGGCCATGTGGTGGAATTCTGTGGCGAAGCGATTCGTGATCTTTTCCATGGAAGGACGTATGACCGTTTGTAATATGGCGATCGAAATGGGCGCAAAGCCGGTTTAATCGCACCGGATGAAACGACTTTTGAATACTTTAAAAAGGTCGTCCACACGCGCCGAAAAGGTAAAGATTGGGATGATGCGGTTGCTTTATTGGAAAACCTTAAAAATCTGATGATGATGCGAAATTTGACACTGTCATCACATTAGAAGCCAAAGACATTGCGCCACAGGTCACTGGGGAACAAACCCAGGGTCAAGTGATCGGTATCGATCAGCGAGTGCCAAATCCAGCAGAAATGACCGATCCGGTAACTCGCGCCTCTGCTGAAAAAAAGCCTTGACTTATATTGGCTTAGAAGCTAACACTGATTTAAAAGAAATCCCGGTGGATCAAGTGTTTATCGGTTCCTGTACCAATGCCCGTATCGAAGATTTACGTGCAGCAGCAGCCGTGATGAAAGGTCGTAAAAAGCCGATAACGTAAAACGTATTTTAGTGGTGCGGGTTCCGGCTTTAGTGAAAGAACAAGCGGAAAAAGAAGGCTTGGATAAAATCTTTTATCGAAGCGGGCGCAGAAATGGCGTAATCCGGGCTGTTCCATGTGTTTAGGGAATGAACGATGACCGCTTGGGCGAATGGGAACGTTGTGCTTCCACTTCAGAACCGTAACTTTGAAGGTCGCCAAGGCCGTAATGGACGCACCCACTTGGTGAGTCCCAGCCATAGCTGCCGCAGCAGGGAATGTTCGGTAAATTCGTTGATATTCGTGACGTGACATTAAACTAAGGCAGAGAAAATGGCAGGGATTTCAAAACAACTTTCAGGCTTAGTAGTGCCATTGGATGCCGCAAACGTGGACTGAGATGCGATTATTCCAAAACAATTTTTACAAGCCATTACCCGCGTAGGTTTCGGCAAACACTTATTCCATGAATGGCGTTATTTGATGTAGAAGGCACAATCCGAATCCGAATTTGTGCTGAATTACCCACAATATCAAGGGGCGACTATTTTATTAGCACGCAAAAACCTCGGCTGTGGTTCTTCGCGTGAACACGCGCCCTTGGGCATTAGCCGATTATGGTTTCAAAGTGATGATCGCCCGAGTTTCGCGGATATTTTCTATAACAACAGCTGAATAATCATATGTTACCGATTCGCTTAAGCGAAGAGAAAGTGGAAGAAAATCTTCCAATGGGTGTGGGCAAATGAAGGCAAACAAATCCATGTGGATTTGGAAGACATGACTGTAACCGTAGGCGACAAAGTGTATCACTTTGAACTCGATGAATTCCGTCGTCATTGTTTGTTAAACGGCTTGGATAACATCGGTTTAACCCTTCAACACGAAGACAAAAATCGCAGAATACGAAAGCAAAATTCGGCATTCTTGCGTTAACTTTTTATCACTCGGAAAGCAGATGTTTTCTGCGCTAAAAGGCGGACAAATTGTCGCCTTCTTTCTCAAAACACGTCAAAAATCGACCGCACTGCTATGTTTTTTCTCGCCTTAACAAACAACAACACCGGGGCGATGTTGTAAATCTTTAAATTCATCCTGCCATTGCGGTTGGTCAGCGAGCATCGGCTCGCCATTTGCTCAATGTGAAAACCGGCGAAATCAAATTGTTGATGATGGTCGCCGTGGTGCGGTGATAGGTAGTGAAAGGTTGCTTAAAACCAGTTGCGTTGGCGTTCGCCTTCATCCCGATAGAAAATTCAGACGATAGGCGAGTTGGCGTTTTTGTGCGTCTTTTTCCCAACGCTCACCGCCTTGATAACAAGTCACAATGGGATGCTCTTGAGAAAAACCAATTGTCCGTTTGGTTTCAGTTTGGTATGAATTTTTAGCTAATAAGGCAGGAAAAATCCGCACGTAATGAAAAGCAAAGGAACTGGTGATTAAATCAAGCCGCCCTCATTTAACTGTTCTAAACGTTCCATGGGGCTTGCTCCAGTAAAAAGTGCGGTCGAAATTCTGCGAGATTTTTGCTGCCTGCTGCAACATGGCTTGAGATAAATCGATGCCGGCAACAAACGCCGCGCCCCGTTCTAAATAGAGCTTGAGATGTTCTCGCAACCACAGCCTAAATCTAAAATACGCTTACCCTGACACATCACCGACTAAGCCCAACATGGTGGGCTTTTCGACGATTTCATTTAAGCTGTTCGAGTTTGCTACGCAGTTTCTGATACAGGTCGAAAAATCGTCCTTGTCATACACGCTTTGCTTGTTCTATATTATCCTTTGAAGTCGTAACCAACCGAACTGCAATGCCACTTGAGCGAAGATATTCAATAATCCGAATAAAATCACGAAATACACCATGAAGTTGCCGCCATGTACGCGATAGGTGGCATTCGGAATTTTACGGCTCGCTTTTGCCAACAATGCCGGCACAATGGCGGCCCAAATCGTGGCAGCTAAACCTGCGTAACCGATGGCGACAACGAAACTGAACGAGAATTTGCAAACTCAGTAATAACGGCGGCAGGAAAGTGACTAATGTCGTTTTCGTGCGTCCCTAAAGCGGCTGTCATCAAATTTACACAAGTCAGCGATGTAATCGAATAAGCCTAAGGTGACACCAAGGAAAGAACTGGCGATGGCCATGTAGGCAAAAGAAATTCAAAATAATCCCTGATGTAATCCGTTTGGATGTATTTATTCAAGGCTTCTAATAAGGCTGCCACATCCCCGCCTTTGGCGATGACCGGCGCAAATTCGGCGCGCGGTAGAGTTACCTTGAACGGCAAGCTGCCACAAAATATAAATAATCAATGCCAAGCCGGTACCGAGGAAAATAGATTTCATCACGCGCTTGCCGTCACGATCATAGTATTTCACCAAACTCGGCACTTGCCGTGGAAACCGAACGACACCAAACACACCGGAAGTGCGGTCAAAATATAAAATGTAATATTGTTGTTCGCCCTGCGCCACCGTGTTAAGCAATACATCGGCTTTCACCGAACTCAACAAACCGGAGGTGGAAAGGAAGAAAGAAATGATCATCCCGGCGATTAACACCGTACTAAAACGGTCAACCGCTTTGGTAGAGAACCATACAAATGCCGCCAACACAAAACAGAAAATCAAAGGAGACCTGCAGTGCGCCCCACTTCCACGTTTTCACCTAATTGATTCAGGAAACTTTTCCGTAATGCTCCCGCCGGAAGTGATGTAAGCATAGTGAGAATGTAAAGCACAAAGGCGACAGATCAAAACCATTAATGACGTTTCCAGCCTTTGCCTAATAAATCAGTCACAATCGTATCGAAACTGGCGCCGGTCGGATAATGCAAATTGGCTTCCAAAATCATTAAGCCTGACGTGGTCATACAAAACCAGGTGTAAATCAGAATCACAATTGAACCGAAAAACCACACCGGCAGTAGAAGTTGGGTTGGCAAGCATACGGCGCCGATTGCCGTACCGGCGATAATCATCGCGCCACCGAGTAATGAAGGGCGTTTTTGTATTGTCATTGTAAAACTCTCTCTCAAAATTTTTGGACTATTATAATAGTACAATAACAAAAAGACAACCGGATTTTATTATGTCGTTTTCCTCAACTCGACAAATGAAGCCGATTACCGCTATAATTGCGACGTTTATTTAACTCACAAGAAGGAATAACAAATGGGCTTAGAAAGCGTACCGGCAGGTAAAGATCACCAGATGACATCTATGTTGTTATTGAAATCCCTGCAAACTCTGATCCAATCAAATACGAAGTTGACAAAGAAACCGGCACATTATTTGTGGACCGTTTCATGGCAACCGCCATGTTCTATCGGCAAACTACGGTTATGTGAACAACACCTTATCTTCTGACGGTGACCCGGTTGACGTGTTAGTGCCAACACCGTATCCGTTACAACCTGGCTCCGTTATTCGTTGCCGTCCGGTAGGTGTGTTGAAAATGACCGATGAAGCCGGTGGCGATGCGAAAGTCGTTGCGGTACCGCACACGAAATTAGCAAAGAATACGACCACATCAAAGACGTGGGCGATTTACCGGAATTATTAAAAGCACAAATTAAACACTTCTTCGAAAGCTACGAAAGCGTTAGAAGCAGGTAAATGGGTGAAAGTAGAAGGATGGGAAGGCGTTGACGCAGCGCGTAAAGAAATCCTTGATTCATTTGAACGTGCGATAATAAAATTCTAAACAGACCGCGCTTTTAAGGTGCGGTCTTTTTTACACACAAATCTATGAGGGAAAATTTATGTTCAAATTTGCTAAAACATTAACACTCGTCTCTATCGTCGGTATTTTAACAGCTGTGCAGATTCTGCCTCAATTAACTAACAAGCGGCGATGGGCTATCGTGATATGATTAACGAAGCCAAATCCCAAAAATCAAATTGACAGTAACCCAAAACAGCGCAACGGGTACACAAAAATTTTCAACAAAAATGGTGCCGTACGCGAATCGCGAAAAATCAAACCGGCAAGCCTTTGACTGGCAAATCGAAGTGATTAAATCGAAAGAACTGAATGCTTGGGCAATGCCGGGCGGTAAAATGGCGTTTTTATACCGGCTTAGTGGAAACTTTAAACCTGCACAGATGATGAAATTGCGACCGTGATGGGGCATGAAATGGCGCACGCCTTAAAAGAACATGGTAAAAAGAAAGCAAACCTTAGTCAATTTACCAATGTGATTGCCGGTGTTGCTCAAGCTGCGTTGGCGACACAAATCGGTTCTGACGGTAGCTCCATGGTTGTAGGCTTAGCAAAAGACTCAGGGCTTGACAAACCTTTATTCTCGCAGTGCAGAAACCGAAGCGGATGAAGTGGGGCTATTCTTAATGGCGAACTGCAGCTATAACCCGAAGCCGCACTGGGCTTATGGGATAAAATGCAAAAAGCCTCAACAGGCTCACAAGGCATTTTAGACAAATTAAGTTCAACACACCCAAGTGATAAAGATCGCCAAGCAAACTTATTACGTCTGATGCCACAAGCATTAGCACTGTATAAACAAAATAAAGGGGTAATCGACATAGTGTTGTTATGAAAGCTTATTTAGATTTGTGCCAACGCATTGTTAACGAAGGCGTTTGGGTAGAAAACGAACGTACCGGCAAACGCTGTTTAACGGTGATTAACGCCGATTTGACTTACGATGTGGCAAACAACCAATTTCCGTTGATTACCACCCGTAAAAGTTATTGGAAAGCCGCGATTGCAGAACTTCTAGGCTATATTCGCGGTTACGACAATGCCGCGATTTCCGCAAGCTCGGCTACCAAAACCTGGGATGCCAATGCTAATGAAAAATCAGGTTTGCTCAATAATCCGCACCGCAAAGGCACGGATGACATGGGACGCGTATATGGTGTGCAGGGCAGAAGTTGGCGTAAACCGAATGGCGAACATCTCGATCAGCTACGCAAAATCGTCAATAACCTCCAGCAAGGCTTTGATGACGTGGTGAGATTGACGTTCTATAACCCGGTGAATTTGATTTGGGTTGTTTGCGCCTTGCATGCACACACATACGTTTCTTTGTGGGGACGTTATATCTCTGATTACCAACGCTTGTGATGTCGTAACAGCGGGTGTAATACGTAATAACA
>BNJU01003897.1_pt1 | contig 126801 bp, 140 predicted proteins | sample 8539281 | NCBI WGS metagenome assembly BNJU01 (sample SAMD00202456, study PRJDB9452) | human saliva metagenome | isolation source: human saliva | place: Japan | reverse complement strand
TTTTACCACCAGTTCAGCGGGTTTCCGACATGATGCTCGCCCGATGACAAATGTCCACTCGTTCTTCGCCACCGGTCAAATCGGAGGCATCACTTTCAGCGCCGGTGATTCAACCAGTTCCACATTGCTTTTAACGATTTCAAACGAAACCGCTTCTGATCCTTTCAGAATCACACCTTCCGCATGTCGCGATGGCATTCACCGTTGCAGCCTGGTCACCTCAACACGGTAAGGTCGCTGCAGTCGCGGTCAGGAAATTTTCCACCGAAAACCCTTCCGCCCGACGCGTTTCGCCCTGGCAGTCGGTATTACGAGCCCGCTTCTTCGTCCCGTCTTTACTCTGAACCGTCCCTGTTCAATCAACCTTCGTTAAATTTAGCCCAGATTTTGCCTGACGCAAGATTGGCAAACTGTCCGGAAATTCGACGGCCGGATAGTTTCGACCGGAGCGTCGATACCCGCCGGCATTCGCTCCACCAACACGCCGGTCAGTCCGTAATATGCGGATCCTGCCAGTCTGCCTCCCGAACATATCACGCATTGTTTTTTCTTCGAGACTTCAGTTTACGCAGGGAGACCGAAACACCCCTCCTCATAGATAGTACCTATGATTCAAATATCTTCCCCAGAACAGACGCTTCCTTTGTAAATATGTCATTTTGTGCCGATTAAACCTGCGCCTGAACAGTCTCGTATTCTGCCAGACTGGTCATCCAGATTGCTGTTAGATACGAACATCAAATACTTCATCTATTAACCGCGTATACCTGAAGCCCCCGCTGAAGCCGGCCTCCGATGACCGACAGCATTCGCGTTCGTTCAACCAGAAACACCGGTCCGGCATTTTCCTTCAGTTCGCTGCGCCGATCATTCCTCTCAAACAATTCGATAAAGTACCGCCAGGTTGATTGCACGCACCAACATTACGTCGTCAATTTCAAAGAGTTTCATATCTTTCATCGACGATCCCTCGCCTGATTTTGAGGTCTGACCTTCGACCGGGGTCATCTCTTCCCATCCTCGAGGTCGAGCAGCCCCATTATTTTCATCTTTCTGGCCGCAACATTTCATTCAGTATCTGAAGCAGCTGTTTCTCAATTCGATAGTCCACGTTTTCTATTTCTTTCAGTTAGCGTTTGTTATTTTTTCGATTATTACTTCACTCCTCTTTCGCTTTCTTCGGAAAATCTTCCATGCTTCGAATCATGGTACGTCAACGCCCCTACCATGAGCCATTTCGTTAACCTTTGCGGAACGGCGGGCGGGTATTTTCCTTCCAAATGATGTATGCTACAGGTAGTCATTGATATAATCATTTCCTTTGTGAAAGGCAAGGGTTTCTATGATTTCTTCCAGTCGGACCCTGCAGTTTTTTCTCGGAAGTCTTCGTTCGGTCTTTGCCGCCCCAAGAGATAAAGGCTTTTCTTGCATCGATTATAGAGCCTTCCTGAAAGACTTCTTCGTAGCAGTTTAAGGTACCGATGTCCTGGACCCACCCTTCCGTTGTTCCTCCTTTCTGCTCTTTTAAAGCCGGAAAAAGAGGGACTGCTGTCCGCACTTTCTCAAACAAATCTATTCTTCTGTCCTCAGCCAGGTTAACCGTAAGATCCACATCCATCCCAGGAAACAAAAAAGCCAAACCCTTCCAAATAGTCTCCTTCACCGTATTCTTTACGAAGTTGAACTTCCAACCATTATAATTCTGGGATGACTTTAAGAAGGCCTTGCATTCACGGCCCTGACCGATCTTATCCCCGTTATAGGCAAAACCAGGCAACGCTCTTCCAATCATCTTTTTTCTACCAAAGATCCAGGATTTCTCCTTCCCGCAGCCACGAACCAGCTGATATCAAACTCCGTATTCTTAAAGGGAGGGCAATCTTATTCTTGGAAATTTTACTTTGCATGGCCCGCTGAATCTCCGTCACCGGTCTTAATGCTTTCCTTTCGGATGTCCACACGAACAGAAGCATAGAATTTAAAGCGCGTCCGCCGGTGGTGTCTCCGGATTACTGAACATCACGCTGACCTTTTCTAACTGATTGATGTAAAACAAGGATACAGTTAGACTTACAGATAATAGTGTGCTTTCAAAGCCATAGACATCAAACGAGCCTAGAAGCCTGGGCTACGGACAGTTTGGAAGGAGCAGAAGCAGGGATACCACAGATCCTACGACCAGAGCCTTTGCAAAGCAGATCAATCAGTTGAAAAGGTAAAGAACAGCAAGAAGATTTTTACCGGATATAGACAGCAGTCTGGCAGAGGTAAATCAAGGACTGGTGCAGCTTTCCGAGACGGAAAAAAGCATGAAGAAGGCGGAAGCTAAGACGGAAAAAGCCGTGAAATCCGGCTTCTATACCGGAAAAAGCTCTTTGAGTGACGGTATGCAAAAATCTTTATTTCAGTGCATTTCCTGGAAAAACAACAAGACGATGCTAGAAAAACGAGTGGCGATGCTACAGGCAGGCTTAGCAGAAAGACGGAAAGACAGGCGCGCCTTGGGCAGAGCTACGGCAAATGATGTGAGCGCGGCAAGACTTGCTCTGGAAAGTGCTCAGTCGGATTTGCAAAAAGGCTAAGGACGGCCTGGAAAGCATGAAGAGAAATATGGGACTGAGCCTTGGCTGGAGTATGAATACCTGCTAATATTCAGTTCGAAAGCCATTCCCGACTATCCCGAAACTATCTGCCACAAGAGACTGGGGAAAGGACATTGATTCACGCTCTAAGTCATAACAGTGAACTGGGCAGTATTCTCCGATAAAGGACACAATATTACCAGCTGGACGGGAAGAAGCAGAGTCAAGAAGGAAAAAGAGCAGCAATTCGAGTTTCCATGGAGGAGCTCAGACGGAATATTAGCGAAGCAGGAGCGGCATTAAATGCAGCAGAATCCGTTTCAGAGCTTTCTCGTTTACAGAAAGGAAAAGCAGAGCGGATGAATGCTCTGGGGACTTTTGGGAGGGCAGATTTCAAGGCTTATCCTTAGAAGCCTTATCCAAGGAAAATGCAGCAAACCCAGGCAAAAACTGGACTATAATCAGGCGGTCTTCCAATACGAAGAAGCGGTCGAGAGAGGATACTTTCCATAGGGGAGTAATCCTCTCTTTTTGGACAGAGATATAGGAATCCATAGAAAAATCCTTATGTGCAGAGAGGCCTTTTTATTTCCGGGGAATGAAATGTATTTTTAAGAAAAGCTTATCCGAATGTGGAGTATAGGAGATTGGAAGTGTTTTTGTGTTATAACGGAAGAAAGCTGAAGAAAAATTCCAATAGCCAGAATGTATGTTCTATGATATAATCTCTCGGCAAGCAAAAACGAAGAAATAAAGGGAAAGAACAGTAGTCCGGTAAGAAGCTAAAACCGGTACAAGTAACAATACAAAAAGTAAAGGAAGAAAAAATCATGGCAAACAAAAGTAAGCAAGGCTCCTGTAGTAGCATTGGAAGATCGGGATGAAAAGTTAAAGGCGCTGGATGCGGCTCTCAGCAAGATTGAAAAGGATTGCGGAAAGGGCTCCGTAATGAAGCTGGGAGATTCCGGAGTGAATAAGGACATCTCCGTAGTACCCACCGGTTCCTTATCCGTGGATATTGCTCTTGGGCAGGCGGTTTCCCAAGGGACGCATATTGAGATTTACGGACCGGAATCCTCCGGTAAGACTACCCTTGCCCTTCATGCAGTGGCAGAGGGTACAAAAGCGTGGAGGAATCGCGGCCTCATTGATGCGAGAGCATGCTTTGGATCCCCCGTTATGCGCAGGCTATCGGCGTGGACATTGATAACCTCTATATGCACAGCTGGATTCCGGAGAGCAGGCTTTGGATATTGTGGAGACCATGGTTCGTTCCGGTGCTATGGACATTTTAGTTATGGACTCCGTGGCGGCATTGGTACCTAAGGCGGAGATTGACGGAGAGATGGGAGACAGTCATGTGGGAAACTTTACAGGCTCGTTTGATGTCTATGGCTTTAAGAAAGCTTACCGCCATTATCGCCAGAGTCCAACTGTATCCTTATTTTCATCAATCAGTTAAGAGAAAAGGTCGGCGTGATGTTCGGTAATCGGAGACCACCACCGGTGGACGCGCTTTTAAAGTTCTATGCTTCTGTTCGTGTAGACATCCGAAAGGAGAAAAGCATTAAGACCGGTGACGGAGATTTCAGCGAGCCCGTACCAAGGTAAAGATTTCCAAGAATAAGATTGCCCCTCCCTTTAAGAATGCGGAGTTTGATATCAACTTCGGTTCCGGTATTTCCAGGAAGGAGGAAATCCTGGATCTTGCGGTAGAAAAAAAGATGATTGAGAAGAGCAGTGCCTGGTTTGCCTATAACAGGGGATAAGATCGGTCAGGGCCGTGAGAATGCCAAGGCCTTCTTAAAGAGTCATCCCAGAATTATGGCGGATTTGGAGATTCAACTTCGTAAGAGAATACGGTTTTGAAGGAAGACCCTATTTGGAAGAGGTTTTGCTTTTGTTCCTGAGGATGAGGATATGGATCTACGGTTAGCCTGGCTGAGGACACTGAAGAATAAGATTTGTTTGAAGAGTGCGGATGGCAGTCCCTCTCTTTTTCCTCTTTAAGAGCTGAAGAGAGGAGAGCAGAGAAAAGGAGGAACAACTTGAAGGAATGGAATCCGGAGGATTTATCGGGTACTGTAAACCCCTACGAGAGAAAGTCTTTCCGAGGAGGAAAGGCTCTATAATCGATGCAAAGAAAAGAAGCCTTTATCTCTTAACAGGGGCGGCAAAGACCGAACGAAGACTTCGAGAAAAACTGCAAAAGTCCGAGCATTATACGGAAGAAATCATAGAGAACCCTGCCTTTTCTAAAGGAATATGATTATATCAATGACTACCGCTATTGTATGCAATATTTGGAGGAAAATGCCCATCGCCGTTCCGCAAAGGATATGCAGAGTAAGCTCTATGGTGAGGGCGTTGACGGTACTGTGATTCGAGGAAAGCCTTGGAAGATTTTCAAAGAAAGCATAGAAAGAGGTGGAGAACTCCTTCGAAGGAGACAGAAGAAACTAATCCGGAAAGAATTGCTTTAAGGCGCTGGCTGGAGAAAGAAAAGTAGAAACATGGATTTATCGGATTGGAAGGAGAGGCAGAAGCTTAGCCTCTCTCTTCGAAAAGGATTTTCTTACAGTATGATTCAGGAATATTTGCAGCAGGAGGAGTAGAAAACAATGCCAGATTTTTATGCTTCGACTATCAAAGGATGAGAGGGTAATTTTGAGGTCAGAAAAATTCGACCTCAAAATCAGAGACGAGATCCGTCGAGTGAAGATATCTCTGCACTTTCTATAAACTCTTTAGAAATGAGAACTTGACATATCCTATTTAATTGCGTACAATCAAACCTGTAAAGAAAATCAATAGTGCACTTTTATAATTGCTTGAGGAGGAATGAATATATCAGCACCAAATATTACTGCAGCAGAGTTTGAAGAGAAGTACTACAGTCCAAGGAGCCAGTGTTAGTGGATTTCTGGGCAGACTGGTGTGGACCTTGTAAGATGCTTTCTCCAATTATCGGAGAGTGCAGCTGAGGCACAGGGCTTTCAAGGTATACGCAGTTAATGCCGATGAAGAGCGAGGACTTGATGGCTCACTACGGTGATTCGTGCTATCCCAACTTAATCGTATTTAAGGATGGCCAGGTCTACAAGCAGAATACAGGATTTATTCAGAAGGAACAGGTTTTGAATCTTTTGAAGTAATTTGATGGAGCATATTTTTCTTTAAGAAGGAAAGCAGTCTATTCTTTAGGGAAGATGAGTAGTTTGGGTCATCAAGATATATCCTCTATAAGGGAGGAAGAAGAGGGTGACTGCGGTCGCCCTTTTTCTGTAGAAAAGCAGAGTCATAGAAAGGAAAGAAAAAACAATGCATGATATTATCATTGTAGGAGCAGGGAACAGCAGGATTATCCGCTACTATTTACGGACTGAGAGCCGGAAAAAGCGTATTGGTTTTAGAACAGGCTTCATACGGCGGTCAGATTATCAACACTCGGAAATTGAAAACTATCCGGCCATCCAGAAGATTTTCGGTTTGAGTTTGCTACCAATCTTATAATCAGGGCGAAAACCTGGGCGCAGAGTTTGCTTTTGAGAAGGTTGAGGGAATCGAAGACAAGGGACAGTTCAAGCGAAGTAAAGACTAAGGATAAGAGCTACGAAGGAAAAACCCGTAATACTTTGCTACCGGTGCCAAGAACAGAAGCCTTAGCGTGGAAAAGGAAGAGGAGCTGGTGGGAAAGGGCATTTCTACTGTGCAACCTGTGACGGAATGTTCTACCGTGGCAAGGTGGTAGCGGTAAACGGCGGCGGAAACACAGCAGTGGAGGATGCTACCTTCTTTCCGACTATGTGCAGAAGGTTTATGTGATTCACCGAAGAGACGAATTCAGAGCGGACAAGGCGGAAGTAGATCGTTTGCTGCAAAGCCCAATGTGGAACTGGTTTTGAATTCAACCGTAAAGAGGCTGGAAAGTGATGCTCCGGTTTTGACCGGTGTTGTAGTGGCGAACAAGGATGGAGAAGAGAGAACCCTGAAGGTGGACGGTTTATTTGTGGCTATCGGACAGGCGCCGGACAATCAGGCCTTCTCTGAACTGGTAGAATTAGACGGTAAAGGATACATTTCTGCAGGAAAGTACCTTGACCAAGACTCCCGGCATTTTCACCGCAGGAGATTGTAGAACCAAGGCTATCCGCCAGCTGGCAACAGCGGCTTCGACGGTGCAGTAGCAGGACTTGCAAGCAGTAAGCTATATTAATGAAAAAGGACTATAAATGAAAGTAGATCACGACTTAAGTTTGAGACTGGAAAACCAGCTTTGTTTTCCCTTTATGCATGTGCCAAAGGAGGTAACAAGAAAATATAAGCCGTTTTGGATCCCTGGGATTTGACCTATACCCAGTATATTGCCATGATAGGTGCTTTTGGGAGAAAAAGAAGTGCTGGGTAAAGGATTTGGGAGAAGCTTCTATATCTGGATTCCGGAACCTTGACGCCCCTTTTGAAAAGATTGGAGCAGAAAGGATTACTCACACGCTCTCGCAATCAGGAGGATGAGAGAGCTCTTTGTGTGCTGCAGTAGTGCAGAGGAGAGGCACTAAAGCAAAAGCCCTGAGCATTCCGGAGGGGATGCGAGCTTGCATATCTCTGAGCGAAGAGGAGATGCAGGTATTGAAGAAACATTGTGCACAGAACCTTTAGAGGGATTGGAGGAGGACTAAGGTCCTCCTTTCTTTTTGTTTTTCCGCTATCGTTCTTCTGAAAAGCTTTTGGTAAAATAGGAGCAGTGACTAGTCGAGACAAGATTGGAGGAATAGATGGCAGAGTTTTGATTATCTGGTAGTGGGTGCAGGACTTTTTGGCGCTGTTTTTGCTAGAGAGGCAAAGGAACGGGGAAGAAGGTTCTGGTCATTGACAAAAGGAATCATATCGGGGAAATGTTTACAGCTACGAGAAAAATGGCATTATGGTTCACTACTATGCCCACATTTTCCATACCAACAATGAAGAGGTAGGCGAGTATGAATCGCTTTTCGGAATTTAACCGCTTTTACCAATGCCCCATTGCCAACTATAAGGGAGAAATCTATTCCTCCCTTCAATATGTATACCTTCAATCGGATGTGGAGTTACCCGCCCTGAGGAGGCCAAGGAGAAAAATTGAGGCAGAACGGAAGGCCATGGAATTAGCGAGCCTAAGAATCTGGAAGAGCAGGCTATTTCCCTGGTAGGTAGAGAAATCTATGAGAAATTGATTAAGGGCTATACAAAAACAGTGGGGCAGGGATTGTAGCGATCTTCCGGCTTCCATTATCAAAAGACTTCCGGTACGTCTAACCTATGATAACAACTACTTTAACGCCCTATATCAGGGGAATTCCCAAGGCGGGCTATACCCAAGTTGGTGGAAAATATTCTTGCCGATATCCCCGTGGAACTGTCTCAAAACTTCTTTGAGCATAGGAAATGTGGATGGAAAAAGGCGGAGAAGATTGTATTTACCAGTCCTATTGATGCCTTTTTACGAGTACTCTTTGGGAGAGTTGGAATACAGGAAGGTGGATTTCGTGGTGGAAGAGCTTCCTATAGAGAATTATCAGGGAAATGCCGCGGTGAATTACACTGATGAAGAAAGTCCCTATACTCGCATTATTGAGCATAAGTGGTTTACATTCGGAAAGGACTTGGAAGGAAAAGATATTCCCACCACCATCATTTCCAAGGAATACAGTGCAGAGTGGAAGAGGGGAGAAGAGCCCTACTACCCGGTAAATGATGAGAAAAACCAGACTTTGTATCAGCAGTACAAGGCTCTTTTCCGAGAAAGGAAGAAAAGGTACTTTTCGGCGGACGATTGGGAGAGTACAAGTACTACGACATGGATATGGTAATTGCCTCCGCCTTAGACTTTTCCCAAAAGCATATAGGATGAGTGTCGGCTCTGCGAAGTTTCATTAGATAAGGCTTGGAAAAGAGCAGAATAGATTAGCGGATATAAGCATAAATAGTCTTTATATCACAAGTAGCCTGTATCATAAGTAGTCAAGAATATAAAAGCTATTATCGGAAAGGAGGAGACTATGAAACCCATCGGGCTTATGGGGACGTGTGGCGGTAGGATTTGTGGTAACCACCCTTTTGCCTATTCTTTTTATTTTATCTCTCCTTTCTGAAAAATTCTTCGTATAGGACAGGGATTTTTATCCTGATTTTTGCGGGATTATTTTTATCGCTTGGATTTATAACGGTATTGTAAAGCCTGTGGATGAACTGAAAAATGCGGCGAAGCGTATCGGAGACGGAGACCTGGACTTCAGTTTGGAGGCGGAAAGTCACGATGAGTTCGGAGAGCTGACTCAGACCTTTGAGAAAATGCGGATTCGCCTAAAGCAAAATCAGGAGGAAAAAACTAAAGGACGAGCAGGAAAACCGGGAGCTTGTCACCAATGTTGCCCACGACTTAAAAGACTCCCATTACCTCTATCAAGGGTTATGCGGAGGGAATCCTGGACGGGGTAGCCTCCACCGAGGAGAAAAAACGAAAATACATCCAAAACCATTTATCATAAGGCTGTGGAAATGAATCGCCTGATTGATGAGTTGAATTACTACGCCAAGATAGAAACCAATAGGATTCCCTATCATTTTTGCCAGTTGCCCGCCTTGGAATATTTTTCAGGATTTCAGTGTAGAGGTGGCCATGCATCTGGATGCCATGGGTTATCAGTTTGAAACGGACTTTCTGGTGGAAGAATCTGTGGAGGTGATTGCAGATCCGGAGCAGCTTAGAAAGGTACTGAACAATATCATTTCCAATGCCATTAAAATATATGGACAAGAAGGATCCGAAGATTCGCTTCGTACTTTCCGATGCAGGGAGATTTTGTAGAGGTGGAGATTTCGATAACGGAAAAGGAATCGAGAAAAAGGATTTTACCCAATATTTTTGAACGATTTTTCCGAACAGATGCCGCCAGAAATACGGAAACCGGCGGTTCCGGCATTGGCCTGTCCATCGTGAAGAAGATTATAGAAGACAGCGGCGGCAGAATCTGGGCGGAGAGCGAATTGGGAGAGGGAACAAGTATCCATTTTGTGTTACGAAAATGTTTTTCCCAAACAAGAAGTCATTTAGGCGAGGTAAAGCATTTCCAAAAAGAAGAAAAAGGGAAAAGAAAAATCGCAGATTATCAATTAGTGAATGAAGAGAAGATAGAAAAGAAAAAGCTAAGAGGGAAAGTAAGCAAATTAAAAGGAAAATAAAGAAGTAAAGATAAGATAAAAAGTAAAAGACAAGATAAAAAGTAGAAGCAAGAAAGGAAAGTCTATGGAAGAGAAGAAGAAAATTTTTGATTGTGGAGGATGAAGCCTCCATTGCAGAGCTGGAAAAGGATTATTTGGAGCTGTCCGGTTTTCAGGTGGAGACCGAGGGAGACGGAGAAAAAGGGCTTAAAGAAGGCTTTGGAAGGAAATTATGATCCTTTTGATTTTGGATTTGATGCTGCCGGGAAGGATGGCTTCTCCATTACCCAGGAGGTACGAAGCAAGAAGGACATCCCTATTTTGCTGGTTTCCGCAAGAAGAGATGATATTGATAAGATTCGTGGTTTAGGCCTTGGGGCAGACGACTCATATGACCAAGCCCTTCTCCGCCAGTGAGCTGGTAGCCAGAGTGAAGGCCCATTTGGCAAGATACACAAGACTTCGGGACAGCGGTAAGGAAGAGAATGAAATCATTGAAACTGAGGCTTAAAGATTGATACCACTGCCAGAAGAGTATTTTGTAAACGGAGAAGAGGTGCCCTTTACCTCCAGAGAGTTTGATCTTTTGGCCTTTCTTGCGGCTCATCCAAACCGGGTATACACCAAGGAAGAGCTGTTCCAGGAAATCTGGAAAATGGAGTCCATCGAGATATTGCCACCGTTACCGTACATATCAAGAAGCTTCGAGAGAAGATTGAGATGGAAAATGCGGTGAAACCCCAATACATTGAAACAATCTGGTGGGATATCGTTTTAAAGCACAGGAAATAGAAAAGAGCTCGGAAAAGAAAATCATTAAGAATCACAGAGCATTTCCGGCATAGTCACTTTTGCACGCAGGGCACGCTTTCGCTAACTTCGTTTTCGCAGGGGTACTAAGCGAAAAACTGCAGTACCTTTGTTTTCCGCAAGCACCGCGGGCTCAGATTGCCCCTGCACTCGCAAAATAACTATGCGGAAAGCAAGCAATGATTTTATAAATTGCTTTTTCGGGCCTCTTTTTCTTGTTCATTTCTATACTTTTTAAAGCGATTTTTGTCTTGCGTAGTGGTTTGGGAGGAATCTCGAATTTAGCTGAATTTAGCTAAACTTTACCTGAATTTACCTGTTTCCTCCCTTTACTATCATTTTATTCTTGTTTATAATGACGGAGTATGATTTTCGTATTTTATCACGAACAATCTGACAATTACTTCAAATGACGGGATGGAAAAATTTTTTTCATTTTCCGTAATCGATTAAGGAGGATGCACAATGGCAAGAAAATGGGTTTACCTTTTCAAAGAAGGTGATGCAGGCATGCGTGAGCTTTTGGGTGGTAAGGGAGCTAACTTGGCGGAGATGACCAAGATCGGTTTACCGGTTCCTCAGGGATTTACCATTACTACCGAGGCTTTGTACACAGTACTATGAGGGATGGCAAGACGATCAATGACGAGATTCGTGAGCGATCGATGCACACATCCTGAAGATGGAAGAGATTAGGAAAGAAGTTTGGAGACTGCGTGAGAATCCATTGTTAGTGTCCGTTCGTTCCGGAGCGAGAGCTCCCATGCCGGGTATGATGGATACCATCTTGAACCTTGGTTTAAATGAAGATGTTGTTAGAGTTTTGGCTGAGAGTCCAACAACCCAAGATGGGCATGGGACTGCTACAGAAGATTTATCCAGATGTACTCCGATGTAGTTATGGAAGTAGGAAAGAAGTACTGAAGAGCTTATCGACGAGATGAAGGCAAAGAAGGGCGTAACTCAGGACGTCGATCTTACTGCAGAGGACTTACACGAGCTGGCTGAGCAGTTTAAGGCAGAGTACAAGTCCAAGATCGGTTCCGACTTCCCTCCGATCCTAAGGAGCAGCTCATGGCGCTATTATGGCGGTATTCAGAAGCTGATAACCCTAAGAGCCAACGTTTACCGTAGAGACAACGACATTCCATACTCTTGGGGTACCGCTGTAAACGTTCAGTCCATGGCTTTCGGAAACATGGGTGACGATTGCGGAACCGGTGTAGCATTTACCAGAGATCCCGGAACAGGAGCAAAGGGATTATTCGGTGAGTTCTTAACCAATGCACAGGGAGAGGACGTAGTAGCCGGTGTTCGTACTCCTATGCACATCAATGAGATGGAGCAGAAGTTCCCTGAGGCTTTCAAGCAGTTTACAGAAGTTTGTCAGATTTTAGAGAAGCACTATGAGATATGCAGGATATGGAGTTTACTGTAGAGCACGGAAAGCTGTATATGTTGCAGACCAGAAATGGTAAGAGAACCGCTCAGGCAGCGTTAAAGATTGCTTGTGATTTAGTAGATGAAGGAATGCGTACCGAGGAAGAGGCAGTTGCTATGATCGATCCTCGTAATCCTGGACACCCTTCTTCACCCACAGTTCGACCAGAAGGCATTAAAGGCTGCTACTCCTCTTGGAAAGGGACTTGGCGCATCTCCCGGAGCTGCTTGCGGTAAGGTTGTTTTCACTGCTGACGACGCGGAAGTTTGGGCAGCACGCGGAGAAAAGGTAATCCTGGTTCGTTTGGAGACTTCTCCTGAGGATATCACCGGAATGAAGGTGGCTCAGGGTATCCTGACCGTTCGTGGCGGTATGACCTCTCACGCAGCCGTAGTTGCAAGAGGAATGGGAACCTGCTGTGTATCCGGACTTGGCGACATTGTCATGGACGAGGCAAATAAGAAGTTTACTTTAGGCGGAAAGACCTTCCATGAGGGAGATTTCATTTCTTAGACGGTTCTACCGGAAATGTTTATGACGGCGTTATTCCTACTGTGGACGCTTCCATTGCCGGAGAGTTCGGAAGAATCATGGCTTGGGCAGACAAGTACAGAAAGCTTGCCGTTCGTACCAATGCAGATACTCCACAGGATGCTAAGAAGGCAAGAGAGCTTGGTGCAGAGGGAATCGGACTTTGCCGTACAGAGCATATGTTCTTCGATCCCGAGAGAATCTTCGCTTTCCGTGAGATGATCGTATCCGACACAAAGGAAGAGAGAGAAGAAGCATTAGAGAAGATTCTTCCCTACCAGCAGGGAGACTTCTGAGGCACTCTATGAGGCACTTGAGGGCAATCCTGTTACCATCCGTTTCTAGATCCCGCCTCTTCACGAGTTCGTTCCACAGGAGGAAGAGGAAATCGAGAAGCTGGCTAAGGCAAAGAACAAGAGCGTACAGGAAATCAAGGATATCATCACTTCCCTGCACGAGTTCAACCCCATGATGGGACACAGAGGACTTCGTCTTGCTGTTACCTATCCTGAAATTGCCGTTATGCAGACCAAGGCAGTTATCCGTGCGGCAATCAACGTACAGAAGAAGCATCCTGATTGGAAGATGAATCCGAAATCATGATTCCTCTTACTTCCGAAGTGAAGGAGTTCAATGTTGTTAAGAAGGTGGTTGTAGAGACTGCTGACGAGGAAATCAAGAAGGCCGGCGTAAATCTTGCATACCAGGTAGGAACCATGGTGGAGATTCCAAGAGCCTGCCTTACTGCGGATGAGATTGCGAAGAATGCAGACTTCTCTGCTTCGGAACCAATGACTTAACCCAGATGACCTTCGGCTTCTCCAGAGATGACGCAGGAAAATTCCTGAATGCTTACTATGACAACAAGATTTTTGAGTCTGACCCATTTGCGAAGCTGGATCAGGTAGGTGTAGGAAAGCTGATGAAGATGGCTATCGAATTAGGAAAGCCTGTAAATCCGCACTTACACGTAGGAATCTGTGGTGAGCACGGTGGAGATCCTTCTTCGTTGAGTTCTGCCACGATATCGGACTGGATTATGTTTCCTGTTCTCCATTCCGTGTGCCGGTAGCACGTCTTGCTGCAGCACAGGCGCAGATTAAGAATCCAAGAAAGTAATCGGATTTTCGGTTTAAGACTTAGATAAAGTCAGTACAACACAGTGCTAAGACTGATTTGTACTTTCCGAAAGAATGGAGTATAGAAAAAGGCGTATCTTTTAAGGGATACGTCTTTTTATTACGGGGAAAAGAAAATCTTAAATTCAAGATTTAAGGAAAATGTGATAGGATAGTTTAGAAAATAAAGCTTCTAAATCAAAAAAATAATTATTGCAAAGAGTTGTTCATATATAAGTGAAAAATATTTTTGAAGTGTGTGGTAAGGTGTAGAAATCGCTTTTTGCAGGCTTACCTTAGGAGGAAGGACTTTGTTAAAGATTTTTGGAGAAATGGAAAATGCAATTTATACGCCCTCGATATACTTTTAACAATCAATATGAGGATGAGTGGCTGGAAGAGGACTTGCAAAGGCAATGATAGAAGATGTGATCAATCTAAGGTGGTTAGTAGTCATCTTATTGAGAGTCCGGTATTGGGCCCCATTCCCCCTGAAAAGCTTTCCGGGGGAGTAAAGACCCTTTTGCTGATGGCTTTTTGATGATAGCGGTCATGTTTTTAATGGTTCAGCTTAGGAGACAATTGCGCCAAGTGGATTTCTGACCATTGGAACTCATAAAGATTTGACAATCAACCTTCATCACATCATGGATTTTAGTACGGTGGAAGGATTTTCCGCATTTATCATAAATACCGGAAAAATGGCAGAGAGCTATGAGGCGTATTTAGAGGAGGCTATTAAGATTCCTTTGGAGGATTTCTAAAATGAAGGGAATGCACCACATTGTTATACAAAATAAGCGGATTCGCTTTGCATTTTTCTATAAAACGAAATATACCATTATTCGAGGGGATAGTGCTACAGGAAAAACAACGCTTTTTCTCAATGATTGAAGAATATGGAAATCTTGGTAAGGATTCTGGCGTGCAGATTCAATGCGATAAGGCCTGTGTAGCTCTTCCGGGAAATACTGGCAGGAGACGCTGGAAAATATTCATGATTCCATAGTCTTTGTTGACGAGGATAGCAGTTTTTAAAAACTATGATTTTGCAAAACGAATTCGTAATTCCAATAATTATTATGTGCTGATTACCAGGAAAATTTACCGGCCTTGCCCTATTCTGTGGAAGAAATATACGGGATTCATTGTTCGGAAGATATATGGATACAAGGCAGATATATAACCTGTTTTATAAGATTTACTCTGAGACAAATCCCTGAAAAGGTTTTTGATAAAGGCTTTAGTGACAGAGGATTCTCAAGCAGGATTTACCTCTCAAGTTTCCAAGACAGAGGAATTTGCTGCGAAAGCGCAGGGGGAAAAATCTAATATTCTAGGGATTTTTACAAAAAAGATTGCTTGATAAACAGCAGAAAGAAACATTGGTGATAGCGGATGGAGCAGCATTTGGGGCTGGAAATGGCTCATATTTCTCAATTACTTAGAGGAAATGTATATATCAAACTCTATCTTCCGAATCTTTTGAATGGCTCTTATTGTATGCAGATATTTTCAATAAACCATTCATTCTGTAAAAAGGCTTGAGAAGCAGAAAATTATATTGAGAGTGAAAAATACTTTAGCTGGGAAAGATATTTTACAGATTTACTAATGGAAGAAACAAAAGATTCCTTATCCTTATGACAAGTCTAATCTGATGATTTTTATCTTCAAGATAAGATTGATTCAAAAAGTGTTGGATGCAATGGCACCAATCTGTTTGGCTAAGGATAGATGTATCAGAATAATAAGGTTCTTATAAAGTCTCTAAGATAAGAGAATCTGATTCATAAAAATTGCTAAAAAGTCCGTTCAATGCTATACTGCTTTTAGCATATAAGAAGTGAGAGAATATAGGAAAAATTAATTTTTAAGGAGATATCATGTTGAGAACAAGAGATTTTTACTATGCCTTCTGGCATTATTTTTCTGGTATCCTGTAAACCCAAGTATGGAGTGAATTCTGCTCCGAATTTAACCACAGCGGCGGCGATCAAGTCATTCTTATCGATTTCGACCAGATTTCGACGATGTGATAGAAAGCATGGATCCTGAGGATTTCCCTTTTGTAAAGAATTTGACGATTTCGGAAGTAATGATACCCATATGGTGGAAGTTCATGCAGAGATAGTGGATAATGTCAGCAATGAAGCACTGACCATTTTCCTGGATCAGCTGATGCGGGAGATTTCAATGCTGCAGCGGCAGGATTTCCGTTATAGTAAGTCCACAGACGACAGCTATGAGTGCTTCTTCCAAAAATACGGTGTACACTATGTAATTACCAAGGGAGAAGAGACGGTGGAGATGTTACCGTGCAGCCGGGAGAGTTTTTCTTTCACGGCGTAGAGATAAAAATTAGCCTCTCGGAGCAAGAAATAGGTCTTTCACTTTATTGCCGAGAAGAAAAGAGTGGCAGAATTTTTTCAGCAAGTACAAGGACTGTAGCAATAGGAGAAATCATTCTTCATGGAAAATACTAAGGACAAGATGTCTAACGAAAATATAGACAATCAAGATAGGGAAAAGTACTCAACGAGAAAAAGAGAGGGCAGGGCTTTTCACATTAGAGCATTGGCATATCATTGCTTTGGGACTGATGCTTTTATGATTCCCTTGCCTCAGCTTTTCTCCTATTTGATTGCCCTTTGGCTTCGCTATGATTTGCGCTACAGCACCATTGACACGATATATATAGAACGTTGAAAGCGTTTCTTCCTTCTACATTCTAGGGTCACTGGCGGTTTTTGGTTTTTAAAAGCTTTTTATAAAAGCATTTGGCGCTTTGCCAGTTACTCCGAGCTTCTTCAGGTAAAGCATGGCCACCGTCATTTTGCTCCTTCTTTCATATCATCGGCATCACGTTTTTGGGGAAGAATGCCCATTTCCTACTACGTCATCGAGGGCAATTTTACAGTATCTGGCGGTACTGGGCATTCGCTTTTCCTATCGCTTTATCTCTGCTCCGAAAGGTCAATAACAAGAAAAGCCATCATCGGATTATGGTGATTGGCGCAGGAGCCGCAGGGCAAAATGCTGATTCGTGATATTCAACGCTCCGGAGAAGTGGACGGGCGGTAGTTTGCATTATTGATGACAACAAAAACAAATGGGGAAGACTCATTGACAATATCCCCGTGGTGGGAGGAGAGAAAGCATTTTGGAGGCGGTAGAAAAATTTGCCGTGGATAAAATCTTCTTAGCAATTCCTTCCGCTACCGTTTCTCAAAGAAGAGATATTCTGCAAATCTGTAACGAAACCACCTGCGAATTAAAAATCTTCCCGAATGTATCAACTGGTTACCGGACAGGTCAGTGCCAGCGACATACGGAAGGTTTCCGTGGAGGATTTGACTGGGAAGAGATCCGATTAAGGTGCATCTTAGGGAAGTATTCTCTTTTTATTAACGGAAAAACGGTATTGGTTACCGGCGGCGGAGGCGCATTGGTTCGGAGCTTTGCCGACAGATTGCAGGCCACAGTCCTAAGAAACTGATTATCTTCGATATCTATGAGAACAATGCCTACAATATCCAACTGAGCTGGGGAAAATTTTTCCGAGCTGGATTTGCTGGTCTTGATTGGATCCGTACGAGACTCTCGGAGAATGTTCCAGATTTTCAAGAGTATAGACCGGAAATCGTTTATCATGCGGCGGCTCATAAGCATGTGCCCTTGATGGAGGACAGCCTGTGAAAGCATTAAGAACAATGCCTTAGGAACTTACAAGACTGCCTATGCGAGCTATGGTAAACGGTTGCAAGCGCTTTGTGCTGATTTCCACGGATAAGGCGGTAAATCCCGCCAATATCATGGGAGCAAGCAAAACGACTTTATGAAATGATTATCAGGCCTTTGACAATAAAGATTAAGGCAGGACGGGTGCAGGACATCCCCAGCTCTTCACCCATAAGGGTATGGAAAATGCGGATAAAGACGGAACCGGAGCAGTGTTCCAGGATATCCAGACTGGAATTTGTGGCGGTACGCTTTCGGAAATGTGCTGGGGTTCAACAGATCAAATCATTCCCATTTTCAAAAAGCAAATCGAAAAGGGAGGGCTGGTTACGGTAACCCACCGATATTATTCGATATTTTATGACCATCCCGGAGGCAGTGAGTTTGGTTTAGAGGCGGGAACCTTTGCCAAGGGGGAGAAATCTTGTACTGGATATGGAAGTCCGGTAAAGATTGATACCTGGCCCGAAATCTGATTCGTCTCCGGATTCAAGCCGGATATTGATATTAGTACAGTACAGCGGCTTCGCCCGGGGAGAAAAAGCTATACGAAGAAAAAGCTGATGGCGGAGGAGGGCTTGCAGAATACTCGCCAACGAGCGTATTCATATCGGAAAACCCTAAGTTTCGATATTGATGCCTTCCTTGGAAAGGTGGACGATTTAATGGAAGCTGGCTTACAAGAATAAGGACGATATCCGGGAAATGGTGAAGGAAATTGTGGGGACTTATAAGCCAGCGGAATAAGGAAAAGCCTTAGGCAATACCTATATTCTTATGAAAAAGAGAGCAGAATGCTAAGTGGAATGCTAAGAAGAAATAAGTTTGTTGAATGAGAGCTGGGAAATAAGAATCTAAAAAACAGGCTCAAAGCAATGGAGACTGTAAACAAGAGAGTGGAGAGTTATGCGGAACCATAAGAGATAGCAATCAGAAAGCTTGGATAGCGCTTTATCCTGGGAGGATGTCTGGCAGGCCTTACTCTTACTTTCCCTATGGAAAAAGAAGTCTTGCTTCCGCAGTTCCCAGCGAGAATAAGAAGCCTTTGTCAGGAAAAATAAAAGAGTTCTGTCACAAAAATAAGAAACGAGGAAATCAATCTTCGAATACCGGAATCCTTTGAGGGGAAAAGAAGAGTTATTTTCGTGGAAAACCCTTTTGAAGCGGAGAATGCTGACGGGGTAAGAGGACATCTGGAAGTCGGTAGGAGCCAGTGACTATATTCTAGCTTCTATACAAGAGTAATCAAAAGGGGAGGAGATACCATCCTCTCCGCTTTTGCTTTGATTTTACTGTCTCCGGTTTTTCTTTTCCTCTCCATTGCTATATTTTTGGATGATCCGGGACCCATCTTTTTCACCCAAAAGCGTCTAGGGAAGAACAAGCGATATTTTCCCTGCATAAATTCCGCAGCATGAAGATGTGCACTCCCCTATGATACCCCTGACGCATATGTTGGAGAATCCAGAGCAGTATATTACTCGCATGGGGAAATTCCTTCGGCCTCATTCTTTAGACGAGCTTCCTCAGATTTGGGATATTTTTGTGGGAAATATGTCATCATCGGGCCAAGACCGGGCTTATGGAATCAGGATTTGCTCACCGCAGAGCGAGATAAATACAATGCCAATGATATCCAGCCGGGACTTAGCGGTTGGGCGCAGATTAACGGCAGAGACTCCATAGAGATTCCGGATAAGGCTAAGCGGGACGGAGAATATGTGGAAAAATCGAGTTCCTTATGGATCTGCGTTGCTTTCTTCGGAACTATCTTTTCTGTGCTTAGGAAGGATGGAGTTGTAGAAGGGGGAACGGAGCACTTCAAAATTCTGCCTCTCAAGAGTTATGAGATCGTCTTCCTTTGCCAAAGAGAGCATACAGAAAGGAAAAGAAATCCAAAGATTTAATTGGTTTCCATCGGCTTTGGAGAAAGGGGGAAGTGGAAAAATAAGCTAAAAGGTTTTTGATTACTGGGCTGAATCTTATATAGGAACAAGCTCGAAGCCTATGTTGACAAATATTACAGAGAATCTTTCCTCATTGATACATTAGACATGGAGATAATACATGGAAAAATCTGAATTTTTCTAAGTATGATATAGTGTTTCATGTGGCAGGCTTAGCCCATGCTGATGTTGGGCGTGTTACAGAGGAGACCAAAGCAAAAATATTATGCGGTAAATAAAGACCTTGCTATAGAGACGGCAAAAAGCAAGGAAGGTGGCGTTAAGCAGTTTATATTCATGTCTTCCTCTATTATTTATGGAGATTCTGCACCATTTGGAAAAGAAAAGAATCACTAGAAACACTCAACCCTCTCCTGAAAAACTTTTTATGGTGATAGTAAATGGGCAGATAAAGCAATAAGGGAACTGGATACAGAGGAGTTCTTTGTTGTGTACTACGCCCCAATGATATATGGCAAAGGGTGCAAAGGAATTATCCTGTTTTAGCAAAGTTAGAAAGACATTTGTTAATTTTTCCAGATATAAAGAATGAAAGATCTATGCTTTATATAGACAATTTATCTGAATTTTTATGCAAATAATGATTAGAAAAGAAAGAGGAATTTTTGGCCGCAGAACGCAGAATATAGCAACACCTGTAGAACTGTTAAATGGATAGCAGAGGAGAATAATCATCAGATCTTGATTTCTAAATTCTGGAATACCAGATTAAGTTAGCCAGTAAGCTGCCAGGGAGATTCAAAGGGCTTATGAATAAGGCATTCGGTAATTTAACTTATGATAAGGAAATGTCAAATTATGATTTTTGACTATCAGTTGTTGATGTAAGAACATCTATTAAAAAGGTAGAGGAAGATGAATTTAAATAACAATTTTGATTATTCTGTACTTATGTCAGTATATAAAAAAATGATAAGGATATATATATTAAAAATGCAATTGAATCATGATTAATCAAACTGTAATGCCTAAACAATATGTAGTTGTAGTAGATGGCCCGGTAGGAATGGAGATTGAAAAACAATTACAAAAGTATGAGCAAGATATTCTGACATGTTTACAATTATTCGTTTAAAAAGAGAATAGGGGTTGGGAAATGCTCTTAACATAGGAATGAAGGAATGTGAGTATGAATTAATGGCTAGGATGGATGCGGATGATATCACTTCCTCAAAGGTGTGAAATGCAACTTGAAAAATTTGAGTCCAATCCACAACTATGTATATAGGGAACTCAAATCAAAGAATTTGTTGGCGAAACGTCAAATATAGTTTCTGCAGAGGAAAGTACCAATAACCTTTAAAGAGATACAAAATTTTGCAAAAAGACAGGCCCTTTCAATCATCCAACTGTAATGTATAAAAGTCTGTTATCACTCGTCTTGGAGGATATCCATCCATGTGTAGGAAAGAAGATTTAGCCTTATTTGTGTTGGCCGTGAGTAAGGTGTGTATTCTGAAAATTTAAATGAATCTTACTATTATATAGAACAAGTATGGCAATCAAAAAGAAGAAGGACATGGATAAATTGCAAGAGATATATTCAGGTCATGTATAAGTATTATAAAAGAAGATATATCGGATTGTCTGATTTATTGTATGCGATCTTAGGACAAATATCATTGTTTATATTACTGACTAGTTTAACAAACAAGCTTAGCAAACGATACTTAAGATCAGATGTATAAGGGGCAAAAAATTAAATGAATGAGAAATTAGTAAGTATTATCATGCCATGTTACAATTCCGAAGACAGCGTTATAGATACCATTACATCAATCGAAAAACAAGACTATAAAAATATAGAACTTTATGTATAGATGATGGTTCTACAGATAGAACCTTTGAATTAATAGATAATAAGAAAGGTAAGAGTAATTTAGAAATTCGGATTATAAGACAGGAAAATAAAGGAGTGAGTTGCGCTAGAAATAAAGGGATAGTAGAGGCAAAGGGAAGTATATCTTTTTCTTGATTCTGATGATGATTTTTCCGTACAGCATTTTCACTGCTAGTACATGGGATAGAAGAAAAAAGATGTAGATATTACATATGGAACTTGGACTGCTGATATAAATAGCGTCAATCATGAACTTTGATAAAGGTAGGCATGTTAATTTACAACAAATCAATCATGCATACATGTTTAGGAATTTAAAATTAGTATTTACATGCTTTCTTATATCAGCGAGATATTATTATAGATAACAACATAAGATTTGACGAAGATTTAAAATATGGAGAAGATAATTTGTTATATGGCATTATCTAAACCATATAAAGAAGGGCTAGAATATAGATGTCCGGTTTATTGTTATAAACAGAATGAAAATTCAGCAGTTCACCAAGTATCTTGGAGACTAACTGATTCTATTGAAGCGACATATAAGGCAATATCTATATTTCAAAAATCAATATTCAGAAATAAATTTATTTAAATCATATATGCCCTCAAAGGACAAAAATTTTATGTTGCCAAGGAGTTTGCCCTTTATGGGAAAAAAGTTATTTTATCGAATTATTAGAAAAGTATAATGTTCAAAAAGATATGCAAAATTTGTATTTTAAAAATGGAATATTACTTACACTCAGTACGATACTATTAGGATATGTTCCTATGTATAAGGTTGTGAATTTGTATGGAAAAATTAGAAAATAAGCAAGTGAAAAATACTATTTATGGAGGCTCGTGAAAATTTATTTGGACATGTTAGACTAAATGAATGGATTATTAATGTTCTTTTCTAAATTGGGTGAAGTTCATATAGTGTTTCCATGAGGATGGATTAAAGATATACCAGATAATGTAGTTGTTCATGAATGAAATAAAGACATATCCGGTAAAGGAAAATCTTGCTCAAATACTAAAAAGTTTAGACTGCCTACGATATGCATAGATAATAAAAGAACATTTTGATTGTATTATTTTTTGTGCCTATAATTTTTATGCTATGACTATAGGACGTTGGATGTTTAAAGAAGCTAAAAAGTAGACTGTTTCTAATTCATCATAATGCTTTTAGATCAGTTAGAAGCGTCATGTATTAAGCGCTTTCTTTTTGTACTTATGAGCAATCTATTAATCATATCTTTATGAGAAAATTTATTGCTAGAAAATTTTTGAAATAAGAAAGATTGATAAATCTCAAGTTTATTTTTCTCATCCCTAAATAAAATAGAAAGAGAGATTGTAAAGATATAGATTATCTAGGGATTAGCAATAGTAATGATGAGAATTGGGTGAAGTATTTAATTGAAGAGGAGAAGAAAGCAGAAGATTTTAGAGCTGAAAAATCAAGATAGTTCTTAGATCAACGATGTATGAGTTTAATAATGAGTTTCTTACAGTGTTCAAAGGTAGATTAGAAGATAGTAGAATACTACGAAATGAGTGTTAAGAAGCAATTGTATTTTTAGTACCGTTTCCAGAAACTTTTAAATATCGAGTGGCGGTAGTGTTGTAGATGCATTTTTCAATCATAAGAGTTTTGAGCTCAAACATCCCGCTTATTGTGGAATATCATAAATTGTATCCGAGTATTTGTAAAATAGGAGTTGGTATAGAGGACATTATAGAAGATTTTCGTTATCAAGAAAAATTCGACTGCAAACGAAGAGTATGAAGAATTTTATCCAAAAATCATTCGTTAAATATTATTATCAAAGAATTTTTCTTCTATTGTTAACAGAAATTCTAATATGGATGATTGCTAATGTATTTATTGGTTTTAGCTAGAATAAAATCTTTGTGGGAGCAGTAATGATAATATATTATATGATGTTTGGTGCTTGCATTTATCGAGAAATTTTTACATTCCTACAAGAAGTAAGAACTGTATTATTTTTAATGTATAGCTTACTTTTTGGGTATATATGTCAACAATATATTCCAGTAAAGTATGGTGATAAAGAAGTATATGAATTATTTTTCAACGCAGCAAGTAGTGAAATGCTGTTACATCCATTTAATGGATGGTTTGAATATTGTATACTCTTTTTAATCCTATATGTAAGTGGATTTTAATAGCTATACTTTTTCGCGTTTTTATTCTTTGCCTTTGTTGTATTTTCTCTGTATGGTATATTATCTTAACAAGTAAACGATATTATTTTTCGAAAGATAATTGTTTTATGATATTGTTAATGCTATGGATGTTGGATATAGGTAATATTTTTATTGCGCGAAGTACCATTTGCAATGACTATTTGTATTTTTAGTCTACGCTACATTGAAAACAAAGGAATTTAAAAAAATTTCTATATTACAACAGCAATAGTTATTGGCTTTCATACAATGAGTATCATCTGGATTTTTGCATACTTTTGCTTTATCATTATTCTAGAAGATATAATCTAAAAAATGTGGGGGATAATTGGTTGTATAATGCCTATTCTTATTCCGTCTTTATTTTAGAAACATATTAATTAAAATCACGACTATATCTCCTGTGCTTGTGCAAAGAGCATTACACAACTATTTGAATTTTTGATAGAGCAATATGTTCGGTATGGAATTTAGTATAAGAACTACCATGATTAAGGGAATGGCAAACATGCTACTACTCATTGTGGTTTTTGGCTATGTTCTAAAAAGAAAAAACAGCATAGTAGTGAGTAGTAGCGTTATGTCTATTAACATTTTAGAGGGATATTATGTAATTTATTTGTTAGGAGCTGCATGTATGCAATTTCTCTTGGGATTTCCATTGCACTCTCAAGAGCAGCTTTACCCTTCACACATATGAGCATATTTCTATTGCCTCAATTGTTTGAGTTGCCTGAGTGCGAAAGAAATATTGGATTTAGATTCTTAATATTTTGAGTGTTAGTTTTATACATTTTTTTCTTAGATTTATGCTTAATCTACGTGGAAATAAATATAGGAGCATTTATAATAAAATAGTAATGTTATAAGATGCATTGACGTATTATAGTAATGACTCTTGTGAATAATTATAAAATCCTTTGGGAATAGGAATCTTTTTATGTGAGTCATGCTACATTATACCATGAAAGAAAAGTTGATTGAAAATAGATATTTTTGTATAATGTCTCAGATATTATTATAGTTCTAAGCATTCCGACGGTTTTTCTTTCGTGTAGGAATAAAATACTATTCAATGGAGTATAAAGTGTGAAAGCCACTTAGTTGATGAGGAAAGTATATAGATACTATAGATAAAAAGGAGAATAGTCGTGATTGAAAAATTTGAATATGTCTCTTTTGACTTATTTGATACCCTAATATTTAGAACAGTACAATCACCTAGGATGTATTTAGAGTGATTCCAATTCTTTACAATGAGAGAAATGCTGTAATGAAAGTTGATGAGCGCAAATTCTATGTCGATCGCATTTATGCTGAATGTATGGCGAGAAAAAATCTGAAAAAGAAGATGTGACTTTAGATGAAATATATTCTTATTTGGAATATCCTGATTCTTTTGAAAAATATTCTAAAAAGAAATTGAGATAGAGTTTGAGATTAAGAACTGTATCAGGAATGAGGCGATTGTTCCGTTGCAGCAAGAATGCTCAAAGTTAGAGAAGAAAGTATTATAACGACAGATATGTATTTACCTAGGAAGTGTATAGTTGAAATTTTAAAATAAACATATCTTACGAGAAAATTATATATTTCAGCTGAAGTAGGTCTAACAAAAATTAAGTGGACACTTGTATGATTATATTTTGCATGATCTTAATATAGATAATACTAAAAATTATGCATATGGTGACAATTTGATTACTGATATTAGTAAGGCTAAATCACGAGGCATCGAGGCACAAGCTTCGCCCTGATCGAAAGGTAAAAGCTAAAATTTTATCTCATCGAATCAGGGTCGGTTTAAACCCGGTTTAAACCATCTAATCAGTTTGGCCAATCATTGTTCAGACAATACGGTGGAGCGTCGCATAGGAGAATTTACTCGCACCATTTTTATTTGAATTTTGTCATTGGATTAATAAAAAGAAAGAACTTAAAAATAAATAAACTTTATTGGCAAGAGAGGGATATTTACAAAAAGTTTATGAAATGTTGTTTCCGGAAGAATCTGAAAATTGTATTTATTTAAGACTTAATAAAACATCATGCGTTTACCGGCTTTATATTATGATTTGTCGGTTGAGACATTAATCGGACTTTTGCCAAGTAAGTCGATTTTTACTTGGGAACAAATTATTCAAATATTAGTGAATGGTAGTGATGAAAATATACTGAATATATCAGGTTGTCAAAATGATAGAGGAATTGATGTTAAAGATGAGGTGAGTGTCAAAGATCTTTTAGCACATAAATATGATGACGCTATTAATACAATTCTTTAACTATTAGAGAAAAATGTAGAGAGCAAAATGAGCTGCTTTTTCTATATTTAGAGCAAAATGGGCTTTTTGATTGTACTGTGGGTCTTATTAATAATAGTATCAACGGGAATACACAAATAAAAGTTGAAGAGATATGTCAACGGACTAATTGTAAGATAAATATGTATGGACTTCAGTTTGTAAAAGTCGGTATCATGTGAAAGGAGCTTGGAGATAAAGGTGGCTGCATGGCTTACAGTTGACTCATTACCGGTAAGTATAATGGAGGAGTTTAAATCGGAATGTATTCTGTTTGAACATTTAATGTTTGAAAATGTTGGAACAGCAAATAGTCTATCTATTATTGACGGAAAGTTCTTGTGGAATTGGATGATATAGGGAAGGAGAAAGAAAATACTGAACTAATAAGCAATATTCAAGCAAAGGCTTTGCAGCTTTTTGATTTATATAAAGATATGGGTATGTTCCAATAGGCTATGATGCTATTGATTTATATTTACAGTTCAAAAAGCCTTTTCCTAAAGATCTGAAAAGCGATATCAATGCTTTTATGATAGGGATTTTGATGGAGAAAAACTTGTTGAAAAATGTAGAGTTTAGATATAAATATTTGCTTAGAAGTAGATATTTCCTCCAAATCTACTTTGGCTTAATGGATATCTTATTCAGAAGGAAAAGAAAGATAAGTGGTTGTTTGATTGGTTAAATATCTGCAAAATTTAATAGAATGAATTTGGGTAATTGGTATTCCTATGCTAAATATAGATTACTTGATAAGTTGATTTTTGAACACAAGTGAAAAATACAACTTAAAAATAAAAATGCTTAGAGAAAAGTTTAAATGATTAAATATATACTTTAGTAGTGGTTACGCATTATAATTACATATTTGTGAGGTACTAGAAATGGAAAATAAAGAGTGTAGTTGTAAGGTTGGTTAGTAGGTTGGAAATCAGATGATTAATATTCAAAAAGAAAAAGCTCATAAAAAGTACATCGATAGCAGTTTCACTTAGACCGATTTCAGTCGTAATTAGCTTGAGTTTATACACCAATGCTTTTTGAACTATTTAGGAGATGAGCAATATGGCTTATAGGGCTACGCTTCTTTCCGTTATGAACTGGTTTATAATTTTTGACTTTGGAATAGCGGGCGGATTTAGAAATGTTTTGAGCGTTGAGGGTTGCAAATAATGATATCAATAGAATCAAAAGATTACCTCTACGGCTTACATGTTAATATGCACTGTTGTATTTGCACTATTTTGCATTATGTTGGTTGTGGTTAATATAGTAAATCTGCATAAAATATTCAATACTAGCATTGAAATGAAAATGGCGGTGATTTTCATTTTTCATTTATTTGTTTCAATTTTATATTTGGCCTAAGTAACGCTATATTTTTATGCGAAGCAGTGCGGAAATAGTTCCCTTTGATTAGTGTCTGCGTTCAAGTCATGAATTGCATTGCGATATTTTTACTTGCCAATATGATTAAGCACCCTCGAAAAACAGGATAGTCTATGTTTCGCTTACTTATTTGATTACAACAATCTTGGTTAATGCTATATTTTTTGGTTTTTCTTTGATGAAAGGCCCGTATTTTATTCCCAGAATTCGTTTTTGATAAAGAGTATATTTCTTCGATTTTTTTCTTTTGGCATAAAACTTTTTTCTTCAAATAAGTGGGATTATTTTATTTACAACAGATAACATGATAATTACACAATTGTTTTCCCTGTTTCTGTAACAACACAGTATTACAAGGACTATTTTTAATATAATAACATCTGTTTTTTCAGCAATACTGATACCTACCTGTTCGAGATATACGTGAAGATGCAGCTCATAATTATGCATGGATAAAGAAATGTCTTAAAATTCAAATGTTATTATGGATAGGTGGTATTATTAGTATAGTTATTTTAATGGTGATTTTAGTCCTATTACTACGTTATGGTTGGGAAGAGATTTGGGGAGCATCAGGACTTTTTATTAGTATTATGGGGATACTCGTCATTAGTGAAATGTTTACCGCAATCTATTCTAATTTTCTTGTCGGGATTGGACATATTAATAAAACAATTAACTGTTTCTATTATTGCGGCTATATTAAATATTCCTTTGTCAATATACTTAGCAAAGTACCTTGGGATGGGGATTAGTGGAATCTGTCTTGGAACACTGTTATGTCAGATTCTAGGCTGTATTTTTACCATTGGACACTATTACATACATAAGGACACAGGAAAAAGAGCAATTAATCTTAAGGATAGAGAGGGTGAAGATAGTATGAAACATGGAATCTCTGTGATTTGTTTAGTATATAATGAGGAGAAGAGAATAGAACGGTTTATTAAGTCATTTTATAATTTTGATGAAATTATTATTTTGGATAAGGGTTCCAGTGATAAAACAGTTGAAAAAAGCTGATGCGTTTGGTGTAAAACGATAAATGTACCGTTTACGGATAATGGAACCGTATGGCAAATAGGAGTAGATAATGCAAAATTTGATTGGGTGTTGCTACTGACTGCCAGTGATGTTATTCATCCTGAGTTCACTAAGCTACTGTATAGTAAGATTGATGATGAAGAGTTTAATGAAAAGTATACTTGCCAATATACCGACAACTATGCATATTTTGGGTTTATCAGAACCATATCTGCACACTGATTGGAAATGGAGACATAGCCTTTCTAAAAAAGATTGTTTAAAAAAATGGGCGATAGAGTACATGAAGAAGTGATATGCGAGCCGGATATAAGGTACACGTTCCCCATGATAGAGAGATAGCTGTTCATCACTTAAGTCATGAATCTCTTTGATTCTTGCTATGAAAGGCATTTGAGATATTCAAAGGAGGAGATAAAAAGGGGTTAACATATAAAGATTGCTTTAAAAGTATTTTAAAGCAAATACTTATTGGAATTAGACTAAAAAGTGTGGAAGGCAGGATGGCATGGAATAGGGACATCACTTCTTATGATAGGCTATCATATACTGATATTTTTGAGATTACTTGAAAAAGAAGGTGGAGATATCGCTAAAAATATAATGAATACGCGGAAGAACTGATAAACAGTAATGATGTTGAATTTAGAAATTCTCAATATAAAGAATTATTTATAATAAAAAAAGAAAAAAACAAGAACCTTGAGTAGAGAGACTTAAAATGGAAGAGAAAAAAGGATGTGTCAAAAGAAATGGATTTTGATTAAATCTCACAATGGCTAGGGGCTATAGCTGTAGAATGCGAAGAAATTGTAGATAAATTTGCTATTAAAAACTATTTGGAAAAAATGTCCTAATAACGGGAGGGACAGGATTTATAGGCTATTATACTGTAATTATCTTTCTTCTTCTAATGATATTCATCATGCCAAAATACAATTTCTTCTCTGTGAGAGATTACGAAAATGCAAAAATGATTTTTCTGATATTCTGGATAGAGGTGATGTTCATTTGCTTGTGCAAGATTTAAGTAGGGATCTCACTCTGATAGAGGGTACTATAGATTTTATTATTCATCTGGCAAATACTCAGAGGTTTCCGCTCTTAGGAAACTTGACCATACTGATGTGTCTCAATACAATCAAGGGACGGAAAATCTTTTAAGGCTGGCAGAGGAGAAAAAACGAGTTGTTTTTATATTTAAGCAGTGTTACCGTTTATGGAGAGGATGACAGACAAGAAGAAATTACGGAAGGACAGAATTTTCCTCATAACTGGCTTAAGGAAAATGCTAGCTATGTAAATATAAAAAGAATGAGTGAATCACATGCTAAGCTTTCTCTTTGCATAGTTCTGTGAGAACTGTAATTTTAAGACCAGGTTTTGTTTATGGTTTTAATCTGTTTCCCGATGAACGAATTTGTGCCAAGGCCTTGTTGCAGAGCATCTAGGAAAGAATATGAACTTCAATCTTCGGGATACCTGTATAGAGACAGTATTTATGTAATTGATTTGGTCTGGCAATGCTTTTGTGCATTACAATTCGAGCGAATCCGAGAGGCCTATAATGTTTCCAGTGGGTGATTTCTCAAGATCTATATAGATATTATTTGTGAAATTTCCGGTAAAGGAATATATGGAGAGGGAGATGATAGATATGGAAGACGGTATTATAAAAATATAATACAAATAGAGAATTTAGGTTATTCATCTCATTTTACGCACGAAGATGCCGTAAAAGAGTTCTTTGAATATTGGGAGAGCTAGGCTAGAGGGCAAAAATTTGAAGCTTACAGACTATATTGTTACGTTTTTGATTAGGAAAAAAATCACGGATATTTTCGGATATCCAGGAGGCGTCATTTGTCATTTTATTGATTCTCTATCAAAATATCCTGAAATACAGGGTCATATCAATTACCACGAGCAGGCATCCGCTTTTGCCGCTTGCGGCTATGCGCAGGAGATAGGTCTCCCCGGCGCTGTCTATGCTACTTCCGCCGGGGAGCAACGAATCTCGTTACCGGGATAGCCAATGCCTATTTTGATTCGATTCCGACTATATTTCTGACCGGGCAAGTGGATACCTACGCTCTTAAAGGATCTCTTACACTTCGCCAGAAGGGTTTTCAGGAATGTGATGAAGTCGGCATGGTCAGACCCATTACAAAATATGCCGTAAGGGTGGATGATCCCACAAAATACGATATGAACTCGAAAAAGCGTATTATATCGCAACAAGCGGAAATCCCGGACCGGTACTTTTGGATTTACCTGCAGATGTACAGAGAAGCTTTTATTGAAGAAGACAGTCTAGTCGGATTTCACCTCGAAAACCGAAAGAGCAATCAGTTTCTCCGCAAGGACTATCTTCGAATACTTAAAAAGGCCAAGCGCCCTTGTTTTTCTTTTGAAACGGAATAAAGCAATGTTCTTTAAAAAGAAAAAGTTCGGGAAATTGTGAAAAACTTGATATTCCCGTGGTCAGCAGTATGCCTGCGGTGGATATCTCTACCGGAAAACCATAAAGATTGTTTCGGCTTTATTAGGGCTAATGGACATCGCTATGGGAACTTTGTACCGGGAAAAAGCGACTTAATTGTTACCATGGGCTCTAGGATGGATTTAAAACAGGTCGGAAATAAGAGAGAAGACTTTGCAAAACAGGCGAAAAATTCTTCGCATCGATATTGATGAAGGAACTTGGAATATAAAGTGCATGAAGATGAGCTTTCCCTCTGTGCAGACCTTCGAACACTTATTCCTGAGCTTTCCAAAAAGTGGGAAGAGAGTAGATTGGACTTTTCTTCCTGGAGAGTCACCTGTGAAAAATTAAAAAAAAGACTACGAGGTTATGATGGCACGGAATATACCTCCCCATTAAAAGCCTTTTCCGAAGTTTTAGCCAAGGATAGGATTATTACGGCAGATGTCAGGGCAAGGAGTTTGGGTGAACAACAATCTCCTTTAAAGAGGGGCAAAGCTTTCACCTTTCGGGAGGGCACGGTGCCATGGGCTACTCCCTTCCGGCAGCTATTGGAGCCTATTATGGCGGAAGAAAAGCGGTTATCTCTTTACCGGTGACAGCGGCTTCAAATGAATATACAGGAATTACAATTCCTTTCCTGGAACAGATTCCGGTTATGCTCGTTATCTGAATAATCATGCCTTAGGCATGATACGAGGTTTTCAGTGATGCCAATTTTGATAAAAACTATCAGCAGACAACAAAAGAAAGCGGCTATACGGTGCCCGACTTTGAAAATCTGCAGAGGTTTACGGCATTTCCTATCAAAAAGATAGAAAATAAAGAAGACATACGTAATTTAAAAATGGAAACCAAAGGACCTTGTATAGTGGAAATACAGATAAGAGAAGATACCTTTCTAAATCCAAACTTTGGACAAAAACGGCCTAATACAGGATCAGAGGCCTACTGGAAAGGGCAGTTTAGAGAGATAATGCACTATGAAAAAGATAAAATTACTCTGATTGCACTTTATGAGATGGCGGTTATATTAATAACTGGGATTTCGGTCAAGAACATATTGAAAGTACAATCCACTTATTGGAGAAAGCCAATATCGATATTTTAGAACCCGGATTTTTACGGGATGAAGCTTCGAACTCAACAGAACCATTTTCCAAACGACAAAAAGAGGTCAATGCTTTGATTCCGAAAAGAAAAAGGACTTTTTATGCTGCTATGACGGAAGTTTTCCGTCCTATACCCATGGAGAATATCGAAGTACGAAATGAAAAATCTGTCGATATTATTCGTATCATTGTCTGGAAAGATAAGCATGATGAGAGCGGAAAGCTTGTCGATGCCTTGCAGGAAGGATATGAGTACTGTAAGAGCTTTTGTGAGAAAAAGGCTATGGATATTTTTGTACAGCCAGCAAGAGTCGAACAGTATTCAGATGAAGAATTTATAGACATGCTAAAGCTTTACAGCTCGCTAAATCCTAAGGCTATCTACATTGTAGATAGCTGGGGAACCATGTACTCCGAACAGGTTTACCATTATTTAAAACTTGCTGACGAGTATCTCCCAAGGAAATCAGTATTGGCTCCCATGGGCATAACAACCTGATGCAGGTTTCAAACGCAGTAGATTTTATTCATTTCGATACGGAAAAGAGAACTGATTTTAGATTCCAGTATTTACGGAATGGGAAGAGGTGCAGGAAATCTTAACACGGAAATCATTGTGAAATATTTAAATGAAACGGAAAATAAACATTATGATATACGCTCATTCTTTTGAAGTCTATGAAAAGAGCATTCGAGAATTGACGATATGTTTGGGGCTATTCTCCGGAATATTTCTTTACTGCATATCATCACGCTAATCCACAATATGGAACTTGGTATGGAGAACAAAAAGATGTAAAAAGTACGGAAATAGACAGTGTTTTTAGCAATATGTCGGAAGAAGATAAGGTCATGTACTTAGCATCAAAAGCACAACAATTTTTGGATGATTGCAGAAAGCACAATAGATAGGGGGCCAATTATGAAAGAAATATTACGCAAGCTAAGGAATGATGCGCTTTTTCTTTGTCATAAGTGTCAAGATGGAAACATTCAGAGTGTGTTTTCTTGCTTGGATATTGTGTGGACACTATATGATAAAATTATGAATTGGAGTCCGGAAAAAGGAATGATGAAAACAGAGATATTATCAGTAAAGGGCAGGCAACTTTAGCTTTATATCCGGTTTTAATAGAAAAAGGATTTTTCAAATGGAAGAAGTTGCTACAAAAATGGGAGAATTTTTCCAGCCGCTATAGTATAGCAGACAGACTTAACAAAGTTTCAAGGCGGAATAGAGAATAATGCAGGGTCTCTTGGCCATGGCCTCCCTTTGCAGTAGGAATTGCCAAAGCAAATAAAATTAAAGGAGTTAGCTCTGAAGTTTATGTTCTATGTGGTGACGGAGAGTTTTCATGAAGGCACCATGTGGGAATCTTGTATCTTTGCTTCTGCCAATAAATTGATAATCTTTGTTTGATTATAGATGATAATGATTCCGTTCGGGCCATGGTGCCTTTGAATGAGATGAAGGAAAAGTTAGGAGCCTTTGGATTTGACGTAGATACAGTGAATGGCCATGACATGGAAGTTACTTGAGAATTCATTGAAGGGCTTATGAAAGAAGAAATGGAAGATCCAAGGCATTAATTGCAAAGACAGTTCAGTGGCTATGGCAGTAAGACTCTTACAGAAAATGATATATGGTTTCATAAAAGCACCAAATACAGAAGAGTTAATTAGCTTGCAAAAGGAGGTAAATGAGTTTTGAGAAGGGCATTTTTCTTTCCCAGAGTGGCAGATATGATTCGCAATGAAAAAGATACTACTTTTTACGGTTGATATAGGAAATGTGGGCTATCAGGGATGTTCTTTTCGGAATTTCCCAATCGTTGCAGCAATGTGGGAATTTATGAGGACGGGATGATGAGTATTTGCGCAGGGATGGCAAGCAGAGGCCTTATTCCTACTGTCTTCGGTATACAACCCTATCTTATTGAGCGTGCCTTAGAGCAGATTAAAATGGATCTTGCTTACCAAAAAATGGGAATCAATGTGATAGGAACCGGAGCGGCAATTGATTATCCTAAATACGGTTATTCTCATTATTGCGCAGAGGATATCGGACTTATTAAAATGATTCCGGGCTGTGAGTTCATTGCTCTCGGTACTGCAGATGAGTTTATCAAACTTTTTAACCAGTCCTACCGAAATGGACATCCTACCTTCTTTCGAGTAAGCGATCATCCAAACAAGAATTACAATATAGATGTTCAATTTGGTAAAGCGAATGTTATAAAGAAGGGAAGTAGGGCAACGGTAATAGCCGTTTCCGTGATGCTTGATGCCGTGATGAAGGTTTGCGAAAAGCAGGATGTGACAGTTCTTTACTATACCACCCTGGAGCCCTTTGATTATGAAACTTTAAGAGATAACTGCGAGTCTGAGAAAAATTTTTGGTAGTAGAACCGGAATATGAGGGAAGTCTTTATACTATGATATTCATAAGGCTTTACCGGGAAAGGCATTAAGAATAGAAAATATAGCTTTTTCCACGAGAAATTTTTAGAAACTATGGGACATATGATGAAAAATGAATTATTACAGCTTAAATGAAGAAACAGTAGAAAAGCTAGGAGAATTGTTGAATCATTAGTATTTCTCATTTCATGATTGATTATTGCGGAGCGGTGGAGGCACTTGTTCAGCGGTGTTGCTGAGCGATTAGTTCGGACTTTTAGAGTAACTCCACCTATACTTTGAATTGAAGTGTCAATCGTGATTTTTCGCCTATCATGCAGGATATCTTTGTGGCTGAAACGTAAATGGATTGATTTCCAAAGAGGCATAAAGCCTATTAAAGAGTGTAGTTATTACTTTTAAAGATGTAATAAAGTTGTGGACTCATAATCATTGAGGTAAAAATGATTATAACTAAAACACCATTTCGAATGTCGTTTTTGGTGGTGGAACAGATATAGAGAATTATTTTCGTAATTATGGAGGGCAGTAATTTCAACAACATTTGATAAATACTGTTATGTGACAGTAAGACATTTACCTAGGTTTTTGAGTGGGACACACATTTAACATACCAAAACAGGAATATGTAAACAATGTAGAGGAAATTCATCACCAGCCATTAGAAATGCTATGAAGATGCTTGATATGCATGAAATCAGGTTACTTTATGAGGCGGACCTTCCTGCTAAATCCGGAATTGGTACGAGTAGCAGTTTTGCTGTAGGAATGCTCAATGCATTCTATGCTTTAAAAGGAAAAATACGCAGATAAGAAAAACTATCTGATGAGGCAATATATTTAGAACGTCAATTATGCCAAGAGGCTGGAGGATGGCAAGATCAGATTGCTGCCAGCTTTGGAGGAATGAATAGAATCCAGTTTAATAAAGATGGAACTTACGTTGTCAAACCAATTATCATAGATCCAGATAGAGCAACTGCTCAATAATAATTTACTTATGTTTTTCACAGGCTTTACTCGCTTTAGCTCTGATATGCAAAAAGTCAAAATGCCATGGGGTATGCTGAAAAGACCCATCAACTACATCAGATGCTGTCTTTAGTTGACGACGCGGAAAAGATTCTTGAAAATAAATATAGTAATCTTGATGATTTCGGTAGGCTACTAGATGTTACTTGGAGACTAAAGAGAGAAACAGGTGGGGCTATTACAACAGATAGTATAGATAGATTATATGAGAGGGGAATAGCGGCAGGCGCACTTGGCGGTAAACTCTGGTGCAGGCGGAGGTGGTTTTTATTGTTTTTATGTGCAAGCTGATAAAAAGCTGCAGTTAAGAAGGCAATGAGGGATTTATTATATGTTCCTTTTGCTTTTGAAGATGGAGGAACTCAGGTGATCCATTATTCACCAGAGCGATATGAACCAAAGGATGAGGAGTAAATAAGAGCAGCACTAACATATTGAGATAGAAAAGCACGAGAAGTATTCAAGACATCTATAAATAAACTGCAGTTAGGAATAGAAAATACAAGTTAGAGAAGATTAAAATTATTAAGACTCAGAGAAAATGTCTGATGATAATCGTGCCTATTTTGCTGGGTATAATATTGGCTACTTTAGAATAGTGTAGTTATAAAGTTCAAAAATTAATGCTATATCCTCTAATCGGAAAGTCTTGTATGCTATATAAATAACACAAAAAGCTATATATAAAGGAGAGCTAATGAAATTAAACACAGCTTTAGTTGGGAGTTCAGGATACATAGCTGAATTTATCATGCAAAGATTTAATAAAGAGCGAGATATTGAGTCAATTCTAAAAATAGATCGGAATGACAAGGCAGATGTTTTTAGAGTTATCAAGCAGAAAAATTTGATTATGAATTACTTAATGATATAGACTATATTGTATTTACAGCTGCAATATCTGGACCTGACCAATGTGCAAAGAGAGTATGATATTAGTTGGAACATAAATGTTATAGGAACTATTTATTTTTATTAGGGAGGCATCAAGCGTGGCTGCAGAGTATTATTTTTTTCATCAGATGCAGTTTCTTTGGTGATATACCAGGAAATGATTTATGATGAAGAAAAGTATGACTGAGGCCAATACACCGTATGGGAAAATGAAAAAGGCGGTGGAAGATGAATTAAGGAAGAAGCTCTTTTAAGGCTATTCGTCTCTTCTTATGTTGCCTCTGCAAAAGATAGGTTTATAACATATTGTTTAAATTGCATGAGGAATAACAAGGTAGCAGATATTTTCATCCCTTTTATCGCAATGTCGTAGTTGTTTCAGATGTGGTAGATATAGTCACATATTTTGCACTTCATTGGAGTGAGTATGGGCCGAGCATTCTTAATGTTGCGGGTAAGGGAATTGGTTAGCCGTGTAAGAATTGCTGATGAATTGAATCGTTTTTAAATAGAAAAGCTTAGGTACATTATTACAGTGCCGGATGAAGAATTTTTCATGAATCGTCCGTGCATTACACAGATGAAGAGCTTGTACCTGCAAAAAGTATGGGATAATATCTGATAATACTTTTACAGAAAAAATATCAAAAAGAATTGAAGGAGATTAAGCTATGAAAGCATTGATAACTGGTGTAACTGAGTATGGTAGGATCCCATCTTGCAGATTTTCTAATTGAAAAATCACGGATTGGGATGTTTATGGAGTTGCCGGTGGCGTAGTCCTTTAGATAATGTCGTGCATTTGCTTGAACGAGTTAATAAAAAGGATAGAGTGTTTTTGAATATGCTGATTTGAATGATGAAATGAGCCTTATTGCAGTGATTAAAAAGATTAGGGCCTGATTATGTATTTCATCTTGCTGCTCAATCGTATCCACAAACTAGCTTCACTGCACCTATTGATACATTAAATACGAATATTTTGGGAACCTGCCGTCTTTTTGGAAGCACTTAAATTGGCTATGGAAGAAGACAGAAATTATAAACCAATAATTCATGTGTGTGCAAGTTCAGAAGTATTTGGTCGAATTCCAGCAGATATGAAAACCAGAGAATGGTATTCATGAAGAATGTCCATTTCATCCAGCTAGTCCTTATGCGATAAGTAAGACCGGTACAGATTTGCTAGGACGATATTATGCGGAAGCATACGGCATGACGATTATGACCACAAGAATGTTTACACAGGTCCACGTCGTGGGGATGTTTTTCATGAATCAACCTTTTGCAAAACAGATTGCTATGATTGAAGCTGGTTTAATTGAGCCAACGGTAATGGTTGGAAAATCTAAAGAGTCTTAGAACATATGCCGATGTGCGTGATGCTGTAAGAGCGTATTATATGCTTGTAACGGTTAATCCTATTCCGGGAGAGTACTATAACATAGGTGGAAATTATACCTGTGAGGTTGGTGATACATTGAACACATTAATTAGTTATAGTAAAAGAAAGATACTATTGAGATTGTTGTTGACAAAGAACGATTACGTCCTATTGATGCTGATTTACAAGTCCCTGATTGTAGTAAGTTTTAAAGCGCATACTGGTTGGGAGCCTCAGATTAGTTTTGAGACAACAATGCGTGATCTTCTAGATTATTGGAGAAATAGGGTATCAAGAGGGGGAAGTCTTTTTGACAAGATAAGAATAATGCGAGTGCCCTCTCTCGTATCTGGCTTATTGAAAGTTTTGTATTCATCTTGAATACCTCTCTAAGATAGTGAGAGAAGAGATGGAATGAAGGTGATTTTTTAAATAGCTATTTGGTAACCATTATCCTTAAATTATTTATGAGATGTTACTATGAAGATATATTCGATTAATATTTTAATTTCAATAGCATTATTAGCAAGTTTTAGATACTATAATTTTAAATCTTGAGAAAGATTGGTAAACTAGGTTACTAGATAACATTGAATCTAGCTGTATAGTATTAAGACAAATATAATAAGATATTAAAGGGGGCCATTTATTAATTAAAGAATCGTTGTAATATAATTAATTTAGTCTGATGACACGATAGAACATCTTTGATAAAAATTTTACTTCTATAAATTATTAAAGGAATAATATTATATTGATGAATTTAGATGAGAAGTATTAGCGTAAATGGTAAATAACCTGTCTGTTCAAAAATCTGCCAGCTCTTGAGTATTCCGGACGGTTTTACACCGCCTGTCCGGCCATGGAAACCGTCGATTCCGGCATGGAAACCGATGTTCCGGTAATGCAGAACCAGTGATTCCAGAGCTGGAAACCGACATTTCGCCTCATTAAACCGCTATCTTATAATGAATCCATGCGCTTTTACAGTGTAAATTCATTGTAAGACTAACTATTAATAGTCAAGCATAAAAATTAAGATTTTTCAGAATAAAAATACGGAAACGTATTTTAGATAGATTATGTTCCTGATTCCATGAGATGTCACGCAACTGATTTCTTCACTTGTCGCTGAATTGCTCAGTTACGTGTCATCAGCTTATTATTGAATATCGGGCGGTTTCCCGCCCAGTATCAGTTTACTTTTTCATTGCCTGCAAGCATCTCATGCTCGACTACGAAGACAATCATGCGATCGTCAATTGTAAATGGCAAATAACCCGTCATTTTTTCTCCACAAAAAGTTGAGATAATCGTGAAAAGTTGAACGCACTTTTTCCACTTTATAAACTTTTCCCACTTTGCACACTATCTCAGGGAGGAATTCAAGATGAACACAAAAACTTGCTACAAGCAGGATGCGAACAGGGCAATGGGCTGACATTATTAAAAGATTGTACGAGGAGAAACTTTTTATATGGATGTAACATTAGTGATTTAGAAAAAAGAAAAGAATTCATGCATTGCAGGAACAATGGAAATTATTGACAAATTTAGCAGATTCCTATGAGTCGAGAAATTCACAAGGGCCTTTTTCCACTTGTTATAGCTTTATTGGCGCCTTGCCTTTTTGCTATAGATAAGGGTTTAATTAGCCCTGATTTAAGAAACTTAATGATACTTTTTCATACCTGCTTTTCTCGTTATTATTATTGCGTGGTGTTCCTATAATTTTCGTAGACAAACCATGACGGAGTTATATATTAAAAATATTGAATCTGAGTTGAATGCTTTACTTGGAAGTAATAGCTATTGTTGGAGAAAAATATTATGATTCATGCGTGAAATTTCACTAAAAAGGATAGAATATTACTGCTAGTAAATCCATTGGCTTTGATATTATTAATGTGGGCGATTATTATTATAACAGCTGTGATATTATGGATTGGATTAGGGCTTTAAATGTCCTATGAAAATATTTAATATCACTTTGATCTATGATACAATTATAGTTTTGCAAATAATAACGTTAATTCTTGTTTGTTGTTCTTTGCTATTTAATTTCAAAATCGCTAATCGAAAGTCTGATTTAATGATAAAAGGTGAATAATCTTTTTATTCAAAAATCGTAATTAGTAGTGAAGGATAAATAATTTGTCATCTTTTCCATTCTCACCAAAAATTGAGACAGGGTGAGTGATCTTTTCATACTTTCTTAGGGAAACGTTCAAATGGAAAGAACAAGAACTTTAAGATCGATTGATGGTAAGCTTGAAAAGCCGAAACTTATTGTATCTAAAACTAAGAACATACGGGAAAAGCGCACTAGTGGAACTCGAAAATCTTATGCGAAAAAGAGAAGAAATCCTTTGTAATTCTGAATGATAATTCGGTTAAAAAGTAGCAAACATCGAGAACTAAAAATCTCAGGAAGTTCACACTTAAAATTTCTAATATAAGAAATAGAGTTAGTAATTGATAATCTAAAGTAAATAATTTTATTAAGTAAGAACTAATGTTTAATAAACGGCTCTCAACAAATTAAAAAGATGGAGATAAAGTAAACGCCAGAGATTTCTAGTAATGGCATTAGGGTGTCTATTAGATTAAGACTAACTATTAATGGTCAAGCATAAAATTAAGATTTTCAGAATAAAATACGGAAATGTATTTTAGATAGATTAGTACATTGAAAACTGCATGACGAATAGAGCATCAGCGATGATGCTCTCAGAAAAAGAAAAGATTATGAGCTAATTTAACTTATAAAGGCTGATATGACGTATGGGTTATTTCCATCCGAAAGATGGTTCTGACAAGCTTTTTAACCACATGGCTTATTGCGACATAGTAATGTTTGCCCTCTGCCCGCTTTTTTGACAGATAGAGCCTGAATCGCTCGTCCCATACAGAAGCATATATAGCAGCATTGAAAAGTGCGTAACGCAGATACTTAGAGCCACGTTTTTCCATGCGAGCATAAGAAGATATTAGCTGTCCGGACTGGTACGTAGACGGAGATAGTCCTGCATAAGCAAGAACCTGATCTGCATTGCTAAAGCGTGTAAAGTCTCCAATCTCTGCTAGAATCATTGCACCCATACGATACTTGATGCCGGGAATAGTTGTAATTGGAGAACCACACTCATCCATGATTTTCTGAATGGACTGCTCGACTTCTTTAATATCGGAAGTCAGTGTGTCAATTCGGCGGATTGTCTGCCTGAGTTCCATTGATTTAGCAGGCATAGTGATCCGATAGAAGATCTTGCAGTCTCTCTGATTACGATGGCCTTTTTCACGACCATAGTGCCCTTTTGAAGCATCAGCAAGTAGAGCTTTCAGGTGGGTAAGATTGGAACTTGCGATAAAATATGCTCCCGGCAGTTCCTGAAGAAGACGGTATACCGAGTTCATGTGCAGAGTCGAAACAAGAGACTCAAGTTCCGGGAACAGGATGTTTACAAGCCTAGATACTGAAGTTTTCAGTTTCGCACGTTCTTTGACAAGCTCAAAACGATAACGAGTTAATGACTTCAGCTCCTCGCTGTGGTAGGATGTACCTGTATAGGGCTTGAGTGTCTTATCAGTCACAAGCATTTCAGCAATGGAGCGGGCATCGACTTTATCCGTTTTCGTCTTTCTAAGGCTTTGACCTTTTCTGTAAAGATTTGTATGTAACGGATTGATGACAAAGGTGTGGTAGCCATGGTCATAGTGATCCCAGGATGTTGTAGGAATAGTGACCGGTAGCCTCGAGTCCTATTTTTATCTGAGATTTGTCCTTTGAGACTGACTCAATCTTGTGGAATAGTTCTCCACAGCCATCGCTATTGTTCCGTATCGTAAAGACTTGGAAAAGTTCTTCGGTATCTGGGCCAAGGATACAACAGTCATGCTTATCCTTAGCAACATCAATTCCAACGTAAATCATTTAGTAAATCCTCCTGTAAAAAGTGTTTGATGCTGTTATCGATCCACAGAGCTCTTTGCTGATTGTATCCTCGTTCTACATAAACCGTCATGCGGTATCTAACTAATCAACAATGTAACAAGAGGGCTGTGGTTGGAGCCTTTAATCAAACCGTCGCGCAGTAGGAGATAAAAACCAATCCACAGCATCAGATAACAATAGTAGCTGATTACCAAGAACAGGTAAAGAAAAGCTACAACTTAATAATACGAGAAGAAAAAGTATTGTCTCAAAAATATAAGGGGAAATCATTGTGGAATTTGAGAAATGGGTTTTGGAATGGTATGACATGCATTTTATGCTAAATCAAGAGTGGAGAAGGCAAAATCGTCACATGATTATACAGATATTTTTGATATTTTAATTGATCAAAAATTGGATTGGCTTAGATATTGCGATGAAAAATAAAATACAAGTTGATAAGGAATTTCAAGATGCGTTTTTGACGAAAATTAAGAATATTTTGTTTCAGTAGGAAAAATAAGGATTGGCCGTTAAGTTATTTTCTGTATTTTTCAATTAATAACAAAGAAGCAAGCCGAAAAGCTATGACAGAGAAATTGTTAGACTTTGTGAATGATTTACTAAACAATGCTGAAACTTTCGAAGAGCTGTATAATCTTTATTTTAGATGGATAAGAATGCGGATAACTTTTCTTAAAAGTACTAAAAATAAATTTTAATCCTCAAAGAAGTCTTTATGATGCGTGCGTACTATCAGATTTATAGAGAAGACTTCATTAAGATACGAAATACGAATTTTTGTACAATGTGGACAATGGGAAAATACTTTCTTAGGATGTATGGATATTGTAAGCAAGTTGATCGTTGTGCAATGGCTGGAGACATAGTAAAAATTCATGATTTTGTTATTGGTTATATGAGAGATTGTCTGGCATCAGCAAAAATGAATGGATATTATGACCAAGAAGGCGTAATTATAGAAATAATAGAGAATCTTAAAGCGGAAACAGAGACGACTCCAACTGTATTTATCTATTATAACTGGGCGAATAAGGAGATAGCGGAACAAGTTGAAGCTGCAATCGAAGATAAGGTACATATCCGTCGTGATTCGCACGATATACAGTCGGGAGATAGTCTTAAGCAGTTCATGAAGTCAATTAGGGCAACAAGATTTTGCTATTTTGATTGTAAGTGATGAATATCTTGAAAGTAGAAATTGTATGTTTGAGGTTCTCCAGTTGCTAAAGGATTATGAAGAGAAAGAAGAAAGGTTTTGGAATAGAATTATATTGTTCGTAACAGCAAAAGATATATATAGTGGGGAGGGGAGGGCAAAAAAGGATTAAATACTGGAATGATACATGCAATAGATTTGAAAATACGTTGAAGGAGATTCCAGCATCTGCGTGTGAAGGACTAGCTAGGGAAGCAAGAATTTTTCGTAATATTTCGACGGAAATTGATAAGCTTTTGGACCATCTAAATGATGAATTTTTGTGATAGAGAGCTTGAAACGTTTATTGAGCACGTAAGAAACAAGCTCAATAAATGGGCACAGTATGGAAGCAATCCATATATAGACATATTAATGGCTGCTATTGAGAAAGGCGCTATTGAAGTTTAGTGGTATAGTGTGTTTGAATCTAGAGTCTGAATTGTTCCTAATTTTATGAGCTTTCATGAAACTGCTTTCAATGCCTGTCGTTGGACTGCTCAGATTTGCGTTATGAACATAGCATTCTTACCCTGGAGCTTGCGGCGGCTGTATTTAAATGTTAATGCTATGGCCCTGAACCGTTTATCAGAAGAATTCCTTCGTAATGATGTAAACATTCTCAGACAAGACATGGCCGGCTGGATGATATGCCTTGTTGATTATTATCTGGAGCCTGTGCATAAGATGATGAAGGCTGAACTTCTTCAGTCCCATCACGTGCATTGCGATGAAACTCCATTTATTATGCCGGAGCATTCCAAGGAATATATGTGGGTATTTCATTCTCCGGAAGGACCGACTTCTCACCCTGTCTTTTTGTATGAATACTTGGGAGGTCGAAATGGTGCCGTCTTGGAGAAATACCTGAAAGGATACAAAGGGAACTCTGGTGACAGACAGCTATCAACCCTATCATACGCTCATGAAAAAGGGATGGGGAGCTCAAAGTAGCGGGCTGCTGGGCTCATGCGCGCAGAAAAATTTGCAGAGATCATAAAAGCAAGCCGAAAAGGGCAAGCCCTGACTCCGGTACAAGAAGCTGCCTCTGAAGCTATTCGCTTGATTGACATGATTTACCATCGGGACAATAGCTTTAAGGAATCATCTACAGAAGAGAGATTAATGAACAGGCAACAGACTGTAGCGCTACTGGTAGATGCTTATTTTGCGTGGGTGAAACAGACTCGCAATAAAATATGCGGTAGTCAAAAGCTAACAGAGGCTCTGAATTACTCTTTTAACCAGGAGCCCTATCTTAGAGTATTCTTGCAGGATGCTTTAATTCCTCTAGATAATAATGACGCAGAGCGAAGTATCCGAAGCTTTTGCGTTGGAAAGCATTCCTGGCACATCATCGATTCCGTCAGAGGAGCCTCTGCCAGTGCTCTTCTATACAGCATTGCGGAAAGTGCAAAGGCAAACCAACTAAAGCCCTACGAATACTTTGCATGCTTACTAAAGGAACTCCTCAAAAATCCAAGAGAAAATGTTCCTGAGGAAGAACTGAAAAAACTGATGCCTTGGTCGGAGGAATTACCGGATAGCTGTAGGAAGAATAAAACAAGGTAAAGAAAAAAATCTGCTTGATCTCTGATTATTCCGGTGTTTGAGAGCCACTGAATCTGATAAGCAGGGGCAATCCGAGTGGCAGAGCCATGCGTAATCTAATGGCATTTTGATGTTTGGGGTCATATCTTACATTGAATTTATGCCAATGCTTACTGTATTGTAACTTGTTTTATTTGATATGTTTTGATAACATAAACTCATTATATTGAGTAAATATTATATGCGAGGAGGTAAAAAGTATGAGCGTAAATGTGAAGCCGATACAATCCACTCCCAGTTTATCCGGTGAAGATGCGAAAAGAATTATGCTTCAGGTATCTACAAAAGCCTTCAAAGGAAGCAATTAAAATGAAGCATTGCTGAAGTTAAGAAAAGAATATTTTTAAAGAAATGAGTTATTTATCGGAGAAAGATATTGTAGAGATTGCAGATACTGTGAGTATCTTCCCGATTACTTCGGTTAAAGAAGATATTACACGGTATTCTTTTTAGCTGTGGAAAAAGCTGAAGAATATGTTACTTTTTAAGGAAAAGGCACTTGATTTAGAAGAAAAATCTATAAGCAAAACATTTGTTCTTATACATAATTTGACGAAAAGAGCTGATTGGATACTTTTCTCTATCGACGGATGCAGTAAGGCTAACTATGGAAGAAAAGAAGAGAGTAATCTTTCAGATGTGGCATTTATGTCTCTTCCGGCTATTAAACTTGGTAAGCTTGCAATAAATAAAGAATTAAGTTCGGAAGCAAGTCGAAAGGGGTATGGCTCATTCATTTTGGATATGATTAATACATTTGCTTATGAAGTAAATAAAGAGGGCGTGGCTTGTAGATTTGTTACTGTAGATGCAGATATTGAGTATGACCCAAACACTCCTTTATTTTATGAAAAATGGATTTGTTAATAATCTTTCTAACCCGAAGAGAAAGAACAGTAAAACAGTGAGTATGCGCAGAGATATATTTTTTTGATGGGGATATTGGAACAAGAGAATAAAATATCTATCGAAATTCACTAAAAATTAAATGTATTTCATTTCGTGAAATTTTTTCTTATCATTTTTTTATGATTTTGTCGAAACTGTATGTAGTATAGAATTTCTTCAATCTTCTGTACTGCGTACAGTTTTTACTTTGCATTTTTGCAAAATGAGATAAAGCGATGCCCATTCTTAAGACAGTTTTTCACAGGAACTGGACTCGCTTATAGAAGGAGAAGCATTATGGGATGGGAGAAGGATAGTCAAGTCATGGAAGACTTGAAAGAACATAGAGCTTATAGTATAGCTGAAAAGCATTCGTACCAACTTATCGGAAAACATACACAAAAATATAGCTAAAAGCAGCATAGAGCAAGAAAAAACGGGGACATCCCCTATCTGTTTTTCTCGCTCCTTTATGCTGATCTATTCCTCTGGCTCTGACCCTTCCGTTCTTTTCCTTAACTGTCCAAGCAGAGGGAAAATGGGTACAGGCAGAGGGACAGTGGCAGTATCAGGTGGAAGGGCAGAACCAGAAGGGTTGGAAGGAGATTTCCGGCAGCTGGTATTATTTTCGATCCTCTTACCGGGAAAAATGCAGGATGGCTGGATTCTGGCAGACGGAAAATGGTATTTTTGAAGACGGACACCGAAAAACTGGGGAAAGATGGCTCAGGGCTGGACCTGGGTGGACGGCTATTGTTATTTTCTGAAGGACAATGGAACAATGGCTACTGAGGAGAAGACTCCGGATGGATACAGCATTTCCGCAAATGGACAGTGGGTTCAGGATGGAAAACCGGTACATGAAGAAGGGAAAGGCGTTTCTTCTCGGCGTTCCGCACAGGTGGAAAAAGGAAATCAAGGCAGGAGCTGTAGAGGGACAGCAGAGTAATGCAAATGGAGAAGCACAAAATACTGTAATTAAGGGTATTGCCGGCTCCGGTGGAAGCGGTGGTTCCGGCGGCGGAGGCGGCTTTAGTGGCGGTTTAGGTTCAAGTTTCGGAGGTGGGCTTAGTTCTGGCGGTGGTTCAAGTTCCGGCAGTGGCTTTGGCGCCCCGGGCACAGGCTCAAGGCAAAGCATCGGTTTTAGTGAGAGTACATCTGATACTGAACGCAGTACTAAAGAAAATACAGGATATTCCTTTGAAACAGCTGATGTGGAAAAACACATTTTCCGAAGAAGAGTTGGCAAGAAGGGCTGAAAAGCAGAGAAAGCAGGCGGAAAAAGAGCTGGCCAAGCAGAAAAAGCTTTTAGAAAAAATTGAAAATGGGAAAAACAACAATGTTGTGGAATATGAAACAGAGGAGGGCGAAAAAGCGTACTGTACTTTTTGTCAAAGGGTAAATCCTCCTGCATTGGGAGAAAATGGGGATTTTCGCAGAACGGAGGAGCATGGATACATCGACTATAAAGCTCCCTTCGAAGAAGGACAGGGCTATTTTGATGTGAATAAGGCTCCCTTTGGAAAAGAATAAAGAAGTTGATCAAAATCTTTGCTTTTGCGGCAGCGGCCAGCAATACACTACATTGGTATTTGCAGGAAAAATAGAGAGGTAATCGAAAAGTACATCGAAGACAATGAAGATGTTAAGAAGACAGTAGGAGGAACCACTTACAGCTTGAAGGAAATGCTAAATCAGGAGGTGGAGCAACAGGAAAGCCTAATTTACCAGTATTTTAAGGAAATATACGGAAACAATAAGACAGGCTTCTACACAGTGCCGCTCATGGACCTTTTCTTAAACGGCTATACCCCGAAGGAAGACCGAAGAAGCAATATAGAAGATAAGAATTTACAACCGGATGGGAGGTGGTTTCTTACACGGCATTTTGGGCGGAAAAGCTACAAACCGGTTTACGGTCTGTGAAGGATGTAAATGATATGGGGGAGAGCTTGCAATATTACTTGTCCAATGGTTTTGCTCTGTGTCTATCCTATAAAACCTTTAGCTATAACCATGTGGTTACCCTTTGGGGAGCAGAGTATGATGCAAATGGTCGTCTGTGTGCGGTCTATGTAACAGACTCCGATGACCAGGATGAAACCGGTGAGGAAAGGGATGTTGCCATGAAGCGCTATCGAGTGAAGGAAGAAGGACAGAGATCGTATCTTAGTAATGCCATTAGTGAGTCCTCGAAAGGGGCGCTAGTGAAACAGCATTCAATATCTCCGTTTTGGCAGGAAGCTGATTTGGAAGATTAAGTAGGAATATGAGGACGAGCTCTTGCAGGTTTTGCAAGGAATATTGTCTTGAACAAAAAGAGGAGGAGATTAGCCTCCTCTTTTCCATCAAAAATCTTGATCCGATAATTCACGCCACGTTAAGTACATTTCTTTATAATTCTTTTTATAAAATTTTGAATAAGGCGAATGTCTCTCTGGAGAGAATACCGCTATAGGGCTACTGTGGTATCTCCATTTTCTTTAACAAAAATTTTGCGGATCCTGCTTCAGTAAGTCGTTATCACTGGCATGAACATGCATTGCTTCGATGATGCAAGATGCTGTGTAATAGAGATAATAGCCATGAATTTTGTAACTATAATACTTCGGCATAGTTCTTCTCCAAAAATTCTTTGTTTTTATGGTAATAATCCAAAACGATTTGACACTCAATTTCATCCATATTGGTTTCAATAATATTATCATGGAAAATTCAGCAACATGGTGAAAAGGATTCTAAGTGGACAACGAAGACTTTTGCCATCCTTTTTGTGAAGGCATAGCCATTGATAATCATATCGGCTTCATCTGCAATTTCTCTTTTTATCCTGTAGCTTCACGGATTTTCACCTCCTTAATATGAGATAGAAAGGAATCGACATCATAAGAAAGGTCTTCCAGAATAGGGACTAAATCAATATATTCTTCCATTTCTGCTAGTCCCTTATATTTCGCAATTACAACTAAATAGCCGCATCCCATTCTATGACCTTCTGATATTTTTCTAATCTAGGAGAGGTCATAAAGCGAATAACATCGTCCTGAAATTGGAAAAAATGCTATAGCTACCCGGAATTGCTTAGAAATGCCAAATTTTTCTTTCTTCCATTCTTTTCTTGGTCTCCTTGTACTTTATCCAGTTTATATATCTTATCACAAAAATATAGAGAGTAATAGCCTGGATAGAAAAGATGCTATGGCAAAGTTAAATGAAAAGAGAATAATTGTTTTATGATTGCTTTATTTCTAATTTCTCGAAAAGATAAGATTTCTTCAGAGGAAATACCTTGCAAAGGAAAGAATTCTCCTTTACTCTTAACGATAGATTTTCCATCATTCTGTATAGACTGTGAAAGTGCCTATAGGATGAGAAAAAGCACTAAAGCAAATAAAACGGATAGGACCATTAGAAAAGTTTGAGTTTAAACTAAGCAATAAAGGAGACTAACTATAAAATGAAGAATTGGAAAAATGAAATCGGAGGCCAGGGAAGAGATAAAGGCTTTGGTGGCGGAGTATTACCATAGCTTTTAAGGAGCAGAAGAAGGACTTTTCAGCCGGGGGACAGAGTGAGCTATGCCTCCCGTGTATTTGATGAGAAGGAAATGCTGTCTTTAACGGATGCCACTTTGGACTTTTTGGCTCACCACCGGACGCTTTTGCGGATGAGTTTGAGAAGAAAGTTTGCGGAGTGGATCGGGTGAAGCATGCCTATTTGGTAAATTCCGGATCCTCTGCCAATTTACTGGCTTTTATGACTTTAACCGCACCGGAGCTTGGAGAGCGGCAGATTAAGCGGGAGATGAAATCATTACCGTGGCCTGCGGCTTTCCCACCACGGTAACGCCTGCTTTGCAGTATGGGGCTGTACCTGTTTTTGTGGATGTGACCGTGCCCCAGTACAACATTGATGTTCGCCGTTTGGAGGAGGCTTTGTCCGAGAAAACCAAGGCGGTGATGATTGCCCATACCTTGGGAAATCCCTTTGATTTATCGGCGGTAAAGGCATTTTGTGATAAGCATTCCCTCTGGCTTGTAGAGGACAACTGCGATGCTTTGGGTAGCCGTTACACCATTAACGGAGAAACAAAGTTTACAGGAACCTGGGGAGATATCGGAACCAGCTCCTTCTATCCCCCTCATCACATGACCATGGGAGAGGGTGGAGCAGTATATACCAACAATGCTCAGCTGTCCAAGTTGATTTTTGTCCTTTAGAGATTGGGGAAGGGACTGCATTTGCCCCTCCGGACAGGATAACTTGTAAGCACCGCTTCCTTGGGCAATACGGGGAACTTCCCAAGGGCTATGACCACAAATATACCTACAGCCACTTTGGCTATAATCTGAAGGTTACGGATATGCAGGCTGCGATTGGCGTGGAGCAGCTGAAGAAATTCCCAAGCTTTATTGAGAGGCGTAAGGAAAACTGGGCCTTTTTACGGGAACAGTTAAGCTCTTTAACGGATGATTTGATTCTTCCGGAGCCTGCGGAAAATGCAGATCCCTCCTGGTTTGGTTTCTTGATTTCCGTGAAAGAAAGGATTCTCCGGTAAAGAGAAATGCTTTGACTGCCTATTTGGAGGAAAGAAATATCCAGACTCGATTGCTTTGTTCTCCGGAAACCTGATTAAGCACCCTGCTTTTAACCAGATTCGAAACACCGATGCGTATCGGGTGGTGGGCGATTTAACGGAAACCGACTATATTATGGAGCATACCTTTCTGGATTGGCGTTTACCCCTGGAATGACCAAAGGAAATGCTAAGCTATATGGCTGAGCAGATTTCTGCAGGGGTAAAAAGCGTTAAAGGAGCTATAGGATCAAGACAGTTTTTGAAAAATGTAGATAAAGTCTGACAGGATTTATGTTTGTCCTTTTGAATTGGGCAGTAGCTCAGTGGTCTGCTACCCCGTTTTTATATGCTTATTTTTATGAAAATCATAGCTATGAAAGCTAAGGCTAGCCATCAATACATAGTTCCATAAGCCCTGATAAGTCTACGTTACGCTCCTTTTATTCTTTTCCTGCTTCCGACCGATAATCTATAGAAACTATAATCCAAGGAATAGGGGAAAAGAATAGATCATGAAGATGAATCCATATCAAAGACGGGAAGAAGAATATAGACTCTTGACAGAGAAAAATGCAGCAGGCTCATAAGCCCTATGCCATCAGCAAGGCGCGCTCTATTTTTGATGAGAAAAATTCGGGAATTTTTATGGAAAAAATGCGGAGAGTTGAAAGGTAGAGACAATCTCCTCTCTGTTCCTGCTTTACGTGGCTTGGCCTGCCTGTTTCTTTTTATTTTTTTATGCCTGCTTTTGCAGCATTTTGGTTCATGCGGAGGAAAGAGAGCAGGGCGTTTGGGTTTATGAAAACAAAGAGTGGGGCTATCACACCAAAAGCCGGCACGCCTTTAACCGGCTGGATTTCGGATAAGGAGGACTGGTACTACATCAGTCCCCAAAGAGAAAAGCTGCTGATCGGTTGGTTAAAGGATGGGGAGCAGTGGTATTTTCTCAATAACAGAGAGAAGAATCTTGGGAAAATGATGAAGGGCTGGGCTGTGATTGACGGCTACGCCTATTATTTTTTTCGGAAAAACGGCAGTATGGCGGTAAATACCAAGGTGGAGGGTCAGTATCCTGTCAACGATCAGGACAGTTCCTTGGGATCAAATGGTCAGCCTACGTATTTTTCCAAAAAGCACCTATAGAACAAAGCCCAGTATCGTGCTGGATGAGCTTTTTGGCTAAGGCAGAGGCGGAACTCAAAGAAAATTCAGATTCCCAGAATTACGGCTCTTCCCTAATGGAACCTTTCAGGCTCACTACGGCAAATACCATGATGGGAATCTATGTCCCCGGTCCGGTGAATCCCCTGGCAGGAAAAAGGTGGAAGTGGACATGGAGCAGTACGACTTTAAAAAGAAGAAGACCCCATTGAAGTCCCGGATGAAGAACAGCCGGAGGATGAAGGCGAAAATGACACACGAAGAAGAGGAAGTAGACGAAGAAGCGGATGTGGCGAAATAAAGGAAGTTGTTTGTATAAGGTATCTATAGAAAAATCAGAAAAATGAATAGCTTTATCAGACTATAGGTCTGAAATCAGGGGGTAGCCTGAGCCTGCCCCTGATTTCAGGCCTATATTATGTTGAAAAATTATTTTTCACAGGCTCTCTATTTCCATGATAATTCAAGTTGACGATTATTCTTCACACAATCCTTTTAAATATAGATTAATTAAAGGTCTGATATGGAATCCCTGTGTTTTCTGCTTTGTTCTTAAAAAAGAGAATTACTTTTTCGTCAAGGTTAATGGTTATCTGCTTTTTCAGAGTCTTAGCATACGGATTTTTTATAGCCTTGCTAAAATCAAATTCTTTTTCTAAAAAATCATCTCTATCATTCATCCCTTACACTCCTTTCATAGCCTGCTTTCTCAGTTTGCAGTTGCCTTTCTTGATGAGATAATACGGATTGTCGTTTCTTCCCGTATACAATGAACTACAAGAAGAATATTGCCCTCATCGCTGCAACCAAGGATACGAAAACGGTCCTCATTTCCGGAATGAAAGCTCGTCATACTCCAGCAGAGCTTGCTCATCATAAAATACTGTTTTTGCTTCTTCAAAAGGATACCCCATGCTTGATTTGGTTTATCCGATTTTTGGCTTTCATCCCATTCGAATTCCATAGGGCACCACCTTTCTATAGGTACAGTATAATTATAGTAATAATTATACTTCAAGCAGAAGTTCATCTTAAGTATAGGGAAATGGAAGACGAAGGCGAAAATGAAAACGAAGAAGAGGAAGTAGACGAAGAGACGGATGTAGAGAAATAAGACTTCTATTTTTTAAAGGGTGTTGAAGAAAAAAAGATAAGAGGAGTTTAGCTGCCTCTTTAAGGAGCATTGGAGGAAAAAGCAGTCTGAATATAGTGAAATTTCTAGCTCGGATATTTTCTCGAAGCAAGTTGAGGATATAAAAAACCAAGCGAAATTGAATAGGTTTTTCGACAATATAGGGTCTGAAAGAAGGGTAGTCTGAGCCCGTCGGGTTCTTAGCTTTTGTTTTGTAAAAGCTTAGAACCCCTCTGCAGTGGCGAGGCTAGCGAGAGCGTGCCCTGATTTCAGGCCTATATTGTCGAAAAACCAATTTGGCTTTATTTACATCCTCTTTTTGGTTCCAGCGAGAGCGTACCCTGTTGGGACTTGCCTATCATACTAGAACCGAAGCTATTTCTTACTTTTCTCTTCAGCCTCCTTTTTTTTCTTTTCCTTTTTTTCTGTTTTTATGGTAAAAATTTCCAAAAGATTGTTGTTATTTATGGGAGGTCTTCATGGAAGAACAAAAGAGCATATAGAGTAGAAGAACAGGATCAGGATAGTTTTTGGAGAGGTTATCATTGCGGATGAGGTCATTTCCATCATTGCCGGCATTGCGGCAACAGAGGTGGATGGCGTGGATTCCATGGATGGAGGCTGGTCCGAGCTCTGGTTTCCCGTATGGGAATCAAGGATCTGGCTCGCGGTGTCAAGGTGGAGATTTCCGGTGAGGAAGTGGCTGTGGATCTACGTTTAAACATTTGCTACGGCTATGCGATTCCCGAGGTTTCCAAGGCCGTACAGGAAAGAGTGGTTTCCAGCATTAACAGTATGACCGGTTTAACAGTTAGAGAAGTCAATGTTAAGATTTCCGGAGTGGTGAATAAAGAGAATGAATAAGAGAGAAGAAAGAGACCATAAATTTAAACTCTTGTTTTCCACCTTATTTTACCCGGAAGAGGGGAAAGCAGGAGCAGTTGAGCCATTATTCCTATAGCAAGGAAGAGGATGAGGACTTTTTACTTCCGGAGAAGGAAGAAGAACATCTTTCTGAAGAGGAGGAGGCATTTTTGTCTCAGGAAGTCATGAAGATTTCTGGAACGGCTTCCTCATTTGGATGAGCGAATCAACGCGGTAACAGAGGGATGGACCACCAGCCGTATGTCCAAGACGGACTTAACCGTTCTTCGTTTGGCCTTGTACGAGTTGGAGTATCAGGAAGAAACCCCGGATAAGGTGGTTTTTCAACGAGGCGGTGGAGATTGCGAAGAAGTACGGGGGAGCGGATTCCGGCTCCTTTGTCAATGGTGTCCTGGCTCGTATCACCGGAAAGCAGGGCTGAGGGAGAAGAGAAGGGCAAGTCTTCTAAGAGCAAATCCGGAAAGGCGGAGAAAGAAAGTCTTTCCATATCGTAAAATCAAAAAGCTAAAGATGAGTAAAGCGCCAAAGAGAGGATAGAATTCATCCCGAAATCACAATTTCATTTAGGCGATTGCTTTTATTTATGGGAGAAAGTGTTCCCCGAGCGGAGACTTCGCTCTTTAGAACGTCTGAAGCGCATGCCTTGCGGAGAGAGTACACTTCGGGCGGGAGCTTTGCCTGAAATGTGACGGGATATCAACAGTAGCCTATGGCAAATAAAGAATATACGGTTAGTCAGGTAAATCGCTATCTGGCACGAATGATGCAGGAAGACTTCTTCCTTTCCCACATTACCGTCAGTGGGGAAATTTCCAACTTGAAAATGCATCCTTCGGGACATATTTACTTCACCTTAAAGGACCAGGCTTCGCAGCTTTCCGGCATTATGTTTGCGGGAAAGAGGGCGGGGCTTGCTTTTTCCGTTGGAAAATGGAATGAAGGTGCTGTGTTCCGGCCGTATCGGTGTTTATGAGGCAGGAGGCAGTTACCAGATTTATGCGGATTCCTTCCAAAGAGCTGGACAGGGAGACCTCTATCTTCGCTTTGAGGCCTTGAAGAAGGAATTACAGGAAATGGGGCTTTTTGATGCTATGTATAAAAAGCCGATTCCCAAAGTATGCCAGAAAAAAATCGGTATTGTTACCGCAAGCTCCGGAGCAGCGGTAAGAGACATCATCCAAATCGCAAAGCGGAGAAATCCTTTTTGTGGAGCTTTTTCTCTATCCGGCTCTGGTACAGGGTGAGGGGCTGTGGCTCCATTTGCAAGGGATTGCTCGTCTGGATCAGATGGGCTTGGATGTGCTGATTGTAGGAAGAGGCGGCGGTTCCATAGAGGATCTTTGGGCCTTTAATGAAGAGGCGGTGGCAAAGGCTATTTTCAATGCGGACACCCCCATCATTTCCGCTGTGGGACATGAAACGGATACCACCATTGCGGACTTTGTATCGGATTTGCGAGCACCCACTCCCTCTGCGGCGGCGGAGCTTGCGGTTTTCGACTATATGCAGTTTGTGGATGATTTGGCAAGCTATACCTATAGCTTTCCATCAGAGGATGGAGCGGATTATTCAGAAAATGCGTCAAAGGGTTAAGGAGGAGGAGCTTCGTTTTTCCGTCCTTCACCCCAGGAACATTTTACAGGGAAAACAGCATAGAATTTTGGATTTGGAAAGTCGCTTTTCAAAAGGCAGATGGAACTATGCATTCAGGAAAATAAATCGGCGCTTCTTCCCTATCGGGTATTCCCTCAATGGATGGAGCGAAAGCTTACAAATGCCAAGGACAGGATGGGAGAGTATCAGGTCTTTCCCCACAAGATGAAGGAAAAAGATTCTTCTTGCGAAAAATAAAGAGGAGCGGTATCGACATTTTCCAAGGCTCATGGAAGGGAAGCTGGAAAAGAAGAAGCATCAGTTGGCCATTCTTTCGGAGCAGTTTGATGCCCTTTCCCCCCTGCGTCTGCTGTCCAAGGGATTTTTCCTATGTGCAAAGGGAAGATGGAAAGCGAATGAGCAGTGTGGAGCAGGTGAAAATGGGAGAGATTTTACAGATTCATTTTCACGGACGGCACTGCCAAGGCCAAGGTTTTGGAAAAAGCAAAAGGAAGAACGGCTTGGGGCGAGAGTAGAAGCAATAGAGCTGATTGGAAAAGGAATAGAGGCTTTGGGCCGGAAAAGTTGAAAGCAATAGCGGATATGCAGAAAAAAGCTCGCGAAAATAGAGCTTAAGTATAAAAGTCAGAATAGCAGCTTGATATAGAATAGAGAAACGCCTAGAGAAAGGAGCCTGTATGGGAACAGAGGAGAAAGAAAGTCGAAGAGCAGAAGCTGAAGAAGCGGAGAAAGAGCAGAAGGAAAAGAAGGACTTTAAACGAGATTTTTGAAAAATCTTGGACGGACTTTTGGAGAAGATGGAGGGCGAGGAGAGCTTGGAAAAAGCTTTGCCATCTACCAGAAGGCGGTTTCTTTTGCTGAAGGAAGCTCAATGAAAGCATTGACCAGATTGAAAAGCAGGTGAAGCTTTTTAGACAGTGAGCAAAAGGGTGGCTTGGATGCTTAAGGAGAATCAGGCTTTCGAAAAATGCAGAGAAACTCTCCAAGAGATGGCATGGAATCGGAAAAAGGCCGGTCTGATGAGGGAATGAAATCTACTGAAAATGTTAGCGATAAATCCGCATTCCGTGGAAGCCGGCTTTCAAAAGAGAAGACAGGAAGTGGAAGACTATTCTGAACGCATTTTTGCCGGAGGAAAAAGGGACCTGCGAAGACCGGAATAGAAGCCATGAACTACAGCCTTATGGTAGGCGGAAAACGGATTCGTCCCATCCTGCTTCGAGAGGCCTTTTGCTTTTCGCCGGGGAAGAAAGACGGAAAGCTTTTTCCTACCCTTGGCTGAGGCTTTTTATGCTGGCAATGGAAATGATTCATAGCTTTTTCTCTTTGCTATGATGACCTGCCTGCCATGGATAATGACAAGTATCGTAGAGGAAAAGGAAGCTACCTGGTACCGTTTTACGGAGGCTCAGGGAATACTGGCAGGAGATTCTTTAAGTCTTTATGCCTTTCAGTGGGTTTTGGAAGTTTTGGAGAAGGAAGGGAAAAATGGGCAACAACGTGGAACTTCTTTTTCCCCTACCATGCAGGGGCTTAAGATTTTGGCGACAGTCTGCCGGGATAGAGGGGCATGATTGGGGACAGGTGTTGGATATTGAAAAGACAGGACAGCCCTTAACGGAGGAAGAGCTTTTTCTTTATTTACAAAAAGAAAAACCGCAGCTCTTCTTTCCGCCTCTTTAGAAATCAGGGGCTTTACTGGGAGGGGCCAATTTCGGGAAGAGCAGGAGAAGCTGGCTCCTTTTGGAGAAAAATCGGCCTGGCCTTTCAGATTCGGGATGATATTTTTGGATGAGATTTCCAGCTTTTCCGAGCTGGGAAAGCCTATCCACTCTGATGCGGAACAGGAGAAAACCACGGCTCTTAGCCTTTTATGGAATGAGAAGGCGGAGGCCATGGTGGAGCAGTATACGGAAGAGGGCAGAAGTCTCTTACAAAAGCTTGGATCGAAAGATGCGGTAGATGGGGAAGCATTGGATTTTCTTCTTTCCTTTAGTCAGTATCTTTGTTCCAGAAGAAATTAGAAGCAGCTGAAGAGAATAAAAGACTGATACAGAAGAAATTCGGTTTTTCCGGAGAGTTTGCATATGGAATATTTTTTCTGCAAAGCAGGATAAAGAAAAGTCTATTGGAAGAGGCATTAAAGTCTCTTTTGTATGAAAGAATTAGGAGATTTTTTTCATGATATTAGAGTCAATTCATGGGGCGGAGGATATAAAAACGTCTGTCCTTTTCCGAACAAAAAGACCTTGGCCAAGGAGCTGAGACGCTTTATTCTGGAAAAACCTCCATGCATGGTGGCCACTTTGGCCTCCAACCTGGGGGTGGTGGAGCTTACCATTGCTCTTTTTCATAGCTTAAATCTACCACAGGATAAGCTGGTGTGGGACGTGGGACACCAGTGCTATACCCACAAGATTCTTTCCGGAAGAAAGGATGACTTTGACGGGCTTCGACAGCTGGGGGAATTAGTGGTTTTCCCTAAACGAGAGGAAAGTCCCTATGATTGCTTTTAATACCGGTCACAGCTCCACCTCCATTTCCGCAGCGCTGGGAATCGCCCAGGCCAGAGATATTTCTGGGAGGAAAGGAAACGGTGGTGGCGGTGATTGGTGACGGAGCCCTCACCGGAGGCATGGCCTATGAGGCTTTTAAACAATGCTTCGAAAATGAAGAAGAACTTCATTATCATTTTAAATGACAACGAAATGTCTATCGCCAAGAATGTGGGAGGGATTTCCACCCTACCTAAACGGTATTCGTTCCCACGAGAATTACACTCATTTTCAAAGAGAATTTTGCGGCAGGGCTTTCCAGGGTGCCTATCCTTGGGACCAAGTCTTGTGATCGTTTGAAAAACACCAAAAACTCTATCAAACAGCTTTTTTTGTTCAGGGGTATGTTTTTTTGAAAAACATGGGCATTACCTATTTGGGACCTGTGGATGGCCATGATATTAAGGCATTGGAGACGGTGTTACAGGAAGCGAAAGAGGGTGGATCATGCGGTGTTTGATTCATGTGCTTACCAAAAAGGAAAAGGGCTAGTGCCGGCGGAGCAGTCCCCAGCCATTACCATGGGGTAAGTCCCTTCCATTTGTCCACCGGAAAGGACAAGGCGGAAAGTACAGGACTTAGCTATACCAAGGTCTTTTCCCAGACCATGGTGGAGGAGGGCCGGAAGAATCGGAATATCGTAGCCATTACCGCGGCTATGCCGGACGGCACCGGATTGGATGCCTTTGAAAAAGGCCTTCCCCAGACGCTTTTTTGATGTGGGGATTGCAGAAGCCCACGGGGTAACCTCTGCGGCAGGGATGGCCAGCATGGGCTTAAAGCCGGTGATGGCGGTGTATTCCAGTTTTTTGCAAAGGGGCTTTGACCAGTTGGTACACGATGTGTGCTTGCAAAAAGCTACCGGTGGTTTTCGCCGTGGACCGGGCGGGACTGGTTGAGGGCGGACGGAGAAACTCATCAAGGGATTTTTGATCTGTCTTACCTTCGCCTTATGCCCAACATGACGGTGATGGCACCGAAAAAAATGCTCAGGGAGTTACAGGAAATGCTCCGTTTTGCCCTAGCCTTTTCCGGCCCGATCTGTCTTCGCTATCCTAGAGGGGAGGCTTATCAGGGCTTTTCTGAGCAGCAGGAGGAAAATCTTTTTGGGAAAGGCGGAGCTTTTGAAAAAGGAGAGGGTATTGCCCTTTTGGCCCCTTGGCTCCATGGTGTCCACTGGAGCCCATATTGCGGAAAAGATGGAGAAGAAGGGATACAACTTAACGCTTGTGAATGCCCGCTTTTGCCAAGCCCATTGATACAGAGATTTTGGACAGGATTGTGGAAGAGGGACATCACTGCATCATTACCTTAGAGGAAAAATGTACGAAACGGCGGCTTCGGTGAGGCTGTCTTGGAATATATGAATGCCCATCATCCGGAAATCAGGGTGGAAACTGTGGCTCTTCCGGATGCCTATGTGGAGCATGGAAGTGTTTCCGCTCTTCGGGAAATTTTAGGCATTGACTCTGACAGCATTATCCGGAAAATGCAGGAAAAGGGGATTTTTAAAGACTAAAGGGGAATTTCCCTAGTCTTCCGTAACTTCTTAGGAGGCTACCGGCGTAGTCTTCCGGGAAGCTTGATGGGATAAATAATAACTTGGAATCTAAGAAAGGATAAAGCATGGCTGGAAAGAAGGAACGGCTGGATGTTCTTTTAGTGGAAAGAGGGCTTATGGAAAAGCCGGGAAAAAGGCTAAGCGGGCCATTATGGCAGGGCTGGTTTTTGTCAATGGGGAAAAGGAAGATAAGGCCGGCAGCAGCTTTCCGGAGGACGCGGAGATTCTTGTGAAGGGAAAGGCTCTTCCCTATGTGTCCAGAGGAGGCTTAAAATTAGAAAGCCCTAAAAGTCTTTCCCTATTTCCTTGGAAAACAGAGTTTGTATGGATATCGGTGCTTCCACCGGAGGCTTTTACGGATTGTATGCTTCAAAAACGGAGCGGTGGAGGTTTATGCCGTAGATGTGGGCCATGGACAGCTGGATTGGAAGTTACGAAACGATGAAAGAGTGCATTCCATGGAAAAGTGTAATATTCGCTATGTGGAGGAAGAGGACATTTTAGCGTTGGGAGAAAAACCCTCCTTCTTTTCCATAGATGTTTCTTTTATTAGTTTAACCTTGGTGCTTCCTGTAGTGAAGAAGCTGGGGAAGCTTCCTTCTCAGGTGGTTTGTCTGATTAAGCCTCAGTTTGAGGCGGGAAGAGAACAGGTAGGAAAGAAGGGCGTGGTACGGGACATTGCCGTGCATCAGGAAGTGATCCGAAAGGTACTGTCCTTCGCATCTTCTATCGGCTTTTCGGTACAGGGACTGGATTTTTCTCCCATTAAGGGACCGGAGGGAAATATCGAGTACCTTTGCTTTTTGGAGGATAGGGGAAATGCTGAGGAGGCATTATCGGAAGCTTGGGAAGATGAGCTTATGCGAATTACGGAAGCTTCCCACCAGGATTTATAGTTTTGACCACTGTCCTAATTAAGACATATCGTTTTCGTAAAGTTTACAGCAAGGTTTATAGCTAAAATAAAAAAATTCATTGTAGAAATTCAAGTTAAAAATAAAATTTAGTGCAGGAATAAAAAGCTTAAATAAAATTCATTGCAGAACTTATAGTTTAAGCAAGCTAGAGGAAGATATGCTATACTAGAGAGGAAAGAAATACATGAATTTGGCACTCATTGTGAATCAAACAAAGCCAGAGGCAGAGAGCTTCCAGAAAATCATAGAAGAAGAATTAGCGAAGAAAGGCATTCTTCCCAAGATTTTTTTGAATAAGGATTTTTCCAGAGAGGATTTTGTGGGGATGGATTGCCTGATTACCTTTGGGAGGAGACGGCACGATTCTCCATACCACCGGGAGTTTTACAGGGAATGCCGGTTCCGATTTTAGGAATCAATGCGGGACATCTTGGTTACCTTACGGAAATTCGCCAGAGAAGAAGAATTGCGGAAGCTATAGAACGGCTTGTGGCCGGGGATTATGTGGAGGATCGAAGAGCTATGCTTTCCGGCAGCATTTTCCGACAGGGAAAGGAGATATTTTCGAGGTCTGCCTTGAATGAGCTTTTAATCTCCAGAGTGCGAGGGGTGTCCATACATCATTTTCAGGTCTTTTGCGACGGGATGGAAATGGTTCACTATTCCGCAGACGGAATCATCATTTCCACGCCTACAGGTTCCACCGCCTATAATCTTTCTGCGGGAGGCCCCATCATTTCCCCGGAAGCGCCGGTATATATCATGAATCCTATCTGCGCCCATTCCTTAAATGCCAGAGCGGTGGTTTTGGATAATCGGAGAACCCTGGAGATTGTGATGGAAGGGGAGATCAGGGTGCTGTCCTTTGACGGAGAGGCTCCTATCGAACTTTTGGCCGGAGATGTGGTACGAATCAGGAAGGCCAAGGAAGAAACGGTTTTGATTAAATTTTCCAAGGAAAGTTTTCTTCATACTTTGCGAGAGAAGATGGCAAACTTATAAGAGAGGTTTTTGATGAAAAAGACAAGACAGGATAGAATTCTTTCTTTAATCGAAGAACAGGATATTGAAACCCAGGAGGAGCTGGCCAGACAGCTACAGCTGGAGGGGTATTCCGTAACACAGGCCACGGTGTCCCGGGACATCAAGTCTTTGCAGCTTACGAAAAATGCAAAAACACGGCAAGATGGTTTACCAGAGCCTTTTAAAGGAGTCTCCGGAGAGAGATTTGGAGAAATTTGTCCGGGTTATGCGGGATGGCACGGTATCCATGGCGGTGGCAGGTAATATTTTGGTCATCAAAACCCTTTCCGGTATGGCAAATGGAGTGGCTATGGCCATTGACCAGCATCATTTTTTTCGAGATCGTGGGAAGTCTTGCGGGAGATGATACCATCTTCTGTGTAACTTCCGGTGAGAAGGATAGTCAGGCTTTAAAGGATAGCATTGAAAGCCTGATGAGAGCTAGCACATAAGGAGGAAGGCATGCTGGATCGACTGCTGGTAAAAAGATTTGGCTTTGATAGAGAAATCCGTTGTAGAGTTTTCCGGCGGCTTAAATGTCTTAACCGGAGAAACCGGAGCAGGAAAAGTCTATTTTGCTTGGCTCCATTCAGCTGGCTCTGGGGCAAAAAGGCCAATAAAGACCTGATTCGTCATGGAAAGGAACAGGCCATTGTGGAGCTGGACTTCTCCTTAACGGAGGAGGAACTGCGCCGGATTCAAGCCTTGGAAGAGGATTTAGAGCTGGAAGAGGAAAGACTCTTGATTCGCAGGAAGATTTCTGAAAAGAAGTCCGATATTCGTGTCAATGATTTAGGGCTTACTCTGGCTAAGCTTCGGGAAATTACCGGCGGTCTTTTTAGATTTGCACGGACAGCATGAGCATCAAAGCCTGCTTCAGAAGGCTCCCATTTGGAGATTATCGACGGCTTTCGGAAAAAGCAGGGGGGAAAGCTTTTAGAGGAAGTGGCGAATGCTTACCATTTGCTACAGGAAAAAAAGAGCCTTGCAGAAATTTTCCTTGCAGGAATCGGAAAGAACAAGGGAGCTGGATTTTCTGGATTTTGAGATTCAGGAGCTGAGGATGCCCATCTTTCCGAGGGGAAGAGGCGGAACTTACTAAGGAATACAGCCTTTATGAAAAATATGGACAGGCTGAAGAGCCTGCTGCTTTCCGCAAAAGGAAAGTCTGGAGGAAATGGATTTTCACCGTCCCATTCAGGCGGTGGAAGAGGCCAAGGATTTTGATGAAAGCTTAAAGGGGCTTTCCGACAGCCTTTATGATTTGGAGGCGGTGGGAGAGGATTGTCTCCGCTCTTTAGACCATTATCTGGACCATGCGGAGGTGGATGAGGAAAAAGCTCTTTTACCTTGGGGAGAACGGCTGGAACAGATCTCGCAGAGTCATGATGAAGCATGGAGGCACGGGAAGCCAAGGCTCTGGCTGCATTGGCCAAGAAAGAGGAAAGAAGAACTTTTCTTTTTAGACTATGAGAAGGACGAAGAGAAGGCCAAGAAGGCCATAGTGGAACAGGAAAAAGCTCCTACGAGAGAAGGCAGTACTGCTTTCAAGGAACGGCAGGAGGATGCCAAGGGTCTTAGCTAAGCAAATCCAAGGGAAATGCAGGAAATGGGCTCTGGACACCAAGTTCGAATTTCATTTTCAGGAAAAAGAAGGAGCCAACGGAAAAGGGGCTTGGATGAGGTAGAGGCCTATGTGAGTCTGAACCCGGGAGAGCCTCTTCGCCCTCTTCGGGAGGTAGGGTCAGGAGGAGAGCTTTCCCGCATTATGCTGTCCATTAAGACGGTGCTGGCGGATACAGAGGGTGTTTCTACATTAATTTTTGATGAGATTGACAGCGGAATTTCCGGAAGAACCGCGGAGAAGGTGGGAGAAAAGCTTCAGAAGATTGCGAAGAATCACCAGGTGATTTTGATAACCCACCTGCCCCAGATTGCGGCAAAGGCAGACCATCATTTTCTCATTGAAAAGACGGTGGAGAATGGAGTCACCCACACAGGGATTCATCCCTTGGAGGAGAAGGAATCCATAGAAGAGCTGGCAAGGCTTCTTGGGGGAGATGAGATTTCGGAGGCTTCCCTGGAAAAATGCAAGAGAGCTAAAAGTCAGGCAAAGACAAGGCTTCAATGCATGAATAGAAAATTGCCTAAAGTTTTCAGCAAAAGCTAAGAGATCACTTTGTTTCGAAAATGACAGAAAAAGCAAATATAAGCAGCTTCTGCGAAGGATAAGCAGTTTTGGGATTTTACGGAAAAACAGGCGGTATTTTGGAAGGAGGATAGGATGAAAAACATTTTATTTCTTGCATCAGAGGCAGTTCCCTTTATCAAAAACAGGAGGTTTGGCGGATGTGCGGTTCTTTACCCAAAGCTCTGGATTCCAATTACTTTGATTGTAGGGTGATGATTCCCAAATACATGTGTATTCCTGAAGAGAAAAAGGAATGAACTGAAAATACAAGACGCACTTCTATATGGACTATTTAGGGACAGTCCCGCTACGTAGGAGTCTTAGAACAGGAAGTAGACGGATCTCTACTACTTTATTGACAATGAATATTATTTTTTTCCGGAAACAAACCCTATGGAAACTGGTACTGGGACTTGGAGAAGTTCTGTTTCTTCTGTTATGCGGCTTTATCAGCCCTTCCTCTTTTGGATTTTCATCCGGATGTGCTGCATTGTCATGACTGGCAGACCGGATTGGCACCGGTTTTATTAAAGGATCGTTTTGCGGGAGGTGAGTTTTTTTCCGTTCCATTCGTTCCGTATTTACCATTCATAATCTTCGCTTCCAAGGCGTGTGGGATATTAAGACCATTAAAGCGCTTTTACCGAGCTGTCGGATTATTATTTCACACCGGATAAGCTGGAATGCGATAGAAACGGTAATCTCTTAAAGGGCGGTTTGGTTTATGCGGATGCCATAACCACTGTCAGCAAAAACCTATGCCAGGGAGATTCAATATCCCTTCTTCGGGGAGGGGTCTGGAAGGACTTTTACAGGCCAGAGACCATGACCTTCGGGGAATCGTAAACGGAATTGACTATGAGGAATGGAATCCGAAGCGAGATCCTTTCTTGCCTGCCCACTACGACTCTGCTTCCTTCCAGGATGGGAAAGCCGGAGGTGAAGAAAGCCTTTACAGGAGGAGCTGGGCTTGGAGGTGGATCCGGGTTGTATGCGTCGATCGGCATGGTTAGCCGACTTACGGACCAAAAGGGTTTGGATCTTCTGGTAAGAGTCTTTGATGAAATCTGCCAAGACAAGATTCAGTTTGTGGTTTTGGGTACAGGAGAGGACGGCTATGAGAATTTCTTCCGTCACTATGCTTGGAAGTATCCTCAGAGGGTTTCTGCCCAGATTTACTATTCTGAAGAGAAGAGCCATAAAATCTATGCAGGCTGTGATGCCTTGCTGATGCCCTCTCTGTTTGAGCCCTGCGGTCTTTCCCAGTTGATTGCCCTTCGCTACGGCACGGTTCCCATTGTCCGGGAAACCGGAGGCTTGAAGGATACGGTAGAGCCTTACAACGAATATGAAGGAAAGGGAACAGGCTTTTCCTTTGCCAATTACAATGCCCATGAAATGATGGCAAGCATCCGTTATGCGGAGCAGGTGTATTATGACCATCGGGAGGCCTGGGAAGAAATGATTGCCAGGGGCATGGAACAGGATTATTCTTGGAAGAGCTCCGCTCTTCAGTATCAGGAGCTTTATGACTGGCTGGTGGAGAGATAAATACTTTCAGCGAAAGGTAAAGTACTAAAAATAAAGCTGAAAACTGCTGTATCTAAAGTATAAAGAAGGTATTAAAACGTAGTAGGCTGTAATGATAAAAGAAAAAGCCGAAGAAAGGAAACATAGAAAAAGCATGACGTTTCAAGAGCAACTTTTAGACAATTATTTATCGATCTCAGCTCTGCTATCCTGGTTTGTTGCCCAGGTTTGTAAGACAGCGATTGATGCTTATTTTAATAAGGGAATAAATTGGGAGAGAATGACCGGTTCCGGGAGGAATGCCCTCCAGCCATTCTTTCTACAGTGGTGGCTTTAGCCACGGCGGCCGGGATTTCATACGGGTGGATAGCGCTATTTTTGCGGTGGCTCTGGTTTTTGCTGTTGTGGTGATGTATGATGCCACCGGAGTCAGAAGAGAAACCGGAAAAGCAGGCAGTGATTTTGAATCGTCTCTTACTGGATAATCCCTTTGCCTGGACCGGTAAGGAATTTGAAAAAGCTAAAGGAATATGTGGGGCACAGCCCCTGCAGGTTTTTAATGGGAGCCATTTTGGGTCTTGCCATTGCAGTAGGAATGGGGTATGTCTATGGCTATTTTGGATAAGAAGAAAAGGATAAGGCGTTTTTCTGCCTTATCCTTTCCCTGCTTTTTCTTCTAAGCTCTTGTAAGGGAATTGCAATCAGCGGAAAAAAACGGAGAATATCCCCTGGCTATACCGAGGCACAGGCCATGATTGTGGTGGGCTCTGAGCGAAATCGGATTCAAAAATGTGATGGGGAAGGAAGTTTGGGGATCTCCCTGTATCCGGGCAGGTGGAAAAAACTTACGGAGAATATTTCCTGGCAAAAACCAAGGAGTTTCTGCAGGATATCCGTACTTTGAATCTAATGGCGGAGGAAAAGGGAATTATTGCCAACGGCACGGAGATGGAAAAGCATTAGAACTGCGGCCAATGCCTTTTACCAAAGTCTCAGCGAAGAGGACAAGGCCTTCTTTGGAAACTGCAGTCTGAAGGACGTGGTGGATATGTATGTGGCCTACTTTTGTGGCGGAGAAAAAGACGGCAAAGTCCCTTTTTGGCCAACGTGGATACGGAATTAAGTGCGGCGGAAGCCAAGGTGATTTCTGTGGAGCAGATTGTGGTACAGGATGAAGACCTGGCGAAAGAGCTGGAAGAAAAGGTAAAAGCTTGCCGGAGCCAATTTTCTCCTATTATGCCAGGCAGTATTCCGAGGATCCGGAATTGCAGAAGAACTTGGCCTTTGGAGAAAGGGAGGATGAATACGCGAAGGTTGCATTTTCCTTAGAGGACAATGAGATTTCCTCCGTATTTTCTCAGGATGGAAAGTACTACATTTTAAAATGTCTAAGCTCCTATGATGAGGAGGCGACCAAAGGAACGAAAGGAGAGGTTGAAACCGCTATTCGCTCCCTTGCATTTTCAGGAAAGCTACGAGGCTTATCAAAAAGAGCATATTGTCCGCTTCCGGGAACCCTTCTGGAAGGAAATCGACCTTCATAGTCATGAGGGAAGCACTGCGGATTACTTCTTTTCCTATTATCAGGAGAAGGTGGCGGAGGCGAATAGAATAAAAATGGGATAGCCGGAGCTATCCCATTTTTAAAAATTTAAATATTTTAAAGTGCAGCAACAATTCCTGGTCGTTAGCATAAATGGTGGCTACACCGGCGGCATTGGTCACCACAATTTCTTTATAGCTTCCTTCCTTTCAGGAAGTCTTCTTTTACCTGTTCTGCCCGCTCAGGAGCATTGACATGGGTGATTACCAGTCGTTTGTCTTTTTACCGCTTCCGCGCCCCGGCACGCTCAACAGCTAACTGCACCATTCTCTTTAAGGCCTTCTGTATACCACGCTGTTGATCCAGCTTCACGATGATACCGTTTACCGCCCCCATGACGGGCTTAATATTTAGGGCGGAAGCCAAGAAGGATTTTACGGCGGAAAGCCTACCGTTCTTCCGTAAGGTTTCCAGGGACCCAGTACGAAAAACCGTTACGATGTCATTACATTTTTTTCTCGATAATATCTACTACTTCCACAAAACCGAGACCGGCTTCCTACATTCTCGAATATCCAGGCAAAGCTTGCATTCTCCGGCGGAAGCGGACTTGGAGTTAAACAAATGAATCTTCTTGGGAGAATCTTCATGGGACTCCGTATAGAGATCAATGCCGATTTTGGCTGCCTGATAGGTTCCGGAAAGCTGGTCGGAAAGGGTTACAATATAGACCTCATCCGCATCGGACTCTTCGATGGCTTTCTGAAAGGCCTCCGGAGAGGGACAGGCGGTCTTCGCTCCGATGGAAGATGCAGCCATTCTTTTGATAAAATCTGCCTGATCAAAAGCTTCATCATCCATGATTCTATATTCCCCGATTTCCAAGCTTAGGGGAACCATACGAAAATGAGGATCCGCCTTCATTTCCGGTGTAAAATCTCCACAGCTGTCACAAATAATCTGATATTTCATAGGGTTTTCCCTTTCTAAGTAGTTTTCAATACTACATCCATTATAGGGCAATGCGGAGTACTGTCAAGGTATAGCCGGATTCCGGCCTTTGATTACTCTCTTTTTGTTTTTTATTCACTGACAAAATCTTTACTTTTATCCACTGACAAAATCTTTACTTTATTTACATTCTTTGAATTTCCGCCTGAATCATTTTTCCCATCAGCTCGGAAAAATGCTCTAAGGACTGGACCTTCACAAAATTTCTGCCGAAAATCTTCTGGGCATTGGGAACATCCTTGTCCTTTCCGGTGTAGGCCAGTAGTACATAGATGTTTTCCATGTGGGCTTTATGCACCATTTCCTGAATGTCGGAAATGGCCAGATCTCCGGAATAGTTCCTGGCCTTGTTCTTTACCTCCAAAAGGTCGTTGGGAGTTAAATCCGTAAGCCAGATTAGCAGGCGATGGGAGGCAGTATTTTCCTTTAACTGCTCCAAAACAGCGGAAAGTGCCAGTCCGTCCCGATTCGCACCGGTGGTGAAGTAACGGAAAATTTCCTTGTTCTTATTCCGTTCCGTATAATCCCGATAACGATTCAAAACAGTATAGCCGCTCATGGAGGAGTAGCCGAAAACCCGAACCGGAATTCGGCAGTTGTCCAAAGCCTTTGCCAGAATATAGCCCTGTTGGGATACGGTTTCCATCCTATGAATCTGGGAGGAAGAGGCATCCAGCAGTAAATCCACCGTGAGAGAGCCTTGACTGTCTGCAATTTCCTTTTTGGAAAATTTTATTGTGGCCTTTTAGATATAGAGGTTTCCACAAAGAGAAGGAATCAATTTGCCCTGATTGGAAAGGACAGGACTTGGCTCCAAGCTGCTAAGAAGCGCATTTTTTTCAACATCTGACTTAGTCTGAAAAATCTGCGTCTGGTTATAGCTTTCTTCTTTTTCATAGGCCTGTTCATTTTTTCTTTCGCTGGGCCTCCATTTCCTTTCGCATCTTCGCCGCGAAGCCCTTCAGATTTTCTTCCTCCTTGCCGTTGGTAAAATACAGCCTTGCCCCCTGATGATTTCCGGTGCAGCAGGCTTTTTCCATGGCTTCGGATTTTTTTCTTATCGAAGAGAGGCTGTCCGAAATAACTTTGAATGTATTTTTCGAAGACCCTCCTCGGTGATTTTTTTGGTATTTTTTTCGAGGCGGTTTCACTTCCCTGCTATCCGCCCCTCCCTTGCTTCGCTCTAAAAGTCCTAAAACCAGCTTTTTTGGACTTCCGGAGGAACTTCCATTTTCATCCTTTAGCCAAAAGAAAAGGTGGGGAATCTTGAATTCCCGCTTTTTCTTCTGCATGGCAGCCGGAAGACCGGGGAGATAGGTAAAATATTTTTGTAAGGTCTTGGAAAGACTTTGAATCCATTCTTCGGTATTCAGCTCCCCGGAAATTTCCACTTCTTTTAGAAGCTTTCGATCCACCAGATCAGGCAGACCGCAGTCATCTCCCAAGGCTGTCTTATAATGTCCTTCTAAGATCCAGCCTTCTCGGCTTTCCGCAATACTGGGAATAAATTCCTGAAGCTTCCGTTTGCAATATTCTCTACGAAGGAGAGCCAGACTTTCTCTTAGAGGACTTTCCTTTTCGAAGGTGGCATTTTCCAAAGCCAGCCAAAAGAGCGTTTCGTAGGTTTCCTGCCCCAGAGTTTCGTGAAAGGTGCTGTAGAATGCCGTTAATTTCTTCCAGTCAAAATGAGTATAGCTGGCACCAATGATGGTATTCCAATACAGATCCGCCTTTGCCTTCGTAGTCATACATACGGTAGCCGGGAGAGACCTTATAGTTATGGGCACCGTTCCAAATCATATTGGCAGCCCGTTTTTTTTCAAATTCTGTCAGCATCATAGGAAAATACGCTCTCCGGAAAGCTCTTTAGGAATTCTGGCATCCAGTAAATCCTGTACCAACTGTCTTTTCGTAAAGGTCAAAGGACTTATTTACCAGTCCCATTTCCAAAAGCCTTGGATACGGATAAGCCCTTCTGCATTGCTTTAATAGAAGAAATTAAACCTCTAAGGTCTAAGCTCCTGCTGGAAATTTCACCCCCGGAAACCTTTTCCTGAATTTCAGAAAAGAGGAGGGCAAACTGCTTTCTGTATTCCTCCGATAAGTTCGGAAATTGGTGCATTAAAAGCTTATCCAGATTCTCCGCGCTGATCACCGGCATGTGGAGCACCAGAAAACGGGAAGCTAAGGCCTCATTGACCTCTCTGGTTCCTGCATAACCGTAATTCATGGTGCCGATAAAGCGGGTAGCTTCATGCAGGGGGAACTGGCCGTAGCCCGGCAGGTCGATGCTGTGACGGAAGTCCAGGGTAGCGTGCAGTACCGCCAAGGATTCATTTTTCGCCATATTGATTTCGTCTAAGATGCCGAAGCCCCCACGAAGGGCACACTCCAGAATCGGTCCCTTACGAAGCTTCACTTCTCCTTGAGAAAAAGGTATCGCTACCCACCAGGGAGGAGGCGTCTGAATTGACATAAAGGGAAATATCCCATTCCGGACGGGAAAATGCCAGAGCCAGTCCCTGGGCTAAAACGTTTTTGCCCGTGGCCTTAGGACCGTCCAAAAGCAGGTTCGCTCCGGAAAAGCAGGGCGGCAATGGCGGCTTCCCAGATTTCCTTTCCGTAGTACAAATACTCCATTTTCGGCAAACGCTTCTCGTCCTCTTCTTCCAGCTTGTAAAAGGAACGGAAGGAGCGCAGCTCCTCTAAAAAGCTTCTCCGAAATACCTTCTTCTTCTAAAAAAATGTCAAAAATATCCTTCATTTTCTATCCCTATCTACTTTTTATTATTCTTTCTGACGGCTATTTTACCGCAGTTTAGTACAGAAATCTAAAAATTCCTAATCTTTTATGTGAATAGCACAAAAAAATGAAAAACTATCCTTTGATTTTAGAGGATAATGTATGTGTACAAAAATACAAAATTGCTATTTATTTAACAGATTATCGCCAATAGAAAGGAAATTTAGGCAAATAAACTATAATAAAGTACTTATTGATTTTGAAATAAATAGATAAAATATTGAAATTTCTGTGAACAAGGTGTATTTTTAGTTTTGCTAAAAATTGAGAAAAGAAGGGGAGGATTACTTATGGTTACCTTTATGATCGGCCTTGTGATTCTCATCGTCGGCGGAATGGCTATGGGTCGCCTTTTGCGATCGTGTATTCCAGCCGGACGACAGAGAGACACCGGCTTACGCCAAGCAGGATGGTGTGGATTATGTTCCGATGCCTACTTGGAAAAATGCTTTAATTAACTTACTGAACATTGCCGGAACAGGACCTATTCTTGGACCGATTCAGGGTATTTTGTTCGGACCGATTGCACTGCTTACCATTCCTATCGGAAATGTTATTGGCGGAGCGGTACATGACTACTTTGCGGGAATGATTTGTACCCGTGACGGCGGAGCCCAGATGCCGGAGATGGTAAGACGTTATACCAACAAGGCAGTGTTCTGGATTTATGATGTGTTTGTATGTGTGCTTTTACTTTTAGTAGGAACCGTGTTCATTTATACCCCCGGAGACATTACCGCAACCCAGGTATTCGGCTTCAGCGGTGCGCCTACAGAGGCTTCCACCTGGATTATCTACGGTATCATTTTCGCATACTACTTAATTGCTACTGTATTCCCCATCGATAAGATTATCGGAAGAATCTATCCTATCTTCGGTGCAATCCTGGTATTCTCCGCAGTAGGTGTATTTGCTGTAATGGTAATTTCCCATTACCCATTAGTAGAGATTTTCGGAAACTGGAATACTCCTTCCTTTAACTATGGAGATTATTTCTGGACACAGAACTTTTTCCCGATTTTCTTCGTAACCGTAGCCTGCGGAATTCTTTCCGGATTTCACTCTTCCCAGACTGCTCTTGTAGCAAGAACCATTAAGAGTGAGAAGGACGGAAGAATGACTTTCTATAACATGATGGCTGTAGAAGGCTTCATCGCCATGGTATGGGCGGCAGGAACAATGGCATTGATTCAGTTCACTGCAGACCAGGGCGGAATCAGCATGGTATTTAACGAGAAGGCAGGAACCTTCCAGTACATGATTCAGAAGGCGGGAGAGTTAGTTGCTATTTCTCCAACCTCTGTAGTCGGTGTAGTTTGTAGAAGAGCTTTAGGACCTGTTGGCGGAGCAATAGCACTTATCGGTATTATCATTCTTCCCATTACGTCCGGAGATACTGCACTTCGTGCATTACGTCTTACCATTGCAGATACCTTCCACATTAAGCAGGATAACAATTTCAGAAGATTAAGCCTTGCCATTCCAATCTTTATTCTGGTAGCAGGAATCCTGGTTTGGGCAAAGTTTGATCCTAAGGGATTCTTGGTTCTTTGGAGATACTTCGCATGGTCTAACCAGACTATGGCATTATTCCCCTTGGCTGCGGCAGGTATTTATCTCATGATTAACGGAAAAGCAAAATGGGCATGGATGCCACTGCTTCCCGGTACCTTCTACACCTTCATCTGCGCAAGCTATATCTTAAATGCAAAGCTGGGCTTTGGTTTAAGCTGGCCAATCGCCTATGTGGGCGGTGTAATTGTGGCTGCTATTTACCTTGTTCTTGTAATCATTAGAGGTAAGAAGGGCGGCACCACTCCTGAGCCTACCGTAAAAATAATGGCTGAAAGTGTTCCGTATTTGGAAACAGGCAAGTCCTTTTTCGATAAGGGATAGTCGTTTGATGAACCGTGTCTGTAAAAATGATTATATAAGGATGAATTGAAAGATTGATTGCTTTGGAAGAGGCAGTCAATCTTTTTTTATATTTTTAATAAATTAAAAAATTAAGTTTTTGTTGATTTTCTCTTAGGATATGGAGTATATTTACTTTTGGATTTTAATAATCATCTGTAGGCAGGATGGGAATCGGAGGAGAAGACGATTCCTGTATTTAGTCCGGCCTACTCGTACCATAGCAGAAATCAGGGAAGAGAGTTGTAGCTACTATGGGACAAAAATTACCTAGTAAGGGAGAATGAAAAAATGAAGAAAAAGAAACTGAAAGTACAAGTAGCTGCACTCGCCATGACAGGAGCCATTGCAGCTGCACCATTAACCGTAAGAGCGGAAGAAGCAAGCACGGCAGCTCCGGCGACTGCGAGCACAAGCAGTACAGAAGCATCTGCCACTGCCGCAGCTCCTGCAGCAAGTACAGCGACAACGCCTGCGGTAAGCGGGACAACTAGCGGAGCAAGTACAGCAACAGCAAGTACTCCTGCAACAGGCACAGCGGCGACCGCCGGAACAGGTGCAACGGCAACCGGTGCCGGAAGCGAGCAAGCACCGGAACCAGTACAGCTACCGCCGGAACAGGGTGCAACTGCGAGCACCGGAACAGCAGCAACAGCGACAACGGAAGCGTCAGCTCCGACAGCCCCGGTTACCGTAGTAGAGGCACCGGCAGATCCCTGCCACCACAGTTCCCAACAATGTGGATTCCGTAGTACCGGACGATAATAAGCAGGGAACAGATATTAAGGCGAACGCAGAAATGTCTTTCGGAAAAATTTTTTTCACATTACCTTTAGCAGATATCAATGCATCCATTTCTGCTGAAGATGCGAAAGGGGATAAGACTATTGCTGAAAGCAATCCTAGCTTAGGGATAATAGTATTACCGCATTAAAAAAACAAAGATGTGAGTGATGCAGGGAGACCTTTCCATTGCTAAAGAGGATGGAGCTGAGACCTATGACAGTACCGCTACTGCAGCTCGATGTAAAACAAAGAAGATAGCTATTCTTTGAAAAGCTGACCTGGATGTAACGGCAGTGAATAATGCCATTAATGCCTCTGCAGATTTCATTCCGAATTCAATGACATTTCCGTAAATAATATGGAAACAGGTCTTCGTGCCACCTTTACTTTTTGGTAATGACCTGGATGGAAGCTTCCATACACCGACAGATTTAGAAGATGCCAAGAAGCACTATGAGCTTAGCTCTGCTGACGGAAGTCCTATGATTTATCGTATCAACTATGCAAATTCCAACTTTGCAAAAGGGATAAAGTAAAGCATCGCTATGGACTTGGATTTAACGAAGATGACTCCATTGGTAAACCGTTATTCCTCCGCTGGAGCCAATTACAAAAAAATCTGTATGGAACAGATCCTGTTACAGGAAAAAGAAAATCATATTGAGAACTACAATTATCCTGCAAGTGAATATGGAACACGTTATCAGACCAGTGTCTTTGGAAACTTAAAGGAGCTGATTAATAATTCTGCTAAGAAGATTCAGTTGGTGATGAAGGGGGTTAGTTGAATTCCGCCTCCTCTAACCGAGTGGAAACAGAGACAGAAAATGAAAAAGACAACAACTACTGAAGGAACCGTTCATGGAACATTAGTCGGATATATGAAGGCTGACATGGGGATGAAGCGTAAAAGGTAAAGCTTCTTATGTTTGGGGGCTATTCAGAATGATGCCGGTAGAGACAGTGTAACAGGTCAGAACAATGACAAGGTAAACCTTACCGTGAAGTTCAGCACTACAGAAAAGAAGGAAAAAGCCTGTAGATCCTGTTCAGCCGGAGAATCCTGCTCAGCCTGTTACTCCCGTAGCACCAAGCAATGGAGGAGGAAGCACCCCAAGCCTTGCTCCGGCAAGACCGAGTTCTTCCACACCTTCCAATCCGGGAACCGTTTTGGGAGAAAAGTCGTCCAACAGCTTCTACACCAAGCGGTGAAGTTTTAGGAGAAAATCGTGAAACTCCTGTAGCGGATACCGTTGAGAAAAAAAGCAGGGAGCTGTATTGGGAGAGTCCCGTCAAGCGTAAAGGGCGTATCCGACCGAGCATCCGTAGCAACCGGAGATTATAACTTTACAGGCCTTTGGGCTTCCTTTTTGGAATCTCCTTAGCGGCTTTGGCAGGCTTTGTGGTTTTGCAGAAGAAAAAAAGAAAAATTAATATGCCGATAATCATTTTTCTGTATCGAGTACATTTTACTGTTAATACGGAAAAACACGAAGAGAATAATAAACCGTTGTAGAACATGGAATGAACAGTTCTGCAACGGTTTTATTTCTTAACGAGTATCCCTCGCGTAGTGTGCGGTATCTCGTTTTGTGAATTAAGATTTGACTTATTAACTTTTTCCTTAGTATGGTGTTTATAGTTATTTTAATTTTTAAAGCAAAAAAACAGGAGAAATGGAACAACAGTATCAGCAGCTTTGTATAAATTTCTTCTGTTTTGTCCTGTAAATGCTTTTAAAAAGACAGATGGAAAGTTTAAAAAGCTTTTCTAAACACAGGGAGAATGAAAATGAAGAAGAAAAACTTAAAAGTACAGGTAGCTGCATTAGCTATGACAGGAGCAATGGTTGCGATTCCTATGAATGCCAGAGCTGAGGAAGTAAATCCTGCTTCAGCAGCAACGACAGGAACAATGGAAGCAGCGGAAGAAGCTGCAACAGGAGTGACATCGGGAGCAGCGGCAGAAACTGCAACAGGAGCGACAGCAGGAGTAGTGGCAGAGGCTGAAACAGGGGCGACAGCAGGAGTAGTGGCAGAGGCTGAAACAGGGGCGACAGCAGCAACAGCCCCAGGAGCGGGAACAGCCAGCGGGGGAGAAGGGGCAGTTGTTACTGTAGAGGAAGCGGCAGTGGATCCCGGTACCACTGCACCGAACAATGTGAATACCGTGCTGTCGGAGGATCAAAAGCAGGGAACAGACATTTCCACACATGTAGATATTACCCGTGGAGGGCAAGCTAGACCTGTGATTCACGTAGATACCACTGTGACAGCAGAAGATGCCAAGGGAGAGAAGACCATTGCGGAAAGTCATACCGGAGTAGAAGAGAATGTAATTACCAGGCTTAAAAACAAAGATGTAGTTCTCCAAGGGGATCTTTCCATTAAAAAGGATGAGAGTACAGAAGCCTATGATAGTACAAATATCGCAGCACATCAGGTGAATAAGGAGGATAGCTATTCTCTGAAGGCGGATTTGGATGTTTCTCCTGTGACAAATATCATTAATGCATCAGCCGGAATTATGCCGGGATCAAATGATATGTTCGTAAGAAATTTAGAGACAGGTCTTCGTTCCGCCTTTACTTTGGGAAATGACGTAGAAGGAAGTTTTCATCTTCCTACAGACTTGGAAGATGCTAAGAAGCACTATGAGCTAAGCTCTGCGGATGGAAATCCCATGATTTATCGCATTAATTATGGAAAATCTTCCTTTTCCAAGAAGAAGGTAAGCCTTGTCATGGATTTAGATTTAACTCAGATGAAGCCATTGGCGAAGCAAGGCTCCGATGAAAATGCGGCTAACGAAAGAATCTACGGCAAAAGATCCTGTTACCGGCAAAGCATACCCTATTGAAAACTTTAATCTCTCCTGCTACAGGAGGACATGCAACTACCAGCGTTTTTGGAAATTTGCAGGAGCTTATTAAAAAATTCTGCTCAAAAGATTCAGCTGGTAATGAAAGGATTAAAAATAAATTCCACCTCTTCCAATAGAGTAGAAACGGAAACGGAGACAGAAAAGAACATTAGTACAGAGGAAGTATTGCAGGAACTTTAGTTGGATATATGAAGTCTGATTTAAAGTATGTTTATGCTACCGGAAATACCTCTTATGTCTGAGGGTGCTGTGCAAAAATGATGCCGGCAGAGACAAGGTGGTCGGTCAAGGAAATGACAAAGTTCTTCTTACCGTAAAAATGAACACTGTAGAGCCGAAGAGCAATCCGGTGCAGCCTGTAAATCCTGTACAACCGGTAGATCCCTGTTAACCCGGAGCAGCCCTGCACAACCGGTAACTCCCGTAACCCCTGCTGTGCGGCTAGTCCTACGAATCCTAGTATTGGCGGAACAAGCAATGGCGGCGGTGGAAGAAGCAGTTCAAGAGTGACTGTAAGCACTGTCAGCAATGCACCGTCCAATCCCGGAATCGTACTGGGAGAAAGCCGTCCGACAGCTTCTGCTCCCGCCGGTGAAGTATTAGGAGAGATCGAGTGGCTCCGTAGCGGAAACCGTTGAGAAAAAGCAGGGAACTGTATTGGGGAGAATCCCGTCCAAGCGTAAAGGGCGTATCCGACCGAGCATCCGTAGCAACCGGAGATTATAACTTCACAGGACTTTGGGCTTCCCTTTTCGGAATTTCCTTAGCATCATTGGCAGGCTTTGTGGTTCTGAAAAAGAAGGAGCAGCAGTAAATATCAAGCCGAAAAATATAAAACAGCAATAAATGATTACCGTAGTAGAGCAGGTAAAATACCGGTTCCACTACGGTTTTTTGAATTCAGCTGTGCCTTCTTTATATTTTTCCTTAGCGAAGAGAAGGACTGTGAAAATAATAAATGGAAGCGATATGCAGTATAGGTATGAAAAGAGGATAATCTGAGATTGCAAGAACTATCGAGCTCAGCGAAGTGAAGGACTGTAAAACCAATAAGCTGGAGCGACAGATGCAGTATGGGCGTGAAGAGGATAATCTGAGATTGCAAGAACTATCGAGCTCGGCGAAGTGAAGGACTGTAAAAACCAATAAGCTGAAGCGACAGATGCAGTATAGCATGAAAGAGGGGCAATCTGAGCCCGTCAGTACTTACTGAAAGCAAGCAAAGCGAAGCTTGAAGTTAGTACTGCTACGAAGGAGAAGTTAGCGGGAGCGTGCCCCGATTTCATGCTGTACTGCATCGGAGCGTCTCTCATCAATGAATACAGTCCTTCACTTCTACAAAGGCGAAGTTAGCGGGAGCGTGCCCGATTACATGCCTATACTGCATGGTCGCGCATCCTTATCATTTTCCCAGTCCTTCACCACATCCCCCTTCTTGACAGCGCCTCCCTATTGCACTAAGATTTTCCTATGTTGTTAGAAGAAAGAGGAAAGCAAATGGCAGAGAAAAAATCAAAGATTCCACACAATACAGAAAGGCCGGTTCTGATTACAGGCCACAAGAATCCGGATACGGATTCCATTTGTGCGGCGATTTCTTATTCCCGTTTGAAGAATAAGATTAACAATACAGACCGGTATATCCCTTGTAGAGCCGGAAATCCCAATGCGGAAACCAGCTTTGTTTTAGAGCATTTTAAGGTGGACGCTCCTCTTTTATTGGACAATGTAAAAACCCAGGTTTCCGATATTGCCTATCGGAAGACTCCCGGAGTTTCTAAAAATATGTCCTTAAAGCAGGCCTATCAGATGATGAGAGACGGTCATGTGGTTACCCTTCCGGCGGTAAACCAAAACGGCATTTTGGAAGGTCTCATTACCATGTCCGATATTGCCAAGTCCTATATGAATGTATATGATTCTGCCATCATTTCCACGGCAGAGACTCCTTTTAAAAACATCCTGGAAACCTTGGAAGCAACTCTGATTACCGGAGATGCCAACCGAAATTGTCAGGACGGAAAGGTGTTGATTGCGGCAGCCAATCCGGAAATGATGAACTACTATATTGAACCCCATGACATTGTCATCCTGGGAAATAGAGCAGAAAGCCAGCTTTCCGCCTTGGACAATGGTGCGGATTGTATCATCATTTGCGAAAGCGCCAATGCCTCCCCACGATTAAAGCCTGGCGGAGCAAAACGGCATGATTATCATGGTGACCTCCTATGATGCTTATACGGCGGCAAGACTGATTAACCAGTCCATCCCCATCAGCTTCTTTATGACGAAGGAAGGCATTTTAAGCTTCGAAGAAGAGGATACGGTGGATGAAATTAAGGATGTGATGGCGAAGAAGGCTGCAGAATTTCCAGTTATCAGTAAGGACGGTCGATATCTGGGTATGCTTTCCCGTAGAAATCTTTTAGGTGCCAGTGGAAAACAGGTTATTATGGTGGATCATAATGAGCTGGGACAGGCATTGGACGGCATGGAAAATGCGGAGATTCTGGAAATCATCGATCATCATAGACTGGGAACCATTCAGACCTTGGGACCGGTGTATTTTAGAAATCAACCTCTGGGTTGTACCAGCACAATTGTGTACCTGATGTATCAGGAAAATAAAGTGGAAATCGATCCACAAACCGCAGGCTTGATGATGTCCGCCATCATTTCAGATACCCTCCTTTTCCGTTCTCCTACCTGCACCAAGACCGATGAGATGGCAGGAAGAGCGTTGGCGGAGATTGCCGGAGTGGATATTGAAAAGTATGCCATGGAAATGTTTTCCGCCGCCTCCGATTTAAAGCAGAAGACGGATCGGGAGATTTTCTATCAGGACTTTAAGACCTTTACTGCAGGGGATATTCATTTTGGCGTCAGTCAGGTAAGCTCCTTAAATGAAGAAGAGCTTCTTTCCTTAAAGCCCAGACTCTTCCATTTTGCGACGGAGGCTTTAGGAGAAGAAAATCTGGACATGGCCTTTGTGATGCTCACCAACATTTTAAAACAGGATACTCTGCTTCTGGCTGTTGGTCATAGAGCGGACAGCCTAATTCAAAATGCCTTTTTTTGCTGGAGCCCAAGAAGGAAAGCTTTGATTTTTCCGGAGAAGAGATAGAGGGCTTTACCGCTGTGCTGGAAAAATGTGGTTTCTAGAAAGAAAACAGCTCATTCCGCCCTTAGCCTTTATGGGGAGCAGATGTGGAGAAAAAGCCGGACTTTCAGAACGGAAAGTGGGCGAGAGAAAAGCCGGACTTTCAGAACGAAAAGTAGACGAGAGAAAAGCCGGACTTTATGGAAGAAGACCGGAGTAGAAAAAGTGGACTTAAAGTAGGAACATCAGAAAGCGGAAAGGATAGTCTTATGAATATTTGTTTAATCGGAATGCCCTCCAGCGGGAAAAGCGTCTTAGAGGGTATTGCTGGCGAAAAATTAGGCATGTCCTTTCTGGATATGGATTTGGTGATTCAGGAAAAAGACCGGACAGTTGCTTCGGGGAAATTATTGCGGAGCAGGAAGGAGGGCTTTCTCCTTTTGGAAGAGGAAGTGGGAGCAGAGCTCTCCATGAACAATACGGTTCTTGCTCCGGGCGGCTCTATTTGCTACGGAAAGAGAGCTATGAGCATTACGAGGAGAATTCTTTGGTGATTTTCTTGGATGTGCCTTTTTCCGAGGTGGAAAAAGAATCGGTGACCCGGTGAAAAAGAGGGGTGGCGATTCCCGATGGCTTTACCCTGAAAGACCTATATAACGAAAAGAAAGGCCCTCTACCTGCAATGTGCCCATGAAATTCTGAATGAAGAGGGCTGAAATCCGGAGGAATGTGTAGAGGCTTTGGTTCGTATTGCGGAGAAATACAAAAAGTAGATTCCTCATAAAACAGGTTTTTGGGAGAAGGTCAGAAAGCTCCTTTGACAAAAGGTTCAGAAAGCTTCTTTGACGAAAAGTTCAAAAAGCTTCTTTGACCAAAAGCCTAAGAATATAAAAGAAATGGCGGAAACAGAGGTTCGTATGGAAAATATCGTACTTGCTTTGCTGGCCCATGTGGACAGAGGAAAGACCAGTCTTTCAGAGGCTCTTCTCTATGAAAGCGGGAGAATTTCGGAAAAGGGCAGGGTAGACCATGGAGATAGTGTTTTAGACAAGGACAGTCTGGAACGAAAAAAAGGAATTACGATTTATGCAAAAAGCGTTTATTTTACCAAGGAAAATAAGCGTTTTTTTCTTTTGGATACTCCCGGACATCAGGAGTTTTCCTCGGAGATGGAACGTTGTCTTGCGGTTATGGACTACGGCATCCTGCTGATTGACGGAAATGACGGTATTCAAAAGAGAGTTGCATCTTTGGGAAAGAGCGCGAGAGAGAATTCCTCTTTTTGGTGGTAAATAAAATGGACCTTTTCAAGGGATAGGGAAGCTTTGTTAAGAGAAATACAAGAGGCCTTTTTCCTGTGAGGGATTATCAACTTTTCTCCTATACTTTTTCCGACTTGGCAAGATTTTTACAGGAAGAGGATTTTTAGCTCGGACAGTAGCTTCCAAGGAGAATGCAGCTTTAGAACAAAAGAGCTCAGAGAGAAGGAGGCTATGGGACAGAAGGCAGTTCCTTCAGAGGACTGTCAGGACTTTTCTGGAAAAATCTTGCCTTATTATCCGAAGAGGAACCGCATGAATATCTGGAAAATGGACGGCTTCCCTTAGCTTTTTGCAGGAAAAATATACAGGAGAAAAGCTTTTTCCTCTTTTCTTCACCTCTGCATTAAAAGCAGGAGGGAATCACCGAACTTTTTCTTGGATTTTTGCTCTTGTCAAATGCCAGCCTATAGCGAGGATTGCGAGAATTTTATATAAGATTAGCAAAAAGTCCGGAAGGAAGAAGAATCGGAAGAGCGAAGCTTTTGGGGGAAGCCTTTCCTTACGGCAGGAATGGCGGCCTTCCGAAAAAGGCTTTGGAGTTACATTTGGAAGGGGTAGAAGAGGAGGCTGTAGAGAGCGTAGAGCCAGGGAATGCTTTTTACCATGCCGATTTCGGAAAAATGCGGGTCTTAGCTATTTCCGGTGGATGAGCATAATGAGAAAGAGAAGGAAGGTTATTTTCCTACCCTTTTTATCTCTTGAAGGAGAGGAGATTCTTTCCTATCGAAAGGATTTGGAGGAGCTGCAAAAGGAATTTCCGAGTGGGGGATTTCTATTTCTTTGGAAGAAAAAGCAGGTCACTGCTCAGCTGTCGGAAATCTGCAAAAGAACTTCTGACGGATTTGTTTGCCAAGAGGCTGGGGAAGAAACTACATTTTTTCCAAGCCGAAGCTTCGTTATGGGAAAGTCCCCGTGAGAAGCCTATGGAAGGGAGCTGTGCTGGAACCCGGTCACAGGATTTCTCTGTTTCTTCTTAATTCCCAAGGAAGTGGAATTCTTTGGGGAGCAGCAGGAGCCGGGAAAGGAGCGAAAGGGATTGTGAGAATAGCAGAAATCCCGGAAAAGAAAAAGCATTTTTCCATAGAGAAAAGAGGAGAGCTACGGAGGAATGGGTTTCCCGCTTGGAAACTGAGTGGGCAGAGGAGCATTTTTCCGGGACCGCTCCTTTCCGGACCCTATGAGATATCTTTGGAAATCTCCAACTTAAAGCTTTCTCGAGGCTCCGCCTATTATGTGGACTTTCAGGAGGCGGTGTATCAGGCTTTTCGCATGGCTCAAGCTACAGCAGGGGTTCGGCTGTTAATGCCGTATTTTTCCTATGAAATCTCAGCTTCTCAGGAGAAGCTTGGAAAGATTTTGCAGGAGATTGAAAGACAAAAAGGGAAAGCAGGAGGAGCTGCTTTCCGAGGAAAAAGCTATCAGCTACTGGGAAAGATTCCCAGGGACAAAGCCTTTCAGAGCTGCAAAGTTTTGTGCAGGGAGAGGAGAAAGTTTTCTTTCTCATTTTCCTCTTATCAGGAAATGGAAGAGGAACAAGCCTTAGCAGTATTGGAGGAACGTTTCAGGGATTCCGTCGGAGGAGCTTCCTCACTACTGCAGGAAAAACTTTACTATGGGAAGAGCTTGTTTCAGGCGAGCTTTTAGGGCAGGACGGATGGGAGGAAAATACTTCCGTCGGAAAATCAGGAGATTCCTCTTCGAAGCTTAACGGTTCCCTTCTTTACAGCTTAAGAACATAGGGGGCACTCGGAGAAAAAAAGAAAAAGGGCGAGAAGGCATTTCTTAGAGGAGGAGCTGAAGACGATTTTTGAAAGAACCTTCGGTCCCTTAAAAATCGGGACAGGAAGCTATTCACACCGAGCAAAAATTGTTTTTATCCAAGGAGAAGGGAAGCTCGTCTGAGGAGGCCAGAGCCCAGTATGCCAAGAAGGGTAAGAAAAATAAGCGAAAAAAGATTTCTGGTGGACGGTTATAACTTTCTTTTGCCAAGGAAGAATGGAAGGCACTAGCAAACGGATTTGATGGCGGGAAGAGAGCAGATTCTTCCCTGCTTTTCGAATATGCAGCATACCATGACGTGGATTTATGTTGATTTTTGATGCCTACAGGGTGAAAAAGCAATCCGGGGAAAACCTTGCAGCCGGATCACTGAATGGGTGATCTTCACAAAGGAAGGTGAATCGGCAGACTTTGCCCCTAAGTCGAATGGCCAATGATTTTTCCCAGTCCGGCTACCCTGTAGTGAGTGGTCAGCTCCGACCAGGCCGTGCAGATTCAAGGCTTTTCCGGAAAAGGCGCCATTGTATATTCCTCAAAAGAATTTGCTCTCAAGTAGAGACATGAAGAAGCGTATTTCTGACTCCTCTAAATCAATAAGTAGATGGGAAGATGTAAACTGTATAAAACATGATTTTTATGGAATATAGGTCTGAAGGCGGGGCACGCTCCCGCTAGCCTCTGACTGACGTAGACTGTGGTCCTGCACTCTTTAAAAGCAAATTCCTCGGAGTTGTCTACACAGGAGGTCTCCTAGGGATCTACTCAAGACAAAAAGCCAAGAACCCGTGGGCTCAGACTGCCCCTATTTCAGACCTATATTCCATAAAATCATTTTGTGCAAAACAATTACATCTCCCCCATCTACTTATTTTTTATCCACTCATTGACGAAATACTTTTTCAGATTTAAGAATTTTGATAGTATAGAGAAATGAGGGTAAAGGATGAAATGGGATAGGGAAACTGTTCTTTTCAGAAGGATAGGACAGAAATAGAAAAATAGAAAAGAGCAGCTTGGAAAAGAGAGGATTGGGGATCGGTAGCGATTCAGCCCCTTTTTCGCCGAACGTTTTGGGCCTTGCTCCTGATTTTTCCTTTTTCTTTTTGACAGCATGTTCCGGTACAGGACATCCGCCATTATGAAAAGCAAGAGTAATAAGATTGTATTAACTTACGGCTTATCGAACAATGATGATTACACTTTGCAGATGACCAAGCGTTTTTGCCAAAAAGTGAAGGAAAAAAAGCCGTGGTAGGATGGAGATTAAGATTCTTAGCCCCAAGGACAAGGATAACGACCTAGCTTTGTTGGAACGGTTTCGCTCCGGTAATCTGGACATGGTAAGACTGCCCTACCTTCCGCAAAGAAGCTTTCTGCAAAGCTCTCTCTCATGGAGCTTCCCTATCTTTTGACAGCAAGAGGAAATGTGGAATGTTTTAGATGGAGACAAAGGGTGCTATTTTTCAAGAGGATTTTTCAAAGCAAGGGAATGGAGCTTTTGGTGTGGCATTGTCTTGGCTTTCGGGATTTTTTATACAGTGGAAAAAGCCACTGACCTCTGTAGTGGATTTTGAGGGATTGATTTTTAGGGAGTGGAGGATGAGTCTCGCATGGGAAGAGCCTTGCAGCTTCTTTTCGGAAAAACCAGAGAGCTTCCGCAAGATAAAAATCTATAAGGCGTTGCAAAGCGGAATTGTGGAGGGCAGTGAAAATACCATAGAGGAATTTGCCCGGCAGGAACACAATCTTTCCGCCAAGTATTTTTTAGAGGATAATCACAGCCCCGTTTTAGATTTGCAAATTCTTTCTTCCAGAGCAAGGAGAATCTGTCGGAAGAAAGATCGCTTTAGCTAGGGATGTGTCTTTTTCCATGGCTTTACAGGAAAGAGCTTACGTGAAAAAAATGCGGGTGGAGCTAAGAAATAAATTAAGTAAAAGAGGTACTCTTCTCTCATTTTTCCAAAGAAGAAAGCCAAGATTGAAGAGCTTTTTAGCACCCCTTTATCAGGAATCCACAGAATCGGATTTTGCAAAAGCTGGGAAAAATAGATTAAATAAAGAATGATAAGTGTTTAATATAAGAGGATTGACAAGTTTCCTCTCCTCTGTCATAATACTGCCTTGAAAGATAGATGAAACTAACTAAAAAGCTTTGTATATCTATCCAAAAGGGCTGTGATGTTAGCGTAAGCATCAGCCTATTCTCGATAGGAGGGTGCTTTTTGCGTCGTTAAACAACTCTCCCATGGATAAGGGCTAAGATATCTTACGATACTGTTGTTCTCCTGCGAAGAATATTACAAAGCGAAGTAATAATGTGTAGACAGAAAGGGGTATTATGAGAAAAACATTGGATTCTTGGTGCTTCCGCCATCATTTTAGCATCCTCCGTAATGGCTTGCGGAAAAGAAGCAGGAGATTGTCACCACAGCTGCAGGATCGGAGAAGGCTGCGGAAAAGCACTGCAGCTCAGGCAGGAAGTCTGATTATGTCTTTGTAAAGATGACCGTTCCCTATGCGGACTTTTTACTACGGAGAATTAAAGGATATTGCTCCGGAAGAGGGGAAAGGATTTGAAGGCACAGCTGGATGCGGAGGATAAGGTAACAAAGGACGGTTTCCGGGAGACAGGAATGTATGACAGTGCCAGCTCTCCTACTAAGGAAAAGGTGGAGAAGTTTGTGATGGCGGACGGTGCCGTAGAGGGAGAAGGCTCTGTCTATAAGGGAATTAAGCACGTGAACGTTGCGATTCCGAAGTCCCTCTATGAGGATGCCAAGAAGGCATTGGAGGAGAAGAAGGAAAGCAAGAATGCGCTTCTTACTTTGATGGGGGCTATTGAAAGTGAAGTCAGCACGGAGCCTAAGGAGTATAAGGTATTAAACTCCGACGGAACCCTTTCCAAGACACAGGAAATACAAATGAAGCGAAGGACACCGAAGCGGATATTACCACACTTCCTCCTACGGAAATTATGAAATCGAAAGTCAGCGGTTTGGATATGGACTCTGAAATCGTACAGGCTAGCGATTCTGGAAACCAAGGACAGCGCAAAGTACGGCTTAAAGCATGAGGACAATATCTGGGTAAAGCCGGAGGGAGCTGGCATTTTCCGCTGTGGCTTTCGAGGACACCAACCATAAGGCTCAGAAAGAGTTTAAGCGTTTTGAAGATATTCAGGACAAGGACATTGTAAAGATTACCTGCTTCTTAATGGACGAGGATGATGTGGAGGTTCCCGTAAACCTTCATGTGAAGAAGATTGCTCCTGCTGAATATAAGGTTAGCGGAGATGAGGAAAGGTAGCTCTACAGTCCGAAGGCACCAAAAGTAAATTATCAGCTTTCCACTGGAGAAGACAGCTACGCTCTTGGCAAGGTTATCAGTAGGAAGAGTGAGGTAAGGGAGGTTAATACAGACACCGCCGGCGTTTTGGTACTTCTAGGGGAAATGACTCCCGAAAGTACCAGCTGGTATTCTCTAATGACAATCTCACCGATGTATCCTTTAGGTACTGGTAGAATCCAGCTTAAAAAGGCGGAGGACTTCCATTTTGAAAATAACAAGTTAAGCCTTGCAGAAAACGCAGATCGACTGACTATCGCAACTACATTGCTTCTACAAGCTCCGCAAGCATCGGAGACAGGAGTTTAAGGGGCGGTGCCGGAAGACGATTCGGAAAGAACATTTTCAATGATGACGGCAGCGTAAATACCGAGGCGAGCTATAAGAAGGACGATCAGGAAGTAAAGTACTTTGACGGCCCGGAACCTATCCTATAACCATCAAGGCAGACGGATATCCTGATATACAGTTCAGGTAGTCAGTACAATGATTTTGACTCTTACTTTAATATGCAGTTTAGCATTTTTCCATTTCTTTGGAAAAAGCATTAAAGAAGAAAGTCGGCAGTGTTGTATGGGTTTGTATCCTCCTTTCCTTGGTAAGCATTTTTATCCAAGGGAGGGAGGACTTCCCCTGGACTTCTTTTTAAGAAAATCATGCAAAGGGGTGTGCTGGCAGGCTCTCTTTATCTGGGTGATGCTGGCACCGGTGCTTTCCCTAAGAGCTTTTCCGGAAGAAAGACCATCTATCTTCTTCGAGGAGAAATGGCTATTTGCGCCTCTCTGATTACTGGTCCATAATCTGGCCTTTGGTGGAAAAATACTTTGGCGCCTTATTCCTTGGACAGGGGCATATCAGTTTGATGGAGCTTCATGCGCTATCGTGTCTTGCCTCATGATTCTTTTGTTAATTCCGCTAACTCATCACTTCCTTTCAGACCGTTCGGCGGAAAAATGCAGGGCAAAGACCTGGAAAAATTACAAAACTGGTCCTATCTTTTTACCTGCTTTTGTACCTGCACATTTTCTTTATTTATCAAGGGGCGCTGATTCGTGGAAAGGGAGAGTATTTCTTTACCCTGATGATTTACAGCTTCATTTTTGATTCTACGGATTCTTACGGATTAGGCAGTATAGAATACAAAAGGAAAGCAAGGAGAAAAGACATTCCTGCTTCGTACTCAGGATTTTTGCCCATTGTCTGTCTTTTGTCTCAGCGGCTTTTACAGTGCCGGGAAATACCGCGCCGCCACTCGAGGGGCAAATGTGGATAAAAATCAGAGCGCAGGAAAGCGTAGCGAGAAAGTAAGGAAGTGCGGACAATGCAGCGGAAAATAAAGGAAGTGTGGAAAGCATCAGGAAACGGGAGGAGAAAAGTGATTCTTCTGAAAAGGCATCAGAAGCTAGCGGAGATAAAGCCTCTGCAATTCTTCGGATGCTTCCTCCGATTCCCAAGCTGCTGATGAGGATAGCATATCCGGAGCTTATAAAGACGGAGAATGCTTTGAAAGGCTTCCGCTACAATGGCAATGTGGAGTGAAAGGTCACCATTTCGGGGAAAAGATTACTGCCATCGATATTGTGAAAACCAAGGACGATGAAGAATATTTCTTTGACGCACAGAAGAAGGTGATTCGGAAATTCTGGAAAAGCAGAGTACTGACGTGGATGCGGTGGCAGGGAGCCACCACCAGTAGCGAGGGCATTTGCCATGCGGTGGAGAAGGCTCTGGAGGAAGCTGAAGAAGTAGTCAAAAAGTCTTCTGGTAAAACTTGTAAAACAGCATTTTCTTATATAATGAGTTCTGTATTCATTCTTAAAAATAGAAGATACAGAACTTTTTATTCTTGACGAGTATCGCTCGTGAGTCTGCGGTATCTCGTTCATAACGATATCTCGCAGAGCGTGCGATATCTCGTTGAATGTCTCTTGCGGAGCATGTGTTTTCTAATATTTTCCAAAGGGAAGCTTAGGAGAGTGCTACGCCGCTGTAGAGGATGCCTTTTGGGGAAATATATGAAAAAAAGCTATGTACTTTTGTATCAGTATCTTGACTATAATTTTTCAGCCTTCTGCCTGCGATGATATTAAGATGGTACAAAATTCTTTTCAGAAGGAGAAGACAAAGAAACACAGAGCAGTTAGGAGACCAACCTATGGATGTATTTAAAAAGGGAGACTTAAAATGGAAAGATGGAGAGTACAATATCTATGCTACTTCAGTAATTTTCTGGCTGCTCGTTATCACTTCATTTCAGTATTTTATTTTTCAGGGAGTTCAATGAATCGGAGTTTCATTTGTGGAGGAGGAGTATAGCAAGGAAGGCTTTACCCGGAAGAGTTTGACTTTTATCCGACATGTTATAAAAATAGCAGAATGGGGGACGCATTTCCCTGAGGGTGGATAAGCCGGTAAAAACCCTGACTCCTTTAATCTTAAAGACTATGGAAATATATAACGAGGCAGCAGCTTATGGACAGGCGGAGACCTATAAAAACTGATCACTCATGAAGGGCAAAGGAAATTCACAGCCGTCTTTTTCCCTTTGGTAGAGAGTACTAAAGCTCCATTGTTGGAATATAGAGGGCTATTGATGAGCTTTCTTCATGGAAGAGGAAATCCAGGCAATGAAAGAACGGCTACATTATCGTTATAACATGTTAGCTAAAGTTCTCTCTACGAGATCAAATTATGGATGAAATCATAAATCAGAATCTTGTCCAGGAAGAGATGACAAAGCTGGATTTATCTAAATTCGTCCCTGCCTATGAGGAATTTCTGGCTACCCTATCAGATTTCGAAAATGATAGAAATCGGAAAGCAATTGATGCGGAATTGTTTACTGACCCTCAGCATTTTTGAAGATTTGTCGGAATTTGTCAATGATTCCAAAGAGTTTGCAAAACAGATTCAGGAAATGATTCGTCGGATAGACGAAAATGAGACCATTTACAGAGAAGGATTATGGGCGGACAAATGTAGATGGCAGCTTTTTAAAGATAGATTGGGCATCTATTAATATGGTTCAAAGCTACAGCAAAGTCATAAGCTAAATAAAGCTTTTTGCTTTTTGCGAAATTCTTTCTGTTCTTGTCAAATTTAAATTTTTGTATAATTAGTTCTTGCATCTTTTCTTAAAAAATAGAAAGATGCAGAATTTTTGATGAGGAGAAAATGATGATCGTTTTAGGACTTGGCGCAATTGTCTTTAGCCTCAGTCTTTCCGCCTGTGAAGACTTAAAGATGGCGCAGAATGCTATAAAGCAGGAAAAAGCGGAGAGGCGGCGGGGACAGCAGTGATTCCGGGAATAACCCTTGGATGCTTTTGAAAAGAACCTTTCTGCATGATTCCGGGGAAAGCGACGATGAGCTGACACAATACAACAATTACGTGGAGTTTCAGCAATTTCCTAACCGGTAATTTTGAAGATAATATCGGCAGATATTTTTGAGGAGTAGAGCCGGAGACAGAGTTTAAGGTAATAGAAGGCGGGCATTATACTACGGTCAGCTGTAGCGATCGTGATATGGAGCAAGTACAGAGCTATCTGGATCAGGGCCAATGCAGGGAACCAATTTCTCCGACCTGGATGAGCAGGTAAAACTTTAGCTCTATCGTCTTGGAAACCATGAAGGTTTATAACGAGGCGGCCAGCTATGAGATTTGCAGGCCTATAAGGATGATCATTATGCCAAGGCACAGAAATTCATAGCCGTCTTTTCCCTTTGGTACAAAGCTATATGATCCGGCAGATACTTATACCGCAGCCATTCACAGCCTTTCTGATGGAAAGACAGCAGGAAGAAATGCAGAGAATGAAGGATAACGGCTTACGATCGCTATGATATGCTGAGAATCATGGATCTGAAAAATCAAATTATTGATGCTTTTTCTGAGCAGCCCAATGTAGCAGAGGCCAATATTGCCGACCTTGATTTGACAAAAGATACGTCCTGCCTATGACGAGCTGGCTACCCTGCTTTTGGAATTTGTGCCCCTTTCCAAGGATAAAGATGCTGCGGAGAAGGAAGGCTTTGACAATAATCTATTATGTTACTACCTTTGCAGATGCTGCCGGAGATTTCAAGAAGCAGCTCAGGAGATGATTGACCGGAAAAGAAAGCGGAAAAGGATTTTCCGAGAATGACTTGCAAATTTTATGAGCTACTGATGGAAGCTTCCAAAAATCAGTGAGGCCGCTTCCCAGATGACGAAACCTATAACAGAGCGGTCAGGTTAAAGATTCCTAAAGATGTCAGTTCAATATATTTAGAAAGATATCAGTTCAATAAATTTATAAAAAAACGTCCTTAAATAAATTTATAAAAAGTTCTTGACGAGAAAAAGTCAGAGTTGTGTTAAATAATAGAGACTATAAAACCGTTGAGGTGGAGATAACGTTAAGTATGAGCTCACAGAGAGTCCGGGAAGGTGAGAGCCGGGCAGTATACAGCTTAGCAAATGGACCACTGAGGGCATGGTCAAAGGAGCAATCCGAGTATTCCATGACGCGTAGGAATGCGTTAGTTTCCGGAGGTATGTTAGTACCTTGCTAAGAGCACAGGTGAATCGTGAACTAGGGGTGGCACCGCGAACTTTAATTTTCGTCCCTAGCAGAATTTTTTATTCTGCTGGGTTTTTATTTTTTCAAAAACGGATTTTGGAAAGTTTTCAAGAGCCTTTTCGATAAAGAGAAAGAACTAGCTCCCACACGCAGATTAGACTAGTTAGAGAAAGGAAGAAAATGATGATTAGACCAAGTCTTATGGAAATGGAAGCCTACCGGAAGGACGAAAGCCTTCGCCTGCTTCCCGTCATGAAGGAGATTTTTTCAGATTTCATTACTCCCATTACCGCATTGTCATTTTGAAAAATATTTCTGCAAAATGTCTTTTTACTGAGTCCATGGAGGACAGAGAAAAAATGGGGAGATATACCTTTCTGGGCTATGACCCAAGCAAAAGCATTTCCTGCAAAAACAGAATCGTGAAAGCTCCGGCTTAAAAGCTTCCCACCAGGACCCTAAGACTCTAATCGGCAAATCCTTCAAAGAGCACAAAGGCTCCCAAGTGCAGGGCCTTCGCTTTACTCGGAGGACTGGTTGGATACTTCGCCTATGACTTTATCAGTATGAGGAGAACAGCCTTCATTTTTCCGGAAAGGATGAGGAGGACTTCCAGGATTTGGACCTGATGCTCTTTGACAAGGTAATATGTTTTGACCACTTCCTGCAAAAGATTTTTCCTGATTGTGAATATGTCCCTTTCCGAGGGCGAGGCAGGGCTATAAGAGAGCAGTCCTGGAGCTGGAAAATATGCACAGGCTCTTAAAGAGCGGAGAGCAGAAGAAGGAAGAGCCGGGCAGATGCCTAAGCGACTTCGCCTCCTCCACAGCAGGAAGAATATATGCAAATGGTGAAAGAAGGCCAAGAGACATCTGAAGGATGGAGACATTTTTCCAAATCGTTCTTTCCAACAGGCTGGAGAGCGGATTATGAGGGAAAGTCTTCTGAAAGCTATAGGCACCTTCGCTGCTAAATCCTTCCCCTACCTTTTCTACTTTTCCAGTAAGGACTTGGAGCTGGCAGGAGCCAGCCCGGAAACTCTGGTGAAGCTTGAGGACGGCGTTTTGCAGACCTTCCCTCTGGCAGGCACCAGAAGAGGGAGCCACAGAGGAAGAGGATAAGCGCATCGCCATGGAGCTTTTGCAGGATGAAAAGGAAGTTTCCGGGCACGATATGCTGGTGGACTTAGGCAGAAACGACATCGGAAAAATCGCCATAGGTGAGCGGCGTAAAGGTGGAAAAAGTACCACGAGATTCAGCGCTATTCCCACGTGATGCATATCGGCTCCACAGTAATGGGAGAGCTTAAGGAAGGCTATGACGCGTGGACTGACGTTTCCGCTGATGCTTCCAGCAGGAACCCTGAGCGAGCACCGAAGATTCGGGCCATGGAGCTGATTGACGATATAGAGCAAAATCGCAGGGGCATCTATGGCGGAGGAATCGGATACATTGATTTCAACGGAAATCTGGACCTCTGTATTGCAATCCGCTTTTGCCTATAAGAAAAAACGGAAGGTGGGGCATTCGTCTCGGAGCAGGCATCGTGGTGGACTCCTCCGAGGAAAAGGAATTTGAGGAGTGTCAGAACAAGGCACAGAGCCATGGTGGAAAGCCATTCGAAGAGGAGGAGGAAGAATGATTCTTTTTATTGATAACTATCGACAGCTTTACTTTAACCTGTATCAGATGCTGTCCCAATACGAGACGGTGGGAAGTGATTCGAAATGACGGGAAAAAGCAGTGGAAGAAATCGAGGCCATGAATCCGGCAGGAATCGTCCTCTCTCCCGGACCGGGCAGACTGGAAAAATTCGGCATTTGCCCCAGGTAATTCGTTCTCTCTTCAGAAAATTCCTATCCTTGGGTTTGTCTTGGAGAACAGGCCATCTGTCAGGTCTATGGGGCACCGTAAGTCGCCATAAAAGCCCATGCACGGCAGACAGTCCGAGGTGGAACTGTGGAAGATTCGGAGCTTTTTAAAGGCCTTGGCCGGAAAATGAAGGTGGCTCGCTACCATAGCCTCATTGCCGAGGAGGAAAGCCTGGAGGCACAGAGCTTCGGATTACCGGGAAAAACCAAGCAGGAGGAAGTGATGGCGGTGGAAGACAGTGCACGGAAGGTTTACGGCGTTCAATTCTCACCCGGAAAGCATCGCTGACCAAGGACAGCGCGCAAATTTTTGGAAAAATTTTGCAAGGATTTGTAAGGAAGCATAGGGTAGACGTAAATGAGTATTTTTAGAGGAAATCGATAGGGAAAGACGAAAGGCTGTGGAAGAGGAGAAAAAAGCTGCTTTCTCTTGTGGCACTGGAAAGGCTTTTGGAGGCAGGAAAGCCTTAGGAGAAAAAGCTGCTTTAAAAAGGAGCCTTTTGAGAAGAAGTAGTGGAAAAGCTACCTTCAAGAATGAAGCTCAGGAGGATGATGCATCAGCCTAAAATCTTCGGAAAGCGAAGAAAAAAGCTTTTACCAGGCCTTAGCCAGGAGGGCTTATCCATTATCGGAGGAGGTAGAAGGCTTCCCCTCAAAGGGCGATGATTGCAGAGGACTTTCCTTATTTACAGATTGCAAAGGACTATGAAGCTGCCGGCATTGACGCTATTTCCTGCTTTGACAGAGCCTAAGTATTTTTCTGGGGAAGGACCAATATTTACAAGAAATCACACAAGCTGTTTCGGTACCGGTGCTTCGGAAGGATTTTCTGATTGACCCCTACCAAATCTATCAGGCCAAGCTTTTAGGGGCGAAAGCCATTCTCTGATTGTTTCTTCTTGGAGAAAGGAACTGAAGGAATTTCTGGGAATTGCCGGAAAGCTGGGACTGGATGCCTTGGTGGAATGCCGTGATGAGGAAGAAATCCGCTGTGCCCTCTCTCGTAGGGAGCAAAGATTATCGGAGTCAACAACAGAAATCTAAAGACCTTTCCGTAAATATGGAAAACAGCCTATCCTAGAAATTTGGTGCCAAAGGGGCATCTCTTCGTGGCAGAAGCGGAATGTCCAAGGCGGAAGAGCTAAGGCTTTTTAGAGGAAGCTGGGGTAGATGGGGTTTTGATTGGAGAAAGCCTGATGCGGGCAGAGAGCAAGGAAAAAACTTCAGGAATTACGGGCCTATTGAAATAAGAAATAATCTACAAAAAGGAATTATGCGTAGAAAAGTAGAAAAGCCGGATTTGTTTTAAAAAGATAGTTTTTGCCAAAAAGAGGATTTCAAAGGAACAGCAGTAAGGGAGAGAAAGGAGCGAGTATGCTGCAAGAATGTATCAAAAACTGGTGTTGGGAGAGGATTTAAGCTTTCAGGAAAAGCTACGAAAGCATGAATGAAATTCTGGACGGGAAAAAGCTCTCCGGTGCAAAATACCGCCTTTCTTACAGCTCTGGCCTCAGAAAGCGGGAGGAAGAAAATATCACGGAAATTACCGCATTTGCCAAGGCGATGCGGGAGCACGCCACAGAGGTAAAAGCTATGAGGGGCATGGAGGTTTTGGAAATCATGGGAACCGGTGGAGACCACAGCAACAGCTACAACATTTCCACCATCCCGCCTTGCTGGTAGCTTCTTTAGGGGGTGAAGGTGGCTAGCACGGAAATCGGGCAGCCTCCTCCAAGTCCGGCACCGCGGATTGTCAGGAAGCCCTGGGCATTAACATTGTGCAGGACAAGGAAAAGGCGGAGGAAATGCTGAGAAATACTGGCCTTTGTTTCCTCTTTGCCCAGCACTACCATACCGCCATGAAGTATGTGGGCGCTATCCGTAAGGAATTGGGCTTTCGGACCATTTTCATATCCTTGGGCTGCTAACCAATCCTGCAAAGCCGGATGCCATGCTTCTAGGTATATCAGGAAAGACTTTTAGAGCCTATGGCGGCAGTGCTATCACTTAGGACTTAAGCGGGCTTTGGTAGTATTGCTTTGGAGAGGACGGCATGGATGAGATTTCCGTTTCCGACAAGACTTTGGTTTGCGAATTAAGGGATGGACAAAGCCGAATCTTGAGATTGCTCGGAGGACTTCCATTTGGAAAGAGGGAAAAAGAGGAGCTTGTAGGGAGATGCGGCGGAAAAATGCAGCAGTACCAAGGGACTTTTGGCCAATGAGATTCAAGGCAGCAAGAAAACGGCTCTTTTGTTAAATGCGGGAGCAGCCCTCTTTATCGCCGGAAAGGCGGAAAAGCATTGAGGAAGGCATTCGCCTGGCGGAGGAAGCCATCAGCAGCGGAAAGGCATTGACCTTCTTGGAAGAGTACAGAAAAAGCTTCCCAAAATTAAGCGGGACAAGTGCTATAGCCAGTGAGGAGCATCATAAAAGCATCGAGGGTTGAAAAGGAGTTGGCGTGAAGGTCAAGTACTGAAAAGGGAGTTGGCATGGTCGTCAAGTACTGCGGTATCACAAAGGAAGAGAAATTCAGCATTTGCAAAAAGCTTCCCATAGATTATGTGGGCTTTGTCTTCTATAAGAAAAAGCAAACGCTTTGTGGACAAGGAGCAGGCAAAGGCGTCTTAGGGAAAAATTGAATCCTTCCATTCCCGGGTGGGAGTCTTTGTAGAGGAAGAGATTCCGAAGATTTTGGAGCTTTTGCAGGAAGGGATTATCCAAGGGTTCAGCTCCATGAGAAGAAGAGGAGTCCCTATGTTCTTACGCTTAAGGAGAAAATGAAGCAACTTAGGGGGATTCCTTTCTCTGGCAGGCCTTTATCTTAAAAGAAGAAAAGGATATAGAACGGGCAAATGCCTCTCAGCGGACCTGATTCTTCTGGATGGGGGAAAGGGGAAGGCAAAGAGGCGGAGGCAGGACTTTTACAAAAGATTCATCGCCCCTATATCTTGGCAGGAGGACTTTCCCCGGAAAAATGTAGTAGAGAAAAATCAAGCATTTTCCCTATGGATTGGATGTCAGCTCCGGAATCGAGGAGCAGGGAGAGATAGTGTCCGGAAAAGTCCGGAGAAGATGGATAGTTTTTATACATTTGGTGAGAGAATATGAGAAGCAGACTTTCTGGAAGACATGGAAGCAAAGAAGATACAATAAAGATGCAATAAAGATACAAAGAAGTAGCAATGAAGATGGAATGAAAGATACATCCGGAAAAGGAGTAGTATGCAGAGAAAAATCGGACGTTTTGGGATTCATGGAGGACAGTACATTCCGGAAACCCTGATGCGAGCAATAGAGGAATTGGATAAGGCCTATACAGAGGCTAAGGCGATCCTTTCATTTCAGAAGGAGTTAAGCCGTTACTAAAATGACTATGCAGGACGGCCTCCCGCCTGTATTATGCGGAAAAAGATGACGAAGGATCTTGGAGGCGCCAAGATTTACTTTAAAGAGAGGACTTAAACCATACCGAGCCCACAAAATCAACAATGTTTTAGGGACAGGCCTTTGCTGGCAAAGCGTATGGGAAAGACCAGACTGATTGCGGAAACCGGAGCAGGACAGCATGGCGTGGCAACGGCAACGGCAGCAGCCCTTTTCGGCATGGAATGTGTGGTTTTATGGGGCAGGGAGGACATTGAGCGTCAGGCCTAAATGTTTACAAGATGCGTCTTTTTGGGAGCGGAGGTGGTTTCCGTCAAGACCGGAACTCGCCACCTTAAAGGATGCGGTGTCTGAGGCCATGAGAGAGTGGACAAAGAGAATTTCGATACCCACTACTGCCTGGTTCCGTTATGAGGCCTCACCCCTTCCCTACCATGGTAAGGGATTTTCAGGCGGTGATTTCCAAGGAAATTCGAGATGAGATTTTTGGAAAAGGAAGGAAAGCTTCCTGCAGCAGTGTGGCCTGCGTGGGAGGCGGCTCCAATGCTATCGGAACCTTCTACCATTTTATTCCGGATGAGGGGGTAGAGTTAATCGGCTGTGAGGCCGCAGGAAGAGGGTGGATACGGAGGAAACTGCGGCCACCATTGCGGTAGGAAAGCTGGGCATTTTCACGGCATGAAGTCCTACTTCTGTCAGGATGAATTCGGACAGATTGCCCCGGTATACTCCATTTCCGCGGACTGGATTATCCAGGAATCGGACCGGAGACGCAGCACTCCATGACAGCGGACGGGCAAAGTATGTGCCGGTAACGGATTTGAGGCGGTAGAGGCCTTTGAGTATCTTTCGAAAATGGAGGGAATCATCCCCGGCCATTGAATCCGCCCATGCCATTTCCTACGGTATGAAGGTGAAGAAGGAGAAGAGTAAGGAGGAAAGCATTGTGATCTGCATCTCCGAAAGAGGGGATAAGGACTGTGTTTCCGTAGCACGTTTCAGAGGGAGGACTTGGTAGAATAGAAGCATAAAAGAAGCATTTGCAAAGGAAAGGCATTTATTCCCTTTATCACCTGTGGGAGATCGGATTTGGAAAGCACCAGAAGCTGGTAAAGAGCATGGTGGAAAATGGAGCGGACCTGATTGAGTTAGAGTTCCCTTCTCCGACCCCACCGCAGAGGGTCCGGTGATTATGGAAGCTGACCTTCGGGCCTTACAGGAGGATGCACCACAGAGAAGGTTTTTCAAATGACCAAGGAGCTTCGGCAGGAAGTGGATGTGCCTTTGTGTATATGACCTATGCCAATGTGGTTTTCTCCTACGCAGAAAGTTTATGGAAAAGGCCAAGGAAGCCGGGGTTTCGGACTGATTCTTCCGGATGTGCCCTATGAAGAGCGGGAAGAGTTTTTGCAGGATTGCAGGGACTTCGGCATTGCCCTCATTTCATGAGTAGCCCCACCTCTGAGGACCGTATTGCAAAGATTATGAAAGATGCGGAAGGATTTTTATATATCGTCCTCCTTGCGGGTTACAGGAGAGCGAAAGGAAATCACTACGGACCTGTCTTCTCTTTTGAAAATGGTGAAGAGCCACACGGACATTCCCTGTGCCGTCGGTTTTGGTATCTCCACCAGGGAGCAGGCAAAGGAAGTGGCAAAATATGCGGACAGCGTGATTGTAGGCTCCGCCATTATGAGAAAAATCCATGAGAATCGGGGAAGAAGAGGCCGTACTGGGAGTATAGTGGCTTCGATGAAGTCAGTGCTATAGTGCCACCGTCCGGTAATGAGTTTCTTTCTAGGAGTAATATCAGTCCTTTGCAATGAGTTTCTTTCTCAGACACGTTCTCACTAACTCGCCTCGTAGCGTACTAGCTGAAAGCTTCGCTCGCTTTCAGCAGCACTGACAGGCTCAGATTGTCTTCAGAAAGAAACTCATTGCCGGACGGTGGGGCATTTCGGGCTGGAAAGAAATCTTCTATGTTCGGCTGGGACTAGATTGTCTTCAGAAAGAAAACTCATTGCCGAACGGTGGGGCACATTTCCGGGCTGAGAAAAAATCTTCTATGTTCGGCTGGGACTAGATTGTCTCAGAAAGAAACTTATTGCCGGACGTAGGCCATTTCTGCACCGGAGAAAACTCTCTCGGGTTGATTGAAACTAGCCTTTCAAAGAAGCCTCAAAATTAGATGCCTAAAACCGCCAGTCCAACGGCAAAGGTACTGGGCTTTGCTAGCTTTTTCTTTTAAGAAGATTCTGGCCCAGATTACGGAGAAGAGGCAGTAGCTGAAATCAAGGGTGCGGAGGCAGCAGCATTGCTCCAATGGCATAGATATAGGTGAACTGGCCTATTGTTTCGCAGACGGCAGCTAAAAATTTCCATGGTCCTTCCGTAGGCAGGCTGAACTTGGTCTTTTTACAAAAACCAAATAGAAGAAGAGGCAGACTGCCAGAGTACAGAAGGTGTATTCATAGGCTACATTTGCAGGAGGCTTCCGGAATTTTTCCCAGAACCACCGCGTCTAAAAAATGTGCCCAGTCCGTCAATGATGCAGTAAAGATGGGAAGAAAATGGCGATAAAGCTGTTTACTATTTATCCTCCACCTTTTCCTGCATCTTTTTCGTTCCGCATCCTCATGCTTTTTGCAGATAGGAAAGCAGGTAAATGGCAAAAAGATCCTTCAGGGGATCCCTAGCTTGGAAAAAGAACCGAATCGGACCAAAAAGATAGAAATTAATGATAAAAATAAAACCACATATTGACTCTTTAAAAGAATTTTTTCCATATTTTTCGCCACTTTTTATATCAAATACTGATAAATAAAGATTTAAAAATTAAAGTAAACGCTTGTTTAATTCCTAGTAAAAACAATAGGAATAATAACATGGAAGCCTTATTCTGTATGAGATATTTAGTTGTTACACTATAAAAATTTGGATAGTTAAAAATATTATTTATTCAAATCATGCATAAATAAACGAAAAATATTTGAAAAACATATATAGATATACAGCATTCTGACTGAGTATTATGATGATAAACGAGTGTCGTAACAAAACTGTGGGACCACTCCCTGGTCAGCTGCAGTCGTATGGAGGTACAATGATGTCAATTTATTGTGAGGCTAGAAATTTTGCAGAGAAATTCATCGATCCCTATAGCACAAAGGTAGATGAAGAAGGGAGTATTTTCCGTAGAAGCGTTTGCAGAGATTAAAAATCGGATTTTTAACTCTGCTCATTCCTAAGGAGCAGGGAGGCTTAGGCTTAGGAATTCAGGAGCATGTGGAAGTTTGTAGAGCTTTTGCCAAAAGTGATGCAGACAACCGGACTATGCTATATGATGCATAATGTAGCTTTGACAGTGGTTTTATCTCGAGGAAGTGAAGAGATGAAGCAGAGGATTGTCAAAGAAGTGGTAGAAGAAAAGAAAGCTTCTGGCTCTGGCTTACAGTGAGCTGGGAACAGGACCCATTTCTATATTTCCGAGTTTTGAAGGCGGAAAATGATGGAACAAGAAACTCCTTAGTGGTGTAAAGAGCATGGTTTACTTCTGCCAGAGGCAGGGACTTCCTATTATCTGGTTTATAGCTCCATCAGATGTGGAAGGGCTATTGATAACTGGTTAGTTCCACTGGAGACTCCGGGATTAAAGTTTGAACAAAACACCTGGCACGGTCTTGGGATGAGAAATGTTTCCTGCCAGATGCACTTGAACAAGGCGGCTGTTTCTGCAAATAATACGAATCAGGTGAGGAAGGTGCACAGTGAAATCATGTATTTAATGCTGTAGCGCCCTTCTTCATTGCTAGGACTTGCAGGTGTATATTCCCAGTCTTGGGGAGCATATGTTAGAGTATAGTATTGCCCATGCAAAGGAAGAGAAATATACTTCGGAACTTCTTTGGCAGAGATTGAAACCGTTCAGATTCATCTGGCAAGATGTACAATCTGGTTAATTCCTCCGTTTGTGCAGCAAAGGGAAGCGACCAGAAGTGCGGCAACAGGGGAAGAGGATGCTTTGGCAAAGATTTTGTCCGCTCGTATCATTGCTCTGCGAAATGGTTATTGAAGCCGGAAGACTGGGCATGAGAGTTGGAGGCAGAAGAGGCTTATAACAAGGCCGGCAGTATGGAAAGACTCTAGAGATGCTTATGCAGGACGAGGATTATGGCACCCAGTGCAGACGTACTACCGTTTGGCTTGAAAAAGCTATGTACAGGCTTTGCCTTTAGTATAAGTTTAAAAGCTTTTAAAGAAAGGGAGAGAGAACACCAACTCTTCCTTTCTTTGATTATGAACTATCGCTCGTGTGGTGTGGGGGATGTCGTTTCTTTTAAGAGGAACAGGAGGAAAAAGACTGTTGATTTGATTGGTCTCATTACTCTACTGTACTTCGAAAATTTGTCGGATGATATCAAGAAAAAGAGGATAAAATGGAAAAGATAAAAGTTAGGGGCAGTTATTTACGCCAAAGGTAACTGTTAGTTTGGGGAATTATTCAGGAGTTTTTGAGAAGGAAAAATTGTCCTATTGAACCGGTTTTTATAAGGATTATAAGAGTCAGGTGGACGGACTGATGATGAAATTGATATTGCCTGGAACTCTCCTTTGGCCTGGCTGGACAGTTATTTACGCAGCAAGGGAGAATGCAAACAGCTCCATGCGTGATACGGATTGACGATCGTAAAAAGCTACCTGGTGGTAAGAAAGGACAAGGGCTATCAGACTATTTCGGATATCAAGGAAAGACTATCGGTTTGCGCCTATGACTCTCCCTCAGGCACGTTTGATTCCATTTATCATCTGCATAGATGGATTAGAGTTTGAAAAAGGACTATACGGAAAAGCCTGATATTGATGGACTTGCTCATGGAGATCGTATGCAGGAGGAGAGTTGGATGCACCAAGGCCATCGGTGAAGTGGACGGAAGCTGGATGCTGGATTTAAACTTCAAAGGCTTGGATTTTAGACGGAACAGGCTTGATGAAGCACAGGTGCAGATTTTATCCGAGACAGATTTCTGACCATTGCATTTTCACCGGAAGCGGATTTTTCCAAGGAAGCCTTTTAGCCCATTTTACAGGAGGTTCTGCATAAGATGGATTACAAGAATCCCGCCCATAAGGAGATGATGGACATGGAAGGTTGGAAGGCTTGGGTACCGGGAAGAACCAGAATTTTGAGCAGATTAAGAAGGCTAATGAGTACCTGCATTTTTGAGAAGGAGAATGCATGAGTAAGCACTTTCTCCTTTACCAGCTCCTAATTGGGAGTATGCCAAGAACAGAAGGAATTGCTTTCAGGAGAAACGTCGCCTGCACGGACAGCTTTCCCGGGAGGACTAACAAGAGGCCATGCTTCTTAGAGAAACGAAGAGTGATTCTGTTTGCAGGAAAGAAACGGGAATGAGATATTCTTACCGGAGGAAGTCGTAGCCGACACAGTGCGTTTCCTTTGTGCGGGAAAAGCTGGAAGGTGCTACCATGATGAGCATGGCGGACATGCTGCCTCATAGCTGGAGGACAAGCAGGGCTTTGAAGAAATTCTGGATACCCTGGATGTACCCGCAGTCAGCATTAAAAATGCCATTTGTACCGGGAAAAATCAAAAAGGAAAGAAAGTCTTTTGAAGAAGAAATCCTTAGAATCCGGCAGTTTTCGGATAAGGAGACTCAAGGCGACTCTTCCTGGCCCTTACACTGTATGACCTTCCATGTGGCTTCCGCCCTATCTTCAAGGTCTATGACAGCAAAGAAGAGCTGGGGGAAAGATGTAGTGGCTCTGCTAAAGAAGAAATTGAAGAGCTTAGGCAAATGGGGGTATCGGTGATTCAGCTGGACGAGCCGGTGCTATACAGAGGTGGTCTTTAGCAAGGGAAAACCAGATCCTTTTATGTGTGCCGCCTTGTCAGAGAAGAAAGATCCCACAGAGGAATTGGAATTTGCCGCATCTTTGTTGAAAGAAGTGGTGGATTTTATGAATGAAAAAGGAACTTTGCAGCGTTCTTCATGTTTGCAGAGGGAACTGGAGTAAGAATGAGGAAATTCTTTTAACGAGCTCACTACACACCTTGGTTCCTTTATTTGCCAAGGTACTTCCTTCAGTTTTGGCCTTGGAATACTCCACTAAGAGGGCGGGAGACTTATCTTCCCTTTTGGAAAATGCTGCACTCAGGAAAATTGTATTTTGGGCTTAGGAGTGATTAATCCAAGAATTGATCGGTAGAATCCGGGGAAAGCTTATAGTACAACGGGCGGAGGAGGCATTGCAATATCTGCCCAAGGAAAGATTATGGTTAAATCCGGACTGCGGCTTTGCTACCTTGCCAATCGCCCTGTCAAAATGAATTTCCCTGTATTGAGGCCAAATTAAAAGGAGTTGCACAGAGCTCAGGAATTTTTACGGAAAAAGTATTAGGAGGAAGCTTGTGGAAAGCCATGATATGAAATGCACCATCAGGACTTACGCTATCGCTGGCATTGTAAGGCAGGATGGTCAGGTTCAGGTTATATGCAAAACCATTGTATAGATTCTTCTAGGAAATGGAGTTTGACAGTAAAAAGATACGGATACCTCATGTAGACATCCTTTTCTGTGCAGGCCTGCTTTCAGAATTCTTCATGGCATTTGCAGTTTTATGAAGAAGGAAGGGAATCCTCTAGGAGGATGTGGAAGCAAAAGGCGAGGGTGGTTTTAGACCACCCTCTATCCTACCTAGGGGTAAAAGGATACGAAGAAAGCCCGAGAATCTCTAAGTACCATTGACCTGTATTTCTATAGCTTTTTGGAAGAAGAAGAGACAATAGAACAGTGTAAAAGGAAGCTTTGAAAAAGAATATTTTGTATCAAAGTCTGTCCCCTGCGTGGAGATAGACCTTCATTATCATCCTTCTCTTTTAATATAAAAAGTTCTATTATGGTGTTACGATTTTTTGGCATAGTTAGGGAATGTGATTTTGCCATGGTAAGAGTAATATGTTTTTGTCATAATCCGGGTATTAGGATTTTTTACAAAACTTGTGCAGTTTAGGCCTCTATGTTAAAAATGGCAAAGGAAAAGGAGGTCTATTTCCCATGAGTGATTATAGAGAGAAGAAGAATGCCCGCCTGCTAGTAGCGATACACGGTTTACAGGCTGAGCCTAATCAGCAGTGGGAAGACCGTCTGATGGATGCGTTGAATCATCTACAGAATTTTTATGTTCCTATGCGAACTGTTGGAGAGGGACAGGAAAGAAAAGCCTGCTTTTTGCCGTAGTAGAGGATAAGGATCGTAATCATTTTTATGTTTTTGTTTTACTTCACAGAGAAAGGCAAAAGCATTGGACTAAGGGCCTGGAAGCCCATGCGTTTTAAAGCTTCCACCAGGTGGCTTCACGAAAGCTGAGGATCACGAGATCTCGGCACGTGATTAATATGAATACCGAAAAACTTTGTCCTGTGGCGTCGGTTTATCGTAGTAAATTGCTTCCACCGGAATCAAGCGCATTTGATGGGACAGGATGCGGTGCAGGTTTCCGATGCTGGTGAGGTTTTTCCGACCCGGTGGGAGACACCAAGGAATTGGAAGAGGCACAGCGCAGGTATGCGGGATGACCAGAATGTTGCGGCCCGCTTACTTGGTGGGGGCTCGTCAAAATGATAAGGAGTTTAATGTTTTAGCATCGTTAGTCATGTAGGCAGTATTCAAGCTAAAGCTCTCCAACATTTCCGTATTAGGGAAGAGAGATTTTGGCGGAAATACGCCTCTGGCGATACGTCTTATCAGAATAAGAAGGCGGAAGACGTAAGGGATGAGAATGCCTTTCTACAGAAGACCGCTCGTGCTATAAGCCGGGAAAAGATCCTATATATGAGATAGAAGATAGAGGAGAAGCCAAATAAAGTATTCTTGAATATAAGTATTACGTAGCGAAAAGTATTCTGTAATATGGGGTTATCAGACAAAACAGAATAAACATCAGAAATAGAAGAAAGCCAATCAGGAGTCGTTTTTCGGACTCTTTTTATTAGCATAAAGATATTAGATAAAACGAATAAAATAGACAAAAATAAAAACAAACATTTATTCGAGAATATCTATTTACAAAACAAAGTGTACTGTTTTATAATATGGAAAAAGCTAATCCGAAAAGGGAAAGCGAGGAGGAGAAAATGATGAAGATTACGTTAAAAACTTTTGAGATATTTGTTGCTTTGTATGCTGGGTTAGTCTCGGTGGGGATGCTGTCTATACTTCCTCAGTAAGATGGATGGCGTATTTTGCCAGTTGTAGCTTCTCTGTTCTTTACTTTATGGCATCGAGGAAGAAAGAGAGAAGAAAGAAAAAGTACAGTTCTATAAGAAGATGGGAAAAGATTATTGCTCGTGTGGCTCCATGAAAGTGCCTAGATAGAGAGCAGATATAAGCTTGCCCTATGAATAATGTGCATACTTTGCTTTGAATAAGTAAGCATGAGAAATATCAGAAATGTATATGAGATTTTTAAAGCGAAAAAGCTCTTGGAAGGTCTTGATAAAAGAGTTGCTCGAGGCAACTTGAACTCTTATTCATAATGACTGCCCTGCCATTACGCAAGACATCTTGATTATTCAGCTGCGATTGCTCCGGTTGGGCAGCTGCTCGTGACGCCACAATCGATGCAAGTGTCTGGATCTACAACATACTTTGTTGGGCCCTCAGAAGTACTCTACTGGACATACTGCTGCACATGCTCCACAGCTTACGCCTCATCATAACTACTGTGTGCCATAATGGTTCCTCCTTTTAATGATAAATAGACTAAAGTGTAACTTCACCTCAGTAAAGTCCTATTCCTAAAACATTTGCGGAATATTGACAAAATTTCCCAAATTCCTTGTTCAAAAATAAAAACCAGCAGTTTTAGATTATGTACTTATATTTGAAAGTAAATGTGTCAACACTGTTGACACTATTGACCGGTTTCATAAGACAATGTCAGAAAAATGAAATACGACTATAGGAAACAATAGCAGGAATGGAAAAACCATAGCCGAAAAGCCTAGGAATCAGTATACTAAAGCCTATGATTTTAAAATATCTCTAATCTAAGTAAGTCCTATGTAGGACAATCAGTATTAAAGAAGTATCTTTTTCATCTTGGAGGAAAAGGAACAGCCATGGAATGTTGGTTCCGGGAAAGACTACGTTACTCCGCTGTATTCTAGGAATTGAGGAGGCAGATGAGATGCATTTTCCAAAGATAAGAGGATGTACCTTGCGCCGCAACATGCGATATGGGCAGGAGGACGAAGAATACGAGTCTCTCTTTTCCGGGGCAGAAGACCAGAAGAGATTGGAAGAAATCCTGATGGAGAGCCCGATCTCTTAATTTCTTTGGACAGCTTCTACCAACCACTTGGATATCGGCTCTATTCAGTGGCTGGAAAAGGTCCTAAAAACGATATGATGGGGCTGTTCTTTTGGTGTCCCATGACCGATACTTTTTAGATAAAATCGTGACGAGGTAATTGACCTGGAACGGGGAAAGGCCGGAGTATCTGGGAAATTACACCCGCCTATGCGGAAAAAGAAGAAAATGATTCGAGAGGCGGGAAAGAAAGGCCTACGAGAATCAGCAAATCAGAAACATCAGGAAGCGGTTATCGAAAAGCTAAAGCAGTTCAACCGGGAGCATTAAGAGGGCAAGTCTCCGAGAAAAGCTTCTGTCAAAGGTGGAGCGACTGGAGCTATGGAGGTTGCAGAATGAGATGCGACTTTTGTTTATGCCAAGGAAGCCTCCGGAAATGACGCTCTTGATTAGAAGATCTAGGAAAAAGTTTTGATGGGAAAAGGCTGTTCTCCCATGGGACTTTTCCATTCCAAAAGAGGGGCATGGCAGTCATCGGAGATAACGTACCGAAAACCACGTAAAAGATTTTAAATGGGCTGATTCAGCAGGATGAAGGGAGTTTCGTCTGGGCTCCAAAGTGAAGATTGCCTACTATGACCAGGAGCATGCCGTTCTTCATATGGAAAAACCCTGTTTGATGAAATTCAGGACACTTATCCTGATATGAACAACACCAGAGTTCGGAATGCATGGCAGCATTCCTTTACCGGAGATGATGTGTATAAAAGTGGGGACCTTTCGGTGGAAAAGGGTAGAGTGAGCTTGGTAAAGCTTATGCCTCGATGCCAACTTCCTGATTTTGGACGAGCCTAGCCACTTGGATATTCAGGAAGGAAGTTCTGAAGAAGCTATCCGTAACTATGAGAACGGTTTTATATGTTTCCCATGACCGATATTTTATCAACCAGTAGTCACAAGAATCATGGGAGCTCCAATCGTTTTGATAATTATATCGGAAATTACGACTATTATCTGGAAAGAAGGAAGACGTCGAAGCTACGGTGACAGCCTTCAAAAAGGATACAGTGCAAAACACTTGGGTAGACCCTGAGGAATTAAAGAAGGCGCAGGAGAAAGGAGGCTGCCAAAAGCGAGTTGGGCGTCTCAGGAATTTGCACCGCAAAAGAAAATGGGAGACCAGCCTGAGGCAGAGGAAGAAATTGCCTGATTGAAGAAAAAGTGGAACTCTCTACCGCCATGGAAGAGGTGGGAAGTGATGCAGGCGACTATGGAACTCATAAAGAGCAGGAAGCTACCAAGCCTCCCTACAGGGCAATACGCCATCTGGGAAGAAAGCTCCTTGGCATTGGAAGAGCTGGAAGAGGATAAAAAGGGACTGTAAAATCAAAATATTTTCGAAAATTCTTTATTGTTTTGATTTTTACAGCTCTTACAAAAGCATTCCTGGATTCAGAGGAAAACCAAATAAGCAGTTTCTCATAGTACCATTTTGGGATGAGGAGTCTGAGCCCGTGGGTACTTGCGAAAGAAACAAATGTAATGCCGTTTTTCCGCTTAGTATCTACGTGGCGAGGCTGCGGGAGCGTGCCTGAATACCAAAAAGCGGTACTATGAGCACAGAGCACATCGTTTTTCGCTTGGTCACTACTCTACATCCTTCATACTTAAGAGAAATCTTCTTCCTACATCCTGAACAAGACCTTCACCTTCACTATATCTATGCTTTTACCCACATCAAGGATGCTTCACAAATTCTGGACAGGGCGGAAATATGCACAAGGCCGTCCTGATGCACCCCGATATCCACAAAGGCACAGAAGTCAATGACATTTCTCACGGTTCCCCTGTAGAGACCATACCTTCTTTTAAATCTTCCAGTTCCAGCACATCCTCTCGAAGGATGGGGGCAGGAACATCTTCTCTTAGGTCTCTTCCCGGCTTTGCCAAAGCTTCAATAATATCCTTTAAGGTATATTCTCCTACGGAAAGTTTCTGCTCTACCCCTTTAATCCACCGGGGAGAAGAAAGGATTTTTCATTCCTTGCCTTTTCCGGAGGAGTTCATTCTCTGCAATTCCCGCTAATGCAGCATTTCCTTCGCTACACTGTAGGACTCCGATGTATGGAGGTCATATCAAAAGCTCTTTTTCCCCCACGGATTCTAGAGGAATCCGGCACTCTGCTCAAAGGCCTTCGATTCTTGGCCACCTTTCAAAAAGCTCTTTTTCGAGACTTGAAGCACCGTTTTCTTCCCGGAAAGCCACAATATTTTTGGCAATAGTCTTGCTTGATTCCAGGAAATGTAGGAAGGAGAGAGGCAGGCAGTGTTTAAGATCCACCCCTACCTTATTTACACAGTCCTCCACCACCTTGTTTAACTGCTCAGTCAGCTTGCTTTGGTTCATATCATGCTGATACTGTCCCGCCGATGGACTTGGGATGTTCTACAAGCTCCGCCAAGGGTCTTACAAACGCCTACCATGGGAGGTGGAGCTTCTCTCCCACATCAAAATTGGAAATTCTTCTGTGGCAAGCTTGCTGGCAGAATATACAGAGCCCTGCTTCATTGACAATCACATATTTTACAGGGCTCTTTTGTCCTTTAAATAGTCGGAAATCACCTTTTCCGATTCTCTGGAGCAGTTCCATTTCCCCAAAGCGATAATATCCACATGTAGCTTTTGAGATCAGCTGGTGGATTTTGCCATAGACTCCTTCACCTGATTTTTGGAGGAGGTGGGATAAATGACAGTGGTATCCAGTACCTTTCAGTGGCATCCACCACGGCGATTTTTACAGCCGGTACAGCCGGATGCAGCCAGCACGACCTTTTCAGTAATGGGTGCCTGCATCAAAAGCTGCTTTTAAGTTGTCGGAGAAAAACCAGGATGGCTCCGTCCTCCGCCTTTTCTGTCAAAATGTTTCGGATTTCCGTCTCAATAGAGGGGCAATCAGACGCTTGTGGAGTCGGCGATGGCTTCCTCAGAATAAGGTCTGCATTTTCCTTTCTTACTGACCTGAACCTGCTCTTCTATATAATGGAGTTTCTTCTTCCAGAGACGGAGCTTTACGCTGAGAATTTTTCCTTTTCCCCACGATTTGGGGCCAAAATACGGTGACCCGGAATGGATTGCACTTTTCCTCGTAGGAGAAGTAATTTTCATAGGTCTTACTTTCAGCGTTTCTTCCTTTTTCCTTTAGGAGGAGCAAATGAAGCCCTCCTTCAGACTCTTGTTTCAGAATCATTCTCTTAAGCGGGCATCCTCGAGAAGTCCTCCGCCAAAATATCCTTGGCGTAGTTTAAGGCATCAGTAGCGAGTCAGCACTTCTTTTTCCGAGAAATATACTTTTCCGCCTCTGCTTCGGATTAGCTGGGAGAAGAAGAGCCTTCGCCAGCTCTTCAGTCCCCTTCTCTGGCAATCATGCCTCTGGTTCTCCGCTGGCTTAGGAAGTGCACGATCTCCAGACGAACGGCGGTATCTGCGGCCAAGTTTCCTTTTTCAATTCCTCCGTTAATTTTCCCTGCTCCAAAATACTATGGAGAATGCTTTCTCTTCGCTCCTCCAGCTTTCGAAGATATTGCAGTTTTTCCCTCCAGATTTCGTAGCTCTTCATCATTTAAACCGAGGTCAGCTCCTTACGATAGCGGGCAATAAAGGGACGGTGTTTCCTTCATCCAAAAAGCTGTGCCGCTGCCTCTCACCTGTCTTTAAGGACAACTCCTGATTTTTCTGAATAATATCCATGCTCTTCTCCTTTTTGATTTCTTCCTTGCAGGATGCTGTCGTAAACTTGAAAAATGCATTTCTTTTATTAAGGAAGAAATAGCTTTTTATGTTCCAAAACTGCTTCAAAAAGTCTGCCTAAGTATACAATAGCTTTGTTTTTTCCGAAGAAGATCCCGGAAGTTTTCCCGAAGCCCGAAGCAGAAAAAGGTGCCGGGAATAAATCGATTATATGTGTTTTCTGAGCAATCATAGGCATTTTCCTGAGGAACCATAGCATTTTCCTGAGTGCGATGATATTCACAACGTTATACTGTAAAAGGAAAAGACTGTTCACGGCGTTACGCTAAAAACTTAAGTTTGAGAGAAGGAAAAGGAGATTCTATGGAGTTTCGGAAAATCGGAAGGATTATATGTAATCACGTTTGAGACAGGGGAGAGAGGTGATGGGATCTGACAAATCTTTGTGAAGGAGGGCATTGCCTTAGCCAGCATTTCAGGAATCAGTGCTTCGGTTGTATGGAAGTGGGACTTTATAATGTTTCGAGAAGAAATATTATCCCAAAGAGTTACCAGGGAAATGGAAGTTACCCTTTTAGTCAGCTCTGTAACGGAAAAGGACGGAAAGCCCTATCTGCACATCCATGCCAATGCCTGTGATGAAGAGCTTAGAGGCATTGGAGGACGATGATCACAGAATCTCCGGAACAGGAGAAATCTTCCTTCATGCCACTGCCCGGCAAGGTGGGAAGACGGAGACGTACAAGGACAGACCCGAGACTCGATGAAACTTTTTCGTTTGAATAAATCTTTGCGAAAATGACTTTCGTCATTGTTCCATAAAGTTTCAAAGAGGAAAAGTGGCTCTTCATCGTTCTATTCTGTATGGGAGAGAGACAGCTGAAAGTGCTGTTAGAATTGATAACGTGTTCTTATGGGAAACTTCTTTAAAAGAGCAGTGAGGGGTAGCATACATGACGCAACAAAGTCAACATCTGGCGAGCGCAACATTTCAAAATGCGGACTCATGTACTAACGCAAGCTATGCATGGAGTCTGTCCTCAGATTTTACAAGAGTATGAGGCAGTCGTTATGCCTATGATAATGGTATCCTCGGTGAAGTACGAAAACTCGTTGCATGGGAAGTGGTGTAGAAGAATCGCATAAACAGGATTCGACTTGGGTTGAGAAATCAGAAATCAAAAGTCAAGGAGTGTTATGAAAGTTTATCATCAGCAGTTTTTATTGGGAGCACAGGGATTTGGCTATGGATGCGGCAACGGTTTCCACCCATGCCAACGGCCTGGCGGAAAAAGATACAGGAAAGAAGAGGTGAGGTCTATTACTGCAGGGTATACGCTTCTTCAGTTTTGAGTGCCGCACTTTACGGCTGGATTATGGTACATTAGTTTTGTTGCGAGTATTTTTCAGAGAGCTGGAAAGCTTTGATTCCCTGGGTATCTTTGGGACTCCTTCATCTTTTATATCGGTGGGAAAATGCTGATTGCCGGAATACAAAGAAGAAGGAGGAAGAGCGGAATCTATTCTGACAGATTTACTCGCTTCAGGAATCGCTACCTCTATCTGATGCTCTGCTGTGGGCTACCATCGTCCATTTTCGCTGACGGGAGGCGGTTGGCTAGCTACTTTGTTATCGGAGAAACCTCTCGTCCTTTGCTACTTTGCCATCGGTAATCAGGAAAAATGCCGGAACGATTCTTTCCAATAAGGCGAAAATCCTAGACGCGTTATATTGATTTACGAGTTGGATTGGAAATATTTACTACTTTTCAGATATGGAGCTTAGGCATCGGAGGCCATTAAATTATGAAAAATGAGAATACAAAGGAAATACAACAGGGAATAAACAGGAAATAAAATAGAATACATAGGAAATAAACAGGAAATCAAACCAGGAGATCAAAGCATGGGAAATACAAAGGAAATACAATAGAAAATAAAACAAATAAAACAGAAAATACAATAGAAAATCAAAACAGGAGCATGATGGAATAAAGAAGAGTTTACATAAATATGGAAGAAGCGAGATCGAAAAAGAGAGACCGTTGCCAGCGAGGATCCCTTTGCCAAAGCGCTGCTTTGGTATGCAACCAAAAGCTGGGCCGGATTCTTCCTGGCGTGAAGAGCCAGGGACCTATCACACCTGGCTCCAAGTATATGTTTGCATGACCCAGTTACTGGAGGCGGTGAGGGCTAATATGCGCTAGCAACTGTGACCAGACTCGGACTTAGCCCAATTTGGAGGAGAAAAAGGTTTCACAGCTTTGCAGGAGGGACTGCTGGGCCTCTTATTCCCGGGCGAGAAAACCTCCAAAGGCACGAACAATTGCGACCAGATCTGATGCCGGGAGATGCTAACTTTTCAGAATTGAGCTTCCGCATCAGAGTATACCGCCATGCAGCCATTGCCTCCGTGTTTATAAGGAGAGGTTCCTGCCCTGGATGGAAAGCTCTCTTTACGATTTTCCCGTTTAACAAGCTTCACAAAGGTGGTTTTGGAGCCGGAGGGAAAAAGCTGGCCTTTTCTTTTCAGGAGAAAATGCGTATTGACGTTTAACCAGGCTCTCTGGATCTTGGCTCAGGTTTGTCTTCCCAAAGGGGAGATTGTGGCTGTAAAGTCCTGTCCTTTGGAAAGATGCAGTAGTTCAAGGCAGGAAATCCTTCGGATTTTCCAAGCTTCCGGAGAGAGAAGAAAAGAAAAGTGGAGCAGTACAGCATTTTTCCTGATAAGGCATCAGGAGGAGCTAATGCTGAAAAGCGATGGCTCAAGAGCTTTGCAGGGGCTACGAGTTTTATAAGCTGGAAGGCATTGCTCTGGAAAAGGAAAGCTTTTGGAGGCTGTGCAGAAGTTTCAGGCTTGCATCCCATACGGATTAAAGCTTTGGGTGAGGCGAAACACATTTTCACCGCATGAGTGGAAATGATAGGCTATGAGGTCTATTGCGGAACTTTCAGGAGAGGACCTTAGCAAGAGGACAGAAAGAAGAAAATTCCACCATCATTTTAGGGAAAGTTTAATCCCGGAGGAGGCGGCAGCTAAGAAGACGGTGGCTAAAAGCAGCAACAGCTAAGGCTTTTGGGAGAAACAGGGCTACATCCTTCTATAAGCAGGAAGATTCGGAGACTCAGCGTCCTACAGCGTTGCCTACTACAAACCAGTTTCTCAGATCCAACAGAATAAAAATTTAATTCGGAGTAGAAAATTGCGTGAGTTAATTTATGCTATGAGTTAAGCAGGATTTTAGATAAAAGGAGACAAGGCGACCGAGCCTAAGATTGAAAATGGCACTATGCATTTCATGAGAAGAAAAGGAGGAAGAGTGAAAAGTGCATAACGAGCTGACCAGGAGATGCGGCAGGATATTGTGGAAAGGAAGGCCGCTGCAGCTACTCAGGAACGCCCAGCCCTCAAGCTGCTCTTTCGAGGACAGGGGCATTTTCCCTGATTACGGTGGAGACATGCGCTGGCACTTTTTGGAGGAGAAGGTATATTGAGGGAAGGAACGAAGCGGTTACTTTTGGCTTTCCCTACCAGGAGAATGTCTTTCCTGTTACACCGTCTAAGGAAGAAAGCCAGTTTTATCCATGTTTTTCAGAGAAAACTGCTGTTTCCAGGAGCAAATGTCCTATCCCACCATTGCCAAGAAAGCGGTGCGGAGAGCCATGAGCAAGTATCAGGAGGAGATTCTGGAGCCTCCAGGAAATGCAGAGCACTGAAGAAGGAACTGGAAGGAATATTTGCATGAAGAGGACGGGGATGCTGTGGAGGAAGAGCAAATGATTCTGGAGGCGCCGGTGCAGAGAGAATCTCTATGCTCTCCTTGCGCAAGTCCTGGGAGAAGAAGTGCTTTGCAGTGGAGATCGCCCTCTGTGATAAGAGTGCAAAGTTTATGAAAGCCATGGCGATTCAGCTGGAGCTCCTTCCCGCCATGGGAAAAGAACGGCATTGGCGCACGCCCTGCAAAAGGCAAAGACCATAGGTGCTTCGTGCGGCTCCTTCACAGCTATCCTGCAGGCATCACGGCGGATGCGTCTAAAAGGCAGATATCTGGACTTTGCCCACATAGAGGCAGGGCGGTCATCATCAGGGACGAGTTATGAGTCCGTTTTCCTCCTTTGGGAAAGCCGGAGGATTGTCTCTTTCTATGGAAGCCGAGGGAAAATGTACGCAGACAGCTTTTCAAAACCATCTGGCCCAGCCTTTTCGTGCGGCCTATCTGCTGCACAGAAGAATTTGAAGAAAGAAAATCAGGAGAAAATCGCCTTTGTATTCCTGCTCGTGCCGGTATTGGGTGATTGTATACAGTGTCAGACTATGGAGCGCAGGCGGGAGTTTGAACAGCATATCAACAAACAGAAGAATGACGAAGGTATAAGTGAAGCTAAATATTATAAAAGGATTTGGGTGAAAAATGGGAAAACACAGGTTTATTACGGATATTTAAGCAGTATCATCGAATGGATTTGGTATCTCAGTAAGAAATGCGTTATTTAATCTTCTTTTGCGGCAGGCATTTGCCCTTGACCAGCTTTTTAAACATGCCATGAACGAGGAGCCAAAGAAAACTTTCCAGAGATTTACCCGGATCGAAAGGTCTTGTGCAGATACGAAAACCCATAATCCGGGATTTTCCATGGGAAGACTGGAGAGAGAAATATCGAGAAGCTAGTAGAACTTTGTCCTTGCTGGCTGCCTTTTCACAATTTTGCTCTGCCCTATATACAGGTATTCTTCTTGGGGACGGGTTCTTTTGCAAAATAGGGTACTGCTACATGGTCATCAGCGGAGCTTCCTCCAATACCTATGATCGCCTGATTAAGGAAGGTGACAGACTATATCAATGTTCAGCGTTCCTTTTGAAATAAGTATTAACATAGGATATTGCCATTTATTATTTGGCGGTATGATTTGGAATCGGAGTGATTTCGACCTTTAAAAATAAATAAATTTGCATAAAAATATGAAACTAAATTGTGCGAAAGAAAAGCATAAATAATAGTGGAATAAATTTCTTTTTAAAAATAATAGTAGAAAAACCTAATCATTTTGTTAAAATGGGAAAACAACAGGAGAAAATCCATGAATTTTTGACAAAATTTATATGTTTCACGAGGGAGGAAGATATGAATACTATGTTTATGCTGGTGCCCATCATTGGGCGTATTGGAGTCTTTTATTCCTTTTTTCCAGGCACAGAAGATTGAAGGAAGATTCCGGTAACGAGAGGATGAAGAGCTGCCCATGCGATTGCTGAGGTGCAGGCCTTTCTCTTCATGAATACAAGATTCTTCTTTTTGTTTGCAGCCTTTTCCTTTGCATCGGTTTGGAACAAAAAGCTACCAAACAGCGGAGCGACTTTGTCTTCAGTGCTTTGCTTTCCATTGACGGAATGTTTCGGAATGCGTTCCGCAACCGCTTAATGTTCGTATATAAAGCGTAGGTCCAGGAACGAAGAAACTGCCATTGCCTTTTCCGGCGGTTCCATGTCTAGAATGGCAGGCTTCAGTATTTTCGGTTTGGGATACTACTACTTCACTAAGGACGTAGGTGTGCTCCCGGATTCCCTGGGGCTTCCAGCATTGCCCTAGCCCCGTGTGGGTGGAGAATCTATACAGGCAGCCGACAGTGGTGTATGAGTGGTGAGGCAGGAGTCCCTGAGGATGACCCTAGAAACCTGCGATTGTGCGGACAGTAAACAGATAACATGAGGCGATGTTGTGAATAGGCGCTGACCTTTTTCGAATATATGGGTGCCAGACATATGAAGCTTTGCTAGCTTTCTAGGATAAGGGAATTGCCTCCTCTGCTTCTTGCAGGATTATCATACTGGCTTGTATCTTGGGAGGCTTTCCGTAGTTATGATTGGTGGAAGGATGCAGTGAACTAAGACTGTTCTCTGCTGCAGTGGCAGTTAATTTTACTTTTGGACTTTCAACTATTTCTTCGGAGATTTCCATGCAGCTTTGAAGGCTGTTACGGCGGGATTGATTCATGGATTTATGTATCGGTGCCATTACCGATATTACATCTCAACTATGCTCTGTAAAGGGAAATTGCGAGCAGTCTGGAAACCGGATGCACTGCAATATCATTTCCGGTATGGCTATCGGAATGCGTTCTACAGCTATTCCTATTTATTGATTCTGTGGCGATTTTGTATCGCTGGTCTTTAGGACTTTACGGTATTGCTTTTATCCATGTGGTATGCTTTCTAGCAATCACCGTTGCAGTAGATGCTTACAGCCCATCGCGGACAATGCCGACATTATTGCGGAGATGGCAAGGTCTGGAAGAAGGTGTTCGTAAGATTGATAGTTGAATGCAGTGAAATACAACAGCAGCTATGGGTAAGGGATTTGCAATCGGTTCCGCAGCCATAACATGCCGTTGTTGCATCCTATGCGGAAGCTGTACAGATTAAGAGCATCAATGTTTGGACAGTAGAAGATTGTGTATCCGGACTCTTTATCGGCGCTATAGCGCTTAACTCTCCGCATTTACACTATCCAGGCTCTGTAGGTAAGACATGCTTTGCCATGATTTCGAAGTAAGAAGACAGTTTAAAGAAGCCGAGGCATTATGGCGGAACAGATAAACCTGACTATAAGACCTGCGTAAGTACTTTCACCCGTGCAGCAGCTTCAAAATGATTGTTCCCGGTGTACTGGCTGTGTGCACCGCTGTATCGGATTACTTCTCGGTGCAGAGCTCTTGGCGGACTGCAACGGATCTTTTGGTTTCCGGTGTTATGATGGCAATCTTCATGTCCAACTCAGTGGAGCAGGACAATGTAAGTATATCGAAAAGAAGGACACAACAGCGGAAAGGGTTCTGAGACCAAAAGCAATGTTGGAGGCCACAGTAAAGTCGCTTTCGAGATACCTCGTGCTATCTTCAGTTAAGCTGATGACCGTAATCGCATTAGTATTGCTCCGCTCATTATGACTCTTGGCGGAATTTATAAAAGTGCTATACTATGAGGGTATTACTATAAGTTTTTATAAGAGCAGTCAAAATGGCAAAAAAAACTCCATTGTTCGTCGACTTTTGTAAAAATTAAAGCAATCTGTCCTCTTTGGAAGATGAGAGACAAGTCTTGAAAAATTCAAAATTGTCAGATTAGAAAAAGCCATTTGTCGAATTCGGATAGATGGCTTTTGTTTCATGACTTTGGATGCAGGAGGAGGTTTAGCAAAACGAAGAGGAGGTTATATGAAAATCAAAATTGGCTTAGTGCCAAGACTAATCATTATATCATCCTGGGTATTTTGGTTGGTCAGTATTTCCCGTTGTGGTTCTGGAGGTTGATGATACCCTTTCAGGCATTTTCAGCAGCACAGGACGTTTATTCGCTGATGATATGCTTACGTTACGCCACTGGGAATTGCGGATGCATCTCAGACGGGAAGCTCATCGCCAATGGTTGTATCGCATGGCTCCGCTGGTTGCCGGACAGCATCCTATGTGGTATCCAGCAACCTGATACAAAGCTTATGTCTCCGGACGCTCTGGATGATTGCAAGACTGCGGATAATTCCACCGGATACTGGCGCGTACTCCCATTGTTTAAGATCTCTTTCTGCAGTGGTTTGGCATTTATTTTGGGATCTGCCTGTATGTCCAATATGAAGGAAAATCGGTCGACCTTTACGGCTGTGAAGATTTCTCGGCATTGATGATAAAGGTGTTGCATACCGCCATTATCTCTGCTTCATATACATCATGGGAACCTTTGTGGACATGACCTACTCCGAAGTAAGACCTTCGCGATTTTAAGCATTCTGTGGAAGGTATTCTTAACCGTAATCTGCATGCACTTGATCTGCATCACTATCAGTTCTTTATTGCGGAACCGTTGCCAGAAGAACCCGTTACTTCGATTAAGATCGAGTTTCCGGGTTACAACGCCTTAGGAATTGATCCTCTGCAACAACCATTCAATTAAGCCTGGAATGCATATGAAGGACGGTGTTTCGAGCAGATTCGTAACTAAATGGTACCTCTTTGTGCTTATTCATGTGCGGATCCATGATTACCATCACAGCTTGCACTTCTGCGCCGTGTCTTATATGAACAACCAGTTTCATCGGAACCGTTGTATATGACTCTAGGTAGCTATGGTGTGAAGCCCCGGTGCTCCAGCAGCGGATGGCCTTGACAGCACTTCACTCTCTATATGATTTTCGGTAAGGAAAACGGGGAGATCCCAACGGCCCCATCTGTGCCCATCATGGTGGCTTTATACATCACCAGGACTCTTGGAACCATATGTATCCGGAACAATACCATCGGTGTTGTGGTGGATGGATTAACAGGCACGCAAGAGAGCAAGGATAAACTGTCGATAAAGACAACAAGAACGGAATATTGTGTGTTTTTCAGGTTTGGAAATATTTACAAAATTATAAACAAATGAAATTGAAGAAAGAGTAACATTATACTACTTACTGGTATGGTATATTTAACAGGAAATAAACGTTTTGGTAGATTTTATCGTTTGGAATAAATAGGAAAAGCAGAAAGTGTTGCCCGTTGTTCCCGGATATGGAAGAAAATACCGTGTTAAGTTGAAGCTACCAAAACTGCGAGGAGAGCTTATGAACATTTTATATCGGTCCCGATTATGGTGGTTAAGCAGTTCCCGCCACCAGAGTGCGGTTCGTTTGGGAAGGTAATGAAAACAAGGTGTGAGCTCGGATGACTTTAGGGTTGGATATCAGGCTGTCAGGTTCTTGCCAGAAACCTACAGAGCCATGTTACGGACAGAGCTTGCCCGCACCGGCATTGGGCCTGCTTCCGAAGATTCAGGATGCTTTATGAATTGCAAGGATAGGGATTGACTATCGTTTCGTGAAAATGATATTCGGAGCTCACAATACCTTGCATCGACGTATGTCCTTCGGAACGGACAGGAGGGTACAGTGGAAGATTGCTGCCAACATCGGAGGCGATATTCAGTGAATGTGATTAACGGCTGGTGGATTTCGGGAAAATAATACCATTCTGGTTTGCATCAGGATAAGCCGGGCATGATAGCGTTGGTGGCAAGATTATGTACGATAAATATAAAGGTTTGTCTTCCGTTTAAGCAATCCGGAAAGAATCATAGCGTACATCGAAATAGACAGATGCCGCCGGAAAGAGACAGTGGACAGAAATCAACACTAGTGTTGGAGAATCTTACTGATTCGATACATTGGTGTTCATTTAGAGCATTTGTTATATAGAGCATTTATTGTGAAATTGATTAGATAAAGCATTTATTATAGAGCATTGATTAGATAGAGCATTCATTAGATGACTGCGAGACTATTTGGCGGTACATTGGCGAAAAGGTCTACAGCAGGAAAATGATTAAATACGATGCGATCAAAAGGAAATATGCGGCTAAAGGCAGAGGCGCGGGGTGGTGGCGAGCTTTGCCTGGAAAGTCAGTCAGAGCAGATGGGAAGCCTAAGAGGAAATCTACGAATGATGGAAGAATTTCGATGTGATGGTGGACTCCGTTGGAAAAGGGTGGATAAGAATCTCCACGTTCCACTTCCGGTCTTACCGGAGGTATGGAATATTCTCAGAAATAAAGCGGTTTGGAGTTATGACCAGGTATCGGCAGGGCGATATTGCGTATTAAACTGTAATGCAGCTATGGTGTAGCCTTCTATGGATCATGCGATCACGGATCCTGGGTTTCCATGTATCAGGACAAGGCTATAACAGAAAGACATTGTATTAATAATCTATAACATTTACTGCAGCAACACCGGAATCATTGCCAAACAGGCCTCCATTATGAGGAGGGAGATGTCAGGCCGTTGCTGGTTCCGCTTCCATTATGTAGCAGCATCTTTGGTGAAGACATGGGGGAGTCCCAGGCTTGCGGAATGCTTTAGGAATATCATGATGAATCAGATGGGCTGGTTTGTGATCCAGGGTGGCGGGTCTTGTGGAAATCCTGTTAAAAAACGTGTCAGTGATGATTGCCTTTTCCTCTTGGATGTAGGCTCTGTGAGGTAGACAGTTCCTGTAGATGAATGTGACTGCAGCATGAAGTCAATTGGGAGACAGCATATCCCGCCTGAAGGAAACCATCGCTTTGGGCGGCAGCAACAAGCCAACGATTCTTAAGAAAAAGTCTTCGGAGAATAAGCAATAGGGCTATAAAATTCAATTTAAGCTGGTTATGCAGTATAGGTCTGAAAATTAGTCTGGGCCCCCGGTGCTTGCGAAGAGCGGCGCGATGTTTTGGCAAATCTCTGGGATATTTCGTCAGAAAGTCTAATTCACTGTTTGCAGACCAACTGAAGGGTTTGCTGCGGAAGCAAAGTGAGCGTGAACAACAAGTCTACTGCTCAGTCAGGAACAGGCTAGGCAGGCGTGCCCAACTGGACCTATGCTGCCTCAAATATGTTATCGCCTATTTGGCTTTCTTTTGTGAGTTTTTTCTTAAGACTGTTCTTTCTTTCTGACTGGCCAAAGAAGGGAGGTCTAGGAAAACAATGGGAAGCACTAACATGAAAGGAGGAAAATGAGGACATGGCGATAAATGCACAGAGCAAAATGCTACCGACAGCAGCCAAACAGGCAGGAAGCAAAGCAATTGTTTTCAATGCCCATGAGCTGCTTTTCCGGTATTCTGACATTTTCTCAGGCAGGGCTTTGCGCTGGACTTTCTGGCGGGAACCACATGGAGCATTCCCATCGGAGGAAAGACTGTGGGAATAGGAGCCTCTGGAGGGCATATAATTAAAATTACTGCTCCTCTATCACCTGGAAGAAAAAAACAGGAGATTTCGGAAGGATATCATGTTCTGAGCAGCTAGCAATCTTGCGGAAATTTTACGAAGGAAATGGAAGAAAGCGGGGCAAAATCCGGACAAAGAATCGTTATTGCATACAGGCGGTACCGCAAGCTATGACACCGAAATTGAAGGAAAGCTGGAAGCGCTTTCTGGTAAGGATGCCAAAGAGACCGTTGCTGGCGTGTTGAGAAACGAGTCACCATTGACTTCCGGGCAGGAAGTTCTGAATTGGGATGAACTGGGCAAAGGGGTGGAAAGAGCTCTGAGAGGAGAATATACATTCAGCTGTCGATGACGGAATCTATAATGCAATCACCCAGAAAGGCAGGATTTAGAGGCAAGGTTGGTACCATGAATAAGCTTTCCTCTGTGACGATTATTGCAACATTTTAGGAAATAAACTTGATGACAGGAGGCAGCTACAGGAGATGTGGTTACCGGCGTGAATGCTTCGAGACTAAGCTTCGATGAAGAGAAACTACGGCTTATGCCCAGTCTTTGGAAAATAAGTACGAAATCTTGAAATACGTGTCCTTCATTCTGCCAGCGGAAAAAGACACCATGAATACCCCTATGGCTTACACATCAACCCAGCGACAGCGGCGAAGGGATGCGTTTACGAACCATTTCTTCCTGCAAAGCCAGGAGAAAACCGGTTTATACTTATGAAGCCTGCAGTGTGCAACTGATTTGAAATACTTTCTTGGAAGTTGATCACAGGATTGCAGCATGTGTATTACTATGAAAATGGCGCATTGACCTGGGAGAGCCCTACGGTAACGGGATGCTTACCGGATGGGCGACCCCTAGCGGTGTATTCTTCCTAAAAAGAAGGAAACCAACAGAACCCTGAAGGAAAGATGGTGGACGGAAGCCGGAATATAGGGGCTCCTGTGTCTGTGGATGCCCCTTTAGCAGAGCATGGTTTACATGATGCCATGATTCCAAGTTCAGTGGAAACATTTATATGAAGAACAGTTCCCACGGCTGTATCAATCTCTGCCGAAGAACAAGGCAGCGGGCTTTGCCAAAATCCAGAAGGGATGCCCGGTAGTGGTTCATCCATAAAGAAGACAAGTAAGTAAGTCGGTAAGAAAGTAGTAAATTGTGGTTATCGGAGGCTTAAAACGTTAACTACACTTTTAGTAATTTTTAAACCGTGTTTTCCGGGGGGTATCTGTATCATTATTTTTCTCCCGGTTCATAAGAAAAATATGATAAAAACTGGATAATAAAAAGTAAAATTGTTGAATAATGTCATACAGGAAAGCTCAACACAGTGTAATCTGGGAATATAGAGTGGTATAGAAAAGGGTATTCTGACATGAGAAATATTATGGTGAGAAGGTATATCAGATGCTTTTGGGGGTGCTGGTGATTTCCATCGAACATCGCTCTGTTTAAGGAGTCTCATTTGAAATGACCATTTCACCTTAAATATGCGCTTGGCGAAATCTTCAGGTTTCATTGGGACAACAGAATATGATAGCAATGTTCTTTTTCATGATTCAACTTGCTTTCGGACGAAAGTATATCGGTGCAGGAACCTTTGCCAACGGCATCCTGGTAGATATATCGACTTTCTTCTATGATGTTACAAGCACGGCTGCGGAAACAGGTTTGGTGCAGTTGATTTGGTAAAAGCCTTGCGGTGGTGGTAACCTCTTCAGCGTTTCTTTGTACGCAGACAGCGGACCTGAGGATTGCGCCCTATGATTACCTTTCATGGGTTTAAAGGATAAGACCAAGAAGCATTATTACCGGATGCAGGAGAATGTTAACAGACGGTTTGGCTGCTCTTGGCACCTTTCTTGCAAGTTGGTGGAAGTCAGAACCTTGGTTCGCCCTTTTCCTGAGACCGATTATTCATTTCTTCGATGCATTTTTTTCCGAGAAATGGATGCTATACTGGCGGCGGAAGAAGGCGGATTTTAGAGAGGTAAAGTAAGTTTAAGAGAGATAAAAGCGAGAACAAAAAAAGCGAATAAAGAAAGAATAAATGTTAGAGAATTTCTTGTGACTAAAAAATGGAACTATTTTACCAAAGAGGCGTAAATTGCTTCTAAAATAAAAGAAATGTCAAATTTCGTAAAACACAGGATGAAAATGTAAAAACACTATGACAGTTTTGCTGTAGAATGCGTTGATGAATCTTCATCTTGTGTTTTATTTCATATTTTCTCCCTAAAATATCTTAAGCAACACAAACCATAAGGAGGTTTATGGGACATGAATTTTGATAAAGAACAATAGAACAGAAGGGAAATTCCGTAAAGCAGAGATTTAGGAAGAAAGCGAATCGGAAGGAATGAAGAAGCGCTCTTAAATTTGGAAAAGAAGAGCAGCCTTGCCCACTCTGATGAGTTTGACATGAGTACTTTCACTGCTTCCTGCAGTCCAAAGGAAGAGGCACGGTATTTCAAAGGAAGTGCTATCATTTCTCAGGAGGATCAGTCCACTACTTTATTTTCCGACGATGTTGGTGGGAGATACTTCTCAGCAGAAGTCAGCAATTGTGGGTGCTAAACCCAGTATATCAGCAGACATATCGCTACGGCGAATACAAGCCTTCTTCTGGTCGGACTGTTCCGAAACTATGTAGAATCTTCGGACACTTCAACAGTCTTCCCATTCCTCTCTGCAGAGGTGGAACCTTGAGACCAATGTAGGTTCTTTAATAAATGCGATTCCAGTGATGTTTGGCTTATGCAGGTCATGTGGAATCTGTTAGGAAACGGAGAATGCTTTCATTGAATTCCCGCTCCGGTGTAACCATAGAATCTGCCAACCTGCAGCCTATAAAATCAGTAGAGGTTCGTATAAAATATTTTTTCTTTAAAAATAAAATCGCTTATACTCTATGTCATACCGCCGATATTGCCTCACAAGATAAAAATTCTAAGAAAATTGTCCATCATGTAGTTATCAGTTCTCCTAGTAGAGATGGTATTGTGATAAAAAGGTCCACGAAAAGGCAGCAAATGCGGCAAAAAAGCCCGAATGCTGAGCTATCTGGCGTCCGGGCTTTTATCGAATATTCGGAAACTCTTACTGAATTCTGAAAAACTCCTTACAATTCTATGGACAGTATTGCATTTGCCCTCGAAAAGCTGATAAGCTGGCGGGGTTAAAGATGATGGAGGAATATCGTTCGAAGAAAGACGAAGAGTCGCCGTCCTGACCGTCTGTCGTTAAGCCTGCTTTGGACAAAGCGTAAAGCTATGCCGCGGGTCGGGAACAGTCTGGGGAAAAATGCGGGGAACAGCACAGGAAGCAGTACGTCAAACAGTACCAACAATTCGAGCCAAAGTAACAACTCCTCTTCGGGGCTTTGGATTACTCAGCTGTTACCTTCTCTCAATGCGGACAGCTCCGTTAAAATATCCTGGAGAAGGGAACAGTTTCCAAGTTCCAGAATGAAAACGGTCCATTGACTGGGATGCGGCGAAGAAGGACGGATTGGACTTTGTCATGATTCGTATCCCCTACGGCACCAGAACCGCCTATTTTGATGAGAATGTAAAGGGGGCTCAAGAAAGCCGGCATTAAGGTGGGGCCTACCTTTATCCACCGCGAAAAATATGGACGATGCCATGGCAGAATAGCTACTGTCAAAGAAAATTAAACCCTATAAGTTTGAATATCCGGCCTATATGACCTGGGTCGGCTCCATGCTCCGACGGCAGCAAGGAAGAGGGCTTACCGCCATGACAACGCCTACTGTAAGAGAGTGAAGGATGCGGGCTTCCATAAGTCGCCAGCCAAAACCTGGCTGATAAGCACATGAATTTATCGGATTTACCCTATAAGTGGTGGCGGTTTGCGGCTATCATGGATCAGATTGTATCGTCGGTAGAGAAATGCCACCACCATTTGGCGATCAGTGAAAAGGGTGGTGCGGGCATCAGACTGGTTACCTAAGATTTTCCTGAAGGCTTGGCAGGAGGCAATCCTTCAAGAAAAATGCCAGTAAGTCCAACAGTGCTTCCGAAACAGCTCAACAATGGCGGAAATTCTTCTAATAATTCCTCCGATAACGGAAAAACAATAATTCCAACGGAAATTCCGGAAGAATGGCGGCAATAGGCGACAACAATTCCGGCGGTGCCTGGAAATACTCTTCCGAAACAACTCTTTAATGGGGGAAACACAAGCCTGAATAAAGAAAACAGTACCATCAGTACCAGCGGGCCACAACAGAGTCTCAAGCCGCTGTGGAAAACGGTGGGTACAAACATGAAAGTGGCAGTATAAGGAGAAAATGAAGGGCTGTCACCGGCTGGAAAAATTATCGGATAAGTGGTACTTTATGAATTCCGACGGCGTATACCCAAGACCGGCTGGGTGAAGGATCCAAGCAACTGGTATTTCTTAGTGACCAGGGGTAATGCGAAGCAGCTGGATCGAAGATAACGGAAACTGGTACTTCTCTGAAGGACAGCGGGGCAATGTGAAACGGCAGAAGGTCTCCGGAAAATGGTATTAGCTCGGGGACGGCAATACGAACAGGCTGAAACCTCAGTATTATATGATTCGGCGCGATGGTAGCGGATACGAGAAACGGTAACAGGTGGACTATCGTTTGACGCCTCCGGTGCTAGCTATAAGAATACAAAGCTCCAGTGAGTAATTTACAAAGATAAAATAAAGCTTCTGGTGAGTGGTTTACAAGATAGAATAAAGCTTCCGATGAGCGGTTTTCTAAAGATAATACAATACTCTACTGTCGCCGATGAAGATAAAAGGGGAAAGTAAGGCTTCTCTTGGGGTAAGATTTCGGAAAAATTGAAACTTAGAGAGAAATCATGGGCTTAAAGAAAGAGCATTATGATCGAAGGAATTAAGATATTGAAAGAAAAAGCGTTAAATCCGAAGAGGTAAAATAAGAAGAGGAGAATATGCTAAAAAGAAAAAAGAAACAAACAGCAGGAAGAAAACACACTTTTTGGGGCACAACAATGTGTGCTCTATGAACGTGCTGCATTGCCAGAGGACAGCCAGTAAGCCGTGTACGAAGTCGACGTAGTCCCAGTGGTTGAATGGGTCGGTAAAACCAAGCCTGAGGCTGTGGCGATGGACAGCAGCTATGAGGTTTCCAGATTTTCCGTGAAAGAATCAGGGAGGCTCTCCCAAGAAGCCTATACCACCATTTTACACACACACACACGTATGAAGATCGAAATGTATTTGTTAATAATACCGTAGTAGAGGTTCAGTGCTTATGAAATGGCGGTAACCGAGAGTCGAACAAGCAGCTTAAGGCAAATACCTATCCTTTCACCATTTGAAGGGCCGACAAACTTTACCAGGACGGAACTCTTGATTCGTTGGGAAAGGTGGATTACCTTCAATATGATGTAGTGATTTACACCACCAAAACGGAGACGACAAGGTGTAAAGAGATCATCAACGGTACCAGCATTAACGTAAGAGGTCCTACTCCGAAAACAGGAAAGATTTGACCATATCGCTGTAAAACCAGAAGTATGACAAAAGGACGATTTGTGCCAGTATATTGCGGATTCACAGTATGTGAGCCCTCCGGTGATATGGACGGAGTATTCCGATGACGGCCATTTCAACCTGATTACCTTGACAAAGGGAGATCAATACAGAGAGCTAAGGAATACAGTGCCAAGAAAAGAAGAAGACTTCGCAACAGAGAAGGCTAAGGACAATGAAGAGACCTTCAATGACTACTGGCAAATACCGAGGATGGCAGTATGCTTCCAGCAGCAGCCCCTCAGCAATGTTTTAGGCTGGAGACAGAACGGAAAGACTGGTATTTTGTGAGGAGAACAGTCAGCTTTCAAGGGCTGGAAGCAGATTAAAGACCAGTGGTATTTCTTCGATGAGGATGGAAAATGCTTACCATGGAGAAAGATTGTGAAAACAGTGACATTATCTGGATGGTAACCAGCCCCGGTGCCGATATGGATGGGCATTTTAAATAATCAGTGGTACACTTGGAGCCAAAGGCCGAGGTTGAGAAGATGCTCACCGGCTGGCGGGAAATCAATGGTTGATGTGGTACTGTTTCAGCCGGAGAACAGTTGCAATCTTAGCGGATGGCAGAATATCGGAGATAGAGGTAGTATTTCTGGATGTGAATAAGAAGAGGATGTTCCTGCAGGCTATGCTGAAGGATACCGTGCCCAGGATGGCTACACTATCAACATATGAAGGTGTTCGGCTTGATAAACAAACGGTTTAAGTATGCTGTTTGAGACAAGATAGGGAAAATTCTTGCTTTCTATGAGGAAGGATTTGTAACAGCTGGAGAGATAATCTGTCTTCGGCAAAAGAGACTATTTTTCGATATGTTTGCAATATGTGCAAAGTATATTGACTGTGGCAGCAAGGAGAATTGATTTTTTATGGCAAGGTTAAAATGAAGAAAAGAAGCTTGGCGGTGGCATTGTTATTAAGTGCTGGAACTTTGGCTTTCCACAGACAGGCTTTTACGGATGGTATTAACGCGAACACACCATTCAGGAAGCGCTTCCCAACGTGGTTCATGGCGTATAACAAATCAACGAGCTTCCGGAACTAGGCACCCTGAGGATGCGGAAGCAACAGGCAGCTCTGAGCGGCGAATGCCAGTAACAGGAAATAACGTAACAAACAACGGCGATAATGCTTCAGTGTCCAACAACTCCTCAATACAGTTAGCTCCTCGAGAGCAGTACCCAGAACTTCTAAAAGCATGCTCGCTTTAAATGTATGCAAAACAGTAGCACTACCCAGCAAACAGTACCATCGGTTGGGCAGCGCCAGCATTCGCCAGTTAAGGAGAACAAGCGGACAGCAGATTCCATTGTAATTGAGAGCAATGACAGCGGCTAATCATGTGGACGGTGGTTTAAAGACCAATGCTCCCTACCTTGCAAAAATACGTGGGACAGAGAAGAAAGAGTGGCAGCGGCTGCCACCATCTCGAAGACCATGTAGGTGCCTTGCGGCGTCCTTGAGCAACAGAAGAAGGAAGATCATCCGGATTATTACAACATTGACCAGGACAGATTTACTACGGCTTTTCGTGGCGGCATATGAGAGCAGTATGAGAGCCAGCTCTGTATTCCCATGATGAAGGAAATTGCTGGAAGACCTGGCCCCAGTACGACAGTGCAAAGCGCCGCCAAAGAAAGCTCCTACAGGAACCAACTTCTACCTGTAATGTGACGGTAGGGTTTGAACACCCGTATTCATTCCTATCGACTCGAAACAACAGCTCAATTTGCTATATGATTACCATTAATGGAAGAAACTAGATTGCAGAACCTTCCTATGAGCAGCAGGAAACTGATGGAAGAAGAGTGCCGATAAGCAGAGCGGATATCGTGGATGAACCATCACGGACAACATGTGGTCCTTTGCCTTCTATAGCGCAGTGAGATCCCAGATATTTATGTTAGCTCTCCAGGAACTGGAACAAACACAGCAAGGATGCCTTCACAAAGAGACCAGGAAAGCTATGCCGTAACTGACCAAATTCTGGATGAATAAGCTGGGTGTGGAGAGAAGAACTTCATTGCATGGCAGATGGAAACTGGGTACTGAGTAGGTCAAACCCTGTGCCCGCAAAGAAAAAATGCTGTATCCTAAGAAATAGTTTTGTCGTTGAAGAAGCCTGTATCTTGTGAGAGATTTGCTTTTTTACAGAATTTTATATTGGAGAAAGTTTTTGGGGAAAGGATAAAATATGGAACAGTGGAATGTAGAAGCTTTCAGAGAGTAGAGCTAAGAAGTTCTGAAGATGCAAGACATTAAGCAATGATTTCAATATGCCTTGGCTTAAGAAAGCAGGTGAAGGAGGAGATATGAAAAGATTTGTAAATTGCAGATCATCGGTGTGAATCATCGCTTTGCGGATGGCTTACGGCGTATATCGTTGCTTGCTCCAGCGGTTATCAGGATTACGAGACTACGATGATTTAGAGGATGAAGATTATGGAAGAGGAATAATCTTATTACATAGTGCTGAGCGAAAGAAAAAGAGCGGTAGCCTCTTTTTTATACAAACTCGGTGGTGATTGAAGGTGCATTTTCGATTCATTTAAGTGCAATAGTTAAAGTGTGGCCTTTTACATTTAAACGTTGAAAGACATAAATGAATAAACAAAAAACATAAGATAAACAAAGTGCCAAAATGGTGCAAAAAGCAACGTTTTATGCTATGAAAAAAAATAAGGAGGTCTTATGATAGGAGAAAATATTTAAGCTTAGACATGCAAGGGACTGCAACAAGTTTGAAGAATAGGTGTTCTGGTGATTGTTTCATTTTGTGCGTTTTAGGGTGCATTGCGCCC
>BNJU01001806.1_pt1 | contig 126804 bp, 160 predicted proteins | sample 8539281 | NCBI WGS metagenome assembly BNJU01 (sample SAMD00202456, study PRJDB9452) | human saliva metagenome | isolation source: human saliva | place: Japan | reverse complement strand
CGCGTTTGTGCAGCTAGCGCGGTCGTGACGCGTGTGGTGCGCGAGTCGCAGCTCGCACGTGGTTCAACGCCACTCACGTAAAACCCTCCCGCGCAAAGATGCGCAGGAGGGTTTGCAGTTGATTAAGCCGCATGCTTAGAGCTCGATCTCGATATCGACACCAGCTGGAAGGTCGAGACGCATAAGCGAATCAACGGTAGAAGCGCTTGGGTCGAGAATATCGATGAGACGCTTGTGAGTGCGCATCTCAAACTGATCACGGGAATCCTTATCCTTGTGTGGTGAGCGGATAACGGTGTAAAGGTTGCGCTCGGTTGGCAGAGGGATAGGACCGGAAACACGCGCACCTGTCTTCTGTGCGGTGTCAACAATCAGCTTAGCGGACTGATCAATGACCTCGTGATCATAGCCCTTGAGGCGAATCCTCGATCTTCTGGCTTGACACTTTGGGTACCTCCATACATGAGCTAGAGCTCGTGGTCGTTTACTTAGGATGCAGAGCCGCCGTTTTTGGCGACAATCTCTTCGCGTACAGCGTTAGGAACGGGCTCGTAAGAATCGAACTGCATGGTGTAGCTCGCGCGGCCCTGGGTCTGGGAACGAAGGTCGGTTGCGTAACCGAACATCTCACCAAGAGGCACCTTAGCGCGGATGACCTTGGCGTCCATACGATCGTCCATACCCTCAATCTTGCCACGACGGGAAGAAAGGTTGCCCATAACGTCGCCCATGTACTGCCCAGGTGTCTCAACCTCAACAGACTCAACAGGCTCGAGAAGGACTGGGCTGGACTTCTGAGAGCATCCCTTACTGCCATAGAACCAGCAATCTTAAATGCTGCCTCAGAGGAGTCGACCTCGTGGTAAGAACCGTCAACAAGGGTGACCTTGATGTCGACTACTGGATAACCAGCAATGACACCGTTCTCAAGAGCCTCACGAATGCCCTTATCGATAGATGGGATGTACCCTTTAGGAATAACACCACCGACGATAGCGTTGACAAACTCGTAACCCTTGCCCTCTTCCTGTGGCTCAAGGTCGATGACTGCGTGCCATACTGACCCTTACCACCGGACTGACGGACAAACTTGCCCTCAGCGTGGCTTACTGCCTTACCAGCAGTCTCGCGGTAAGCAACCTGTGGCTTACCAACGTTGCAGTCAACCTTAAACTCACGACGGAGACGGTCAACAATAATCTCATAGGAAGCTCGCCCATACCAGCAATGATGGTCTGGCCGGTCTCGCGATCAGTGTGAACCTGGAAGGTTGGGTCCTCTTCAGCCAGCTTAGAAAGGCCGATGGACATCTTCTCCTGCTCAGCCTTGGTCTTAGGTTCAACAGCAACGTCGATAACAGGATCTGCGAAGCTGATGGACTCAAGGATGATTGGGCTCTTCTCGTCACAAAGGGTGTCACCAGTAGTGGTGTTCTTCAGACCAACGCATGCAACGATGTCGCCTGCGGAGCACTCGTCACGATCAACACGGTCGTTTGCGTTCATCTCGAGGATGCGGCCAAAGCGCTCACGGTTGTCCTTGACGGAGTTGTAGACGTAAGAACCTGCCTCTGCCTGACCAGAGTAAACACGAATGTAGGTAAGCTTACCAACATAAGGGTCAGTCATAATCTTGAATGCAAGAGCGGAGAATGGCTCCTTAACGTCTGCGTGACGGACAGCCTCGTCACCCTTAGGAGTGACACCGTCAATCTCTGGAACATCCAGAGGGCTTGGAAGGAAGTCGATGACTGCGTCCAGAAGCTCCTGGATACCCTTGTTCTTGTAAGCAGAGCCAACAAAGACAGGGTTAATCTGACCAGCAAGAACGCCAGCACGAAGAGCACCCTTAAGGGTCTCAACGTCAACCTCTTCACCCTCGAGAACAGCCATCATGACGTCCTCAGAGAAGTCAGAAGCTGCCTCAAGAAGCTCTTCACGCTTCTCAGCTGCAATCTCTGCAAACTCTGCAGGAATCTCGTCGAGTGGCTCAGGGTAAATCATGCCCTTTGCATCCTCTTTGAAGTCCCATGCAGTGTTAGTGACAAGGTCGATAAGACCCCAGAAGTTGGACTCAGCACCCATTGGGACCTGAGCTGCAATTGCGTTTGCGCCGAGGCGGTCACGCATGGTCTGGATTGCACGGAAGAAGTCTGCGCCTACGCGGTCAAACTTGTTGATGAATGCAATACGAGGTACGCCGTACTTGGTTGCCTGACGCCAAACGGTCTCGGATCGTGGCTGAACGCCCTGCAACTGCGTCGAAGACTGCAACTGCGCCGTCCAGAACACGAAGAGAACGCTCAACCTCAGCGGTAAAGTCAACGTGACCTGGGGTGTCGATGATCTGGATGACGTGGTCTTTCCAGAAGCAAGTGGTAGCTGCGGAAGTAATGGTTACGCCGCGCTCCTGCTCCTGAACCATCCAGTCCATGGTTGCTGCACCGTCGTGACCCTCACCAATCTTGTGGGTCTTGCCGGTGTAGTAAAGAATACGCCCGTAGTGGTGGTCTTACCAGCATCGATGTGAGCCATGATGCCGATGTTGCGGAGGTCTTTAAGATTGTACTTAGTCTTAGCCATTTGTTTGCTACTCCTGAATTCCGACTAGAAGCGGTAGTGGGAGAAGGCGCGGTTGGCCTCAGCCATCTTGTACAGGTCCTCGCGGCGCTTGACGGATGCACCTACGCCGTTAGTTGCGTCGATGATCTCGTTTGCAAGACGCTCTGCCATGGTCTTCTCTTTACGGCTACGGCTGAAAGTGACCATCCAGCGGATAGCAAGAGTAGTTGCACGACGGGAGTTGACCTCCATTGGGACCTGGTAAGTAGCGCCACCAACACGCTTAGGCTTAACCTCAGTGTTGGGCGAATGTTATCCATAGCCTTCTTGAAGACAGTGAGGGCATCCTCACCAGTCTTCTCTGCGACGATGTCAAATGCACCGTAGACAATGCGCTCTGCGGTTGCTTTCTGCCGTCGAGAAGGACCTTGTTAATGAGCTGGGTTACCAGACGATTGTTGTAGACGGCGTCAGGCATAACCTCACGACGTACTGCTGCTGCGCGACGCGGCATATTAATCTCCCAAGAACTAGTTCGAGTAGTGGACGTGATTACTTAGCACGCTTAGTGCCGTAACGGGAACGGCCCCTGAGCACGATTCTGAACTGCTGCGCAGTCGAATGCACCGCGAACAACCTTGTAACGAACACCAGGAAGGTCACGGACACGGCCGCCACGAACCAGAACAATGGAGTGCTCCTGGAGGTTGTGGCCTCACCAGGAATGTAAGCGGTTACCTCAATGCCATTAACAAGACGAACACGAGCAACCTTACGGAGTGCTGAGTTAGGCTTTTTGGCGTAGTGGTGAAAACGCGGGTGCAAACACCACGCTTCTGTGGGTTGTGCTGAAGAGCGGCGTTCTTAGACTTTTGACTTGACGCTCACGCGGCCCTTACGTACGAGCTGGTTAATAGTAGGCAAGATCTTCTCCTTCTTATACCCTATCTACCTGCAGTTTTACATATTCGAAAGGCGACACAGCACTGTCCCCTTGAATTACGCAGGGAAGTACTTTTACGCTGATGAAAGCCACATGTCAACAAGCCACTGTGCCGGGCGTATCCATACTTCATAGAAATTACACGAGTAGCAAATATTAGTTTTAGATAAAGGAGTCTTTGTTTTCAAAAAAACTATAAATTTAGGGAGAAATGCCTTGGTTAAGGACGACTCTAAGTTCAGGGGACTAACTTCAAAACAGCAATTACTTCTTCGCCGTCTTTCTCACCCGTCTCAACAAATCCATATGAACGATAGAGATCTTGCGCGACCTTATTTTTGGGTTCATAGGAAAGCCAACAAAACTCTGCTTTTCCACAGGGAAAGGTACGTATAAACTCCAACGCAAGCCTGAGTGCTTCTTTGCCGTATCCCCTACCTTGGAATTTTGCATCAATCATCAGACGTCGAAGATCGTAATTATTTTGAGCTATTGCTGGAGCCCTGTCCCAACTGCTATCTGGTCCAAACCCAATCATCAAAAACCCTATTGGTAAATCATTCTTGTATATACCAAAAGGAAAAATCTGTCCGTTTTCTGCCTTGGCTATATAGGCTTCGATAAGACTTATATCATTTCCAGCAACAAAACTTTGCTGGTCCTCGGACACCTTGAGCTTAAGAATGTCCCACACGTTTCTTCCGTTTATGTGCTGAAGACTTAACATACGGTATCAATCAAAAAATTCATTGCTCGTTGATATAAAAAGCGACAAACTTCTACTTTCCTAGTGCTGATGAGCAGCGTGAGCAAGACCAACGCTAATAAGCGTAATGACATGATCATCAGCAAGAGAATAAATGACGCGACGACCATCTCTTTTTGCAGCTACCAGACCACGATCGCGCAGAAGGCGGAGCTGATGAGAAGTAGCAGACTGAGAAACAGAGAGAAGCTCCTGCAGTTCAGTTACACTCTTCTCGCCCAAAAGAAGAGCTCCCAAAATCTGGAAACGTGTAAAGTCAGAAAGCGCATCATAAATTTGAGTGGCATCATAGATGATATCGTCATTAGTAAGAAACTCGTGCAGTTGTTCTTCAGAAACGCACTCGCAAATATTGTTTGTATGCTCACACTCGTGAGAATGATTAGTCATGATACTTCCTACTCTTTACAACTCAAAACTCTGAGTACACAGGGCTTCTCGCTAAATATTGTTTGTAATGTACCTTAGTATATACCGACTCTGCGTCGTTCAAGCCTATAAAAAGAGGACTCCAGCTAACGGCTGAAGTCCTCTTGTATATCGGAGGTAGCCTCCGAAAAAGTTTGATGTATCAGGCGAGATTACTTACTCGTCTTCGCCGTCTGCCTCAGCATCCATGCGGACAACCTGATTAAGAAGGTCATCCAGAGAACCAAGGTCCTCGTTGATTACATCAGGGCTAACCTCGTCGGAAGAAGAACCGATGAGTGTCTCGGTGTAATCAGAGTGAGTGGATGGAGCTGCAGAGCCCAGCATCAAGCCGCCATCGCCTTCTGGCGAGAAGACCATGTTGAGCAGCTGAGAAAGATCCTCAGAATCAGCCTCATCCTCTTCTGGCTCAAGGATGTAGAGGAGGTTACGAGCCTCAAGGCCATCGCGGAGCTCCTCGATTGCCTTTGCACCAATACCATCGATGCGAAGCAGGTCTTCCTCAGTCTTGCCGATAAGATCGCCTACGGTCTCAATGCCAACCTCGCTGAACTTGTTGGTCCAACGCTGTGACACGCCAAGATCGTCGAAGAGGTACAGCTTTGCATCCTCGCTTGAAAGCGTACGGCCATTCTTGGAGTAAACGCCACCGTTGTAATCCTCGTTGACCCAGTCAAGCTGCTTAGGAAGCTGCTCCTCGATGTCCTTAAGCTCTGCTGGTGCCCAGTCTGGAAGTGACTTAGCAAGAGAAGAGGTTGGGCCATCGATCTTGGTACCGTGGTAGGTAAGCTCAACATCGTTGTATGCGGAGAGACCCGTACCTGCAGGAATCTGCTTACCAACAATAACGTTGGACTTGAGGTCAAGCAGGTGGTCAACGTCGCCTCGATAGCTGCAGAAGTAAGAACGCCTGCAGTACGGATGAACGATGCACTGGAGAGCCAAGAATCAATAGAGCTTGCAACCTTCAGCGTACCAAGGATTGCTGGCTCTGCCTCTGGTGGAGTACCACCAGCAAGGGCAATATTCTGGACAGTCTCTGCAAAGACATAGCGGTCCACATACTGACCAAGCAGGTACGAAGAGTCACCTGGGTTGGTAACCTGAACACGGCGAAGCATCTGACGTGCGATAACCTCGATGTGCTTATCGTTGAGTTCTACACCCTGAGAGGTATAGACGTCCTTAACGGACTCAACGAAGGTGTGCATGGTGGACTCAATGTCAGTGAGTCGACGGAGCATACGGAAGTTGACGAAGCCGCGGGTAATCTGATCACCAGCACGGACAACAACGCCATCCTCGATGCCAGGCATGAAGCGGACGGATGCAGGAACACGCCACTCCTCGATGACACGAGAAGCATCGTCTGCATCAACAATACGCAGCAGGTACTCGGTGGTCTCTGGGGTGATGTGAAGAACACCAGAAACAGGAGCCAGATCAGCCTCGCGGCCAAGAATCTTCTCGTTGACGTTGCCGACGACGTCGAACATACGAGCAACGGTAGGAAGACCCTGTGTAATATCGTCTGCGCCTGCAACACCACCGGAGTGAATGGTACGCATGGTCAGCTGAGTACCAGGCTCACCAATGGACTGAGCTGCGATAATACCAACTGCAGTACCAATGTTGACAGGACGACGGGTGGAAAGATCCCAACCGTAGCACTTCTGGCAGACGCCGTACTTAGACTTACAGGTCAGAAGCGCGCGGAGCTGAACCTTAGCAAGGCCGTGCTCAACAAGACGCTCAAGATCCTGCTTGGACTCAACATAGCCACCGGCAGGGATAAGAACCTCGCCAGTGTTTTGGATCGCAGACATCCTCAAGGGTGCAGCGGCCAATCAGGTCAGTATCAACAGAAGTCTGACCAGGCTTAATCAGAGGATAGGTAACTGCCTCATCAGTGCCGCAGTCCTCCTCGCGGACAATGACGTCCTGTGCAACGTCGACGAGTCGACGAGTCAGGTAACCAGAGTCGGAGGTGTGGGATGCGGTATCTACCAGACCCTTACGAGCGCCGTAGGTAGAAATGAAGTACTCAAGAGGCTCAAGACCCTCGCGGAAGTTTGCCTTAATTGGAAGGTCAATGGTTTCACCGGACATATCCGCCATCAGGCCTCGCATACCAGCAAGCTGGCGAAGCTGTGTCTTAGAACCACGAGCTCCAGAGTCAGCCATCATGTAAATTGGATTGTTCTCTGCAAAGCCTGTAAGCATCTCAGAGCCGAGAAGATCGGTGCACTCGGTCCATGCGTTAACAACCTCAACGTGACGCTCTCGCTCGGAAAGGAAGCCGTCCTCGTAGTACTCTGTCGATCTGGTCAACGCGGTCCCTGTGCCTCCTGAAGCAGCTGTGGCTTGTGTGGAGGAATAACAGCGTCCCAAACAGAAACGGTCAGACCAGCAAGAGTTGCGTAGTGGAAACCAGTCTTCTTGATGTTGTCCAGAATTGGCTCAACATCAGCCATTGGGTAACGGTCGCAGCAATCATTGACCAGAATGCCAATGTCGGACTTAACCATCTTGTAGTTGATGTATGGGTAATCCTCTGGCAGGCACTGACGGTTGAAGATAATGCGACCAACAGTGGTCTCAAAACGCTTAGTACCCTCAGTAACGTCCAGATCCTCATACTGACCGCGGCCAGTCATAACGCGGAAGATAGCACGATCGCTATCAGCAACGTTTGCATCCTTGGAGCTTACGCGGACAACAACCTTTGCCTGAAGATCAAGGTCACGGTTGGCCCTCACTAGCCAGAAGAGCATCCTCAAAGCTTGCAAAGGTAAGAGTCTTAGCGTCTTCACCGGTCTTCTCGGAAGTGAGGTAGTAGACACCAAAGACCATATCCTGAGAAGGAACGGTCAGAACTTACCAGAAGCAGGGCTTGAGGTTGTTGCTGGAGAGCATCAGAATGCGAGCCTCTGTCTGTGCCTGAGCAGAAAGTGGCACGTGGACAGACATCTGGTCGCCGTCGAAGTCTGCGTTGAATGGTGCGCAGACCAGAGGGTGCAGGTGGATTGCCTTACCCTCGATAAGGACTGGCTCAAATGCCTGGATAGACAGACGGTGAAGGGTAGGTGCGCGGTTGAGAAGAACGAGGCGGTCCTGAATGACCTCATCCAGAACGTCCCAAACAACTGGAGTACCACGGTCAATAGCGCGCTTTGCGCCCTTAATGTTTTCAACCTTGCGGAGCTCAACCAAACGACGCATGACAAATGGCTTGAAGAGCCTGGCGCTATAGCGGATGGAAGACCGCACTGGTGCAGCTTCAGGTGTGGGTCAACAACAATGACGGAACGGCCAGAGTAGTCAACACGCTTACCCAGAAGGTTCTGACGGAAGCGACCCTGCTTACCCTTAAGGGCCTCAGCAAGAGACTTCAGAGGACGTCCACCACGGCCGGTAACAGGACGGCCACGGCGACCGTTGTCAAACAGAGCGTCAACGGACTCCTGAAGCATGCGCTTCTCGTTGTTAACAATGATGGAAGGTGCGTCAAGGTCAAGCAGGCGCTTAAGACGATTGTTACGGTTAATAACACGACGATACAAATCGTTTAAGTCGGAAGCTGCAAAACGGCCACCATCAAGCTGAACCATTGGACGAAGATCAGGTGGAATAACTGGTACAACGTCAAGAATCATGTTAGCTGGATCGTTGCCACCCTTAAGGAAGGCGTCAACGATCTCAAGGCGCTTAATGGCCTTCTCGCGCTTCTGCTTCTGAGCATCCTCATTGGCGATAATAGCGCGGAGCTCCTTGGCCTCTTTCTCAAGGTCAATGTTGGAAAGAAGGTCGCGGACTGCCTCAGCACCCATGCCACCCTTTGAAGTAGATGCCATAGTAGCGCTTAAGCTCAGAGAACAGACCCTCATCGGAGATGAGCCTCTGGTCTCAAGCTGCATGAACTTCTCGAAAAGCCTCACGACGAAGCGTCTTCTTCCTCGTACTCTTCCTCAAGATCAGCGACGCCTGCACGAATCTCGTCCTCAGAAAGAGGCTCAAAATCGCCAAACTCGTCATCCTGTGGCTGGCCCTGCTCGCGAAGGCGTGCGATCTGATCGTCGCGCTCTGCGTCGAGCTCTTCGATATCTGCTGCAAGCTCCTCACGAAGATCGTCTACGTCAGCCTCACGTGCCTCAGTGTCAACACTAGTGATTACGTAAGATGCAAAGTAGAGGACTTTCTCGAGGTCCTTGCTCTTGATGTCAAGAAGACGTGCCAGAGGGAAGCTGGTTGGGCTCTTGAAGTACCAGATGTGGCTTACAGGAGCAGCAAGCTCGATGTGGCCCATGCGGTCACGACGAACCTTTGCGGTGGTAACTTCAACACCGCAGCGCTCGCAGGTAATGCCCTTGAAGCGAATGCCTTTGTACTTACCGCAGGCGCACTCCCAGTCCCTTACAGGTCCAAAGATCTTCTCGCAGAAAAGGCCGTCCTTTTCTGGCTTAAGGGTACGGTAGTTGATGGTCTCAGGCTTCTTTACCTCGCCATAGGACCAACCGCGGATATCATCAGCAGACGCTAGAGAAATTTTAATAGCGTCAAATTCAGTGGAATCGAAATCTGCCACAGTCGCTACTCCTTATCGGTGGTCGCGTCGCCTACAAGTGCGGATGCACCCTCAGCGTCTTGGGACAGGTCGGAAGCGGTTACCTCAGTGAAGCCAAGGTCGTTGAGGATCTCAACAGCGTTCTTCTCCTCAGGATCTGTGACCTTTGCGGTATTTGCACGCTTACGATAAGAGATTGGCTCAATGTCAAGTGCCAGGGAGCGAATCTCTTTGACCAGAACCTTGAAGGACTCAGGAATTCCTGCAGTAGGAATGTTCTCGCCCTTAACAATGGACTCGTAGGTCTTAACACGGCCGTTGGTATCGTCAGACTTAACGGTGAGGATCTCCTGAGGACGTTAGCAGCACCGTATGCATACAGTGCCCAAACCTCCATCTCACCAAAGCGCTGACCGCCGAACTGTGCCTTACCACCCAGAGGCTGCTGGGTAACAAGAGAGTAAGGACCAGTTGAACGTGCGTGGATCTTATCGTCAACCATGTGGCCGAGCTTCAGAATGTAAGAAACACCAACGGTAATTGGGCTCTTGAATGCCTCGCCGGTACGACCATCGTAGAGGGTAGTCTTACCACGCTCGTTGAGCTGTGGAACAAACTCTCACGCATGTCCTCGCCGTACTCCTTGAGAGCCTTGTTGATCATGTTGATGTTGGTGCGGCGAACAATCTCTGCAACGGACTCATCAGTAGCACCGTCAAAGAGTGGTGTTGCAACAGGAATTGGACCCTCAACGTAACGCTTGGAATCTGCGTCATCGTCATCCCATCCGTGTGCAGCGCCCCAACCAAGGTGACACTCAAGCAGCTGACCAACGTTCATACGGGAAGGAACGCCCAGTGGGTCAAGAATAACGTCTACTGGGGTACCGTCTGCCATGTAAGGCATGTCCTCAACTGGGAGAACCTTTACAAACTAACACCCTTTGTTACCGTGACGACCAGCGATCTTATCGCCCTGCTGAATCTTTCTGCGCTGAGCAACAAAGACGCGGACCAGGTCGTTTACTCCTGGAGGCAGGTCGTCTCCAGCCTCACGGCTGAAGCGGACAACGTCAACAACGCGGCCATAGGAGCCGTGTGGCATCTTGAGGGAAGTATCGCGAACATCGTGTGCCTTAGCACCGAAGATTGCGCGAAGCAGGCGCTCTTCTGCGGTCAGAGCAGTCTCACCCTTAGGAGTGACCTTACCAACCAGAATATCGCCAGGGCCAACCTCAGCGCCGATGCGGATGATGCCGTCATCGTCGAGGTTTGCGAGCATGTCCTCACCAAGGTTTGGAATCTCGCGGGTAATCTCCTCAGCACCAAGCTTGGTGTCACGAGCATCAATCTCGTGGCGGGAAATGTTAACGGAAGTCAGAAGGTCTTCCTGAACAACACGCTCGGAGACGATAATACCGTCCTCGTAGTTGTAGCCTTCCCATGGCATGTAAGCAACGGTAAGGTTTGCACCAAGTGCCAGCTCAGAGTGGTCAACAGATGGACCGTCTGCGATTGGCTGGCCCTTCTCGACCTGCTGTCCAACAGTGACGATTGGACGGTGGTTGATGCAAGTGGACTGGTTGGAGCGCTCGTACTTAGGAAGATCGTAGCGCTGAGAACCGTGCTCATCGGAGTAGATGACAACGTGAGCTGCATCAACCTCGGTGACCTCGCCGGCAAACTCTGCGCAAATAAGCTCACCAGAGTCCTGAGCTGCGCGGCCCTCCATACCAGTTCCAACAAATGGAGCGTGGGACTGAATCAGAGGCACCGCCTGACGCTGCATGTTTGCGCCCATGAGGGTACGCTTTGCATCGTCGTGCTCAAGGAATGGAATGAGGTTAGCTGCGACGGAGAGAAGCTGACGTGGAGAAACGTCCATGTAGTCAACGTCCTCAACAGGAACCTGTGCAGGTGCACCGAAGGAACCGTCGAAGTCGCGGGTACGTGCACAACGCGGTCTGCATCAACAATCTTGCCGTCTGCGTCAACCTCAACAAACTTCTAGACTTAGGGTCAATTGGGGTGTTAGCAGGAGCAATACGTGATTCTCCTCCTCGTCTGCAGTCATCCAGACAATGTCGTCAGAGACAACACCGCCTGTAACCTTACGATAAGGGAGCCCTCGATAAAGCCGTACTCATTTACGTGAGCGTACAGTGCCAAGGAGCCGATAAGACCAATGTTTGGTCCCTCAGGAGTCTCAATTGGGCACATACGGGAGTAGTGCGAGTTGTGAACGTCGCGGACTGCGGTAGGAACGTTGGTACGACGGCTGGAGCCGGACTTGTGTCCTGCAAGACCGCCAGGTCCCAGAGCAGAAAGACGACGCTTGTGAGTCAAACCAGCAAGTGGGTTTGCCTGGTCCATGAACTGCGAAAGCTGAGAAGAACCGAAGAACTCCTTGATTGCAGCAACAATTGACGGATGTCGATCAGAGATCAGGAGTGATGTCGTTCGCGTCCTGAGATGCCATACGCTCACGGACAACGCGCTCCATGCGGCTCATACCAATGCGGAACTGGTTCTGGACCAGCTCGCCAACGGTACGGACGCGGCGGTTGCCAAAGTGGTCAATGTCATCAAGGTGCTTAGACTCATCACCCTGCATGCACTGCAAGAAGGTACTGAAGAGCTGCGACAATGTCCTCTTTGGTAAGGACACGAACATCTGCAGGAATCTCTTCCTCAAGCTTTTTTTGTTAATCTTGTAACGACCAACGCGAGCAAGGTCATAGCGCTGCTCGTTGAAGAAAAGGCCGTCAAGCAGAGAACGGGCAGAGTCAACAGTTGGTGGCTCGCCTGGACGCTGACGACGATAAATCTCGATAAGAGCATCCTCACGTGTGGTTGCAACGTCACGCCTGGCGTGTTGCGAACAACATCGGAATCACCAAGGAGCGAGAGAATCTCGTCATCGGTAACAGCAATGCCAAGCGCACGGAGGAAGACGGTAGCGCTCTGGCGACGCTTGCGGTCAATGGAGACGACCAGGTGGCCGCGCTTATCAACCTCAAACTCAAGCCATGCACCACGTGCAGGAATGAACTGAGACTTGTGGACCAAGACACCGTTGTCCATCTCTGACGAGAAGTACACGCCAGGTGAACGAACGAGCTGTGAAACCACAACGCGCTCAGAACCGTTGATGATGAAGGTACCGCGCTCAGTCATCAGTGGGAAATCACCCATGAAGACAAGCTGCTCCTTCATCTCACTCAGTCTCTTTGTTGACAAAAACGGACGTCAACAAAAAAAGAGGTGCTTGATATGAAATGTCTTTTGCACGACACTCAGCCATTGAATTGGCAGGGTCGCCGAACTGATGGTCACCAAAGGTGACCTGCATGGTTCCAGCGCTGTTCTCAATTGGCGAGAACTCAGCGAAGGACTCTGCAAGGCCCTCTCCCATAAAGCGCTCAAATGATTCCTTCTGTACAGAAATCAGATTTGGCAGCTCCATAGCTGCGGGAATCTTACTGAACGTCCTGCGTCCAGTATGCGCCTGAGGCGTGGTGAGGGAAGTCTTTTTAGCGGTAGACACCAGGTTGTCCTCCTTCAAAAGGGTGGAAGGTGGCAATTGTCGCAACCTAGTAATTTAGTCAAGATTTTAATGCGCGTCAACAGAAAAACACTTGATTTTTTAAGACGTTTTGACTATATTATCGCGTTTATGTTTTTTAACTGCATAAACGTTATGTTGCAGGTAAATCCTTGACTAACTCTGTCTTTTTCTAGTTGTGAAGATTTTGTGGAGAAGTTCCACGGAGACAGAAATCGCTTTTCGGTGAGCGGCGCTCCCTCGCCACGTCGCTTCGCATGGCGCTCCATGCTCACCGGATGCGCCCCGAGCGCACGGGTTTTCGCCACACGCGCCGACCTTTGCTGCACGCGCCTGAAAAAGTGCAAAGAATCTGTATTTGCGCCACCGATTCTTTTGCAAAATCAGGCAAATCCACAGATTCTTTTGTAATTTTAGGCAAAAGTTACAGATTCTTTGTAGAAATCAGGCGCGAGAAAAACTAGGGCATGTCACGCAGTAAGCCAGAGCAATCACGCAGGATTTATGAGCCTGAATGTACACCAAGTCTGAGCAAAAGTACTCAGACAAAGCGAGAAAAACAGGCAAATCGCTCAGACATGGCGAGAAAATCCGGCAAATCACTCAGACTTGATGCACTTTTCAGGCTGCAGCGAACGCATCTCAGACTTGATGTACTTTTCAGGCTATAGCGAACGTATCTCAGACTTGGTGCACTTTTCAGGCTGCAGCGAACGCACCTCAGCTCCATGCGCCCCGAGCGCACGGATTTCTCGCCAGGCAAACAAAAAAGAGGCCAGACCGAAGTCTGACCTCTCCAGTAAGCAATGTAGGATGGACTTACTTAAGGGTGACGGTAGCGCCAGCCTCCTCGAGCTGAGCCTTAGCAGCCTCAGCGTCCTCCTTCTTAGCGCCCTCGAGGACTGCCTTAGGAGCACCCTCGACGACCTCCTTTGCCTCCTTGAGGCCAAGGTTGGTAAGAGCACGGACAACCTTGATGACGCCGATCTTGTTGTCGCCGAAGCCCTCGAGAACAACGTCGTTGGTCTTCTCCTCTGCCTCCTCAGCAGCGCCACCAGCTGCAGGAGCAGCAGCGACAGCTACAGGAGCAGCAGCGGAAACGCCAAAGACGTCCTCAAGCTCGTGAACGAGCTCAGAAAGCTCGAGTGCTGGCATCTCTTTAAGGGCCCTCAATGATCTCATCTTTAGTGACAGCCATGTCAATTCTCCTTTTTAAACGATGCAGCCTTTTGTACTGCATCTGGGCAAAAGCCCGGCTTTGTAGGTGTGCGTTTAGCGCGTCTACACTCACGCGGTTTGCGCCAATGCGCGGGTACAACAAAAACGTTGCTTATGCAGCGTTCTTCCGATCTGCGACTGCAGAAAGAGCGGTTGCGAGTCCACGAGCTGACCAGCGCAAACCTGTGCAATACCGGTAAGTGGGCTTGCAACAACGAAGACAAGCTTTGCAATGAGCTCCTCGCGAGAAGGAAGATCTGCGTAAGCCTTTTGCCTCGTCAGCAGTAAGTGCCTGACCATCAGCGATACCACCAATGAACTCAACTTTCTTGAGCTTTTTTGGCCTCGATCCTTGATGACCTTAGCGGCCCTCGACAGGATCATTCTCATAGAAAACGTATGCGCAGGTACCGGCGAGCATCTCGTCAATCTCTGGCATACCAGCGTTCTTAAGAGCAATCTTGACGATGTTGTTCTTATAGACCTTCGCGTGAGCGCCTGCTGCGGTAAGTGCGCGGCGAAGCTCCTGAGTCTCCCTTTTACGGAGAGACCACGATAGTCGATAACAAACAGGCCCTTGAGTTGTCGAGAGAAGCGGAAACCTTCTCGAGCAAATCAAGTTTAGACTGAGCTGGCATGTAGTACACCTCCTTTATCATGTCTCAGGCACGAGCGCCAACAGGTGCGGCCCTCGATGAAAAAGACCCCACTTTGGCAACCAAAGCGGGGTCTGATGTACTAATCTCAAGACCACCTCGGCAGGCGGGAATTCTATTAGCCTTGGATTCAAGGCGCCGGCTGTCTTTGGCAGCGAACGTGCAACTACAAGACGTCTGTCTTGCGTTGGATATTGTGCAGCAAAAAACTATCCAAGTCAAGGTTGAGTGCACAATTTCTTTCTCTTCACAAAAATTTGACGAGAAGGGCGGCTAAGCAGCTACGCACAACTCAGCCACACACATCAGCCACACGCGCGCCGCAAGCAGAGTCCACGCCTCAAACCACACGCCCACTGCAAGCAGAGTCCACGCCTACACCACATGCACGCTTCAAGAAAAATCCGGTACCTGCAAGCAGATACCGGATTAAACGTGCTAGGTACTTCTAAGCGTAAAGCTTAGTCCTCCATGAGGTTACGAACCTTGGTTGGGATCAACCTTAATGCCAGGGCCCATAGTAGAGGAAATAGCAACGGTCTTGACGTACTTACCCTTAGCGCTGGATGGCTTGACGCGAATAATCTCAGAGAGAAGTGCGCCATAGTTCTCAACAAGCTGCTGGACCTCAAAAGAAGCCTTGCCGATTGCAACGTGGCAGATACCAAAACGGTCCGCACGATACTCAACACGACCAGCCTTGAGCTCGTTAACCATCTTTGCAACATCCATGGTAACGGTGCCGAGCTTAGGGTTAGGCATAAGGCCACGAGGACCAAGAACGCGACCAAGACGACCAACCTTACCCATCATCTGAGGGGTTGCGATTGCTGCGTCAAAGTCAAGCATGCCCTTCTCGACCTCTGCGATGAGCTCGTCGCCACCGACGATGTCAGCGCCAGCTGCCTCAGCCTCGCGGGCCTTCTCGCCCTCTGCGAAGACTGCAACGCGAACGGTCTTACCAGTGCCGTGAGGCAGAGAAATGGAACCGCGGACGTTCTGGTCAGCCTTACGAGTATCGACACCAAGGCGAATTGCTACCTCAATGGTCTCGTCAAACTTAGCAGTTGCAAGCTCCTTAGACAGGGTTACTGCCTCTTTTGGGCTGTAGAGGTTTGCACCGTCTACCTTGGCAACTGCATTCTTGTAGTTCTTTCCGTGCTTAGGCATTATGTACCTCCTGTGGTTAGCGGGCGTCTGCCCTCCCACTCCTGCATCTTCCGTCCATAGTTACGCCCTCTTGGCGAGAAACCCAACTACGTGCACTAACGTCGGATGCTCTGACAAAACAACCGTCAGCCACACTAATGGCTGACGGGAGTAAACACTACTCGGCGATGGTTACACCCATGGAACGAGCGGTACCAGCGACGATCTTCTTTGCAGCCTCAATGTCGTTTGCGTTGAGGTCAGGCATCTTGATCTCAGCAATCTTGGTGAGCTGCTCCTGGGAGAGCTGGCCAACCTTATCGCGCTGAGGAACACCGGAACCACCCTTGAGGTGAAGCTCCTTCTTGATGAGCTGAGCTGCTGGAGGAGTCTTGGTTACGAAGTCAAAGGAACGATCCTCGTAAACAGAAATCTCGACTGGGATGATGTCGCCAGCCTTGTCCTGAGTTGCAGCGTTGAACGCCTGGCAGAACTGCATAATGTTGACCTGTGCAGCACCCAGAGCTGGTCCTACTGGAGGAGCTGGGTTTGCCTGGCCTGCAGGAATCTGCAGCTTAATAAAGTTAACAACCTTCTTTGCGGGCATGTTAAGCCTCCTGTTTGAATACGTTTGAGTCTATTCTCGCGCACTCCCGAGAAGCAATCCACAAGGGACGAGAAGTGCGGGATAAGCCGTTAGTTACTAGTCTATCAGGGAAATTTGATCCATGGTGAGCTCAACCGGAGTCTCGCGACCAAAGATGGTGAGCATAACCTTGATCTTGCCGGACTCTGCGTTGACCTCAGAAACAGTTCCGTCGAAGTCAGCGAGAGGACCAGAAAGAACGTGAATTGCCTGACCGACCTCAATATTGGTTGCTGTACGCTTAGGTACAGGGCCACCCGTCTTCATACCGCCGCGACGCATGATCTTATCGAACTCTTCACGACGCAGAGGAACTGGCTTGCCGTCAATGCCAACAAAACCAGTTACGCCTGGGGTGTTGCGAACAACAGCCCAAGTATTGTCATCCAGCTCCATGCGAACAAGAACGTAACCTGGGAAAACCTTAGACTCTTTGGTCTCGCGCTTGCCGCCGTCCTTGACCTCAGTAACTTCCTCAGTAGGAATCTGAATATCAACAACAGCACGCTCAAGGCCATAGGTCTCAATACGGTGCTCAAGGTCTGTCTTTACCTTGTTCTCATAACCTGAATAGGTGTGAACTACATACCAGCGCTTAGCCATTGATTATCCCCTCAGTCCAGTAAAGGCGACGAGACCAGCAACAATGCCAGTATCAACCAGCCAAGTTACCAAGCCAAAGAAAATGATTGTTGCAATTACGGCTACAGAGAAACCAGCAAGCTCAGAGCTTGAAGGCCACACAACGCGGTGCATTTCTGTACGAACGCCTGCAAAGTAAGCACCCAGGCGGCCAAAGAAGCCAGGGTTAGCGTTACGCTGAATGGACTTCTCCTGCTTCTTTGCCTCGGCCTTAGTAGCCTTAGCAGAAGCTTCAGGAGTAGCTTCAGCCTGAAGGGTCTCACGCTGGGCGCGCTCTTCTGCGCGAGCCTTACGTGCGCTCCTCTTATTGCGCTCCTTATTTGCCATCCTACGCTCCCTTGGATGTTATACCTACATACAAACCGGCCAACCCTTATGGGAAGGCCGGTGAAGTTATCTGGCAGGCCAGGAAGGACTCGAACCCTCAACAAACGGTTTTGGAGACCGCCGCTCTACCATTGGAGCTACTGGCCTAGAACGAACCCACCTAGCCTAGCGGGTCTCGCGATGTACCGTGTGCTTGTGGCACCATGGGCAGTACTTCTTCAACTCCATACGATCTGGGTTGTTGGACTTATTCTTGTCCGTAGTGTAATTACGACGCTTGCACTCAGTGCAGGCGAGAGTAACGAGTGTACGCATTGATCCTCCTGAACACGGTCACGAGATGTATTCTCGAAATGTGACGCGGTTGCTTAGGTTAGCACCCACTACCCAGAGATGTCAATACTTTTCTCTAATTACTCTAGGCGTTCACATATTTTTTCTCGACAAAAAACCCGGCGCGCAAAAAGCACGCCGGGCAAGTTAGCAACTTTAAAAGAAGTTACTCGATGACGGTGGAAACACGGCCATCGCCGACGGTGTGGCCACCCTCGCGGATAGCGAACTTCAGACCCTGCTCAAGAGCGATTGGGTGAATGAGCTCGCAGCCAACGGTGATGTGGTCACCAGGCATAGCCATCTCTACCTTGCCACCGTTTGCATCGGTGAGCTCGTAGATGTCGCCGGTTACGTCAGTTGTACGGAAGTAGAACTGTGGACGGTAACCAGAGAAGAATGGGGTGTGACGGCCGCCCTCTTCCTTAGTAAGAACGTAAACCTCACCGGTGAACTTCTGTGTGGAGTAACGGTACCAGGCTTGCAGAGAACCCTGACCGCGCTCGATGTCCCTCGCGCTTAACACCACGAAGAAGAATACCAACGTTGTCGCCAGCCCTCGCAGAAGTCCATGGTCTTACGGAACATCTCAATGCCGGTAGCAACAGAGTTCTGAGTTGGCTTAATACCAACGATCTCGACTGGATCGTTGAGCTTGAGCTCACCACGCTCAACACGGCCGGTAGCAACGGTACCACGACCAGAAATAGTCATGACGTCCTCGATTGCCATCAGGAATGGCTTCGTTGTCACGAGCTGGTGTTGGGATGTAGGAGTCAACAGTGCATGAGCTCACGGATGGACTCAACCCACTTCTCCTCGCCGTTAAGAGCGCCGAGAGCGGAACCACGGATGATTGGAAGGTCATCGCCTGGGAAGTCGTACTCGGAGAGAAGGTCACGGGTCTCCATCTCGACGAGGTCGATGAGCTCGTCATCGTCGACCATGTCGCACTTGTTCAGGAAGACGACGATGTAAGCGAACGCCGACCTGACGTGCGAGAAGGATGTGCTCACGAGTCTGAGCCATAGGACCGTCGGTTGCAGCAATAACGAGGATTGCGCCGTCCATCTGAGCTGCACCAGAAATCATGTTCTTGATGTAGTCTGCGTGGCCAGGGCAGTCGACGTGAGCGTAATGGCGCTCCCAAGTCTCGTACTCAACGTGAGCAACGGAAATGGTAATACCACGCTGACGCTCCTCTGGAGCCTTATCGATGTTCTCGAAGGCGGTATAGTCTGCCTTGCAGCCCCTCGGTCTCAGAGAGAACCTGGTGATTGCTGCGGTAAGGGTAGTCTTACCGTGGTCGACGTGACCAATGGTACCGATGTTTACGTGTGGCTTTGTGCGGTCAAACTTTTCCTTGGCCATTGCCAATCCTCCTTCTGGAACTAACCCTCGGGCTAGACCGTGGTGAAAAAAACGTCTGTTTATACTCAACGGCGCAAATGTTCAGGACATGTACGCCGTAAAGAGTCTGGTACCGGCGACTGGATTCGAACCAGTGACGTCACGGGTATGAGCCGTGTGCTCTAACCAGCTGAGCTACGCCGGCATAAATGCCGCTCGAAAAATGGAGCCCGCGACCGGATTTGAACCGGTGACCCTTCGTTACCAACGAAGTGCTCTACCCTACTGAGCTACACGGGCGTGGTGGGGATACTTGGACTCGAACCAAGGAACCCAGAGGGAGCGGATTTACAGTCCGCCGCAGTTGCCGCTGTGCCATATCCCCGAATGCCGTTTTCAAGCACTCTAGAAGCAATTGTGTACGCTGTTTACCTTGCAGTTTAACGTACGCAGGAAGTCTAGTTGATCTTCCAATTACCTCTCAAGCGGGAAAAATATTACGATTGAATAAAAAAATCTTGTCAACGTAATCCACCCAACCGGGCGTATCTTATCAAATTTTTTTCCACAATTCCAAGCGATTTTTCTCGCCACGATCCTCTGCGGTTTTCTAGCCACAACTTCAAGCGAGTTTCTGCCACAACTCCACCGATTTTCTCGTCACACCCAAGCGGGTTTCTGACCAGACGCATACGGGCTTTTTACAGTTATCTATAGGAGCTATACGCGATACGTTGCGAAAGCCCTAAAATTGCGATCGAAAAAAGCCAGGCAATGCCTGGCTGAAAAATTCAGCGGTGCCGCCACCAGGCTTCGAACCCGGGACCCACTGATTACAAGTCAGTTGCTCTACCAGCTGAGCTATAGCGGCATCAAGTGCAGAGGATATTCTATAGACTTTTTCTGGCTTTTGGTCTAGTCTCAATTTTCGAGAAATTTTTTTCTCCACAAACTGGTCGATGCAGCATGTAGGAGCACTTCCCTTCTGTAGAAGCTAGCTTGGTGCAAATGCACTGTCCATCAAGTCTGGCCAGCCTGAAAACCGCATCATGTCTGTGTAAAACAGCTCAGACTTGGCGAGAAAAACCGGCAAATCGCTCAGACTCGGTGAGCTTTTCCGGCAAATCATTCAGACATGGCGAGAAAATCAGGCTCCATGAAGCGCGTTCGTAAAACCACCCCTGGATCCAAAAACTGCACCATTAAAAAACTCTGCCTGAAAAAGTGCAAAGAATCTGTATTTGAGGCACCGATTCTTTGTCAAAATCAGGCAAATCCACAGTTTCTTTAACGTTATCAGGCAAAATTTACAGATTCTTTGCAGAAATCAGGCGCGCTGATTGCGCCCAGGCGCGCTGGACGTATTGGTGCGGTCGAGCACGTTGGCACATCGCGTACGTGAGACGCTGACCTGGTCACCTATTTGCCCAGCAGCTTCCAGAGTTTCTCGCGCTGTTCTGGAGAAATACGATCTTCGCGTCATGCGCGTACTGACCTGATCGCGACGCATCTCTTCGACAACGTTATCTGCTTGGGAAATCTCGTGAACCAGCGATGCGCTTGCAATGCGCGTGACCTCGCCGGGGCCAAAGCCGGCTGTGGCACGAATGTCCCTGTCCGACGTGACCAGAAATACCTTGCGACCAGCCTCTCGAGCGTCCGTGACCAGGCGCTCGATGACGCTATCTGCGGACTCCCCAGTCTCGGAGAAGACCAGTTGCACGCCAGCGTGACTGCGCCCGGGCGCTCGTCGTTTACGTTTCCTTTGCCGTCAAACACAATAACAGCCTCGTAGGTGCCTTTGCGCAAACGTGGCAACGTCAGAAATGAGCGCCAAACGGGCGCGATAAAACGGATCGGTGTTGAGGTGATAGGCTCTCTCAGCAGCGGTTTCTTGTGCAGAAGAGCCACGCTCATCCAGCAACGCCTCATAGCGAGGAGTTGCCAACATGACGTTATAGCCATCGACTACAAGCAGCGATTTTTTTTCTGAGCCATACCTTACGCTTCCTGGGCTTCCTGGACTTCCTGGGCTTCCTGAGCTTCCTGGGCTTACGCTTCCTGAATCCTGCGGAGCCACTCGTAGCACATGACCGTTGTTGCCTCGAGCAACGTTCAGGGACTCTACCTGGCCAAACTGAGGAAGTTTGCACGTAAAATCGCACTTCTCGAGCATAAGGCGAGAAATTCTGAACCTTCAGAGCCCATAACAAGTGCAAGGCGACCTCCCATAGGAGCCTCCCACACGGACTGAGTGGCGTGCTCGGTAGAGCCACATGTCCAAAAAAACCTGCGGCTTTAAGCTCTTCAAGAGCGCGCGGCAGATTAGAAACCCTGAGCGATTGGCAGGTGAAGCACAGCTCCTGCGGAAGTCTTGTATGCTCCAACGCCAACTCGGGCGGCGCGAGCGTTTGCACTAATAACGCCGGCTGCGCTAACTACCTCGGCACTTCGGACGATTGCGCCAAAGTTTCCTCGTCAGTGACATGATCCAAGACCACAACCAGAGCGTTTTCTGAACCAGCGCGCTGGATGATTTCAGAGAGGTCAGCGTAAGCAAAAGGCTGTGTACGGACAATAACGCCCTGGTGAGCGCCGTGACTTGAAAGCGAGTCAGTACAGGCTTTGCAACACGCTCGACAGGAATACCCTCCTGCTCAAGCTGACGTGCAAGAGCCTCAATCTCCTGGTCCTTCTGTCCACTTGCAGCTTGTACCAGTGCATTCTTCAAAGGAATACCAACGGTCAGCGCCTCTGCTACTGCGCGACGACCCTCGATAAGATCGGTTGCAGGCTTCTTGTTGCCGGGACGTCCAGCACCAGCGCCTCGCTGTCCACGAGTGCCCTGAGCTGCGCGTGAGCCTTGTGCGGAGCGGCTACCCTTTGAGCCCTGGCCATTCTTGGCGCCGAAATAACCGCCCCAGTCGGCAGCCTTCTTGAGCCGCGACCCGCGCCGCTGCGACCCTGCAGCTCCACCGCGACCTGCTCCACCGCGACCCACAGCTCCGCTGCGTCCGGCTGCTCCACGGCCAGCAGGACCCTCGGAGCGCGTGTTTTTAGAGGTAGAGCGCTGATTTCTTGCCATAGTTAGTCTGCCTTACGCTTTAGTCGAGCGCCAGCGGCGGTATCTTCAATCAAAAGTCCAAGCTCGGCAATGCCGTCTCTAATTTGATCAGCAACTGCCCAGTTCTTCTGGGAACGAGCCTCCTGACGAGCAGCAAGCAAAGCCTCTGCAGCCTCATCGGCTGACGTGCGCTCATAGCCTGCTACCTGAGCGGCAAGCGCCACAAGCTCCTCTGGTAAATCAGAGGTAGACGCCGCCTGAGTCAAATCAATTCCCAAAGCTCCCGTGAGCTCGCACAACATATCTGCTGCACGGAGAACAGGACTTGCGCCAACGTTCTGACCAACCTCTGCAAGATAGGTATTTGCAGCAGTTACCAGAGCAAAGATAGCAGCGAGTGCTCCTGCGGTGTTGAAATCATCATCCATCTGAGCGTCAAACCTGCTCTGAGCTGTGTTAATAGCCCTCAGCAAGCGTACTATCAGCGTCGGAAAGTTCGTGCTGAGCAGAAGACTGCTTGAAAGCCCAGCGGAGATTTGCAACGCAGGTCTTCATGCGCTCAAGCGTACCAACGGTGCCCTCAAGGCGCTCAAACGAGAAATCAAGTGGTGCACGATAGTGCGTCTGAAGCATCAAAAGTCTTACTGCATCTGCAGGGTACTTGTCCAAAACTTCCTTGAGTGTGTAGAAGTTGCCCAAAGACTTGGACATCTTCTCGCCATCAACGCGAAGCATTCCGGTGTGCATCCAATAATTGGCGAGAGGAGCGTGCCAGGCGCAGGAAGCCTGCGCGGTCTCGTTCTCATGATGAGGGAATACCAGGTCAGAGCCACCGCCGTGAATGTCAATTGGAGTGCCCAGGTAGCGATGAATCATGGCGCAGCACTCACTGTGCCAACCTGGACGACCTTCTCCCCAAGGGCTTGGCCAGCTAGGCTCACCAGGCTTTGCAGCTTCCAGAGTGCAAAGTCAAATGGATCGCGTTTCTCGTCATTAACCTCAACGCGCTCACCTGCGCGAAGCTGATCAAGATCGCGACCAGAAAGCACGCCGTAGCCGTGGTCAGAACGGACCGAGAAGTACACGTCGCCCGAAGGCACCGCGTAAGCGTGACCCTGCTCAATCAAAGATTGAATCATCTGAAGCATGGCTTCAATCTCGTGCGTTGCGCGAGGACGAATATCCGGATCCAGAATATTGAAACGGTGCATCTGCTCGATAAACGCCTGAGAAAAACTCTTTCAGAAACCTCTTGAGCAGTCCTTCCCTGCTCAATGGCGCGCTGAATAATCTTGTCGTCAACGTCAGTCAGGTTCTGAGCAAAGGTGACCTCACAACCCTTTGTGCATCAGATAACGGCGAATAACGTCAAACGAGAGGAAGGTACGGGCGTTTCCGATGTGAATCTGATCGTAAACCGTAGGACCGCACACGTACATGCGGATTTTGCCCTCGTCGATTGGCTTGAACTCTTCTTTTTTATGCGTCTGAGTGTTATAGACAAGCATGCATACTCCTCGCAACCATTGTGTATTGGTGTAAGTATAAACGGTTTGTGGAAAACCTTTAAGTTCCATACCTCACTAATCAAGATTCAATTTTGTTACCGTTCACGGATTAGTACTGGATTGTTTTTTTGTTTGTATTAAACTTGATCGAACAAAAATTTTAAAGAATTTATATTTGAATCAAAACTGCAAAGAGCTAGAAGACAGAAGAAATCTTACTCTTACAAACTTCAGAAGGTGATTCGAATGAGTAAGTTTTTTTAACATTATCCGCTACTGTATATCTACCATTCTGGATAAGGGCAGTCTTGCAGTTTTTTTCTTTCTGTCATTCTTTGTCACAGCACTTATGGGCGATCCAACCCTTCTTGTTGGATTTGTAATTAATCTTTTTATTTCAGGAACAACTTGGAGTGAAATACTTTTCTATTGCGCCGTGGTTGCCGCACTAGGAATCCTTATTGCCGGCTGTTCCTATCTTGCTAAAACACGCTATTGTCAGTTACAAATTGATTCTTCGTTTACTATTGAGCGACAGCTGATTGACAAGATTCAACATGCAGATTCATCGTTTTTCTCGTCATATGATTCTGGACATTACCGCCAGACAGTAAATAACGATTCTAATGACGTTTCGATTTTTATACTTACACAATGTGTGAGCTTTGCAACAACTACGGTCTCCGTCTTAGGCACACTGGCAATCATTGTATATTTGAACCCATTAACCGCTCTTGTAACAGCTGTTCTGCTATTGGTGAGTTTTATTATCTATAAGCAAATCCAAGCTTCGGCCTATAAAAGATACAAAGAATCTAAAGAACTGCGGTCCCAGTATGGATCTATTGAGCTCTCCCAATTCACAGACGTAGATTTTATCAGGCGTCATTCTCTCTTTGAGCGTTTCTTTAATCAGCACTATGCCGTCAATCAAAAAGTTCGTAGTGCCATTCATGAGCAGTACAAACTGAATTTATGTACAGGAATTAAACAATGCTGTAATTGCTGTATTCCAAGCTATTGTCTTTATTACCTGTGCATATCAAATTTTTCTTGAGCACTGCAGCCTGGCTATATTGCAAACCATTTCAAGCTATTTTTGTATCGCTTTTAGGGCTCTATTACGCTTCTATGGAATTTGGTATGGCTTATCAGAGCATTACGGTAAGCCTTAATCGAATTGAGCAGATTCTTGATTTACCTCAAGAATCCGTTGGAAATATTGTTCCATCAGACGATATCAATCAAATTACCTGCACAAATGTGTCTTTCTCTTATCCACATACAAATAAAGTACTGATGAACAACTTGTCTTGTAGTTTTGCAAAAGGAAATATATACGCCATTACCGGTGGAAACGGTACAGGCAAATCAACATTTCTGAAGCTCATTAACGGAGAGTGGTCTTCTCACCTATCGGGCACTATTGCTATTAATGAGGATTTGCTCACTCAAATTAATCAGTATGAACTTCGAAAAAATACTCTTGGATTTACTGAACAAGAGCCAAGTATTGTTGACGATACGGTAAGAAATAATCTGACCCTACTCTGCAAAAAAAGCAACCAACAGATGAAGAGATAATCAGCTATATCAAGCTGTTCAATTTGGAAAAATTGCTGCTTGGTGACGATCAAAATCTTGACGTTCGCCTGGCTGAACGAAGCTCAGCTATCTCTGGTGGAGAAAAGCAAAAGATTGCAATTATCCGCATGATGCTTATGAATCCAAGTGTCATGTTGCTTGACGAGCCAACCTCTGCATTAGATCAAAAAAGTGTTGATGTTCTTCTGATCTTCTGAAAGAAGGTCAAACAAGACCACATAATACTTCTCATATCTCATGACCCTAAAGTGGTGGAAGCAGCCGACCATATCGTAGAGCTGTAATTTATTGCGCGGTGCGTCCCAGCAGCACAACTGCCCAGGCAGCAATACCTTCTTGAGTACCCACAGCCAAGGCCTTCGGTAGTGGTTGCTTTTAACGCCAACTTTATCTGGCGAAACACCCATAACCTCTGCCATGCGGTTTCTCATAGCATCACGATGAGGGAAGCAACTTAGGCGCCTGAGCTGCAACGGTGCAATCACAATCCAGAAGCTCAAAGCCCTCATTACGAACAAGCTGCATAACATGGGACAGAAGCACCATAGAATCAGCGCCCTCATAAGCAGGGGTCTGTATCAGGGGAAAAAGCTGACCAATGTCACCAGCACGCACGGCTCCTAGCAGGGCATCCATGAGCGCATGAGCCAAAAACATCGGCATCGGAGTGGCTGAGAAGACCTTTGTGTGCTCAATTTTGATGCCACCCAAGATAAGATCTCTACCTCTACCAGGCGATGAACATCGTATCCGTGGCCAATTTTAAGCTCTGGCATGCTCACTCTACAGCCCCACTTCCGGTTGCACCTTCTACCAGGCGACGGCTGAGCGTAGCCTCAACAATTGCAAGGTCAGACGGGTACGTGACCTTCACGTTTTCTCGTTGCGACTCAACGCACAGCACCGTAAGACCTAGTCGCTCAACTAACGATGAGTCATCGGTTCCCTGGTAGCCTTCCCTGGCGAGCTACCTCGTGGGCTTCAAGAAGCGTGCGTGTCTTGAACACCTGAGGGGTCTGAGCAGCCCAGAACGTTGAACGGTCAGGTGTATCTACGATGGTTGCGCCATCTACGCGCTTGAGCGTATCAGTTGCCCGGTGAGCCAAAATTGCTCCCGCTATCTTAGGCGACTTACGAACTGTACCAATGACCTGCTCAATAGTCTCTACCTCAATGAGCGGACGAACCGCATCATGAACAGAAACAAAATCATATCCAGCAGGCACTACCTGGAGCGCGTTGTAAACCGATTCCCTGCCTGGTAGCACCAGACGTTGCAAAGTGAACAGGCTTGTGGAGCACAAGCTTGCCCACAACACCCTCTTGAACTGCAGCGCGTTTCTCGTCAGAGCAAGCAATCACAATGTGAGCTACGCTTGGCGCGCGATCAAACGCAAGGATTGACCAGCTCATCAGCGGAAGACCGCAAACAGAAATAAACTGCTTACCGTCAGGATATCCAAAGCGCTCGCCAATACCGCCAGCCACAATGACGGCAACGGTATCGGCTTTTTGCTCCATGAGTTGTGAGGCGAGAAGGACGTGGCTTTGACACGACCTTTGCACAGGTGCTGCTTGCAGCCATTATTCTGACTTACCCCACATTCTGCGGAGACTGTTAGCAAGTGCACCGGGGTTCTCGACACCAAGAGATTTGAGGCTTGATGTATCGTTTTCTGCAACGTGAAGCAGCTGCTGCAGGTTATCGTAAGCGTCAACAATTCTGGCCGCAATCTCATCGTTGACCACGTGAACGCGGGAAAGCGTGCGCAGGCCCAGAGGCTCCATGGACGCATCTTCTCCGCGGCCATCGGAGTAACCAAGAATCTGGCCAACACTTTCTGGGGAGCGAAGCTCCGTGTTTGCCGTCTCGTGGAAGCGGCGGCGAATGGCACGCGCCTCTTCAGCGGAAGAATCTACAGCGTAATCGCGAATCATCAGGTTATAGGCCTCGTCGATGCCGCCCAAATATTCCTCACGCTGCATTGCGGTGGTTTTTCCCTCGCTACCTAGCTCCAAAAGACAAGAATCAAGCTGATCAGCGGCACTCAAAAGAACCTCAAACAGGTAGAAAATACCTGCTACATCACCCAGAGTGACGTAGTTATCAAGCTCAAGCGCGGTCAGGCGCAAAAGCGCGCGATCAAGTTGCTGGCGCGTATTTTGCATGGCAACCGAAAGCTGGTTGACGGTAGACATAATGGCTGGCACCGACTTCAGCGGGATAACATGACCATCAACGTAGACCGTAATCAACGAACGGCGAGAAGACACTGCAATCACAATAGACTTGGTGAGCAAGCTCATGCGAGCGGCAGTACGGTGGCGAGTGCCTGTTTCTGCAGTTGGAAGCGTTGCGTCAGGATTGAGATGGAAGTTGGCGCGCAGAATTCTGGTGAGGTCTTTGTCCACCACCACAGCGCCGTCCATCTTGCAGAGCTCAAACAGTCGGTTTGCTGTGAAAGGAAACATCAAGTTTGAAACCATCTCCGCCCGCAGCAAGGACGTTTTCTGTATCTCCCACGCAAATGAGGGCGCCCAGGCGGCCGGCGATAATCATGTCCAGTGCAACGCGGAGCGCTGTGCCAGGGGCAGTCATCTTCAGAGCGGTGGCAATACGGTCCTCGTTTTCTGTTGCGCTTGATCGTTGCGTTGGCTCCATGGCTCTCCTCAATTACTTGCAGCTTACAGGCTGCATTTTTGCGATCTGGTACGTTTACGGCTTCAATTTGTTTCAACATTTCAAGTATACGGTTTTGTTGCCGGCGCGTGTAGTGACGGTTTGGAGAAGACGGGTTTCGCCGGGCGACTGGGTGAGCTGCTCGACGGGTGTCTCGCCAAGAGCTTCTGCCAAGAGAGCTGTACGTTTTAGCTGCGATATAAAAAGACCCGAGGCAGAACCTCGGGTCAGAGCTAACTTACTCGGCGGAAGACATCAGGTCGGACGAACCGCCTGCGCTACCCCTGTGGCAGCGAGGATGGGCCCATGCTGACATCCATCTGGTCAAGCTGCGCCATTGTCTCTTTCTTGCGAGGCTCAGGGATGACGCCCGTGGTCTTAGTGAACACAAGCTTCTTTACCCTCAGCGTCAACATCAACAGCAACAATGTCACCTGCGGTCCACTGACCAGAGAGAAGCTCTCAGACAGTGGGTCTTCAATCATCGACTGAATGGTGCGGCGCAGCGGACGAGCGCCGCAGACAGGATCGGTTCCGTCTTTGGCAATCGATCCTTTGCGGCCTCGGTAAGCTCAATGGACATACCATTGGCAATCAGGCGATCGCGCAGCTCAAGAACCATGAGGTCAACAATGCCACGAAGCTGCTCGGTAGAGAGCGACTTGAAGACAACAATCTCGTCCACACGGTTCAAGAACTCTGAGCGGAATCCACGCTTGAGCTCGGACATAACACGGCTGGTAATCTCTTTGTCAGAGAGTCCCTTAGAGCCTTCTGACGAGAAGCCCATAGTATTGGTGCGGGCAATCTCGCGAGCACCAATGTTAGATGTCATGATGACAACCGTGTTGGAGAAGTCCACGTGACGACCTTGACCGTCAGTTAAGCGGCCCTCATCCAGAATCTGCAGCAAGATGTTGAAGACGTCTGATGTGCCTTCTCAATCTCGTCGAAAGAGCAGAACAGAGTACGGACGCCTACGAACAGCCTTTAGTGAGCTCTCCGCCCTCATCGTAGCCCACATATCCTGGAGGTGCGCCAACCAGCTTAGCTACAGTGTGACGCTCCATGTACTCGGACATGTCATAGGATAGCAGGGCGTCTTCGGAGCCAAACAGGAACTCTGCCAGGGCTTTTGCAAGCTCAGTCTTACCTACGCCGGAAGGTCCCAAGAAGATGAAGGAACCGCCAGGACGCTTTGGGTCTTTGAGAGGGCTACGGCTTCTGCGGATTGCCTTTGCAACCTTAACAACAGCCTCGTCCTGACCAACAACACGCTGGTGAAGGATGTCTTCTGTACGAAGCAGCCTTGAAGCCTCAGTCTCGGTGAGGTTAGAAACAGGAACGCCGGTGATACCAGAGACAACCTTTGCAATGTCGTCCTCATCAACGGTGACAATGTTCTTGTCCAGCTGCTCACGCCACTCAGTCTCCAGGCGATCCCTCTCTGCTACCAAGGATTTCTCTTGGTCGCGCAGACGAGCTGCCTGCTCAAACTCCTGAGCACTTGCTGCCTCAGACTTCTGTGTACGAACGCGGAGAAGATCTGCGTCTACCTGGGCAATCTCTGGTGGAAGGCTCATCTTGTGGATGCGAGCGCGAGCACCAGCCTCATCGAGGACGTCAATTGCCTTGTCTGGCAGGAAGCGATCCTGGATGTAGCGGCTCGAAAGCGCAACGGCAGCCTTGATAGCAGCCTCGGTGTAGTGGACGTGATGGTGCTTCTCGTAGCGGTCCTGAAGACCATGGATGATAGAAATGGTGTCGTCGTTGTTTGGCTCGCCGATGTTGACAGGCTGGAAACGCCTCTCAAATGCAGCGTCCTTCTCGACATGTTTACGATACTCTTCTGCCGTAGTTGCACCGATGACCTGGATTTCTCCACGAGACAGCGGCGGCTTAAGGATGGATGCGGCGTCAATGGAGCCCTCTGCGGAACCGGCGCCAATGACGGTGTGAATCTCATCGATGAAGAGGATGTCATTCTTGGATTTCTCCAGCTCAGCGACAACCTTCTTCATGCGGTCCTCAAACTCACCGCGATACTTTGATCCTGCTACCAGGCTTGCCAGGTCAAGCGTCCAGACCTGCTTTCCGCGCAGGATGTCAGGGACGTTGCCAGATGCAATAAGCTGAGCTAAACCCTCAACAATGGCGGTCTTACCAACGCCGGGATCGCCCAGGATAAGTGGGTTGTTCTTCTGGCGGCGGGCAAGAACCTGCATGACACGCTCAATCTCGCGGTCACGGCCAATGACAGGGTCAAGCTTTTTATCTGCGGCAAGCTTAGTAAGGTTGCGGCCAAACTGCTCCAGCATGGAAGCGTCGTCATTTGCGTTAGGGCGCATCTGACCAGCGCCAACAGGCATGCCAAAGATGCCACCCTCAATGCGAGGCTCTGCCATACGAGGACCAGCTGGTGCATCTTCTGGAGTCTGAGCAACCAGCTCATCAACAGCGTTTCTTTACGGCATCGCCAGAAACTCCCATGGTACGCAGGGCATCCATAGCGCGACCATTGCCCTCGGATACAATGCCCAAGAGCAGGTGCTCTGTTGCAATATAGCTTTGACCGTGGGTCATAGTTTCTCTATACGCGTCCTCAAGCACGCGTTTTGCACGAGGAGTAAACGGAATGTGGCCGCCAGGAATAGGGTCTCCTGCGCCCGTGGTGAGCTCTTTTACGGTTGCCAGAGCCTCGTCATACGAGACCTCCAGCTTAGCCAGAGCCTGAGCAGCAATGCCCTCCCCCTCTTTGATGAGAGCAAGTAGCAGGTGCTCGGTACCGACATACATCTGGCCAAGACCGCGAGCCTCGTCCTGAGCCAGGCTCATGACTTTACGCGCTCTGTCAGTGAATTTATCAAACATGTGCTGAAACCTCTCAAAACTCTCTATATATTTCTGATTTATACCCATCAGAAGGCTCTGCAAACATACGACTCGCGTTGGATTTTTCTCCTCCGTACGAACCACACAAAAAGCCCGGTACCTGCAACGAGCGGATACCGGGCCGACGTGTTTATGTACTGCGCTGGGACAGCTAAGCTTCCAAGCTCTTAGCGCTTCTCGGGCTTAAGCTGTGGGAAGAGAAGGACGTCGCGAATAGAAGGCTGATCGCAGAAGAGCATCATCATGCGGTCGATACCGTAGCCGATACCGCCCGCTGGTGGCATACCGTACTCAAGTGCACGGATGAAGTCGTAATCGTATTCCATGGCCTCTTCGTCGCCCTGACGCTTAGCCTCCATCTGCGCTGCAAAGCGCTCCTCCTGGTCAACGGGGTCGTTGAGCTCGGAGTATGCGTTTGCGTACTCTGCGCCGCAGATAATGAGCTCAAAGCGGTCGGTCAGACGAGGATCATCTGCCTTGCGCTTGGTGAGCGGAGAGACCTCTGCAGGATAATCGCAGACAAAGGTTGGGTTTACGATGCTCTTCTCGCCAAGCTCGTCGTAGATCTCAAACAACAGCTTGCCGGCCTGCCACTCTGGATTCCACTCAATCTCATAGCGGTCCAGGACTGCGCGGAGTTTCTCGACAGGGGTGTCAATGGAGAGCTCCTCGCCAGTGACCTCGGACGCAATCTCTGCCAGGGACGCGACGCGCCAGTTGCCGGAGAGGTCAACCTCGGTGCCCTGGTAGGTGATGACCTCGTGACCCTCCTCGCAACCGCAAGCCTTGCGGGCAATCTCCTGGAAGAGATTCTGGGACAGCTCGCGCATACCGGCCAGGTCAGAGTAGGCGGCGTATGCCTCCATAGAGGTGAACTCTGGGTTATGCGTGAGGTCGGTGCCCTCATTTCTGAACTGACGACCAAGCTCGTAGACGCGCTCAAGACCGCCAACAAGCAGGCGCTTCAGCGGAAGCTCGGTTGCAATGCGCAGGTAGTTCTCGGTGTTCAGCGCGTTGTAGTGCGTGATGAATGGCTTTGCGTTTGCGCCGCCAAGAATCTCCTGGAGAACAGGGGTCTCAACCTCCATGTAGCCGTCCGCCTCCATGAACTGGCGGATGATAGAGATAATCTGAGAGCGCTTGCGAAATACGTCGCGGACCTCGGGGTTCATGATAAGGTCAACGTAGCGCTGGCGATAACGAACCTCGCGGTCGGTGAGGCCGTGGAACTTCTCAGGCAGAGGACGCAGCGACTTGGAGAGGACCTCCAGCGAGGTAACTGCCAGGAAAGCTGCCGCGGCGCGTGCGCATGATAGCACCGGTTGCGCCGATGATGTCGCCAAGGTCGAGAAGACCCAGGAGCTCCCAGTTCTTCTCGTCAAGGTTGTTGATGCGACAGAAAAGCTGAATCTGGCCGGTATAGTCCTCTACCACGACAAACGCGATCTTGCCCTGGTTGCGGATGGCGCGGACGCGGCCGGCGACGGAATAGACTTCCTCACCAGTCTGGCCGTCCTCGAGGTCAACATAGCGCTCCTCCAGCTCAGTGACGTGAGCGGTAACGGTGGACTTGATTGGGTATGGGTCAACGCCGGCGTCAAGCAGTGCCTGGCGACGGGCTTTGCGCTGAGCGCGCTCGTCGTTGATGGAAGCCTCTGGGGTGGCTTCGGTTACGTCGGCGGCGGTTGCAGCAGCGTTCTCTGCGGCGGTTGCGGCAGTGTTCTCGGCGGCAGACGAGCTACCAGCGATGTTGTTCTCTACTTCGGACATGTATCCTCCACGTAAAAACGCCCCGCGCCAGACAGACACGGGGCGACCAAAAATCTTTTGTGCCAGTCTAGCGAGTAATAGAGGTAATGGTGTACTTCTTCACCTTGCCGTTTGGCGTGGTGAACTCAACCTCGTCGCCCTTCTTGTGACCAATAAGAGCCCTCGCCAGCTGGGGACTCGTTAGAGATCTTGTGCTCAAGGGAGTTAGTCTCAGTAGTACCAACAATTACATACTTAGTTGTCTTGCCTTTTGCATCAGCAAGCTCGACGGTTGTGCCGATTGCAACGGTGACGTTGCGCTTGCTGCCGCCCTCGACAACCTTTTGCGACAGAGAGAATCTGACGAATCTCGTTGATGCGGGACCTGTTGTGGGACTGCTCTTCTTTGCAGCGTCATACTCGGAGTTCTCAGAAAGGTCACCAAAACCGCGAGCCTCTTTTGATGCGCTCAACAATCTCGTCGTGTTTCTCGCCCTCACGATAAGCCAGCTCATCGACAAGCTTCTGACGGCCTTCTGGGGTAAGTACAATCTCTTTAGTAGTGTCCATCGTGTTCTTTCTGTTGATGGGTCAAGTAGGTCTATACGTGTGAGATGGGGTTACTGGACTTCTTGGACTCTTCGTCCTCAACGACCTCAGCCTCTGACCCTTGGCTTCTTCCTTGTTCTCAGACCCATGCCCTCACGAACGCTCTTGACTGGTCTCGCCGACAGCCTTACTGAGCTTTTGGAAGGTTCTTAGGTCCAAAGATGACCATAACAACGACAACAATAATCAGAAGCTCAGGAATACCAAGTCCTAAAATCATATAAACCCCCAGAAAAATCTTTTTTTCCTGTAAAAAGCGTTCAGAAAAAACGCCGTATCGGCTAGTATAACCGAGGGAAACCTTACTAACAAGGAATTAACATGGTCTTACATGATTTTTGGACATTTTTTATCTGGTCGACCGTAGCGGGGCTTGCCGTTATTGGTATTTACCAGCTATTTCTGTTAATTCTACGTGCTCGAGGCGTTTTTTTGTGACGCGTACCAAATTTGGCCTCACGATGATTTTTTTGACCTCGAGGACGCCGACGGTACGCCCATTAGGCTGCTCAACGTTAATGGCACCTTCCAGTCCGTGAGCTACATTGCGCCTGAGCTGCGCTTTGAGCTCTGCGTGCACTATCACCGTATGATGGCGAAGGTTATTCAGCAGGTATCTGCTCGAGATCACGTTGTAGTCATGGGCGGCGGAGGTTTCGCCGCCAAAACACCCGGCTACGCACATGAGCGGCGGCGTTATTGACGCGATTGAGATCGATCCGAAGATAGTCTCGCTTGCACGCGAGCATTTCTTTTCTGGACGAGGCTCTAGCTGCGGCTTCAAGTGAGCTGCGAGTCATCGAAGATGATGCGTGGAAGGTGTTGCAAGACGCAGATGCTAGCAGCATTGACGTGCTGGTAAACGAAGTGTTTGCTGGTCGGAAGTCGCTTGGACCCCTGGGAACTCCAGCCGGTGCACAAGTGGTTAAAGAAAAACTTGCAGATGGCGGGGTATATCTGGCTGATGTTCGCTGTCCGCTTGAGGGACGCGGGTCTACGCTACTTTCGCAGGTTGCAGGCGTGTTTGCGCAGGAGTTTGCGCACGTCGCGTATGTGCCCGAGTGGCCCGATACTCCTAAAACACCAGGTAACAACCTCTTAATTGCAACTGATGCGGATATTGCGCTTCCTGAAGGTGCTGTTGTAATGAAATAATGTCGACTGAGGGCCGACCACTATCCAATTGACCGAGCAACATCCAATCACCCAAGAAAATTGCATATTCCATCTTGTTTATGCGGATTTTTGTATCAATAATTTGACTCACCAAAATTCGACCCCTCTTTTGGGTAAAAAATCCGTTTAGTTGGAGGTCAAATCGCAATCACGAAAATTCCTAACTTACGTTTGCGCAGGTGGCAAAAAGTGTCCAGATTTTGCTATTTTTATCCGTAACAAAACCGCAGGTAAATGGCTTGCATAAAAACCAGTCGCTACTGCATATTCCAACTAAACGCATTTTTTACCACTTGCATGACAAGCGCTCAGCAAAACCGCAGTTGGCATTAATCTGACTTGCATTTCTCCGTTAAAACGATTCTTTCAAAAGAATTTGAAAACACGACTTTGGTATTTGAAAACATCACCTTGTCAGTTTGACCAAATTTATAAATGCACAGGTGAACATATATGTTTAGTAAGAAAATCTTTTCAAAAAAAGAAGGAGATTTCTTCTAATTCTCGTAAATACGTAACAGAATATGGGTATTGTTATCGCAGATAGAAAACATATTCTATCTGTGCCAAGTACGGCAATTATTACAGCTGATGCACTAAGGAGGCATCATGAAGACGGGTTTTGAACTACTGAATGATCCATTTTTGAACAAGGGAACTGCTTTTACGCAGGAGGAACGCCAGAAATATGGCTTAGTAGGACTTCTACCTCCAAACATTCAGACCATCGAGGAGCAAGCTGAGCAGGCATACGTGCTTTTCCAGCAATATCCTGACCTCGAGACAAAGCGTCACTATCTCATGAGGCTTTTCTCCGAGAACCGCACGCTGTTCTACAACCTGTTCTCCAAGCATGTTGAAGAGTTCATGCCTATTGTCTACGACCCAACTATTGCTCCGGATATTGAGCAGTACTCCCAGCGCTATGTCGATCCGCAGTATGCATGCTTCCTGTCAGTCGATCGTCCTGAAGACCTTGAAACCTCGCTGAAGAACGCAGCCGCAGGTAGAGACATCGACCTGATTGTCGTCACCGACGCAGAAGCAATCCTGGGTATTGGCGACTGGGGCACCAACGGTGTCGAGATTTCCGTCGGTAAACTCATGGTTTACACCGCTGCAGCTGGCGTTGATCCAAACCGCATCATGCCTATTGTTATTGATGCTGGCACCAACCGCCAGGAACTTCTCGATGACCCGCTATACCTGGGCGAACGCCACAAGCGCGTTGATGAAGATCGCTATAACGCATTCATTGACAACTTTGTAACCACCGTCGAGAGGCTCTTCCCTAACCTCTACCTGCACTTCGAGGACTTCGGCCGCTCGCACGCTGCAGCAATCCTGGACCGCTACAAGAACACCTACCCTGTCTTCAACGACGACGTCGAGGGCACTGGTATTGTTACCCTTGCAGGCATCCTCGGTGGCCTCAATATTTCTGGCGAGAAGCTCGTCGACCAGGTATATCTCTGCTTTGGCGCAGGAACTGCTGGTTGCGGCATCGCTGATCGTGTGCTGCAGGAATTTGTGGACCAGGGAATGGATCGCGAAGAGGCTCGAAAGCGCTTCTACCTGGTAGATCGTCAGGGCTTGCTCTTCGACGATATGGACAACCTCACTCCACAGCAGAAGCCATTTGCTCGCAAGCGTTCTGAGTTCGCAAACGCTGATGAGTTCACCAACCTCGCAGCCGTTGTAAAGACGGTCCACCCAACAATCATGGTTGGCACCTCTACCGTTCACGGCGCCTTCACCGAGGAGATCATTCGTGAGATGGCAGCTCATTGCGAACGCCCCATGGTCTTCCCTCTGTCCAACCCAACTAAACTTGCGGAGGCAACCGCCCAAGACCTGCTGACCTGGACCGATGGTCGCGCGCTTGTAGCCTGCGGCGTTCCATCCGATGACGTGGAGCTGAACGGTGTAACTTACCAAATTGGTCAGGCTAACAACGCTCTAATCTACCCTGGCCTTGGCTTAGGTGTTCTTGCATCAAAGGCTCGCCTGCTCACAGACCAGATGATTTCCCCTGGCAGCTCACTCGCTTGGTGGAATCGTCGACACCACAAAGCCTGGTGCGGCAATTCTTCCTCCAGTCTCCAAGATTACCGAATTCTCCGAGCGTATTGCTGTTGGCGTTGCAGGGGAGGCAATTAGGCAGGGTCTGAACCGCGAGCCAATTGCCGATGCAAAAGAGACAGTTGACGCCCTTAAGTGGTTCCCTGTCTACAAAGAGTTAGAGGCATAAAATGTCTGTCTTTTTGACATCGCTACAAAATGTATTGCCCATCATTTTGATTATTGTGCTGGGTTATGTACTGAGGAAGATTAACTGGCTCAACGAGACATTCGCTGGTCAAGCATCTAAGCTCATCATGAATGTGGCGCTTCCTTCCTCTATTTTTGTAGCGGTACTAAAAAACTTATCTCTCAATCAGCTTCTACAGCTTGGTCCCTCGGTGCTTATTGCAGCGATTAGCTTTACTTTGTCTTATGTCGTAGGATTTTTGGTTATCAACGTTTTCCGCGTCCAACCAGGTCGCCGAGGCTTGATGCTCAATACCTTTGCAAATGCCAACACCATCTTCATTGGTATGCCGCTTAATCTTGCGCTCTTTGGCGAGCATGCCGTACCTTACTTCTTGGTGTACTACATCATGAACACTATTTCTACCTGGGCAATTGGAATCTTCTTCATTTACGGTGATCCAATGCCAACAGAAAATGATGGCGAGAAAAACAATGCAGCTGATCATAAATTTAATATCAGCAAGTTGCTGCCTCCGCCATTAATTGGTTTCTTGGTTGCCCTCGTTTTTCTCGTGTTCAACATCCCTGTTCCAGCAGTTGTAAACACTGGTCTTACCTATTTAGGCAACCTAGTAACGCCACTTTCTCTGATTTATATTGGCATTATTTTGCAGGAAACGGGACTCTCGAGCATTCGAATTGACCGCGACACGGCAATTACGCTTATTGGTAAATTTGTTATTGCCCCGCTTATTATGGTTGGCGTAATCATAGCGTTTACCGGCGTGTTTGGTACACAGAACGTACTTGAAACTAGAACGTTTATCATCCAAGCTGCAGTTCCAGCACCAACCGTTCTGCCAATTTTTGGCCAACGAGGGTAAGGCTGACGTTAAATTTGCAACCAACATTGTTGCAACTTCAACGGTGCTTTTTTTGCGATTGTCATCCCGATAGTAATGACTATCATCGGCTAACGAGCACTGTAAACAGCACTTTTACGCATAACAAAGTCTCTTCTCAACGGCGAGAAGAGGCTTTTTTTCTTGTAAGTTTTGGTGCAGTGCCCCTACCCCTGGCGGCAAGTTGGTCCAGCAGCACACCGCCCTTGCAATACCCTAGTTCAGCAGCATCTAGTCCAACAGCACGCCTTCAGCTGCAAGGGCGGAGCCGTCGAGGACGTTGCACTTTTGGATCTGGTGGACAAACCAAGTGCGGAATGCCTTTTGGTCAACGCCAACGCATACAGTTGCGTTGGGTTTCTCGCCAAGGTATCCGGCCAGGTCAACGACGGTGCAGCCAGCGGTTAAGCCTCCAGCGCACTCAACGTCCACAAACACGTCTTTGGTCTCGAACATCTGAGGTGCCAGCAGGTAGGCCACGGCCGTTGGGTCGTACATGCTGAAGCCCTCCTCCTGGTAGTGAACGCGGTAGTTGAGCAGCAGCTTGACCAGCATGTCGCCGCTCTTGCCAGAGTTCTGGATGTTCTCGATGTCCTCGGGCATGACGCGAGCAGCGTCGCCCACCTCAAGGCCAACCATGGCCACGTGAACGCCGGATGCAAAGACAATCTTTGCCGCCTCGGGGTCAACGCCGACGTTAAACTCGGACATGACACCAAGGTTTCCGCGGGTCAGAGCGCCGCCCATCATAACAATACGCTCGATATGCTCTTTGACCTGTGGATATGCTTTCAGCAACAGTGCGATGTTTGTCAGAGGACCAAGCGTCACCAGCGTGGTTTTCTCGCCAGCCGAAGCACCCTCCATAATGACGCGACGCTGTGCCTCAAGTGCGGTTTCTTCGAGCAGACAGTCCGGCTGAATGCCGTCAAATTCGTAGCCTCTCATACCCGAAGCACCATGGACGTCGCTTGCGTCCATCGGTTTTCTGAGCAGTGGTTCGGCAGCACCGCGCGCAACAGGCACATGCTGATTCCAGAATTTGAGCAGCTTGAGGGCGTTGTTGGTGACGTTCTCGATGCCAACATTTCCGCTAACGGTAGTAATAAGCTTGATATCCAGCGCCTTTGCGGCCAAGGCAAATCCCAGCGCAATGGCGTCGTCAATGCCGGGATCCGTGTCAATGATGACGCGCGTCTTAGTTGAAAGCGTTGTCATAAGTCTCCTTTGTACGTTTGAACTGTGTTTGAACTGTGTTTGAACTGCGTGTACGTTACGTTTGAACTGCGTGTAGACTGCGTTTGGACTTAGTTGGAGCCATTTGAACTGCGTGTAAGCTGCAAATTATGGAGCAACGATCACTGCAATTTTAACCTAAAACTCAACTACCTGCCGATACGTTGGAATTGATTGCTGGGCGCCAACCTTAGTGGTGGCAAGCGCCGCGGCCTTCGCAGCCACGTCGAGAGCCTGCTTGATGCCGTGGCCCTCTAGCTGCCCCGACGCCTGGAACGCGGCAAGCGTGCCCATAAACGTGTCTCCCGCGCAGGTAGTGTCCACGGTGTCCACGCGATAGCATTCCTGCTGGTAAACGCCGTGTGCGTCGGCAGCAATGGAACCCTTGGAACCCAACGTCAACACCGCAGTTGCCACGCCACTAGCAAGCACCTTCTGCACTGCAGCCTCGGGATCTGCCAGCGGGCTGATCTTGCCCTCGCCAAACAGGTCCGCAAATTCAATCTCGTTCAGGCAAAGCACGTCCACGCTGGCGAGAAGACCGGTGGTCATGGTAGCCGATGGCGATGGGTTCACCATCGTATAGAGTCCCAGCTCATGTGCATATCTGATGAGTTCAAACGTGGTCGACAACTCGCACTCGAACTGCGTCAAGAACACATCTCCTGGCTTTGCAATGCGATCAAGCGCTGCCTTTACGTCGTCGGCGGTGCGTGCGTGATTAGCTCCGTGGTCCAAAATGATACGGTTATCGCCACCAACGCGCACGATCACAGCAACACCAGTGGAAACTCCAGACAGCTCATCTACCTGCTCTGCATTGACTCCGTAGCCAATAAGCGACTGCTTGAGATCTTGTCCAAACGAGTCAGCACCAACCGCGCCAATCATGTGAACTTCCGCACCCATTTGAGCTGCAGCGACTGCTTGATTGGCACCCTTTCCACCTGGGCTGGTGACAAGATTTTTGCCGCCGATGGTCTCACCTTGCTGAGGCATCTTATCCGCCTCGATGGATATATCCATGTTCAGGCTTCCAAATACAATCACTTTGCCCATGTGAGGTCCCTTCCTTGCAAGAGTGCAGCGCTCGACGTTGCCGGTCAACAGTTCGGTTCGGCACTCACCGCGATGTGCAACGCTCTTCTCAACGTTGCAGCCCGACGTTCTTCTCGACAGTATGTATTGAATAAATGTCCTGTTTATAGGGTATATAGTAATTACTTGACCAATCTCGTCAACCCAACTACTCTTAGAGTGCTTGAGTGGACGGACGTTCATTTTTTAAGTGACGTTGCTCTTGCAAAACACCTAATTTTAAGGAGGTGCTTTATATGCCTGGTCGAAGTAGCGGCTTACGTATGACAGCTGACGATGATTCTGTTCATGTGCGTATGGGATATAAAGAAACCTCCCATAAAAAGTTTAGATTTAATTTCAACTGAATTGAAACTGAAAGAGCTCTTATAGGCTTATACATTTACAGATTTACCTGCTCGTTTGCAATTGACTCGATTCTGTAGACATATAAATCTATGCCCCGGTTTCGGATCATCCGGTTTCAAGTCCCAACACATAACAGAACGCTTTCAGTTTGCGTCATACACCAACCAGTTAGTCATTCGCTCCCACTAATCATCGGAGGTGCACATGGCAATCATGAAGCGCACAGACCAACCAAAGACAACTCAGACCACCTCGGGAGAGCTTGGGCAGTCCTTGACCTTTGCCGCAACTCACTCGGTGAAGAGCGTCTGTAGAAAATTCCACACCACTCCGGACGGTCTTGCCCTTGACATTGCGCAGGCAAAATACGACCTCGATGGGCCAAACGTCATTACCAGCGCCGCCGAAGAGCCCTTTATCATCCGCTTGCTCAAAAGCTTTGCAAGCCCCTTCACCTTCATTTTGATTGCGCTCGCTGGCATTTCTTACGTCACTAACGTGGCTCTTGCCGCAGATGGCGAGAAGGACCCATCAACCGTCGTCATCATTACCGCAATGGTGCTTATCTCCGGCATTATCGACTTTGTCCAAAGCTCCAAAGGGAGCCTCGGCGGCAGCTGCGCTCTCCAAAATGGTAACCTCCACCACAAGGGTTATCCGCCGTCCTATCGACTTTGATGACACGGGCACTGAGCAGGGCTTAAACCAGAACTCCGACCAAGAGCTCGTCCAAGACGCAGACGCCAACGCGGATGACCTCGCGGACATCGAGGAAGACACCGCCGACGAGACCGAAGCTCCTGAAGAGCCCAAGATTGCTTCTGCTCTGGGAGAAGAGATCCCCTTTGAACAGGTAGTTGTTGGCGATATCATCCGCCTTGCCTCGGGAGACATGATTCCTGCAGACTGCCGCGTTCTGGACGCCAAGGACCTCTTTGTCAACGAGACCGCGCTCACCGGAGAATCAGAGTCCGTCGAGAAAACTGCTGGTGTAGTGCACGCTCGCCGTCGCGCGGATGGTACACGCTATCCCCTCTCGCTCTCTGAGTGCACAAACCTGCTGTTTGCCGGTACTACCGTTCAGTCGGGAAGTGCCACGGTAGTGGTAATTACAACAGGCAATAAAACCTACGTAGGCACTATGTCCGAGCTGCTTCAGCAGCCCTCTGGCGAGACCAGCTTTGACGAGGGTCTCAAATCCGTCTCTAAAGTGCTTGTCTCGTTCATGCTAATCATGTGCCCTATTGTGTTCTTTTTGCAAACGGTTTCCTTAAGGGTGACTGGTTTGACGCGCTGCTCTTCAGCGTTTCCGTTGCCGTTGGCATTACCCCTCAGATGTTGCCTGTTATTGTAACCACTTGCCTTTCTCGCGGTGGAACACAGATGGCCAAGCAGGACGTTATTGTCAAGAATCCGGCAGCAATCCAGAACCTGGGCGCTATGGACATCCTGTGCACCGACAAGACCGGCACCATCACCGCAGACGAAGTTGTGCTTGAGCGCCACCTCAACATTCTGGGCGAAGAGGATCCTCGCGTGCTCCGCCATGCGTACCTGAACAGCTATTTCCAGACAGGCCTTCGAAACCTCATTGACAAGGCAATTATCAAGACTTCAAACGACGAGCTGCCCACTAACCTGCTGAGCATTGAGTACGAAAAAATCGACGAGGTCCCATTTGACTTTGAGCGTCGCCGCATGAGCGTTGTCGTGAGAAATACAAAAACTAACAAAAAGCATATGATCACCAAGGGCGCCGTTGAAGAAGTCCTCAACGCATGCTCCTTTGTTGACCTGGACTCTGAAATCAAACCGCTGACTCCCGCTCAGCGTAAGAGCGTTATGGACCGCGTCTACCAGCTCAATCAGGAGGGTATGCGCGTGGTTGGCGTTGCTCAGAAGAGCGACCCTCGTGGCGTCGGCGAGTTTGGCGTAGACGATGAGCGCGACATGGTGCTCATTGGCTACCTGGCCTTTTTGGATCCACCAAAAGAGAGTGCTCGCGAGGCAATTGCCAAGCTCAACCAGAGAGGCGTACAGGTCAAGGTACTTACCGGCGATAACGAAGGCGTTGCCGCTGCCGTCTGCAAGAAGGTGGGCATCCACGTTGACGAGCTCCTGCTTGGTAGTGACGTAGAAAACCTCAACGATGAGCAGCTCAAAGAGCGTGTCGAGAAGACCCAGCTCTTTGCAAAGCTTTCCCCTATGCAAAAGGCTCGCGTTGTCTCTGCGCTCAGGTCCAACAACCACGTGGTCGGCTTCATGGGCGACGGCATTAACGACGCTGCCGCCATGCGCTCTTCCGACGTAGGAATCTCCGTCGATACTGCCGTTGACGTGGCAAAAGAGTCCGCAGACATCATCTTGCTGCAGAAGGATCTGCTGGTACTTGAGCACGGTGTTGAAGAAGGTCGCAGAACCTACGGCAACACCATCAAGTACATCAAAGCAACCGCAAGCTCCAACTTTGGTAACGTGCTGTCCGTTTTGGTGGCCAGCTTCTTCCTGCCGTTCTTGCCTATGAGCGCTCTTCAGCTGCTCCTTTTGGGACTCGCGTACACCGTTACCTGCATCGCGATTCCTTGGGACAACGTTGACGATTCGTTCCTCTCAAGCCCTCGCTCTTGGGATGCACATTCAATTACAAACTTTATGCTTTGATTGGACCCTATCAGTTCAATCTTTGATGTACTGACCTTTGCGCTTATGTTCTTTGTGGTCTCCCTGCGCTTGCTGGAGGAACCTGGGCAGAGCTTGTCGCAGCCGGAAACACCGCTGCTCAAGCACTCTTTTATTCTGTCTTTCCAAACAGGTTGGTTCATCGAATCCATGTGGACCCAGACCTTTGTTCTCCACGCGCTCAGAACCAATAAGATTCCGTTTATTCAGAGCATGCCATCGGCATCGCTGCTTGCTCTAACCACCGCGGGAATCATTGTGGTCAGCGCTCTTCCGTATCTGCCGGTGTTCGCCCAGCCCTTTGAGCCTTGTTGCGCTACCTTTATCATTCTTTGGATGGCTAACTGCACTCATGAGCGGGTATATGGTTCTTATCACCATAATTAAGAGCCTCTACGTCAAGCGATTTGGCTCGCTGCTTTAACCTTGCTCCAGGAAGGACCACGATGGACGTAAAAGAAGCTATGGACCAGCGCATATCTCTGCGCGCGTACGACCAAAAGCCTATTGAGCAAGAGAAACTTTCTCAGCTCCAGGAAGCCATTGACGTCGCAAATGCCCAGATGGCAGAGAAAGCGCCTGATCACCCCGCAATCCTTACCATCGAGGGTCCTCACCTTGAGGATGGCACTTCCGTTCACATGAAGAACAGGTCTATTGTCGGTCCCATTTACCACTACGTAGCAGGTTATTGTGAAGACGCACTGCCCGTGAACTCATCGAGTTACTATGGCGAGAAGATCGTTCTTCTCGCCACCCAGCTGGGCATTGGTTCATGCTGGATTGCCGAGACCATGGACTGGAAGACCCTGGCTCGCGACGAGTACAATGGCCTTAAGCTGGGCATTATTATCTCTATCGGATACGCTCCGGAGAAGATTCCGCTCAAGCAGGAGGGTATTCGTACCGCACTCGTCTGCGTACCAAAAAGCCCGCGCAGATTATGACGGCAAACGGTACTCCAACTGAGCCGGAGCAGATGCCTCGAGTGGTTTAACCGCGGTATTGATGCGGTTTTTGGCATGTCCAACCGCCATCAACAAGCTGCCAGTTGTATTTGACCTGACAGATGGCGTGGTAAGCGCATCTATGCCTCAACCAGCGCCACCTCATCCAAGACTATGACCTGGGTATTTCCAAGTTGCACTTTGAGCTTGCCGCCGACCTCAATGGTACGTGGGAGCTTGGACAGCCTGGTCGCTTTATCGTTTCCGAGTAGCCTTCCACGCGTAGCGCCTCCCAGCTCACAAACGTCTCACTCCCCCGCGCCGTCTTCCTGAGTGACACTTTTCCGAGTAGCGCTTCCGCACGTAACATCGTCCAACAGCGCGCCTCTCAGCTCAGCGCAACCAGCTCGGCGCCACACTTCTAACAAGAAAGGACCTCACATGGCCTGTTCCGCACAACACGTTGCAAACAAAGTTCTCTCGTCCTACCAGTGGAGACTTGCAACCAAGAAGTTCGACCCAACCAAAAACGTCTCTGACGAGGACCTTGAGGTGATCCTTGAGGCTGGTCGTCTGGCACCAAGCTCCTACGGTTTGGAGCCTTGGCGCTTCCTGGTTGTTAATCTGCGAGAGGGTCAGGCCTCTGAGCAGTCTCTTCGCCTTAAAGAGAAACTTTACGAGCCATGCTATGGTGCTCGCGCGTCCCTTAACGGTGCTCATTACCTGGTTATTCTGCTTGCTCGCAAGAACGTCAACGCAGAGTCTGCTTACGTCAAGCACATGATGCACGACATCAAGCAGCTGCCTGCAGACTTTGAGCCAACCTACGCTGCAGCCTTCAAGAACTTCCAGGAGAACATGTTTGACCTGGTAGGCAACGAACGCGCAACCTTTGATTGGGCTTGCAAGCAGACCTACATTGCGCTTTCAAACATGCTTACTATGGCCGCTATGATTGGCGTTGATAGCTGCCCAATCGAGGGCTTTAACCGCAAGGCTGTCGATGAGATTTTGGAAGAAGAGGGTCTTCTCGACGGCGGCCAGTACAACGACTTTGGCGTTTCCTGCATGCTTAGCCTGGGCTATCGCGATATGGATCCTGTCCAGAAGCGTCGCCAGCCAGCTGAGGATGTTATCGTCAGGTTGTAAAGGCTGTAAGTGTCATTATCTTTTAAGCTGCCTCCTATTTCCCGACACCGAGGAAATGGGAGGCAGTTTTTTGCTGAACAGGCAAATTGCCGTTCGCACAAAACTCGGGCGTATAGCAGGGAATTCTTTAACGAGCGGGGAAGCCTTTGCTTTGGGGGGAAGCTTATTGCTCGTGCGAAACTCAGTCTCACACAGCTTGATCGCACACCATTTTGTCGCCAACAGGTCTTTTGTTGTTGCACTAGCAATGAGAATTCAAGATCCAAAAATGGCCTTTTTCGGTGCGAAGTGGTAAAAAATGCGTTTAGTTGGGGTATGCAGGATTGGTAAACTTCTATGCAATCGTTTTACCAGCGGTTTTAATTGGACGAATTTTTCATGTGCATTCACATTATTTCTGAACTGCTTAAACGTAAATGCCAAAATGACAAAACTAAAAAATTTTCCCCAACTAAACGGGTTTTTTACCCAAAACAGTACCCCCTGAATGACATATCAATTTCTTGATTAGTTTTTGTGCATATTAGGCAGTCTTTATGCACGCTGAGGTGTTTTCGAGCGCCCGCGTGCGCCTCATGCGCCCTGTGCGCCTCGTGCACCCCGTGCGACCAACGCACTCTGGCGTGCCATACTTGACGCCGCGTAACCACGGCGCATATGGCGCGCTCGCACGAGCAACTCAACTAGCAGAAAGCGGCTAATTACCTGCGGATAAACCTAAAGCCGCGGCCAGAGTGGATGTACGGCAAGAATGCTCGGTCTTCTTCGCAGATGTTTCCTGCGACGTTATCGCGAGCATCAAGCTCCAACAGGCCTCGAGCAATCGAAAGTTCCCCTGCATAGCGACCATATGCTTTACTGCTCACCAAAATGGCGCCAGTAGCAACAGTTTCCCAGGTAGAAGGCTTCGCGTCATACACCGGAGCATCTTTCCAGAGTCTGACCCTGTGAACGGATAATGTACGAGCTGGAATCAGGTCGATCGGTCTGCAAGCGATCATACAGATACTCAAAATCAGGTTTTAACTCGGCTTTTAGCTCGATACAATTCTGCTCAAGCTGACCAATGCGCTTCCACGTAGCCTCAGTAACATCTGGGTCACCAATGAGTACCACGTCAGAGTCTGCATCATAAAGCGCAAGCATTGCCTGAACAAGCGCATCGCCCGAAAGTCCCCGGTGTTCCTCGACAGTTGGCAGTCCCTCGTAGAGAGGACCGCGGAAAATCTCGCCAGGAACAAACGAGAAAATCTGGAATCCAAGCGCCGAAAGGCGTGCGTTAATCTGTGCGACGCGCTCCAGCGAAAGGCCCGTGTAGCTCTTGGGATAGAAATTGTGGCAGGCGGCAAAGCGAGTGAAGTCGGCGCCAGCTGCTCGCCACGCGGAAATGTCATCCTTAGTGATAGTCGAAGCGTTAAAGACTACGTGGAACTTGCGAGAAAGCTCTACGGTCTCCGCCGCATCAAACCCAAAGTCAAGACGCACATACGTAATGCCCAGCTCAGCAAGTTCGTCAAACTTCTGAACGCCAAGTTTAGAAAGAGTTGCAGGAGAAACATCGGCAATGAGATTGATTTCTGCCTTCCAGCAAAGTTCCAAGAGCTTACGAGCCTCAGTGCGATAATCAATCCCCTCTTCCTCGGGAATCTGTAGAGAAGTGAATGCATAGTGGCATCCGGCTGCCTGCGCTTTTGCCACAACCTCAGCATTAGCCTCATATCCACTGGCAAAATACAGTGAAATTCCGGTGCGCATAAATCCTCCAAGCAATTGCAAAACGCTTTCTAAAAGATGGGGTTTCTCGCAGTCGAGTGTCAGTCGGGTGCCGGGCGAGAAAAAATCCCTCTTCCTAGGATACCTAAGAAGAGGGATAAACGTTTCTAAAACGTGTGGTTTTTACTCGCCGAAGACGTCGTTGATACGATCCTCGTCAACGCCGAAGAACCAAGTAAGTGCAAAGCCTGCAGCGTAAGCAAGAAGCATTGCAAGCAGGTAGAAGACCTGGTTACCAGGCTGGACAATCAGCAGACCAAAGAGGCCGGAGACGCCCTGGGAAACGGTACCAAGGTGGAAGAGGTAAGCAACGACGGAGCCAACACCGGAGCCAAGGCATGCGGTGATGAATGGCTTACCAAGAGGCAGGGTAACTGCGTACATAAGAGGCTCACCGATGCCGAGCATACCAACTGGGATGGACTCGGTCAGGTACTTCTTGACGCGCTTGTTCTTGGTCTTGAAGAGGATTGCAAGACCAGCACCAACCTGGCCGCCGCCTGCCATCATCAGCAGAGGAAGCAGGTAGTTGATGCCCTGAGTTGGGCCCTCTGGGTTGTTAAGCATAACGTGGATTGGGGTAAGTGCCTGGTGAAGACCAACGGAAACCAGTGGCAGGAAGGTAGAACCAAGCAGATAAGCACCAAAGACGCCAAGCTGTCATAGAAGAACTGAAGGACAAAGAAGATTGCCTGAGTGAGCCATGCGCCTGCAGGCTGAAGAATCAGGACAGAGCCAATGACACCGATGATGACGGTGCAAAGTGGAGTCAGGAAGGTGTCAAGAACGCTTGGCATAACCTTGTGCAGGTTCTTCTCCAGGAATGCGAAGAAGATTGCGCAGATGATTGCACCAATCATGCCGCCTGCTGCTGCGTTGAACAGGTCAGAAGAAGCGACGATAAATGCGCCCTCCTTGAAAGCAACAGTTGGGAGGCTGAATGGAAGGTGAACCAGACGAGTTGCAACGCCGTCAACAGTCTTGGAAGCAAGAAGAGGCATGCCAGCGTTAGCAATGGAGAGTGCACCAGCCATAGCACCAAGAACGCGAGAACCGCCAAACTCCTTGGCAGCGTTCTCGCCAGCGAGAACTGGCAGGTAAGCGAAAAGTGCCCAACCCATGGTCCAGATAGCTGCGAACCACCACTCGTTGGCATAAGCCTTACCAGTGGAGAAGTTGATAACGTTGATGATACCGTTGATCAGACCTGCAGAAATGATGCCAGGAAGCAGTGGAACAAAGATGTTAGCAATCTTCTTGAGGAAGCGCTGAACAGGCTTGTTCTCGTACTTAGCCTTCTGAGCCGCCTTGTTGTCCTTAGCTGCGGAAACAACGTCGTCCTCAGATGCGTCACCAGCAGCAACGCCGGTAAGCTTGGAGAACTCAACAATAACCTTGTTGACAACGCCAGGACCAAGAACAACCTCAAGGTACTCTGCATCCTCGACCAGACCCATGACACCGTCGATAGCCTTGATGGCCTCGGAGTCAACCTTTGAAGGATCTGCGGTCTTAATGCGGAGCCTGGTCATGCAGACCATGTTGCTCTGAACATTTTCTTTGCCACCGACGGCAGCAAGAATCTGTTCTGAAAGCTTGGTGTAATCCATACTTTCCTTCTTTCTCTCGTTGCGATGTTGCAACAAATACTTATCAAGAATACATAAAAATGAACTTATCGGTACAAGAATCCATACCTGTGGTTCATTGTTTCATGTTTTGACCTAATTTGAACGCCCCGTTACTGCAGGTAAATTGAGCGTTTTTCAAAACTTACCGTACGCTTACGCGTCATGCTGATACCACTGACCGATGCAGTTGAAACAAAATGCTCACGCGTGTGTCATTTGTTACAACTGTAATTACTACAGTGCACCTCTAACATGACCATGAGCTGCCTCGAGCTTAGCTTTAGCCTCGTCAACAGGCATCTGAGTAAGCAGCATAACAATCGCAAGCTTTGCATTACCATCAGCCTGCTCAAGCGCCTGAGCTGCCTCTTCGCGAGTGCAACCAGTTGCTGCCATGGTGATGTTCTGTGCACGAACTACCAGCTCTTGTTGGTCTGCTGCACGTCAACCATAAGATTCTGATATGCCTTGCCCACACCAACCATAGAACCGGTTGAAATCATGTTCAGAATCATCTTCTGAGCGGTACCAGACTTAAGGCGTGTGGAACCTGTAAGAACCTCAGGACCACAGGAAGGCTCAATAGCAAGTTCTGCCTCTTTGCCCACCTCAGAGCCCTTATTGCAGGCAATAGCAACGGTCTTGCAGCCCAACGAACGAGCATAGCGCAGGCCGCCAATAACGTAAGGTGTGCGACCACTAGCTGCAATTCCAATAGCAATGTCGTTCTTGTTCAGGCCAATCTTCTTGAACTCTTCTTCGCAAAGCTCAAGAGAATCTTCCGCGCCTTCAACTGCACGTACAAAGGCCTTCTCACCACCGGCGATAAGACCAACAACCACGTCAGGAGAAACGCCAAAAGTAGGCGGACACTCAACCGCGTCTAAAACACCCAGACGGCCTGAGGTTCCAGCGCCAAAATAGACGATTCTGCCGCCAGCTTCTAGCGAGGAAACTGCCCACTCAACTGCCTGTGCTACCTGCGGAAGAACCTCTTTGACGCCAGCTACCACGTTGAGGTCTTCTTGATTCATAACGCTAACCAGCTCAAGCGGGGTCATCTGATCCAGGTCCATGGTGTTGGGGTTTCTTGTCTCGGTGACAAGTTTTGTTAAATCAATCACGTTTTCACCTTCTGTGTTGTGATTTTTACGCAATAACATCGTTGGCTGTACCAGGCAAATCTTGGTCAGAAGAAAGCGTATTGACACGCTCGGCTGAATCTAACTTGCCAATATAGTTTGTCGAGAAACGCTTAACGCTCTTCTCGTAATTTCTATTTACATAGGCTGCAAAGAGCGCATCTACAACGTTGAGCTGGGCAATTCTTGAAGACATGGCGCCACTTCTCATGATGTGCTCTGTTTCTGCAACGCCCAAAACGTAATCGGAGCGGTGAATCAATTCCGAGTCAATGCCGCCGCGAGTGATGGCAACCACCTTGGCGCCATTTGCTTTTGCAATCCAGGCACACTCAATGGCTTCTCGCGTGAGGCCCGAGTAGCTGATCACAATGGCAAGATCTTCTCGTCCCATGTTTTTGGCGTAGAGCATCTGAGAGTGGTAATCGTCGCTCAAAGTTGCAGGTAATGTTGAGGCGCATGAGTTTGAGCTGCAGATCTCTTGCAACCAGAAGCGAAGCTCCCATGCCAAAGAGGCAGATGGAATGAGCTTGCATCATGAGTGAAACAACTGAGTCAACAACCTGAGCGTCAAGCAATTGCCTGGTAAGCTCCAGCGAAGAAATGTTCTTTGCCGTAACTTTTTCGATGATCACATCAGTGGTGTCACCTGCGATAACGCCGCCGACAGCAATATCGTTGCTTTTTGTTACTTACCGCCAGCTCGTAAATGAGCGCCTGCTGGAACTCTTTATAGCCACCGCAGCCAAGCTTCTTGCAAAGCCTGACAACCGTTGATGCAGATGTATACGTTTGAGCTGCTAGTTTATGGATTGATTGACCAACTGCCGCCTCTGGATCCGACAGAATATAGTCGACAATATCGCGTTCAGCTGAACTAGCATTCTTGCGATACTCTTCCAGACGTAGACGAACACCTCTCACGCAATCACCTCCGGCCGTTCAGTTGACTAAAACGTTTGACTATATTGTTTCACGATGCCATAAAAATTTCATCTGTAAAGTAGGCAGTGCCGTAAACGGTAGTATTGCATGCGCAAATGTAAGCGCGCTCCGTGTGCGTTGCATGCGCGACTGCTCATGTTTTCCCAGCGTAATGCAGGGACAATTGTCGCAAAAATCTTGCTTTATGTTAGGAACTTTAATACCACTTCATAAAAACTTTTACTACCTAGTAGACATTTGACCACGTAAAACCTGATTAAAATATTTCATCTTTGCCTAAAAAATTCAAATTTAGATACCATTGACAGCTTTTTTGATACCACTCGCAGTACGTTAACGTACCCATTATTTCATCTTGGACAAACTAGCTGCAATTTTGATGAAACGCACGTCATCATAAGCGCAAATTATCTCAACCAATTGAGATAGCAGGTGTTTCACCTAAGGCAAAACCGAAGGAGACGATATGCGCACCAACGAAGATTTGCACCAGAATCAAAACGCTCACTCTGAGCACTCATCTAACGCAGGTTCCCCTGCTGGACAGACCAGAAGGCAATTTCTGAGCAGAAGCGCTCTTGGTCTAGCCGCTCTAGCAGGTCTTGGCCTTACCGCCTGCCAGACAAAGGGTGGCGCAACTGCTGCTAAGGGAACCGCAAAGAAGGTTGACTCTGTAGACGGAACCTTCCAGTACGAGAAGGTCTTCCCTGTTCTCAACGACAACGAGGCCTTTGACGACTCTCTTGTTACCAACCAGCTCAACAGCTTTGTTTGTTTTGCTGGTCAGGGCACCGTCTATGTAAAGAGCTCCGAGCCTCAGAGCTTTGCGCTCTTTGTAAACGGTCACCAGGTTCCAACCGACAAGCTTGACGGCTCCTCCTGGAACCAGATTGACATCTCTGATGTAACCGTCAACGGCGATAACCGCCTGCAGGTCAGCACCGTTAAAGAGACCCAGGCAACCTTTGAGGTCAAGATTGGCTACCCAACGCTTATTGACGGCACCAAAGATTACGCCGACAACGACAACTTCAAGCTGATTGACCAGATTATCAACGCAGAGATTGCCAACGGCTTCACCTCTGCCCAGCTGGTAGTTACCAGGTACGGCAAGGTTATCAAGAAGACCAACTACGGTAACGTCAATTCTTACAACAAAGACGGCTCTCGCATCAAAGATGGCAAGGCTGTTGACGACAATACCCTCTACGACCTGGCTTCTAACACAAAGATGTATGCCACTAACCTGGCAATTGAGAAGCTGGTTACCGACGGTCAGCTGGACGTTTCCAAGAAGGTTCAGGAGTACATTCCAGACTTCAAGGACCAGGAGGGCGATAAGATCCTGGGCAAGAACGAGCTCACCGTTCGTGAAATCCTAGAGCACCAGGCTGGATTCCCACCAGATCCTCAGTACCACAACCGCAACTACAACCCAGAGAAGCCTGACGATCCACAGCCAAACGCAAACCAGAAGCTGTACTCCTCAGAATCGCGACGAGATTCTGCAGAAGATTATCGAGACCCCTCTGCAATACGTCCCAGGTACCAAGACTGCCTATTCCGACGTAGACTACATGCTCCTTGGTTTTATCATCGAGAAGATCACCAATAAGCGCCTTGACCAGTATGTTAAGGAAGCTCTCTATGAGCCACTGGGACTCAAGAACGTCACGTTCAACCCACTGGACAACGGCTTCAAGGCTGACGGAATCGCAGCTACCGAGCTTAACGGCAACACCCGCGACGGCCTGATTACCTTTGACAACATGCGTACCGACACCATTCAGGGCACCGTCCATGACGAGAAGGCCTACTACGCAATGGGTGGTATCTCTGGTCATGCTGGTCTGTTTGCCAACGCTTCCGACCTGGCCGTTCTTGTCCAGACCGTTATGAACCGTGGTGGCTATGGCAACACCATGCTCTTCAGCGAGGACGTTCACGATCAGTTCATCAAGCCAAAGGACACCAGCGTCACCTACGGTTTAGGCTGGAGGCGTAAAGGGTCACATTGGCTACCAGTGGGCCTTCTCGCCAATTGCAAACGCTGCAACCGTTGGTCACACCGGCTGGACTGGCACGCTTACCGTCATCGACGTCTACAACAACACCAGCTTGGTGCTGCTCACCAATACCAAGAACTCGCCTGTCATCGACAACAAGGTCAACCCTAACGACTTTGTGGGCAACCACTTCCTGACCGGCGGCTACGGAGTTGTTTCTACGCTGGCATTTGATGGTCTTGACGACGCAAACGCCGAGGGCAACAACGCCAAGCTCATGGACATGGTTATTGCCAAGTACAAGCTCATTCAGGCCGAGGCAGATTATCAGACTGACCCCGATAAGGCTTCCCTGAAGGCATTGCTTGAGGTCTGCGACCAGAGGAAAGACTCCAAGGTTATCAAGGACTTCCAGGCAAGCGACCTGTACAAGACCATCTCGGAGTTTGTTGGTAAGTAAAGCTCGTGTAAACAAGCTGCGAAGCGGGAATAAACGCAGTACACGAACAAGGTACGATACACATCTTGTCTAGTAACGGCCCTCTCCTCCGTCTAGACACACCAAAGCCCGGATGCTATTGCGCGGCATCCGGGCTCTTTTTGTGCGCACGTGCGCGCACGCTGGGCTTTCGAGTGCGCGGGTCGGGCGCGCCGCGAGCTGCGCGGGTTTCTCGGCAGGTGCGCCATGCGAGCTGCGCGGGTTTCTCGGCAGGTACGCCGCGAGCCTGAAAACCGCATCAAGTCTGAGTAAAACAGCTCAGACTTGGCGAGAAAAACCGGCAAATAGCTCAGACTTGTGCGCTTTTTCCGGCAAATCATTCAGACATAGCGAGAAAAATCAGGCTCCCTGAAGGAAGTTCCCTGTGTTTTTTAAGGCCCTGACTGAAGCTTGTTTAGCGCGTAGCAAAGAGTCTGTGCTGAGACACAGACTTTTGATGAAATTAGGCAAAATCCACCGATTCTTTGATGCTTTCGGCAAAAGTCACAGATTCTTTGCAGAAATCAGGCGCACTGGCGCGCGCAGGACGAGCGCACGGGCGGGCGTTCGCTAGGCGCGCAACTTACAGTGCGGCGAGAAAATCCTCTGCTTGCTGGGCAATTGCCTCGTGAACCTCGGGTTCTGGCTCCCAAGTTCCCTCAGTCCAAGCGGTAACAGGAAGCGAGAAGCCATTGAACGGCTCAACCGGCTTGGTGCGAGGGCCAGGAACTGCTGCTTTACCACGGCGAGCGATCCTGCAGTCTTGTTTTTGCCACCAACACCGCTTGCAGTAACAACCTTGCCAGCAATGGCAGTCTCGGACTTCTTCTCGTAATCGGAAGTAAGCGGGCGACTTAGCCAGTCCAGGATGTTCTTGACGGTGCCGGGAATGCTGTAGTTGTACTCCGGAGTAAAGAGCCATACGCCATCGGCGACCATAACCGCGTCCCTAACTTTTTGGACACCTTCAGGAGCTGGGAATTCTTCGTCCTGGTTAAGCAGAGGGACGTCCAAAAACGTCAACGACCTCAATCTCCGCCTTGCCTTCGAGCGCCTTTTTGCAGCAACCTGGCTCAGCGTTTTGTTAAACGAGTTCTTTCGGCCAGAACCGATGATAAATACAATTTTCTTCATAAGCAGACCTCTCCGCGAATACTGTGTAAATAAAAATCATGCACGAGCAAATCTGCCCGTACATGATTTGTGTACCCAAACGTTAGCTCTGTAGTCGTATTTAACAGAAGTCCGAGAAATTCACACAGCTCTCAAGCGCTTTTACCACCTGCTCAAGACCGGTGAGATCTTCCTGGGTGAACCTTGCCACACTCGGACTATCAATATCCAGTACGCCAACTACCTGGTTATCCTTGACGATAGGAACGACCACCTCAGAGTTTGATGCAGAGTCGCATGCAATATGTCCCGGGAACTGATGCACGTCCTCTACCAGCTGACTTGTCTTTGTTTCCGCAGCCGTGCCACACACTCCCCGACCAAAGGGAATGCGCACGCAGGCAACTTTGCCCTGGAACGGTCCCAGGCGTAGCTCGGGAGTGCACGGCTCATGGGCGCTTGGTGCTGCGCCCGGTTCCGCACCCGGGGCTACGTCCGGCTCCGCACCCGGGGCTACGTCCGGCTCCGCACCCGGGGCCGCGCCCAGCTCCGCACCCGGGGCCGCTCCCAACACCGTGACAGGATCTACCAGGTAGAACCCTGCCCAGTTGATGTCTTCAAGCGCGTCCCACAGAAGAGCTGCGGCGTTAGACAACACCGGCAGCCAGTGAGCGTCAACCTCGGCAAGCGAGACAATCTGTTTTGCAAGTAAACCGTAGTTAGTCATGTTTACTTCTCTGGCAGAATCTCAATCCAGCAGCCATCAGGGTCTGCGATAAAGTAGAGCCCCATCTTTGGGTTCTCTTTAACGATACAGCCCATCTCCTCGTGAAGTGCATGGAACGCATCAAAATCGTCAACGCGAAACGCAATGTGAGTGTCTTTTCCGCCGTTGTCGTAGGGGTCTACCCAACCGCGGTTCCACGTGAGCTCCAGCTCAAAAGGAGACCAGTCGTTTACCAAAAACGTGTTGGTCCAAGAACCGTCCTCTGGTCCCTTAACACGGTCAACGCGAAATCCCAGAGCCTTCTTGTAGAACTCGACGGTTTTCTCGTTATCCAAAACATGAGTGCAACGGTGAACAAATCGTGCCTGCATAAATCCTCCTTTGTTGTGCGCGCCCGGCTGTGCGGTCATGCGCGATCGTACCCGATCGTGCCCGTAGCCGTCGCGCGCCTAGTTGAGCTCCTGCTCAAGCTGATCGACAAGCTCGCCGAAGTACTTGAGCGCAGCGTTAACGGGATCTGGAGTGGCCATGTCAACGCCAGCGCCGCGGAGCAACTCGATTGGAGTCTTGGAGCAACCGCCGGACAGGTAGCCAATGTAGTCCTTGACCGCAGGCTCACCCTCAGAAAGGATGCGCTGCGACAGGGCAATAGCTGCCGAGAAACCAATGCAGTACTGGTAGACGTAGAAGTTGTAGTAGAAGTGGGGGATGCGCGACCACTCTAGCTTGATCTCTTCGTCCAGCTCAATGCCAGGTCCAAAAAGTACTCTGCGCAAAGCTTGCCGTAGCGCTCAGAGAGAACCTCGGCGTTCAGAGCCACACCGTCAGCGTTCATCTGGCTGATATCACGCTCAAACTCGGCAAACATGCACTGGCGATAGATGGTGCCACGGAAGCCCTCGAGGAAGTGGTTGAGGATGTACGCATGACGGGCAGGATTGGTCTCGTGCTCAAGCAGGTAGTGTGAGAGCAGCGCCTCGTTGCAGGTAGATGCAACCTCTGCAACAAAGATGGAGTAGTCAGAGTAGGTAATCTCCTGGTTGTGGGACGAGAAATACGTGTGTGCAGGGAGTGGCCCATCTCGTGAATAAGGGTGTAGACGTCGTCAAGACCGCCCTGGAAGTTGAGGAGCATAACGGGGTTCATACCCTTACCACCTGCGGAATAAGCACCGGAGCGCTTACCTGGGGTTTCGTACACGTCAACCCAACGGCTCTCCAGGCCCTTTTTGACCAGCTGACGTACTCCTCGCCCATAGGTGCCAGCGCCTTAACAATAAGGTCGCAAGCCTCCTCGTAGGTGAACTTCATGTCAACATCGTCAACAAGAGGAGTGTAGACGTCCCAGAAGTGCAGCTCATCCAAGCCCATGACACGCTTGCGCAGGTCAACGTACTTGTAGAACGCTGGGAAATTCTGGTGAACAGCGTCAATCAGGTTGTTGTAAACCTCAACAGGAATCTCGTTCTCTGCAAGAGCGGCCTCAAGGGAGCTTGCATATTTTCTAGATGACGAGAAGAACTGCAGGTTCTTAACCTGGCTGGTCAGAATTGCAGCGGAAGTGTTGCGGAACTCACCAAAACGGCTGTAAAGCTGCTTGAATGCGGACTCACGCAGGACGCGGTCAGCATCCATCAGCAGAGGAACAAATGAACCGCTGGTCAGCTTATGGGTCTTGCCCTCAAAATCAACCGCGTCATCGAAGGTAAGGTCCGCGTCATCAAACATGGAGAAGATATTAGTTGGCTGAACAGCAAGTTCTTCAGCGCGTGCCAAAAGAGCCTCTTCCTCAGCAGAAAGAGTGTGCTCTCGCTGGTTCAAGATCTTGTTGAGCTTACGACGATAAAACTCAAGAGCTGGAACCTCTGCATAGAACTTCTCGACAGATTCTGCTGGAATGGCCAGAAGCTCTACGGCAAACCAAGAAGTTGCCTCGCCGACCTGGGTATATGCGCTGGTAGCGTTTGCGACGTATGCCTGATACTTGGCTACGCGGGTATCCTCATCACTCTTGCGCTCGGCGTAGTTGATAATCTTGTAGAGCAGAAGGTTCATCTGGTCCTCAAGCTGCAGATACTCCAGAAGAGCCTGTGCTGAGGTGGAAATCTTGCCCTTAAACGCAAGCAGCTTTGGACAGTAAGCCTTGAGCTCCTCGAGACCGGCCTCAAATGCCTCATCACTAGGGAACATTGAGGACAGGTCCCACTTATATTTGCTGTCAATTTCTTCGCGAGACTCGTATGCCATGAGCCTTCCTTTCTTGACCGGGTCAGTATTCACTGGTATTTAGTGTCCCACATACACGCTGATTTCATGCTGATAACAAGAAAAAATGAACCCATTTGATACAAATCGTCAATCGAGCAAAACCTTCACGTCTCCACCCATACCGTTCGCAGAAATGTCAGCTTTGGTGAACAAACAGCAAATCCTTATATCCATCAGGGATATAATCGCAGGTGAACAACGGATGGAGGATTGTCATGAAGATGCACCTCATTGAGCCCGACGCTCACACCCAGACCACACCTACCGTATTGCTGATACATCCCATGCTCTCGTCTGCAGAGGGAATGAAAACAGTTCTTGTGAGTAACATGGGCGATGACCTGCGCTATCTGGTCCCAGATCTTGCCGCTCACGGGGAAGAAGATGCAACGGAATATGTCTCAGCGTCCCAAGAAGCTGCGCAGATTCATGACTGGCTGCTGGAGCACGACATAACCCATCTCTCCCTGGGTTTTGGCGCGTCCCTTGGTGGAGTGGTTCTGTCTGAACTCCTCAAGTTCCCCGATTTAGTCTTTGACCATCTCTTCTTTGAGGGAACAAGCTTCTGGACGGGCGGGCTCCTTGCCTCCGCGCTTGAGTTTGTGCTCAAGAAAGTGTTCCTTGCCAAGCATCGTAAAGCTATTGCAGACCCCAAGCTTTCCGTGCAAAAAATGGAACAACTTTACGGAAAAGTTGCAGCTAAACCTATGTCAGAACACTTTATTGCGATGAGTGACCAAAGCATCCAGAACATCATTCATGACTGCAGCAACGTTGACCTGCCCACTCTTAGCCCCTGACGTACAACGCCACTGCATCTTCACGTATGGCGAGAAGGACTTTGACTTGAAACGTGCAAGACGGATTCTGCCCAAAGTCTATCCCGAGGCCACGCTTACTATCTGGCAGGGCTATGACCACTGCGAGCGCATGACCAGCGACTCGGCAGCGTATGGTCAGATGCTCAGAGAGCTTGTGATTTAGAGCGCAAAACTTCTAAACTATAATTAGATAAATTAATTAAATCATTCTATCAGTATAAAAATTATTTAATGAGATAGAGTGAGCGGTGATTAAGTCCAGATCTTAAAGAGCTATTGAGAAGATTACAAAGCGAGGTGTGAACTAAGCCATACCTCAGCAGAAAAACAGTAGAAGCGAGAACGTAAATGGTAATAGTTGATGGAAGAACCGATGTAGAAAAGCTGAAAGAACTGCTTGCAACAGGAACAGAATGCGATGAACTCGAATTCAAAGAAATGCTCGACTTAACTAAAAAGAAAGATGAGCTAAATTTCGTTAAAGATGCCGTATCAATGTTCAATCGTTACCCAGGCGGATATATCGTTGTCGGAGTCACTAATGAGGGAGAGCCTTCACAGCTTTGCAATGACTTCGACTGGAAGCAGTTTGACGGAGCTAGACTAACTGACAAGATTAGGTCTTATATCGACGCTCCACTAACGCCCGTATCCGCTCTACATGAAATTGATGGACACAAATATTGTATTGTTTGCCTGCTTAGTCCTACCCATGGACTACCTACACCTTTCAACAAGCTCGGTCAATACAATAATGAAGAAGGGAAGACAAGGGTCGTTTTCAGACAAGGTGACATCATACGACGTAACGGAGCGCAAAATCGACCGATTGAATACCTGCAATGGAAGGAAATTCTTGCTCAACACGACGCTATTGTCCGAGAGGATGAATCAAAAAGAATTAACTCACTGATTGACAAAATCACTGTTGCTCTGGGCGAAAAAGGCAGGACACCTCCACTTGTATATGGTATGGATGATGAGGCTTTAGCTACAGCGCTTATTGCCTGTTTTGAACAAGAAGATTCTGTAAAACTAATTCATTTTGTGAACCAACTTTCACTTGAGATGACATTTTCCAATGTAGCCGTGGATAATCTCAGTGCAGTTGCAATTGGAGCAATCTTGTATGGGCTCGACGATATAGCCTGGAATGCAATTGACGTGCTTTACAACTATTACCTGACAATCAATCATTTTGAGACAGGTGCTGAGGAGAAGCTACTTTCCATTGCCGTGGCTACATACGAAATTGGTGCGGCTATGGTATTTGCAAATAGATGGGATATGGTGTCACCCTTTGTCAATAGACAGTCGCCAAATAACACCAATTACATTTTTGCATCCTGGATTCGTGAATGCCAAGTTCTAACTGTAAGAGCTGGTTTGTTTCAAAACGACACATCCACAATGTTGATTTCGGCTGCTCTCGATCATATCAAACAACATAGCTGCATAACCTCTTTATTCGGCTTCACTGTTACCAATAACGAAGGAAATAGCGGAAGGCTCGCACAAGAAGAAGAGTTGATCCTTAATCTTCTCTGCTCTTTCGACTTCCTCTACTGTCTTTGCGTATTTGTTGTAGGCAAAGGTCAAGGTGAAGCTTATCCATCGTGCATTGGCTACGAGCAAAAGCGCATAAATCATATTATCGTTAAGCTGTTTGGGGAGGATAGCACGGCAAGAAGAGCTTTATTACCAGATTACAGTGATGCAGAAATTGCAAGAGGATTGTACGAGCTTTATAGACTGATAAGCGCTGAGGCGATGCATAGTAGCCGATTTGTTTGGGGCTTCGATTCAACAGGTTTTATCGGACCATTTCTCAAAGCAAATTCTGACGTCGACAAATAAGCATCAACTCGTCAGCAGTACTCAATATAAATATACATTAACTGGATTAAGGACATCTTACTTAAGCAATTGAAATTATCATTGCCCCTCTAACATACTTTGACACATAACCTTCGAGTACAGTAATGCTGTCCCCTAAGATTTCGCTTAAACAGCTGCACCGCGTGTTGAATATGACTTCTTTTCATATTTTTTCTGAAGAAGTTTTTTCTTTCGTGACTCAGTAAAAGTACTTTCGTTTCTTCTGACTAACTCATCAAGAAGAGCACCGATTTCTTTTTCATAATCTCTAGGATGTGCCTTATCAGGAGACTTTATTAGCTCTCCAAGTATTCGTGCCATTCTCTCAAGAACAATCCAATCCGTTTCAACATCATCTGATTTCAACTCATCGAGAGCAGTAGTGGATTCTTGGTTTAGCCTCCAGCTCTTCCCACTAAACGCGACAACTGGTTGACCATGACATATCTTATTTCTAATTCTTATAGGTTTTAAGAGGTGCTCTTCAAGCAAACCATTTAAGTCGCCAATTACTTGTTTGTGATGTTCTTGAGCATTGGAGATAGGTACTTGCAATAAATTTTCTGATACTGTCCAATCAAATTGTTTCACTGCCAAATCGAAGGCAGTCCTCCATTTATCTTCAAGAGAGTGTCTCGAAAGAATATCAATGACGTCATTCGTTGAAAATGCATTCTCAAATGTAATTACTTCGAGCAGCAGTGCTTCGCACTCATATAGGAATAATGTTGCAAAGTGAAGAGTCTCAAGCTTAAGACAGTGGTCATTATTTTTTTTCATATACTCATTGATTCGGCGCCTTGACTGTTTAATTGCAGACCGAATACATTTACGATTTTTTACGCTGCCTTCGTATAATTCAGAAATACTATCTGAATCTAAACTTATAGACATAAATCTCCAAATTTTTGATTTCAAGCAGTCTGTAGCGATTAGTCAATCGCTACAGACTGCCCGGAATCGAACCGGGATTCTCCCAACTTAGCTAAGCTAAATAAGGCGCTCTTCCACATTAAGCTACAGCCACAGAATTATTTTATAACATTTTTTTAATAAATATCTATACTTATCTTCCTATCTTCACATCAAACTCCATACAATAGATGTAAGAAACAAACAACACGAAGTCAGCGATGATCGGCTATACAAGTGACCTTGTTAGTCGTTCTTCTTCCGTCCTCTTACGTTGGTGTTTCCTAATGTAATGTACAAAGGTAGTGCATTGTGGTTATTAGTGCGCAAGTTTCATTATCGATAACTACTTCTTATCAAATAAATGTTTGGCGCTAAAAGCAGTCATCTTAAGGGCCTCAGGCAGCCCATCCCTGTAATCTATCTCTCATTGTTTTCACTGGTGGGCAAGTTTACTTCTAACTATCTATCATGAATAGCTTAAAAGCTAGGACCAATCCCCTAGGAAGATTAGCCCCTCTCGAAATCAAAGATAACCTCTTGTTTACCATTTACTACACTATTAATGCCAATATACCACCATCTAGCTTTTAGGCTAATTCTTTAGTAAAAAAACTAGGTCCATTTGCCGACTACATTATTCCCAGTAAATCTCGTTTCCTCAAAGATCTCCGCAGAAGTCGCAATGCCTATGTACATCAAACGTCGGAATTGGAAAAATCAAATATGCTCTCTGATGAGGAACTTTATTCCCTTACCATGGCAACTAAAATTCTTTGCTACGGAGCAGTTATGCTGCACTTGGGTATGGCGCCCGAAACCATTCTCGAACGCTTCCAAACATCTCGTTTTTGTCATACAGAAATACATTACTATGCAAGGAAAACATACTCGGTTAATCAAGACGAATCTAACTAAGTGAAAGAATTAAACTGCTTTGCACCAGTAACTCAATGCTCTAAATTATTTGCGATAGCACCCTAAAGTCTGATCCCTCACGTACGCAAGTAAGCGTATAAGTACAACAATGCAAAGCCCTGCTGCAAGCACAGTTTCAACAGTAGCTATTCCGTCAAGCCATTGAAGAGGTTGACCAAGTTCAGCCAAGTATGCCGACGTCTGCGTACGCGCAATGACACAAATTACAAAAGGAAAAGTAAATGCGGCATGGCTAGGAAAGAACGATTTAGTAAGACATCTGATACACCACACAAAAGAAAGCACATAAATAAGTGAAGCGATTGCCAGCATAACCAAAAGAAACGGTACAGACTTTGGCGTAATAGATTGAATATATCCTGCAATACAAAGACTTGTTGGAGCTGCATAAATACAAGCGAGCGACTCAGCAGAATCAGGCACAGGCCCATATTTAACGTACCGAATGCTTACTACTATAAAAAGCACCACAAGGCAGATAAATCCAAACCAAAATGCAACCGTGCCAACACTTGTTTCAAAGTTAAACGCTGGCGCTGTAACACTGGCAACAACAATACCTACATACACAATGAACCAGCTGGCGTGCACATTCTCCCAATTAAATTTTGCAATATATCGAGAAGTAAAGAGAGCTATGCACAGGATGTGTAACGCAATTCCTGCAAACCAAAATAATTGTGCTGCATCACCAATATCGGCCTTCATATACACCGAAATCAGCATAACTGCCATAGGATATGTTGCGGCAACTGAAAGCCCAATTGGATCAGAGAGCTCTCGCAACACAACTTTTAGTCGACACCATAAATTTGAGGGTATAGAGAGCTAAAAGAGCAATAGAGATTATGCCGCAGGCAAGATAAAGACCCCTCGAAAGAAGCCTTAAAAAGATTTCCAAGTGCTGCAAAACCTAATGCAACACCACAAATAGCAACAGGAACTTTTTGGACATAGTTCATAAGGACTCTTCTATCTGTTTAGGAATCTCTTTTTATTTCTTTCAATAGTATATAGATAAGACCAAGCAGGAAACAAAGTTCCTGCTTGGTCTCTGCTAGTACGTATGTTCAAATACGTCTATTTCTGAGGATACAGAACCTCAAGGATCTTCTCGGCAGAATCAAATGCACGTGGAGAGTAGTCGATGTACTCAGAATATGGAATCTCTACGATGCTCTTGTTGGCAATAGCAGGGACGTTCTGCAGGGAGCTCTCGCCCAGAAGAGTGTCTTTAGCTACAGCGTCAGTTGCTTTATTGCGCTCTGCGGTGACGTAAATAATGACGTCAGGGTTGAACTTAATCAGATTCTCATACGTCAGGCCGTTTGCAGACTGGGTTGTAGCAGGAGTAGCTCCAAGCTGGTCGATGATAGTAAACTCAAGGCTCTTCTCGCTACCACCAAAGAGACCAAACGTGCCGTCCTTGAGGTTGGTCATAACCAGCACGGTCTTCTTTGCATCTTTCTCGTGAGCTTTAACGCGCTCGTTAATGGCATCAAGGCGCTTCTGCAGGTCAGCGGTATAGGTGTCGGCATTGCTCTGAACGTCAAAAATAGATCCAAGATTCTTAATATCAGAGATAATTCCGGCAAGCGTTGGATCGCCCTGCTCAGAAGATGCCAGCTGTGTATAGACAGAAATGCCTAGGTCAGCGTAGTCCTTTGGAGAAGTCTGGTCCTTTGAAGTGAAGAGACGGGAACGTCCCACAATAAGGTTTGGATTAGCGGCAACAACAACCTCGCGAGAAAGGCTCTTCTTATCGCCCAGCTGCTTGATTTTTCGCATACTCGTCAGCAATATCTGAAGGCATTGGCGCATCAGGCTTGATAGTGCCAATAATCTTGGAGCCAAGGCCCAGACGCAGCAGAATCTCGGCTGCGGAGTCTGTCAAGGTAACAACGCTCTCAGGAGCCTTGTCAAACTTTGCCTCAAACTCATTGCCGTCACCGTCATAGAGCTTGAACGATACTGGATAGCTCGTATTGGCCGATTTCTTTTCTTCTGCAGCAGGGGTAGATGGGCTAGACGTTGCATTGTTGCACGCAGTAAGACCCAGTCCAGCAGCAGTTGCAGCAAATCCTGCCGCAATGCTCAAAAAATTCCTTCTCGTAAAGAGATTTGAACTTACACGAGGATCCATCGGATATCCTTTCATTCATCTGTTGATACTCAACAGGCGACTAATACACGTAATCAATGCTGATACCGTTTCCAGCAGTTGATGGCCTCACCGCACCCTCAACGCCATACACATCAGCAAGTAACTCAGGGGTCACAATGTCCTCAGGTGTTCCCTCGGAAACAATAGTTCCCTCTTGTAAGAAATACAGGCGGTCGACATAATGAGCTGCCATCACAATGTCATGCAAAACAGCCAGGCAGCTGATACCAAGATTGCGAACAAGGCGCAAAATATCAATCTGGTACGTAATATCCAGGTGATTAGTAGGCTCATCAAGCACCAAAAACTCTGGTTCCTGAGCCAACGCACGAGCCAACATGACACGTTGTTTCTCGCCACCTGAAAGCGTGGCAAAAGAGCGGTCTTCAAAGCGAGAAAGGCCAACTTTCTGAATAACGTCAGACACGATTGACTCGTCGTGATCGGTCTCTTTTGACAGCGCCGACTGATGAGGACTGCGTCCCAGCGACACAATCTCGCGAACGGTAAAGTCAAAGGACAGCGAGTTAAACTGGCTTACAACCGCAACCTTACGCGCAAAGTCACGTCGTGATATCTCAGTGGCGTCGCGTCCGTCCCACAGGATCTGCCCGTCATAGCGATGGCCAAGACCATAAATTGCTCGCAGAAGCGTTGACTTGCCGGATCCATTAGGACCGAGGATGCCCACAAACTCGCCATCTGCCACGTTAAGCGAGACGTCCTTTACAATCGGCTTGTTGTGAATGGTGACCGAAACATTTTGCACTTCAAGGCGCATGCTACTCACCATCCCTAAAGCTGTAGTTGCGGGCGACCATGATGTAAACAAAGAACGGCGCGCCTACAACAGCGGTCAGAATGCCAATAGGAACTTCGGTGTTGCCTAGGACGGTACGAGCGCAGGCATCTGCCCAGAGAATGAAAATAGCTCCTAGTACCAGCGCAGTTGGAACCAGCCTTCGGTGATCGGACCCAACAAACGAGCGCGCAATATGCGGAATGATAAGACCAACAAAACCGATGGTTCCTACTGATGAAACAAGCGTGCCAACCATGAGCGCAGAAATGGTCAAGTATGCCCATCTGCACAAATTGGTATTGAGGCCAAGCGTTGTAGCAGCCTCGTCTCCCATCAGAAGCACGTTGAGGGAGCGGAACTGCGTTAAGAAAAACACACTGACGAGAAGTACTACAACAACAGAAACGCCAACATTTCCCCAGCTTGCTCGTGCCAAAGAGCCCATGGTCCAGAACTTCAGATCCATCATGCCCTCAGCGTTGGCGGCGATAGTAATAATGAAATTAGACAGCGCTGTGAACAGGGCATTCAAAATCATGCCCGAGAGAACAAGCTTTGACGACGTCATATGTCCGCCGGTAGACGCCAGCAACAAAACGCCAACAGTGGCTATTGTTGAACCGATAAATGAAAACAGCGGTACCGAAGAAATTCCCACAACGTGTACTGCGCCGGCTCCAAGCATGATGGCACAGGTGGCTCCGCACGAAGCTCCTGATGAAATGCCCAAAATATACGGCTCAGCCAAGGTATTTTGAACTGACGCCTGCATGACAACACCCGCAAGCGCAAGGCCAGCTCCGGCTACCACACCCAAGATGATGCGGGGAAAGCGCAGCGACCAAACGACCTTCTCGACAGGTCCTCCTGCAGCTAGAGCCTCCGGTAGCGGCATGCCAAAAAGATGATGTGTCAGCACGGCATATGCGTCTTGTAGGGACACGCCGATGGCGCCCATCGTTGAAGTTATTACGATACTCGCCGCCAGAATTGCGACGAGAACTCCCATGAAAAGACGGAACGGCCCGGCTTTTCTTATCATACGATACCTCTCTAAAGTGACGCTGCTTTTTGCGCGCAACGTACAACGTACAATGCACGTTACACAGAAGCAGCGGAATTTTTCGAAAGTTAACTATATATTACTTTTTGAATTGTGAGAAGACTGTGAGTTGAGAAATGCTTAAAATACCTACACCCCTCCGTGGGATGCTCTCCGCGAGGCGGCTACTGCGAGACGACGCCGGCACCAACAGGCAATAACAGACGAGGTCAGACGAGGAACTTCATGGATCTATCAGCTTTACCAGACAATACAATCACTATCGGAGAACGCTCCGAAGTTTCAGGTCTTCTTGTTGTTCTCCATGGCTCACTGCTTATGCCCAAGATAGCTGCGCTTCTTGCTTCCGGGGAACTTGACGCGACCAAGCTCCCCCAATGCCTCACCATTACCGCACCGTCTGATCAAGCCTGCTATTCCCCTTGGCCGGCATCTAGTGTGCGCACAAAAGTTCCAAATTTTGAAGGGCTTGGAAAAGAATTTCTTTCAGATGTCGTACTTCCAGCTGTCGAGAAGTACGCTGCTCTAGCTACTCATACTGCAGAGGATACGTGTCCTATCACACTGCTTGGGTATTCTTTATCAGGGTTGTGCAGCCTTTTTGAGATGCAGACAACCTGCCGCTTTGACCAGTATCTTCTTGCTAGCCCAAGTACGTGGTTTCCCGGTTTTGTTGAAACTTTTGATACGAGCCATGTGCGGGCGGACATTCGCTGGTGCATCGCAAGCGGTGAAAACGAAGGTAAAAACCATCCTGAGCCTCTACGCTCAGTGAGGCAGACAACAGACGCGCTGGTAGAGAAGCTGGCGGCTGCTGCCCCGAAGTATCAACGTATGTTGGATTCTTACGATCATCACAAGGGTCTTGAGCTGAGATTGCAGCGTTTGCTGAACTTTGGCTTTGATGCGTAGAGGGCGTTTAATTGCCGGAGGTGATGTTGGTGGCTTGCCCAACAGTCTGCTAAGACAGCCGCCTGAGCAGCGCTGATTGCTAACAAAAAACCCGCCGATGGCGGGTTTGAAATTCTTATGGTCGCGGGGGCAGGATTTGAACCTACGACCTTCGGGTTATGAGCCCGACGAGCTACCAGACTGCTCCACCCCGCAATGTAAACGCTTGCGCGAACAAGTACTATACCTCCACAGCCACAGAGAGTCAAGCAACTTCGACGATTTTCTCGCCATGAGGGTGTGACGCTGGCATGCAAGGACCAAGAAAGTTGCACTGTCGCCAGCACAAGTGGGGTCAGACGGCTAAACTATTTATACTGTCTTTGGGGCGCTGTGCTTGCGCCAAACAGCTATCGAAGGACTTTTGAGGATGACATTACACGAGCTCCTGGCGCTCTTTACCAGCAAGAACATCGAGTACACTACCGCGCATCTTGACGCGGTTGATCAAAACGCACAGCTTACCGATGTTGCAAGCGATTCTCGTGAGGTCACCCCTGGCTCGCTGTTTGTCTGCAAGGGCGCGCACTTCTCGCCAGCATATCTGGCGAGCGCGGTAGAGGCTGGGGCTGTTGCATACCTCTGTCAGCAGTCGCTCGCGGAGGAGTTGCAGGCAGTGGCTCCAAACGTAGCCGCTATTTGCGTGGATGACGTGCGCCTTGCCATGGCCTACGCGGCCGCGGGCGTTGCGGATCACCCCGACAAGAAGCTCACAACCATTGGCATTACGGGTACAAAAGGCAAGTCTACCTGCTCGTATATGCTGCGCGCCATTCTTGACGGCGACGAGCCGTACTCCAAGTGCGGCGTGATTGGCGGCATCGAGGTGTTTGACGGCAAGGACACTCAGCCGGCGCACAACACCACGCCCGAGGCGCCTGAGCTGTGGCGTCACCTCAAGCATGCCGCAGAGGCTGGTCTCCCCTACGTTGACATGGAGATTTCCAGCCAGGGACTCAAGTACGACCGTACGGTTGGCCTCAATCTGAGCGTCGCGGTGTTCTTAAACATTGGAACCGATCACATTTCCCCTGTTGAACATCCAACTTTTGAAGATTACTTTGAGAGCAAGCTGAAGATTTTTGATCTTGCTCACGTGGCCGTTATCAACAAGAACACCATGATGTTTGACCAGGTCATGGAGCGTGCACAGAGGTGCGAGAAGGTCTTAACTTTCTCCACAACCGATTCCGATGCTACCGTTTGGGCGGACGAAATCACCCCTCACCAGGGCATGGTCACGTTCACCGTGCATACCCCAACCTGGACCGGCGCTGCTGCGCTGCCTATGTCCGGCCTCTTTAACGTGGAGAATGCTCTTGCAGCAATCACCGTTGCCGATTACCTGGGCATTCGCGAGAAGGACGCCGTGCTTCCGCTGATGAACGTTAAGGTGCCAGGCCGCATGGAGCTCTTGAGCTCGCCCGACAACAAAGTTACGGGCTTGGTCGACTACGCCCACAACAAGCTTTCCTACCAGAAGCTTTTCTCGTCAACGTCCAAGGAATTCCCTGGTTATGGCCGCTATGTGGTCATGGGGGCCGTAGGCGGTAAGGCGTACAACCGTCGCCAAGAGCTGCCGGAAGAAGCAGCCAAGTGGGCGGACTTGATGATTTACACCACCGAGGACTGCAACATGGAAGATCCTGCGGTGATTTGCGCGCAGATGGCCGAGGCCACGCCCGAGGGCGCCGCGCACAAGATTATCCTTGACCGCTACGACGCCATTTACGAGGCAGTTTCCGCAGCTTACGACGACCCTCGCCCAGCGCTGGTGTACCTACTTGCCAAGGGCGACGAGCCGTTCAATATTATCGGCGGCAAGCACGTTCCGTGGATGACGGACGCTGCCGCGTTCAAGGCTGCCGTTCGCGCCAAGCTGGACGAGCGTGCCGGTCGCGCCGCGCGCGGGTAGCGCGGGTAGCGGCGGCGACGCGGGTGTCGCTGCAAAGGTTGACGGAGCGGGTCAGAAAAGCGCAGGTGAGTTGGTGGACGATGGTGCTTCGATCCAGATAATCCTTGAGCCGCGCATGATTGAGAAGAATAGTGTGCGTTCTTTAGTTCGCTAATCAGATTTCTGCATATTTGTGTAATAAAATGCATTCTTATGAATACGTAATTTTTGACCTCAAAATTATGTGCCGAAAAAGGTAAAAAATGCGTTTAGTTGGGGATGAAAACTTAAAATTGGTCGATTTATCCCCAACTAAGACGATTTTTTACCGCCTCAAAAACTTTTATCTGGGGAAACGTTGTATGCAGAAACCTGTATTCCCCAACTAAACGCATTTTTTACCACCTGGGTGCGCGGGCGCAGTTACGTCCCAAATTACTCAAACAAGGCGAGAGAATCAGGCTCCATGAGAGCTCTCATGAAGGGGCTTTCGAAATCAGCTTCGGACATACTTCAAAGCGCGCCTGAAAAGTGCAAAGAATCTGTATTTCAGATACAGATTCTTTGACGAAATCAGGCAAATCCACAGTTTCTTTTACGTTTTCAGGCAGAATTTACAGATTCTTTTGCAGAAATCAGGCGCGCGTCGGGCGCATGCCGGGCGCATTGAACGCACACCGCGCGCGCCGCCCGCCTGGCGAGAAACCCCGTCTGCTAGCAGCGCTTTTTGCACAGAAAAACCCGGTACCCACACGAAGTGGATACCGGGCGGAAGGCACGTTTGCGCAGCTAGCACGCGCGGCGCTCGCGGCTCGTACGTAGCACGCACGTCGCTCGCAGCTAGCGCGGTTGCGCCGTGCGGCGCTCGCGGTCGCGACGTGTTACTCGTTGTCGCCGGCGGTTGCCTGAGTTGCGGAGATTGCCTGATCAGCATCGGAAGCGTCTGGCCAAGACCAGTCGGTAAATGCTGGGTGATCATAGCCCTTCTCGACAGCAAACTCGAAGGCCTCGGTGCGGAACTTCTCCCACTCGTCGATCTGATCTGCCCACTTCTGAGCGTCAATCATGCGGAGAGCGTCAGCAGCAAGTGCCCAACGGTCCATGTTATTCAGGCGCAGCATGTCGTAAGGAGTTGTGGTGGAACCCTGCTCCTCGTAGCCGTGAACATTGAAGTTGTCGTGATTTGGACGGTTCCAAATCAGGCGGCGGACAGAACCGGCGTAAGCGTGGAACGCAAAGAGAACTGGCTTGTCTGACGAGAAGAGCTTGGTGAACTCCTCGTCGGAAAGAGCCTCGTTGTTCTCGGAAGCGTTCTGGATCTTGAGCAGGTCAACAACGTTGACAAAGCGAGCCTTGATGCCCAGCTTGCCAAGCATGTCAAGAGCTGCCAGGAGCTCCTGAGTTGGGACGTCGCCGCAGGATGCAAGAACAATGTCCTCCTCGCCAGCCTCAGCGTTGGAAGCCCACTTCCACTCCTTAGCGCCAGCTGCAAGCTCCTCGCGAGCCTCGTCGAGAGTTACCCACGTTGGAGCAGGCTGCTTACCAGCGAAGATTGCGTTGATGCAGTTTGTGGAGGTGTAGCACTTCTCGCCAACTGCAAGCAGGAGGTTAGCGTCTGCTGGGAAGTAGATGTTGGTGATGTGGTCGTTGTTGAAGCTCTTGTTGAGCATGATGTCAACAAAACCAGGATCCTGGTGAGAGAATCCGTTGTGGTCCTGGCGCCAAACGTGGCTGGAAAGGACCAGGTTGAGAGCGGAGATAGGCTTGCGCCATGGGATGTGGCGAACGGTAGCCTCGAGCCACTTAGCGTGCTGGTTGATCATGGAGTCAACGATGTGAACGAATGACTCATAGCTGGACCAGATGCCGTGGCGGCCGGTCAAGGTGTAGCCCTCAAGCAGGCCCTCGCACTGGTGCTCGGAAAGCTGCTCGATAACGTTACCAACTGGGGAGATGTGCTCGTCGTTCTCAAAGTCGTCGTTGAAGCCGCCAAACCACTGCTTGTCGGTTACCTGGAAGGATGGCTGCAGACGGTTGGAAGCGGTCTCGTCAGGTCCGAAGATACGGAACTCGGAGCGGTTGCTGTTGATGAGCTCAGCGGTGTACTCGCCAAGGACGCGCGTTGCCTCAGTGGCACCAAAGCCGTGGCCCTTCTCGGCAACTGGGATCTCGTACTTCTTGCGTCAGGAAGGACGAGGTTGCGGCGGATTGCGCCACCGTTTGCGTTAGGGTTAGCGCCGAGGCGGAGGTCGCCCTTAGGCATGAAAGCGGTAACCTCTGGACGGATTGCGCCCTTCTCGGTGAAGAGAGTCTCTGGCTTGTAGGAGCCCATCCAGTCGCGAAGGACCTGGAAGTGAGCCTCGGTGTCGCGAGCGGATGCCAGTGGAACCTGGTGTGCGCGCCAAGAGCCCTCGGTCTTCTTGCCGTCGATGTAAGGAGGGCAAGTCCAGCCCTTAGGGGTGCGGAAGATAATCATTGGGTAGTAAGGACGGGATGCGTCACCTGCGGCTGCGCGAGTCTTGATAGCGCAGATCTCGTTGAAGACAGCCTCGAGAAGAGCTGCGAAACGACGGTGGATGGATGCGTGATCCTCGTCGTCGAATCCAGCAACAAAGTTGTATGGGTGGTAGCCCATGCCGCGGAAGAACTCGTCGCGCTCGCCGTCGGAGATACGAGCAAGGATGGTTGGGTTAGCAATCTTGTAGCCGTTGAGGTGCAGGATTGGAAGAACGATACCATCGGTCAGTGGGTCCATGAACTTGTTGGTCTGCCAAGAAGTTGCAAGTGGGCCAGTCTCTGCCTCGCCGTCGCCGACAACAGCGACTGCCAGCAGGGATGGATTGTCCAGGACGGCGCCGTATGCGTGGGACAGGGTGTAGCCCAGCTCGCCGCCCTCGTGGATGGAGCCTGGAGTCTCAGGTGCGTAGTGGGAAGGAATTCCGCCTGGGTAAGAGAAGCGGCGGAAGAACTTCTGGAGGCCCTCTTCATCGTCGGTGATGAATGGGTAGGTCTCGCGATAAGTGCCGTCGAGCAGGGACTGTGCGGTACCTGCAGGTCCGCCGTGACCAGGGCCCATGAGGAAGATGGTGTTCTGGTTATGGTCGCGGATGAAGCGGTTGACGTGGCCAAACAGGAAGTTCAGGCCTGGGGTGGTTCCCCAGTGGCCAACCAGGCGATGCTTAACGTCCTCGCGAGAGAAACCGTCCTTCATAAGAGGGTTGCTGCGAAGATAAATCTGACCAACAGACAGGTAGTTAGCTGCGCGCCAATACCTATCGACGCCGGCAAGAGCCTCTTCAGATACAGGCTGATTCAGGGTCTGCCAAGGTGTGCCGTACACGGGCTGAGCCATGTGCTCCTCCTTTTCTTGGGCTGCTGCCTGCGTATTTACGCAGGTTAGGCAACCTCGTTGCTTCCATCACCTGAGCGTTTGTTTTGTTCGCCGTCCGTGAAAGCGTACGTGTAGCCACATTTTGTACTGTGCACGCAAAGTACGTGCGCATTTCTGCGCAGGTACACCGCTTTTAGAGCGGACATTCCCGCCTTGCGACGAGAGCTAGAGCGAACATAACAACACATACATAACAGTATGATGCTTCGGCTATGTTTCAAATACTACTCTAAGTGATAAAACGTTTTATCAAGATGAGATTTCTGGAAAATTCTTTCCGGGGAGGCTTTTAAGGCGTCTTTCGATCAGCAAAACGATCCCCCAACAGTACCCAACAGTACCCACGATGCCGAAATTTGCCCAAAATGGTGCCCAAGTGGTAAAAAATGCGTTTAGTTGGAGATTTCATTTTTCTGCATACAGCGTTTGCCCAGATAAAAGTTTTTGACGCGGTAAAAAATCGTCTTAGTTGGAGATAAATCGGCCAATTTTCTTTTTTCATTTCCAACTAAACGCGTTTTTTACCTTTTTCGGCACATAATTTTAAGCTCAAAAATTACGTATTCATAGAAATGCATTTTATTGTATGAATATGCAGAAATCTGATTAGCGGCCTAAGACTCGCACGCTATTCTTCTCAATCATGCGCGGCTCAAGGATTATCTGGATTGAAGCGCTATCGTCCACCGTATCATCTGCGTTTTTCTGACCTGCTGCGCTAGCATCCGCAGCGGACTGACCTGCTGCGTCAACCTCCGCACCGCGCTCACCCAGACGGCGGAACATAATCGAAAGCGCTGCATCAGAAAGCTCATCAACATTTTGCTCAATCGAAGTCAACGCTGGCTCAAACAGTGCGTCTGAAATGCTGTTATCGTACCCGACAACGGAATAATCGCGCGGAACATGCAGACCGCGCTCGTACAGATAGCGCAAAAGCCCAAGCGCAATGTTGTCCGACGTCGCAACAACAGCCGTAGCGTTCACGCGAATCAGCTGCTGAGCTGCAAGATAAGCATCAGGAATGTAATAATCGCTGGTCAGCACAAGCGACTGATCAAGCTCCAGGCCCTTCTCGCCAAGTGCGCGAACGTAGCCGTTGAGGCGCGCGCAGCCGGTGTTGGAGGCGGTGTTGACCATGCACGCGATCCGGCGGTGACCGTGGTCTAGCAGGTATTTTGTGGCTAGATAGCCGCCAAGCTCATTGTTGAACGTGACTTTGTCGCAGTCGAGCGCGTCGATGGTTCGGTCCACCATGACGTACGGCACGGGCAGCTGCTCCAGGTCGGCGATGAGCTGCTTTGAGGCTTCTACCTCGTCGGACGTGATAATAAAGATGCCGTCGGCGCCGCGATTGACCAGCAGTCGCACAAGGTCCGCGTCGTTTGATGTGCTGTTATCCGAGTTGGTGATGAACAGCGCGTACCCACGGCGGCGGCACTTCATCTCCAGCATCTTTGCAAACGACGAGAAAAACCGGCTCTCGATATTCGGCACGATCAGCCCCAGCGTCTGCGTGTGCTGTGTGACCAGGCTTCGTGCAATCTGGTTGGGAATGTAGTGCTCGCGACGGGCAACGTCGAGGATGCGACGGCGGTTCTCGTCACTCACGCGCACCGGTCGGCCGTTCAGCACCAGCGAAACCGTGGCGGGCGATAGCCCCACCTCGCGCGCAATCGTTTTTAGGGTGACTTTTTCTGCCACGTTACCTCGCAACTTGCCCCGTTTATCGTTGTTGCTTAAGTATAATAGTCGAGAAACCCCTGCGGCTGGTCGTCCGCCAAAAGCCAGACGTTGTCTCCACACGACAACCGCACCTGGTCCCCGACACCGCACGCAAGCTGCACCTGCGCCCCGGCGCTCGCACGACAACTGCATTCCGAGAGGACGCGCATGAACATTACTCCACAGGAAATCGCCGAAACCCTCGCCATGGTCAGCGAGCAAAACCTTGACCTGCGCACCATTACCATGGGTATCTCGCTCAATAGCTGCGCAGACGAGGACCTGGATCGCATGTGCCAGAAGGTCTACGACCGCATCACGCGCCAGGCCGAGCACCTGGTGTCCGTGGCCGAGGACCTGGAGCGCGAGTACGGCATCCCCATTGCCAACAAGCGCGTCTCCGTCACGCCAATCGCGCAGATTGCAGCATGTACCTCGGCGCAAGACCTGACCCCGCTGGCCCACACACTGGACCGTGCGGCCGAGACACTAGGTATCGACTTTTTGGGTGGCTTCTCGGCACTGGTCCACAAGGGCCTTGGCGACGCCGACCGCCGACTCATCGCATCCATCCCCGAGGCGTTGGCCACCACGTCGCGCGTCTGTTCCTCGGTTAACGTCGCTTCTACGCGCGCGGGCATCAACATGGACGCTGTCCTGCTCATGGCCAAAACCGTGCTCGAAGCCGCTCGTCGCACCACCGACATTCAGTGCTACGGTGCCGCTAAGCTGGTCGTTTTTGCCAACATGGTGGAGGACTCCCCCTTCATGGCCGGCGCGGTCCACGGCAGCGGAGAGGCAGACGCCGTCATTAACGTGGGTGTTTCTGGTCCTGGTGTCATGGCTGCAGCCCTCGCTGAACTTCCCGACTCCGCAAACCTCATGGACGTTGCCGAGAAGATCAAGCAGACCGCATTCAAGATTACCCGCGCAGGCGAGCTGATGAGCCGCGAGGCTTCAAGGCGCCTGGGTGTCGAGAAGGGCATCGTAGACCTCAGTCTTGCGCCTACCCCAGAAGCTGGCGATTCCGTCGCTAAGATTCTGGAGCTCATCGGCGTTGGCGAATGCGGCGGCCCCGGAACTACCTGCGCACTTGCCCTGCTCAACGATGCCGTCAAGAAAGGCGGCGTCATGGCGTCGTCAAGCGTTGGCGGCCTGTCAGGCGCATTCATCCCGGTCTCCGAGGACGCGGGCATGATTCGCGCAGCTCAAGACGGTGCGCTTTCTCTCGAGAAACTCGAGGCAATGACCTCAGTATGCTCCGTTGGCTTGGACATGATTGCTATTCCTGGTGATTCTTCTGTGGAAACCATCGCGGGCATCATCGCAGATGAGATGGCTATTGGCGTCATCAACACAAAGACCACGGCGGTCCGCGTTATCCCAGCTATCGGCTATAACGAGGGAGACGTCCTGGAGTTTGGCGGCCTCTTTGGATCCGCGCCCATCATGCCGGTCAACCAATTTGCAGGCACGGTGCTTGCCCACCGAGGTGGTCGCTTCCCCGCTCCGCTCAATTCTCTCAAGAACTAGCAAAAGAGCCTCCACATCGGAGGCTCTTTTTAGTTGCATGTTTTATGCGCTTGCGACTCAGTGCTCGCCATGGTCGTGCTCGTGGCCGACGCTGTGCACGTGACCCTCGTGCGCGTGCGCGTGACCCTCGTGCTCGTGCGTGTGCTCACCGTGCACGTGCTCGCCGTGGCCGTGCTCGTGCGCGTGGCCATGGCCCTCGTGCTCGCAGTGGCCATGCTCGTGGTCGCAGTGTTCATGCACGCAATGACCGTGCTCGTGGTCGCAGTGCGAGTGATCGTGCTCGTCAGCCAAGTCCGACTGCTCATGCCAGAATGCCGGCACAAACGCCTCGCGAAGTCCATGACGCAGCAGGTTGCGGCCAATAAACACGCACCTGGACTCTTCCTGAGGTTCGTCACCCGTAATCGCCCATGCGCGCTCTACCAGGTCAAACTTGACCCACTGATTACCGCACGGCAACGTACCTTTTGCGCGCGCAAGCTTTCCAAAAACGCCAGCCGACGCTGCGTCCAAAAGCCAAATCAAGTGCGTTGGACTTGGAAGCTCAGCGTGAGTCAGCGCCATAGTCTCCAGATCAGGCCCCTCGTCCTCCTCACCAGCTGCGTCTTCAAGAACAGAACCGTCAAGCGCGCGAGTCAGAAGACCATTCCACCACTCATCGGGAATATCAGCATACGAAGATTCGGCGATAACCTCTGCCTGCGGATTCATCTCTGCCGCAAGCTGCTTAATGGGCTCGGCGGCATCCTCACTACCTGGAGCAAGCTTGGAAATCACCACACTCGCAGCGGCGCTCAGCTGGTTATCAAAAATCTCTGGAAATCGGTACGCTGATTCTGCCACGAAACGGCATCGACCACGGTAACCGGCGCCAGCAAACTGATGCGTTCCCAGGACACCTGATTCACGTTATCAAGAATGCTCTGCAGCTTAGCCACGCCAGTTGGTTCAACAATTAAATATTCGGGGTCGATGGTGTTTGAAATGGTCAGCACCGACGTCGCAAAATCCTGCTTGCCCGAGCAGCAAATGCAATTCTCGGTAGACTCCCAAACCTTGAGGTCGGAGTCCTGCCTCAGACGGCGGGCATCGATGTCTGCCTGGCCATATTCATTCTCGTAGATAGCAAAATCACGCCCAGTCCGGCGCACGAGCTCCTGAATGAAGGTGGTTTTACCAGCTCCAAGAAAGCCTGATACAACAAGGATTTTCATGAATACAACCGCTTCCTAAACTCCGTTGGCGCCCACCAGCGCAAAAAGCTGGCGAGAAAAACGAACTTCTCGCCAGCTCAAACGTACTAAATAACGCGACCCTGGTTGATTACCTGGTCGATAACAACAACTGGCTTGATGAGGTCAGCTGGCTTATCACGCATGGTGAAGAGAGCCTCCTCGAGGTGATCCCAGCCGTGATAGAGGTGAGTAACCTCTGGGTGAAGATCAAGACGGCCAGAAGTGACAAGGCTAGAGAGCTTCTCCATACGCAGACGTCCGCCAGGGCATGAGGCCGCCACGGATGTCCTTGTGGCTCATACCAACGCCCCACTCGACGCGAGGAATGTTGACGTAGTCGCCGGAGCCGAGGTAGTTGACGTTACCAATCTTTCCGCCAGGCTTGAGTGCCTTGACAGCGTCCTCGAAGGTCTCGCAGCCGCCGCCGTCGACGCAGACGCGGTCAACGCCCTTGCCGCCGGTGAGCTCCATGACCTGCTCCCAGATTGGGCCGTCCTTGTAGGAGATGAAGTCGGTTGCGCCGTAGCCCTTAGCTGCCTCAACGCAGACTGGACGGGTACCAACAGCAATAATGCGAGAAGCACCGTGAAGTGCAGCACCAGCAACGGACATGAGGCCGACAGGTCCAATGCCGATGACCAGGACAGTGTCGCCGAACTCGACGCCAGCGAGCTCAACTGCGTGGAAGCCGGTTGGAACCATGTCGGAAAGGATGCAGGCGTCTGCTGGATCCATGCCCTCTGGCATGTGAGCGAGGTTGCCGTCAGCGTCGTTTACGTGGAAGTACTCGGAGAAAACGCCGTCCTTGAAGTTGGAGAACTTCCAGCCAGCCAGCATGCCACCGGAGTGCATGGAGTAACCAGCCTGAGCCTCAAGGGAGTTCCAGTCTGGAGTAATTGCAGGAACGAGGACGCGGTCGCCAGGCTTGAAGTCCTTGACGCACTCGCCAACCTCGACAACCTCTGCGGAGCACTCATGACCAAGAATCATGTTGTGACGGTCGCCGATTGCGCCCTCCCACAGAGTGTGAATATCAGAAGTACAAATTGCGACCGCAAGTGGCTGCAGATTGCGTCCAGAGGACCACACTTTGGTGTCTCCTTCTCAATCCAGCCGGACTCGCCGATCTTGAGCATTGCATAACCCTTCATAAAACCCTCCTAAAATCTGTGTTTCTAGTAGTGAAACACGACCTACCTCGTGGAGGAGCACGTTATACACGTGACACTGACGAGGCTTATAAACGCTTTTGCGAAAGCTCGCATACGAGCGTACGTGTTTGTTGCAGCCATAAATGGGTCCTCTCCACAACAAAACGACGAACACTTGCCTGATACATTTTCAAGCACTTTTTCGCGCAAAGCTAGAACGAAACCGTGAAAGGTTGAGCAGACTTTCATGAATTATAAGCTGGCGAGAAATGCGGTTTGCAAATATCCGATATTTGCGCACGTAGACAATGTGTACGCTAACATACCGCTCGCCAAACCTCCGGCCGATGAGAAACAACGCTTATCGGCGAGCGGTTACCGTTCACCGAAACAAAAGGGCAGATGTCCACTTTTCTGTTGTAAGCAAACGATGCCGAGTGGTATGAAGAGGCGTCTCAGCAGCTACGCAGGGGCGCTTTGTTATAATTCTGGTAGATGAATTTCTCGCCAAATGAACCTCTTCAATGAATCGCTTTGTAGAGAAAACCAGCAGTCAAAAAAGGAATTTGCATGCCCATTGATAACTTACTTAGAGACGCTGGTGCTCAATTTTTGCTCCGCGCCTGATTTGCTCCGCGCCTGATTTCCTCAAAGATTCTGTAAATTTTGCCTAAAAGCATCAAAGATTCGGTGGATTTGCCTGATTTCATCAAAGAATCTGTGTCCAAAATACAGAATCTTTGCACTTTTCAGGCTCGCTTTTCAGGCTCGCTTTCTAGGCAGAGTTTAAAGCGCATCCGAGCTCGCCCTTTCATGGAGCCTGATTTTCTCACCATGTCTGAATAATTTGCCGGAAAAGTTCGCCAAGTCTGAGCTATTTGCCGGTTTTTCTCGTCATGTCTGAGTAAATTTACTCAGACTTCATGTACTTTTCAGGCTCGCAATTCCAAACCTCACTGATAGAGCTCACACATCATCGCAGAAACCATGTGTTATCTGCGCCAAGTCAAGCTAGAGCCGCAAAACCGTATATACTCGAATGAAGCGTTATCTGGCGAGAAGCCCCGTGTGCTCGGAACCCTCGTGGACCCGCTGCTCGTCACGGACCCGCCGCTCGTCATGGACCCGCCGCTCGACGCCCGCCGCGGGCTCGCCGCCGTTGCCACCTACGACCAGGAAGGAAGCCTGTTGGAGACATTCGAATTTGTGCTCATTGTTTTAACCTGCGTCGCGGCTTCCTCGGTTATCGACAAGTTTGTCGACGTCTCCATCCCCGTTATCCAGGTTGTTATCGGTCTGCTTGTTGCACTTGTGCTGCCCAACGTCCAGGAGGTCCACCTGGAATCCGAGCTCTTTATGCTGCTCTTTATTGCCCCACTCCTGTTCAACGAGACGAGAGAAACCAACATTCGTGCACTTCTCCTCAACCTGAACAGTATTTTGTCGCTGGCGATTGCTCTGGTAGTTGTCAGCGTGCTTTCGGTCGGCTACGCCCTCCACCTCATGGTCCCCTCAATTCCTCTAGCTGCGGCGATTGCGCTGGCCTCGGCCCTGGGGCCAACCGATGCAGCCACCGTCACCGCGCTTAAGTCCAACATCCACCTGACCCATCGCCAGCAGACGCTTCTCTCGGGAGAGTCCTTGATTAACGATGCATCCGGAGTCGTTGCATTCCAATTCTCCGTAGCTGCGGCTGTAACGGGTGCGTTCTCGCTGGTAGACGCAGCGGGATCTTTCACGGTGCTCTTTGTGGGCGGCGTGGCAATGGGAATTGTCACTGGCTTTGCCTTCTCTGCCATTAACGCAATGCTTGGTAGGCTGGGTTACGAGGACACCGTCGCAAACGTTCTCTATGAAGTATTGACACCGTTTCTTGTCTATCTTCTTGCCGAAACCTTCCACGTTTCTGGCGTTTTAGCTGTTGTAGCGGCTGGCTTGGTGATTGCACTACCTCGCAGGCAGAGCAATAAAGCGCTGTTTGCAAGGCAAAAATTGGTCTCAGACTCCACGTGGAAAGTCATCAGCTTTGATCAACGGAACCATCTTTGTCTTCCTAGGAATGCAGCTCCCCCTTGCCGTGCTTCCTGGCACCAACGGCGGCCTCAATATCCTGCAGATTCTAGGAATTGTTGTCGTGATTACCCTGTTCATGCACGGTGTCCGCTTTGCGTGGCTCTACGCGCTGGAAACTCACAAGCTCCACAAGGGTGGTCATCTCTGCACCGGAAAAGACGACGCCAACGACTCCGAAGACACGAACGGCGAGAAACCCGACCAGCCGCTCGATGAACTGGGCTCGGAGCAAACCTCGGAGCAGATCGATGAGCAGCCCAAACCCACGTGCGCCATAAAGCCCATCTCAATCACGTCGGCCGAGGTCATCAAGAACGTGCTGGTTACCACTGTTGCAGGTGCAAAAGGTGCGGTAACGTTGTCGATTATCCTCACCTTGCCTCTCACAACCCAGTCCGGAGCAGCGTTTCCGCAGAGAAGATTTGCTGATTACCATCGCCGCCGGCGTTATTCTCGCCACGTTGCTTTTAGCGGACAATCTGTTACCCGTGCTATCAAAGTCCCCTGAAGCAGACTCTGACCTGCCCGAACGCCTCCACAAGGGAGAGATTGCCGTTCTTGAGGCAACTCTTGGCGAGCTCAGGAGCATGTTGCAGTCAGAAAACGCCAAAGCAAAGTATCTACCTGCGCTTCGTTTGACTATCACGCGCTATACCAACCGCTTGTTTGCCTCTCGCATCACGGTCCCTGGCTCGGGCGAACTGGTGAAAGCTGGTCCTTCACGAGACAGAAGTTCAGCAGAAATGCCTCGAGGAGCTACGCGAGCGCCATATTAAAACGCACAACCCCATTCCGTGGGATCAAATTGTCGATGATATTACTTCAATCCGCAGGTCAGTAGGCTATTATGGACCCATCGCAAACATTGCTGCAACAACAAACCACCGCTCGCGGATTGCCGTTGCCCTTCACGAGCTTAAGTTGGCAGCGCAACGCATCATCGACGGCGAAATCAGGCACCTTGAGGACGCAGACCAGTCCTACTACCAGGCGTGTTTATACGCACTTGAGATGGAATACGCTGAGCTCGACGACCTGGAGCGTATTGCTAACGGCGACGACGAGCAGATGGCTATTGTCGCGTCAAACCTGATGATTGACCATGAATCAGTAATTGAGTCTATTTGGAGTCGCATCAATATCAACAAGGAGCATGGTTCCAGCGATACTCAAGCCTCCTACCAGCTACCTTACAATCTGAGTTCACACAAGATATCGCCGCACTTTAGGCAGCAACTTGCGGATGCTCGAAAGTACGCCGACGACGTGGCAGAAAACGCGCTGCGTATTGAGCTGGACCAGATTTCGCGCCTGCAGTTTGAGGGCGTCATTGACCGCGAGGTTGCCGCTCACCTGCGCGAAAACGTCTACTACCTGCAAATGACGTTTAGTGAGTAGCATGAGCGCTATACCAGACACGCACCCCACCGCCAACACAGCTACACGCCCCACCAACCCCACGGCGAGAAAAACGATCATCTCCGGACTTTCTATCTACACACAGATGTCCTCTGTAGCTGGAGCGCCTGTTGTCTACCTCTTGGGAGACATGGCCGACAACTCCCCCGTTCAGGTACCGGTAGGCGTCAGCCTAGTGCACATTGGCGTTGACCTGTGGGAAGAGAACTTCTCGCCCTGGTGTGCTCCGCGCGTTTTTGCCAAGGGACCCAACTTTGGAAACGGCGCTCAAAAGACGCTTGATACCCTTATCAACCAGGTCATCCCCTGGGCAGAATCGGAACTCACCGAGTCACCGGCATATAGGGTGCTTGTGGGATACTCGCTTGCAGGCCTATTCAGCCTCTGGGCTGGCGTGTCGCAGCAGGTTGTGTGCGGCTGCCAGCCCGACGACGCCCTGTCGCAGCCAGGCCCATCGTCGCAGCCCGGCATTCCACAGCAGGTCGCACGCGGCTGCCAGACCGACGACGCCCCCGTCGCTACCTTCCAGCGCATCGGAGCTGTCTCGGGATCGTTTTGGTTCCCAGGGCTTTTGGATTACGTAGATCAGCAGCTCAGAGGAGGGGTGGTCGGCCTCACACACGCCTATCTTTCTCTGGGTGACCGAGAAGCACGAACCCCCAATCCACAAATAATGCACGTGCGAGAAAACGCAGAACTTCTCGCCAGCAGGCTAGAGAGTGCGGGAATAACCTCAATGTTTGAGCTGAACCGTGGAAATCACTTCCAAAACGTTGAAGGAAGAATACAGAAAGCCCTGGACTGGCTGGTCAAATAGGGTAAGATTCTTCAGAACGCACGTGTCCAGAGAGGTTTTATGCCCAACCAAAAGCAATTTAACAGCAAAACTGAATCACCCGGTACATCCTCTGGCAAGCAATCTGACTACTTATTTGCGCTCATTCTTTCCCTGGTATTTGGCATTTTTGGTATTCCGCAGTTTTATCTTAAAGGCTGGAAATCGGGACTTACCAGGCTTGCTATAAACGCAGCGCTGATTGTTGGCGCATTTGCCCTGGCGCAAACACTTGCCTCGCCGTCGATGCTTTCTTACCTTCTACCAGCAATTTTTTCACTTCCGGTTATCGAGAGCGCTCTGAACCTCATCTACGAGGATGCCAGTGCTCCCAAAAAGCTCATAAAAGGCAAGCTCAAACCACATAAACGATACGCGGGAAAGCAGAAAGCTGGAATCGCACTAGCCACGCTGACGGTAGCGCTCTACTTTAGCGCAGCGCTCACGCAACCGCTTCCGACCACCCTATCTACCGCGGGGTCCTCGGGCCAACAAACCGCAGTTCAAGCGCCTGGCGGGTCCTCACAATCAGGCTCCAGCGCTCCGTCAGCCACCGCACAGGCAAGCACAAACGTCACTATCAAGTTCATCGACGTGGGCCAAGGAGAGGCTATTCTCATCGCACTCTCCGAGAAAACCATGCTCATCGACGCAGGCCCCACGGGGTCTGCTCCAAAAATTGCCCAGGTGCTCCAAGAACTTGGTCGAGACAAGATTGATTACCTGGTGGCCACCCATCCCGACGAAGATCACATCGGCGGGATGGCGGACGTCATTTCCAGCACCCAAATCGGGACCATTTACGCACCAAATAAAATAAACAATACGGCAACGTACAGGAAGTTTCTGACTGCCATCCAGAACAATAACCTGCAGATAACTCTTGCCGAAGCAGGAACCATCATCGATCAAACCGATGCTTACAAGTTAGAAATCCTTTGGCCTACCAAGGACGCAAATTTCCCCGACACCAACGATTACTCGATAATCATCAAGCTGACCGTGGGCACCAAAACGTTCCTCTTCACGGGAGACGCACCCACAAGCGCCATCCTGGACTCCAATCCAGGCCACATTGATGTGCTTAAGCTCTCGCATCACGGCTCCCGAACAGGCACAAATGAGCAGCTGGTTCGCAGGCTCTCGCCTACCTACGCCATCCTTTCGTACGCCTTAGACAACTCCTACGGTCACCCCATGCAGTCGGTCCTGAACTCCCTCCATAAACATTCCGTTGAGGTTTGGGGAACGGGTGCCAACGGAACCATTACCATTACCTGCGATGGTACAACCATTGATATATCTTGCGAGAAAAACGGTATCGTTGTAGCGCCTACCTCACAAGAAAAATCTGGCACGTCGTCGACATCGAGGTCCAAGTAATGAAAGCAATCATTGATCGATTTGAAGACAACAATCTTGCCGTGCTTGAACTAGATGACCAGCCAGGCAATATGCTGACCGTTTCTGTCGATGAGCTACCAAACAACGCTTGCCAGGGCGATGTTCTTTACTACCAAGACGGCTCGTGGATACGAGCCGAGGAAGAAACCGCTCAGCGACACACCGATATCGACGAGCTGTTCAACTCCTTGCTTGCGCATGATGATACGGAAACTGAATAGCCCCAGATAAAATCAAAAATATGCGATTTTAGAATATTTATAAAACTGCACGTCATCACATAAATATGCGATTTTCGCATATTTTGTAATATACTCATCTACCTGCATAAATAAAAAGACGCCTTATCGAGAAAGACGTCTGTGTAGAGTACTTTTATCCAAGAAAAAGTGTGATATATTAAGGATTGCTGGTGGCGCAGTTTCGCTCTGCATAGAGGGAGGACACGCCACCCGTTTTATAGGGCCACGATAGCCGCAGCCATTCTCTTCTCGTCTTCAGCTAGAAGTACTCGCATCGTCCAACCCTATCGACTCCAGCCATTTTTGCACTTCACTAAAAGTATACGTGCCTTTCACTGCCAGCCCTGGTATCACACGAGAAGTACCGCACTCCCTCTGGTACTCCTCAATCATGTTGCCAAATCCTCCACCGCCATGCGTGCAGAACGGAATGACTGTCTTGCCAGTCAAATCCGTTGCCCGTAAGAACGAAAGCACCGGAGGAGCAAATGTTTTAAGCCAGTTGGGCGATCCTATAAAAACAGTATCAAAGCCGGCAACATCTATATCGTATTGCATTAACGCAGGACAAACGCCCTTTTCTATTTGAACCCTAACCTCTTTTACCGCCGTATTATACGAGAAAGAATAGGGCTCTTGAGGCTTAAGCTCCAGCAACTCACCATCGGTAATCAGCGCAATATCCTCAGCAAGCCTTCTTGTGATGCCGGAATACGAATAATACACAATCAAAGACTTCATGTAAGAATCTCCACTACCAGCCGAGAAGAACGCGTTGCTGCAGCATTACGTCAAATTATTTGCCACAAGCCTACAATGTAATGTCAATATAATAAGTTACGACCAGCGCTTTCCATCTGGATCTAAATGAGAAAGCCAATCTATATCTTCCTGAATACGTTGTTTTGATTCATCACTCTGATCCCAGTAGCCGCGTCCAACTGAAGTTGGCGCCATGTGGGTAAACATCCAGATGTTACCAGGATTTTGAAGTGCAGTTACAATTTCTGGATCACTTACTTTCTCTAATGCAAAATGTTCAAGTTTTCTGACATCCATAACAACGCGTATATATTTATCTGTATAACGAGGGATGCCTATTGCAGGGACACGTTCATCCCAATTTGGTGGATGAAGAAAAACTTTTGTACCCGGAGAAAAATGACGTGTTCCATGAACTATGCGTTTATCCTCACCAATCTTATTTTCATCTCTAACTTCCGCAGTAAGGCACCACACCCATTCTGGGATTTGAGGTGCCTTTTTTATACATCTAGCAAGTGCTGTATAGAAATTTTTAGCGCCTTCACCAATCGTGATCTGAGACATCTGTCCGTCAAAAAACCTATTACATTTCCAAACGCCCTCTTTTAATAAGATGAAATCGCAAGCATAAAACAGGTTCCAGGCAACATTCTGAAACGCCCTAATAAGCTTTTTAGGTGGTTTAGGCAAATTGGGACAAATTGTTAAGGCTTCAGGCTCTAGTGGACTTTTAAAAAATGCTTTACCTTCAAAATAAAAAACTCTCCAAGTCACAGGAATATCATTGCATGTAAGTTGTGTTACATATTTCTCGAAAAAAGTCCTACCAGTAAAGTAAGTACCTTTTGCTTTCTCAAATTTTTTAGCAAGTTCTTCCCCCTCATCTCCTGAAAAATATCCTATAGCTAGACTTTCATTCAAATCACTAAGAGGACCGTCAGCGTCTCTTACAACATAGACGGTAGGAGGATAGGAGCCATAACCACTTGAACCAAAACATGCGCCGACATTAATATTCTCAATTTCATAATCACCTACAAAAGAATATCCTCCTAATCCCCTTTCCTCAGGACCGAGTACGCGCCAAGAATCAGTCAAAAGCCTATACCCCAAAGACAAAAGGTCATGTTCTAGGCGTTTGTAATTTCTTTAGAGGTTGGATGACAGCGAAGAAACGTTGGCATGTCATGTCTTGGAGCTTTATCACAAATTAGCTCTTCTCCATTAAGGTATGCCTCGTAATTAAAAAGATGAACATCAAACTGTGGCAACTCTTTAGCCGCTAACCATTCGTTATGACAAACAGTATCGACAACATTTGGGTTCTCTGCAGAAGATTCGAACAACAGAGCAATTTGCTCCATTACATTCTCCTTTAAAAAATGGCATCTCCATGCAATATGAAGATGCCGAAAAAGATAATTGGCTCTCTTGAGCCCGTACTATCCAGTACGCAATTTAGTAGCACTATTTTACATCAAATGAGAAGTGATGCGAGATAGTAAACTTGGTCAAACACACGCCAAACAAAAAAACGAGACCGTTTCCCGACAAGCAACTGCCCGGGCGTATCTCGTTTTTTATCAGTCTATGGAATTAGTAGCGTCTAGTCAAACCAGATCTTTACAACGTCACCATCTGCAGAAGTAATATCCACAAGTGTGCCACTCTCGCCAGTCTTTGCAGCATCCATAAGTGCATCAAGATTGATGTTAGAGAGCTGCTCCTGAGTCTCCTGATTAAGATAGCTTCCGCTAACCTGAATTCCCGAGTTCAAACAAACTTTGCCAGGCCCAGAGGTACGCACATATCTACAACGTCGCCGTCATCGGAGACAACATATACGTGCAAACCGTGCTTTGCAGAGCCGTTTCCAAGGCGGACACCCTTCTTCTTGCTACCGTCAGCCTCGACGTTCTTCTCGACTTTAACCATGCTCTTACCAAAAAGCTTGCCAAAGCTGAAACCTGAAGACTGAGTGGCAATACCCTGATTGTCCTGCTCGATAGGCTCTTCTACGATCTCTGCAGGCTCGTCAGCTGCAACGGAAATAACCTCAGCAGCGCTCCGGACAGCAGCGCTCTCCTGAGCAGCAGCGTTCCCTTGGGCAGAAGCGCTCTCCTGAGTGGAAGCACTTGCGCCACTCAAAAGCTCGTCAACGGACACACCAAGGAAGCGCGCAAGATCTGGTAACAGCGAGATGTCCGGATAGTTAATGTCGTTCTCCCACTTGCTCACCGCCTGCGGACTTACGTTCAGCTCCTTTGCCAGGCGCTCCTGCGTTGCAGTTTTAGCCAAACGAAGTCGTGCAATACGACGACCAAGGGTCTCAGATGAAGTAGTCATAGTTGCTCCTTTTCTCAACTCATTATTACTGAAATAGCTTGCGGGCCGCTGATTTCACTATGAGTCGTAACAATACGTTCAACAAGAACGCATCAGTTGAGTTTAGTATCGCAACGGTTTCTAACTACTCAACAGTAGGTTGAGTTAGCAGGTAAACTATGCTTTTTGACCGAAATTTACTTGCCCTAAAAGTTCCCTCCAACTACCATTAAATCAAGAAACTTTTGATGTTTTAGAAAGGTCTGTCTATGGCTGGCGAGAAGAACTGGGTGTTCTGGACCAGTGGTGCACATATTGTTTCTGGTTTTGAGCAATGCGCTACAGACGGTTTTGTTGGCGTTGACACAGATGGTGTCGTGTACCTCTTTGATAACAATCAAAACGTCTTTGCTTCGGCTCATGCTTCAGATATTGAGGGAACCGTCAGTAGCTGGAGAGTCACCTGGCTTACCATTGATGATAAAAGATATGTCCTAGAGTTTGTTCCTCTCGCAGATAAAATTGCTCCTCGCCTGATTTTTGGAGCTATAAGCAATGTCTTTATGCAGGAGCTCCATCATGGAGATCAGGAGAAGGTCCCTCGTGAGCTGCTCGAAGACTTCAAGATTGCATTCGAGAACGCCAAATACAGACGCTAAACAAACTAATTTTTTGAATTATTCATATCCTTACGGAGGTACGATCACCGATATCGGCGTCGGTGGATAAACTGCCTCCCATTTCTTGGACACGAGAAATGGGAGGCAGTTCAAAACACACCTAAGTCAGATAATCTGTTAAAAAGACGTATACATGACGCAGAAATACCTCAATCATGCAGATTATCGTCATTAGATGTGTAAAATGCCCTCATCTGAGCAGATTATCCGACTTAGGTGTGTTCCGTAGGTGCGGAATTTACCTATAGTTAAATCTTTTATATGACGCTATTCATTTTCTAGCATATTAGGTTAAGTTTATGCATAGAGATGCATAACAGGCAGTGCGACCGCCTAGCTGCCTGGCTATCTTGATTAGAAACATGTCGATTCTTCAGCAGAACACAAGAAAGCTACGCTATTTTGTGCGCCAAGCCTAAAAGCCGACGCTAACACGCTGCAGAATCATAATCACCCGCATATGAACTGCCTCCCATTTCTTGGACATAAGAAATGGGAGGCAGTTCATATGCGGGTAGTTTTGTGTTTCGCGCGTTACACGCGCTCAACAGGCTAAAGCCTCGAAAAAAAGACCCAAGTTTTTAACCTTGGGTCTTATCAACGCTTTAACTAATTTACGAAGCCGCTAATTTACTTAGTTGCTTATTTACTTAAGCACTTCTTAATTTCTTGCTTAAAAACAATGAAACGAGTAAAAAACGCAGCGGCTACAGGAATGACCAATAGTGGCGCGACCACAAGAATACCCGCAACAGCCACTCCCTGGGCCGTAACTCTTCTACCAGGTCTTGATAGTATGCTTCTCAAAATATCGGTCATAGTGAATACAAATGAGCCATCGGTAAGCACATACGCAAGTATCAACTCAAGCGAAAATAGAACAACAAACAAGTGCCATGGTATTTCCGGTCTTTTTGCAAATAGCAAGTCTCTGGTCAAATGAAAGATCATCTGCCTCAGGGACCTTCTCAAACCATTTAACTGCTCGTTGTTCTGGCGTCATTATGCGGTCTCAATCTCGTTGAGCTCTGCATCAACCAGCGTTGCTCCAAGGGTATTTTTGAAGTGCGCAAGCGCAAACTGATGATTCTCTGGCGTCAGCGACGCAACTGCTGGTTCGACAACCTCAATGTGATAGCCCAGGTTGTAAAGCGTCAACCGCTGTGTGAAGCACGCAGATGTCGGTAAGAACACCAGTCAGAATAACTGTGTTAATGCCACGTTCCCTCAGGCGAATATCAAGATCAGTTCCCGAGAAGGACGAGTAATGGCGTTTGTCCATCCAGAACACATGGCTATCGTCTTTGTGCTGCTGATAAAAATCATTCAGAGGGCCAAACAGGTCTCTACCACTTGTTCCAATAATGTTGTGAGGTGGGAAAAGTTTAGTCTCTGGATGGAAATTGTCCCCTGGGTCGTGAGCATCAATAGCAAAGAAAATATAATCGCCACGATCAAAAGCACACTTTGTAGCCTCATAAATAGCATCTGAAATAGCCTGAGCCGGCTTACCTGCTGTAAGCTTTCCATCATCTGCTACAAAATCGTAGGTGTAGTCAATCGAAATCAAAGCCTTCTTCATGTTTGGTCACGCTTTCTTTTGTAATGCGGGGCATACCGCTACTTTGTACATCCATCGGCGTTTGTTACGCAAATCAACCCATGTTTAGTATTGTTAAAGCGTATTCAATTAGCAGTAATGAGTAGCCAATCATAAGTATGAATAGGGTCATTACTGTAAATTTGAGGAACAATATGAGCATATCTATGTGCATATTGATTCTCCTTAGTTGTGTTGTTTGTGTATGTGCGCTTAGAAACCATGCAATGCTTGCGTCTAATGGTGCTGATAGTAGATAGAGTAGGCTCATATCAACGGCACACTTACTTCTTCTGAGAGATTATCAGGTCAACGTTTTCTGTCTTAGTGTCTTCCATGCTCTTACCACCTTTGATGTGGTAGTACTCAACAACTGCATTTACCTCAGTCTGATCAGCAAGAGGCTTTTTCTGATTTGTACTATTAATTACAAATGCAAAGACCCTCTCGCCACTCTCAAGATAGTTGGAGTCGTTAGCCCATACGGAATTCTCAGAATTATCTAACTTAAAGGTGCAATTTACCCAGTTTTCAGACCTATTGATAATCTCAAAGACGTAGCCTTCAGAGTAACCATCTGGGGATTTAGCAATACCAACATACCTGACATAGAGATCGTCATTATCGATAAGAACCTTGTCCACCTCAGTCTTCAGCTTAAAGCGCATCTTGTATTCGCCCTTAGTAGAAGAGAAGTTATATGCAATGGTACCCTTGTCTGCCATTGCGTCAAAAGGCTTGTACTTAAAGCTGGAATAATCACCAGATGTTTTAGTAACTTGCTTCAATACTGCCTTGGAACCGTCAGAGCCCTCAACGGTCATCTGGCCTGAGGAATCAACAGTTGCCGTGTAACTTCCAGCATTACCTGCAAGGGTGATAGTGAGTTTTCCGTCGGCATCAACAGACCAGGTAAAGGGCTTCTGAGCACCAAAACGGATAAAATTGCCCGTGCCGTCATCAGCAAAGTCATAGCCATAAATTGACTTCATGGATTCTACTGCCGTTGGGTAAACACTCTCGGGGATATCTCCCCTGGTTAGGATCGCTAATAGACTTTGCTTCCCAAACGCCCACAAACGGAGCGCGCGCAGCCTTCTTCTCTTCTGCTTCCTTCTGAGCTGCAATCTCTTCAGGAGATGGTCCGCCAATGTTAGGAGTGCAAGCCGTAAACACAATGCTGGTAGAAAGCACAAGTGTAAGTACAAGCATAAAAAGTAGTCTACGCTGTTTCAAGAAAGTCCCTCCAACACCAAAGCTCTCTAGATTGACAATGTCTTTTCTTGGCGACACTTTTTGAAGAAGTTCATTCTGCTCAATCTAGGTATCGTCTGAGTGCATTACTTATTCTGCGAAATCGTCAAATCAAACTGCTCGGTCTTCTCGTCTTCAAGACTGCTTCCATCTGCAACATGGGAATACTTAAAAGTTCCCTGAGATTCAGAAAGCTTAGCCAGAGGTACATCTGCTTTGGAGCTATCAACTACAAACTCATAGAATCTCTCACCAGGCTCAAGAACATTAAGAGCTGTTCCAAACACAGTGGAATCCGAATTATCCACCCTAAAGTCATATGAGGCCGTCTTATCGGACTTGTTGATTATCTCAAAAACATAACCTTCGGTTTGACCGCTTGGTGTTGTGGCGATTCCAACATATCTGACGTACATGTCGTCATTATCAACAACAACCCTGTTGACCTCGGTAACTACCTTGAAATTCATATAAAAGTCATCATGGGAGGAATAATTTCCTCCAATAGTTCCCTTACCCGTAAGCGCATCAAATGGAGCATATTTAAGAGAAGAGTAATCACCTGAGGTTTTAGTTACTTGGGTAAGCACTGCCTTGGAACCGTCAGAGCCCTCAATGGTCATCTGGCCTGAGGAATCAACGGTTGCTGTATAGCTTCCGGCGTTGCCAGCAAGGGTGATGGTAATCTTGCCATCGGCATCAGCGGTCCAGGTAAAGGGCTTCTGAGCACCAAAACGGATGAATAGTCCAGTGCCGTCGTCGGAAAAGTCATAGCCGTAAATGGCCTGGAATGTGTCTCTTGCTGTTGGATAGACACTCTCGGGAATCTCGCCCTTCTTTGGATCACTAATAGACTTGCTTCCCAAACGCCCACAAACGGAGCAAGAGCAGCTTTCTTCTCTTCTGCTTCCTTCTGAGCTGCAATTTCTTCAGCCGAAGGCCCACCAATGTTAGGAGTGCAAGCTGTAAACATAACACCAGCAGAGAGCGCCAAGACAAGCGCAAGAACTGGCAGTATTTTATGTTTTTTCATCAAGTGTCCTTTCAATGGTAGTGAGCACGCTGAAGATATGCGTTCTTTTGCTACTCAGACTTAGGAGGGATATTTAGATCAAGCTGTACTTTCTCCCTTTCCGAAACAGGTGTATAGGTTGTTCCGTTATTGTAACCAATAGAAACCGTGGCTTTTGGATTGGAAAGTGCCACAAGAGATCCAGGTGTCTGCGAGACATTAGGAACGAACAAATAGAACTTCTCACCAGGTTGTAAGGAGGCTTGACCAAAGGCATTCAGAGGACCAACTCGATCTCCAAGAGAGAACTCTCCGTAAAATGAGTCAGGGCACTTGTTGATAATCTCAAATACGTAACCTTCTTGAGAGCTTCCCGGTACCTGAGCGATAGCGTATAGACTCATATACAGCTTATCTGTATCGATAAGAACTTTATTGACCTCTCGAGTTATTTCAAAATTTTTAAACTTGAGATCGTTATACCTAACCATGGTTGGTAGGGTACCTTTATTGGTAAGTTGATCAAATGGCTGATAGGTAGCACTTGCATAGTCTCCAGCAGTAGTTGAAATCTGCTTAAGCTCGGCGTCAGTCTCATCGTCGCCTGTGCCCTTGAGCCTTAACCTGCCAGTCTCAGCGTCAATCTGTCCCGTAAAATAACCCGCAGTTCCCTCAAGAGTAACGGTAATCTTTCCATCTGCATCAACAGTCCAGGTAAAAGGCTTCATTATGCCAAAGCGAGTAAACAAGCCAGTTCCATCCTCAGCAAAGCTGAAAGCATAAATTGCATGGAACTGTTCTTTATAATCGTCGTAGGCTGCGCCCTCCTTTAGGTTTCCTAGTCCGGGTTCAAAGACATCATAGGCTTCCCAAACACCTACAATCTGACCAGCAGACTTTGTTTCCTGCGGGACTGTTATCCCCTGATGAACAGGCACTAAGCACTGCACTTACAGAAAGCACAAGTGCAAGCAGGCATCCTAACAGCATTTGACGCTTTTTCATTAAACTTCCTTCCATACGTGCAGCGATATAAAACCAACTCTTAACTGTTACTTGCTCTGCCCAGTAGGCAAATCAAATGTCACGGTTTTCTCGTCATTATGAAGGGCGCCATCGCTAGAGTGGTCATACTCAAGAGTGCCTTTTACATCTGTGACTTCAGCGAGTGACTTATCTCTACGTTGGTTATTAAGAACATATTCATAGACTCTCTCACCTGGCTCTAACACGTTAAATCCATAAGCCCAATAGCCATCGGTTGGATCTTGAATAGTAAATTGATAGCCGGTTGTATAAGGAGTTCTATTAATAACCTCAAAGACATAGCCTTCAAAACCCTTAAGGTCTTTAAGGGAAGCGATGCCAATAAGCCTTACATAGAGCTCATCGGTATCAACAATGACCTGATCAAGCTCAGTGGTGATAGTAAAGCGTAGTTTAGTTTCATGCGATGACTTGTTTTTAGAAATGTTGCCCGTTCCTGTTAATGGATTAAAGGGCTCATACCTAATATGAGAATAATCACCTGAGGTCTTGCTTACCTGAGTAAGGATAGCTTTAGAACCATCAGAGCCCTCAACGGTCATCTGACCTGAGGAATCAACGCTTGCTGTATAGCTTCCAGCATTGCCTGCAAGGGTGATAGTAAGCTTTCCATCGGCATCAACAGACCAGGTAAAGGGCTTCTGAGCGCCGAAGCGAACAAACAAACCAGTGCCATCATCAGAGAAGTCATAGCCATAAATTGCTAGATAAACATCTCTAACATCTTTGTACATGTCTTCAGTGACTGTGCCATTTTTTCATCTTCAATTGACTTGGCTTCCCAAATGCCTACATAAGGAGCAAGAGCAGCTTTCTTCTCTTCTGCTTCCTTCTGAGCGGCAATCTCTTCAGGTGATGGTAAACCAAAAATATTAGGGCTACACGCAGTAAATACAACACCTGATGAAAGCGCAAGTACCAGTGCACAAGTCAGTACTAGTTGACGTCTTTTCATTAAGCATCCTTTCAGTGGGAGCAGTGCCAAATTAAAAAATTTAAGCCTCTACTATCCAATATGTTACAATAAATCTCTCAAATAGGATAATTATTTATATCCTGAATAGTTCTACCAGCTAAAAGGAGGACGCTTTATGTCACTTCCAACTCCACCAGAAACACCACAAAAACCCGCTCAAAAACAAGAAACTCTAAGCAACGTTTATCTTTACGATAAAAACGACACCTCCCCAATTCCTCTTACTTACGATGTAATTGATTTTGGTAAACCTCAGGGAGCTGCTAGCCCTCTTGTTGGTTGGGCAGCCGGTGCGTTTTTTTGCTGTTGGCGGCCTCTGGAATTTCTTTAATTTAAATGGTGAGGGCACCATTTTTGCAGGAATTCTTTTGTGCGCCATTGGTGGCTTACTTATTGCAGCTGGTTTCTTTATGAATGGCTATAGCATTATTGCTAATGCAAACGGATTTAGGTCTGGAACAGCCAATAGCGGAGAAGTTACCGAGTGGCCTGTTGATCGTGGTTACTTTACTGTTAAGGTCCGCCTTGGTACTAACAAGACAGCTCGTATGGCTATGAACAGCGCAACTTTAACTATTACTAGGCCAGATAACCTTCCTCTTTCTGTTCAGCAAGTTACTTTCACAGGTTCTAACACTGCTGAACTTAAGCAGCGCTGTGAAGTACAGGCTGACCGCATCTGGAACTGGGCTGTTGCAAAGGGATATATCTTTTAGAGTGTCCTAAAAGCTCGTTTAACCGCGAGCCAAAAATCAAAAGATACCTTAAAAAGAAACGCCCCTAGAGAATCTTATTTCTAGAGGCGTATTTGTTACTTATTAGCTCTTGCAGTTTATTACTTCATTTTCTTGCGGAGACCAAGTGCAACAAGAGTAGTGCCAGCTGCTGCGATAACACCTGCTACAGAGCTTGCGTCACCTGTATTAGGCAGAACGCTCTTCTCGCGCCTTGGTGCAGGAGTTTGGGTTGCATCAGAGGCAGGCACAACTGGAGTGGGCTCTGGTTCTGGCTGAGGCTCAGGTTCTGGCTCTGGTTCTGGCTCAGGATTTGGTGCCCAAAGAGGAGCAAAAAAGTAATAGTAAGTTGTAGTGTCGTCACGCAGGTCATCAGTAACGGACCACGTTGTAATATCAGCAAAATTCACGTGAACAATTCCATTAGCATCAACGGTGTAAGGCATTGACTGGTCAGGAGTTGCGTTATCCCTTTGATTACTGAGAAGTATTTCTGACGAATATCCTACCAGCGTGTAACCATCTCGCTGAATATTTCCATCAAAAGTAAAACTCTTATGATCGTCTGAAATCGTCGCAGGGATATAGGCATTTCCGTTGTATTGAGTGCCGTATGCGCCGACAACAAGATTAATCCTAATATTCCAACCAACTTCAGGATCATAATAACGAACAATAGTTGCACCATTGTCATCTGTTGAGGTGGTGCTGGCAGCAGCCTCAGTTGAAGTGGTTGTCTCAGTTGTCGCAGTCGTCTCAGCTGCGGTGGCTGCTTCAGTTGTAGCGGACGACTCGGTCGAGACGGTTGTCTCAACTGTGACGGTTGCCTCAGCTGCATCGTTAGTTGCAGTTGTTGCAGTAGTTGCGGTTGCTTCTGTCACCTCAGTACCCTCTGCAAGCGCAAGAGAAGAAAATATTGGCGAGAAGACCAATGCTCCTGCAAGAACACCAGAAAGAATAAGAAGCTTTGTGTTGTTGTGAAAATATTTAGACATAGGAATGTATTTCTACTAGGAAACAACTATTTACTACTGCAGTTTCTTGCGGAGACCAAGCGCAACAAGAGCGGTGCCAGCTGCTGCGATAACACCTGCTACAGAGCTTGCATCTCCTGTGTTAGGTAGAACGCTCTTCTCGCGCCTTGGTGTAGGAGTTTGAGTTGCATCAGAGGCAGGCACAACTGGGGCGGGCTCTGGTTCTGGCTGAGGCTCTGGCTCTGGCTCTGGTTCTGGCTCAGGATTTGGTGCCCATAAGGTAGTTAAATGATAGCGAAACGTAATAGTGTTTGTATCAATATTGTCGGTAACACTCCAGGCAACAATATCATCAAGATTCATATGAACATTGCCACTCTCATCGATAGTATATGGTTTCGACATATCTGGTGTTGCATTGTTTATTTCATCTTGCGAAAAATAACCTGTTGAAAAACCTACCAGTGTGTATCCCTCACGCTGAACATTGCTGCTAAAAGAAACACTCTTAAAATCACCTGAAATAGTTGGTGGAATATAATCTTTTCCGTTATAAGTGCCGCCATCTGTTGATACTGAAATGTGGATTTCACGCATTATGCCATCGGCGCCCATATAAGATCCAACTGCCTCTGCGTCACTATCATCATCTGTTGAGGCAGCAGCGGTCGTCTCAGTTGTAGCAGTCGCTTCGGTCGTAGCGGCAGACGACTCGGTCGAGGCGGTGGCCTCAGTTGTGGCGCTTGCCTCAGCTACCTCAGTACCTTCAGCAAGAGCTATCGCAGAAAGTACTGGCGAGAAAACCAACACACTTGCCATAATGCCTGTAATTGCGAGCAGCTTTGCATTGTTATGCAAATACTTTGACATTTCATATTCCTTAACTCGTGTATTTCAAGAAAAACTATTGTTTTTCTTTTTTTTGAACATGTTTAAACGGATTAGTAAGTATATATGAAAAGAAATCGCAGGTAAACTGCTAAAACGCCCAGCTAAAGATATTCTTAAAATATCTATAACTGGGCTATAAAAACGTTTTTACTAAAAGAGGAGGTGTTGTAAATAATTCACGACAAGTTTTAACTTACAGCTCTAATGTTTCGATTGAGCTTAAGTCCTTTGTGACCACAGCCGTGTCAAATTTTATTTCAAATAAAACCAAGGATTCCCCTGCATATTCGATAGTATTTTTGTAGTTTGGAACCTTAGCAATAAATTGATCTGCGACGTCAAAAATAGTTTTTGAACTTTTTTGAACAATTCCCTTTGCTTTCACGTGCTCATTTCCCGAGTGAGGAATTGTGGTAAACGCCACATGTGGGTTTGCTTTTATCTCTTTGATTTTGTCATTCTCTTTAAAAGACGAGAAGTAAAGTACGTTTTCTTCTGGGTCAAAATAAAAATTTACAATCCTCACATTTGGGACATTATTTACAGATGTTGCCAAGGCAATCTCGGTTTGCTCAGACATAATCTTTAAACTCTGCTTTTGTACTCATTTGAGAAGATTACCTCTCTTTGAAACTGAAATTACAGCGCTTGAACGATTTCTTCTCCACGAGCATTTTGTGGGATAAAGCGAATCTCACGGCGCGGCTCAGCGTCGTCGGATCCCAGCTCTTCCTCAGACAGCCTAGAAACGTACACATCAAGGGTTCTCTCGCCAATTTGCTCCGCAAATTGCTCTCCCCACTCGATGATAGTTGGGCCATCAGACTCAAGCGCATCGTACAGGCCCGTATCTTCAAGCTGATCAGGGTCGTTTAGGCGATACAAATCAAAGTGGTAGAGCGGCATGGCCGTGCCCTCATAAACCATCTCGATAGTAAAGGTTGGGCTGGTTACATCATCCTTGACGCCCATGCCAGCAGCAATACCTTTGGTGAGCTGCGTTTTTCCAGCGCCCAGGTCTCCCGTAAGCACCAGAACGTCTCCCGCCTGCAGGAGTTTGCCCAGAATCTGACCAAGAGCAATAGTTTGCTCGGTGGTGGTAGAAACATACGTGCCGGCCGCGGTTTTCTCTGGCAGGTTGTTTACAGCGTCGTTTGCGCTGGTAGAAAGGTTAGTCACACGAGCCTCCTCGAGGGTGTTCCTCAAGCCAATCAGCAAGAAGTCTCAGGTCGTCTTTGAGGAACTGCGCCCACTCCTTACGGTAAATAGTTGATGCGGGATGCATGGTAGGTAGCACGCTAAAAGCGCCTATCTGGTAAAACTTGCCGCGTAGCTCCGTCACGCCCTTATCGGTATGCATGACAAACTGTGTTGCAAAATTACCCAAGCAAACAATAACGTCCGGTTTAATAGCACGAATCTGATTACGAAGATACGGAGAGCATTCCTCCACCTCGGCTACCTTGGGATTTCTGTTTGAAGGCGGTCGGCATTTGACCACATTAGAGATAAAAACATCCTGGCGAGAAAGGCCAACTTCTTCTAACAGCGCATCAAGCTTTTTGCCCGATGTGCCCACGAAAGGTTGACCACTTAGATCCTCGTTTTTACCAGGAGCTTCTCCCACAATCATGATGCGAGCCGCAGGATTTGGGCCACCAAACACAATGTTGGTGCGCGTTTCCCAAAGCGGACACTTCTTACAGTCAGCTATCTGCTCACGAATTTCGTCAAGCGTTTTACCTGCTTGTTTAGAATATGCGATTTTTGCATATTCTGCGTCTGACATGCGCTTTCTTCCTAAAGCATTTAGGAGAAGCAGGAGTAGCTGCCATTAGATGTACACCTTATCGAGGCGCGCGCCAAAGTTGCAAACTACCTCGTAATTGATGGTCTCGCGAAGGTCAGCCATCTCATCTGCGGTGATTTCTTGATCGCCATCTTTACCAATGAGAGTAACCACGTCACCGTAACGAATCTCGTGCGCAGGCTTGTTAGCGTGTGTACCTGCGGTATCAACGGCAATCATAAACTGGTCCATGCAAATATTGCCCACCTGGCGGACACGGTCTCCGCGCGTCAAAACGTCCATGCGGTTAGAAAGGCTGCGTGCAAGTCCGTCGGCGTAGCCAATAGGCACCGTAGCTACCTGGATGTTATTGCGAGGAACACGCCACGTCATGCCGTAGCCAACGCCATCGCCAACAGCTGGATACACCACGCGCGTCACTCGACCGCGCACGCTCATAACGGGCTGTAGGTCAATGCGAGGAATAGTGAGCTTACTAGGATGAAGTCCGTACAAGCCAATGCCCACGCGGACCATGTCAAACTGAATATCTTTGTGCAGAACTGTGCCAGGAGTGTTGTCGGCATGAACCAAGCCCAGCTCATAGCCTGCGTTTTTGAGTGCGGTAACCGCTTCAATAAAGCGATTAACCTGTAGGTCAAAGTCCCAGTTGTCGAGCACATCGGCCGTAGCAAAATGCGTAAACGTACCAGCACATTCAAGACCCCTGTGGAAATCGATAGAACCGCGTACCTCGAGAAGATCTTCTCGCCTGACGCCAATGCGGGTCATGCCGGTATCAATGGCCAGGTGATAGCGGCCAACCTTGTTAGCCGCGGCAGCAGCCTCTCCGTAGGCAAGCGCAAAGTCAACCGTGTAAACGGACGGCATAATGTCAAAGCGCACGAGGTCTGGAATAGAAGTGACTGGTGGCTCGGAAAGTACCAGAATAGGATTATCAATGCCAGAACAGCGCAGCTCAACACCCTCATCAACTGTTGCAACGGCAAACTGATCGGCGCCCACAGACTGCATAGCTTTGCACACTGAGCAGCACCATGGCCGTATGCGTCAGCCTTAACCACGCACATCATCTTGACACCACGGTTAAGCTGGGCCTTAAATGCCTTTACATTGTGGCGGACGGCAGAAAGATCAATCTCTATCCAAGCCCATCTATCCTGGGGATATGCCGACATTAGACTCACCTACTCCGCAGTTTCTTCAAAGTCTGCCATAGGGAATGCAATCTGCTCCTCAAGTGCGTCGGAGGCAAGACCAATAACGTCACAGATGTCGCCCGCCATAGCTCCGCGTACACCGAACTTCTCGGCAGCTAGCTGACCTGCGTATGCGTGAACCTCACAGGCAAGTGAGCAGAAGGTTGGCAGGTCATCAACTTGACCAGCAACCTGAGCCAAGCGGCCAGCAATAGTACCAGCAAGAACGTCGCCAGAGCCAGCAGTTGCCAATGTAACGGGACCAGGCTTTGGCAGCACGGCTTTCTGGACGCCCACGCAGCCGGTAGCGGTTCCCTTAGCAACAATGACCAGCTCAGAGCCACCGTCTGCCCAGACAATCTTGCGGGCAGCCTCAAGCTGACCCACCAGGCTTGCAGGAGGATTGTCTACCTGGTTAACCAGGCGACCAAGCTCGCGACGATGTGGCGTCATGATGAGCGGAGCGGTACGGCGTGTGAGCTCAGGGAAATCTGGAAGGTTGTTATTGGTGAGGCGAGCAATGCAGTTGAGCGCGTCGGCGTCAACAATAACGGGCAGCTCAGAGTCAAGCAGCGCGGAGGTAACCTTGACGGTTCCGCCAGAGACGCGCATGCCAGGGCCAACCAGCGTAACGGTACGCATGGCGGCAAGCTGCAGCACCAGCGGAGCTGCTTCCTCGGTAAACACACCCTCAGCGTCGCACGGGAGGCCAATAACGGGAACCTCTGGCAACATCATCTGAACGCAGCTGACAATGGCCTCAGGAACTGCCAGCGTAACGTAGCCAGCACCCGCACGAGCAGCCGCCTTAGCAGCAAAAACAGCAGCTCCGGGGAAGCGGCTAGAGCCACCAACCACCAATACGGAGCCACGAGAGTATTTATCGCAGTCGTTGAGCTGGGCAGGAACAGAAGCAAGATAATCTTCCAGGTCAACGCGCCAGGCAACAGGGATCTGCCTCAACAACCAGACGCTCAGTCTGCTCGGCCAGAGGAGCTACAACAATGGAGCCGCAAACGTCGCGGCCCGCGTCTGCAATGAGGCCGGGCTTGAGCGCAATCATGGTAACGGTAACGTCAGCGACAACACACGCGCTTTCCACCTGGCCCTTCTGCGCAGAAAGACCACTGGGAACGTCAACAGAAAGCACGCGAGCGCCGGACTGATTCAGGCACTCAATCCAAATATCAAACGGAGCACGAACCTTGCCGTGGAAGCCGGTGCCCAGCATGCAATCAAGCACCACGTCAGCCGTTGCCAGCAGGTCAATCAGTTCCTGGCGAGAAGGCCCAACAAGCACGGAGACTCCCGCGCGAACGGCGCGCTGCGCCATCTGACGTGCAAGATCGCCGGAAATCTGATCAGGCTCAAGCGGAGTGACTACCTTAACGTTGCAGTTTCTAGAGCGCAGCGCTTCTGCTGCCACCCAGCCATCTCCACCGTTATTGCCAAGACCTACGAGGATGACAACGTTAGAGATGTCCCCTCCCATGCCAAGGGCCTCTTGAGCAGCAGCGTAACCTGCACGGTGCATGAGCTCGGAAACGCTCACGCCCACGCGTGTCAGCGCAATCTCTACACGCTTGATGTCCTCAACATTTAGTACCGGCTGCATAACTTACTCCTCGGATTTAACAACATCATCAAAGGTTGTCTCAATTATAGGTTCTTGCACGCGCTCAAGCTCATCCAACACAGAACGAGCTTCTTTGAACGAACGTGCCAGCTCTTGGGCAGCATCTTCCTTTTGATCTACCTTGGGTTTTACGGCGTTGGTCACCGCAACCGCATTGGCTACCGCCACGTCTCTGGTGTACGAGATAGAAAGCGCAATCTCTTGCACGCCCTGCTCGGCCGCAATCTGCGCAGCCTTACCAGCCAAACGAGCCTGTGGCCTGCCCAGCTGATCTCTCTCAACAGATACATCCTGAAAACCAATACCAGACGAGAAACCCGTTCCTAAGGCTTTGAGCACGGCTTCTCTTGCCGCAAAGCGAGCAGCATAGTGCTCCGCAGGGCGAGCAGTGCGCTCACAATACGCACGCTCGGCATCGGTGAACATGCGGCGAATAAAGTGAGGGCGCTTCTCGATTGCCTGCTGCATGCGGGCAATCTCAAGCATATCTACACCTATTCCTGCCAGTGCCATCGTATCCCCTGGATCTATCTGCGCTTAAGCGCTGAGCCTATACTCCTCAAGAGCGTCGAGCACAATCTGATTTGCCTGCTGGCAGAGCTCATCGGTTGGAGCTTCTGCAAGAACGCGCACCAGAGGCTCTGTTCCGGAAGCGCGGACCAACACGCGACCATTGCCCTCAAGGAACTTCTCGGCAGCTGCAACTGCGTCGTTGACCTTAGGAGACTGCATAGCAGCCTCTTTGTCAGTGACGCGAACGTTAACCAACTGCTGTGGATATAGTGTAACGGGACGAGTCAGCTCAGAGAGTTTCTCGCGCTCTGCTCGTAAGACCTCCATAATACGGAGGCTGGTCAGAGATGCCGTCGCCGGTCTTTGCCAGGTCACCAAAGATGATGTGACCACTCTGCTCGCCGCCCAGGCTGTACTCGTTTCTCGTTCATGCAAGCGTAGACATACTTATCGCCTACGCTGGTCTTTCTCGTAAGAGAGGCCAGCGTCGTCAAATGCCTTGAACAGGCCAAAGTTACTCATGACGGTAGTGACCACGGTCTGCTTTGCCAGGCGACCATACTTGTTGAGGTAGGTGCCGCAGACGTAGAGGATCAGGTCTCCGTCAACCACGTGGCCGCGCTCGTCGACTGCCAGGCAGCGGTCAGCGTCACCATCGTAGGCAAAACCCACGTCAAGGCCGTTCTGAACCACAAAAGCGCTGCAGCTGGTCAATGTGGGTGGAGCCGCAATCAACGTTGATGTTGAGGCCGTTTGGAGCGTTGTTGATAACATGCGTCTCAGCGCCCAGGGCGTCAAAGACAGGGCGAGCAACACTAGAAGCTGCGCCGTTTGCACAATCCAGGCCAATCTTCAGGCCCTGGAGGCTAAAACCGCAGCTAGCAATAAGGCTGGAGATGTAGCGATTGCGGCCCTGCATGTAATCAACCGTGCGGCCAATGCTGTCACCGGTTGCCAGAGGAACGTCAAACTCGCCGTCAATATAGGACTCTACCTGCTCAAGGACGTCCTCGTCCATCTTGTAGCCGTCTTTGTTGACCAGCTTGATGCCGTTATCGGTGAACGGATTGTGGGATGCAGTAATCATGACGCCACAGTCAAAGCCGCCATCAACTACCTCGTAGCTAACACCAGGCGTAGGAATGACGTGCAGCATGTACGCATCAGCGCCAGAAGCAACCAGGCCCGAGACAAGCGCGGACTCAAACATATAGCTTGACCTGCGGGTATCCTTACCAATGATGATACGAGCCTTGCGAGCCTGCTTAGCTCCGTAATACCAGCCAATGAAGCGGCCAATTTTATACGCGTGATCGACGTTCAGACCCTCGTTTGCGCGGCCTCTAAAGCCGTCGGTTCCAAAGTACTTCATAAGCGTCTCCTAGCTGCAAAGGTAATGTTGTCGGGTGGAGAGCAACGTGCGCGCGAAGCGCCAGCGAACTACTCGACAGGTGGGGCTTCTCGCCAGATGGCGAGAAGAACGTGCGGACTGAAGTGGTTGCGTAAATATGCAAAATGCAACCATTTAAAAGTATACAAAAAAGAGACCTGCCGATATACAACAGGTCTCTTTGTGAGGACTTTTTTGGGTCCAGCGGCCTTAGCGCTTGGAGAACTGAGGACGCTTACGAGCCTTCTTCAGACCGTACTTCTTACGCTCGACCGCACGAGAATCGCGGGTGAGGTAGCCAGCCTTCTTAAGGTCATCACGATACTCGCCAGCCTCGAGAAGAGCGCGAGCGATGCCCAGGCGAAGTGCGCCGGACTGACCATTGATGCCGCCGCCATCGCAGTTTGCGAAGACGTCAAAAGCGCTCAAGGGTATCGGTAATGCGGAGAGGTGCGGTTGCGTTGTCTACGAGCTGCTGGCGACCAAAATACTGGACTGCCTCGCGGCCGTTAACGGTAACCTTACCAGTTCCAGGAACAAGACGAACACGAGCGACGGCCTCTTTACGACGGCCGGTGCCGGTGTAAACAGCGGTGTTATCTGCCATCGTTTAGCCCTCCAGCTCAATCTTGACGGGATTCTGTGCAGCATGTGGGTGCTCAGCGCCGGCGTAAACCTTAAGCTTCATACCCTGCTTGCGACCAAGAGTGGTCTTAGGAAGCATGCCCTTGACTGCGTGCTCAACAACACGCTCTGGGTGCTTCTCCATCTCTTCCTTGAAGGAAGTGATCTTCAAGCCACCAAGGTAGCCGGAGTGACGCCAATACTCCTTGTGGTCAGCCTTAACACCAGTAAGGACAACCTTGTCTGCATTGATGATGACAACAAAGTCACCAGTATCAGCGTTTGGGGTGTACTGTGGCTTGTTCTTGCCACGAAGAATCATGGCAGCCTTTGTAGCCAGACGACCGAGCGTTGCGCCCTCAGCGTCGATGAGCACCCACTTGCGCTCGACTTCGCCAGCCTTGGCGAACTGAGTCGACTTCTTCACTTGACTCCTCCTACGAATTACGAGTTGATAACCCCTGGACGGGTCATCGATGCTTTTTCTTGTCAGAGATTACGGGGCTCTGTGGAAAAGCCTTAAAAGTATACTCCACTCTTTAGCTGTTGTACGCGGGAATTTTTGTTGCTTCACGAATGCAACAATTCGTTCAAATTTGACGGGTTTCTCCACATTGCAAAGCCGTCCACAGCACACGCCGCAAGTGCGCCGGGTTTCTCGCCAGAAAAGACCGCGGATATACGCGTAACAGCGCTGTCCGCGGTTACTTTTTTTGCCGAAACTGAAGTATTATCAGCGTAGATAACTTGCGCCGCCTGGCGGTGCTACTCAAACGCCGATTGCGGCGCCGCAAACCGAGGAGCGACTATGCCCAGCATCTACACCGTCACGCTCAACCCCGCTCTGGACAAAACCGTCCAGGTGCCAAATTTTGCCGTTGACCAGGTAAATCGCATCACGTGGCTTAGGCAGGACGCAGGCGGCAAGGGCATCAACGTCTCCAAGGTTATCGCTAAACTGGGTGGAGAGTCTACCGCCATCGCCGTTCTTGCAGGTCAAACCGGCAAGTGGATCGCTGACACACTTGGCGAGAATAACATCAAGGTCCAGGCGATTTCCGTTCCCGGCGAGACGCGCACCAACCTTAAGATTGTTGATACTGAGGGCGGCACCAATACCGACATCAACGAGCCTGGCCCCGAGGTCACCGACACCGTGCTTGACCAGGCACTTGCTGACGTGATTGCCAAGACTTCCGCTGGCGATATTGTGGTTCTTTCCGGCAGCCTCCCCCGCGGAGCTGCTGCTGATACGTATGGCCGCTGGACTCGTGCTTTGCGCGACGCCGGGTTGAAGGTATACCTGGACGCTGACGGCGCAGCGCTCTCAGCTGGTCTTGAGCAGAAGCCGTACTTCACCAAGCCAAACGACCATGAGCTCTCCGCCATGCTTGGCCGTGAGCTTGCCGACGTGGACGCGATTGCCGCTGCCGCATCCGAAATTGTTGCTGGTGGCATCGACACGGTCTGCGTTTCCATGGGCGGCAACGGCGCCGTCTACGCTACGGCCGACGAGGTTTGGTATGCAGGTCCAGTAAAAGTCCAGGTAGGAAGTACTGTCGGTGCTGGTGATTCCGTTGTAGCAGCGCTTGCCTTTGCAGATGCACAGGGTCTCTCGACAGAAGACGCGCTGCGACTGGCCATGGCCACGGGCGCCGCAAACGTCATGGAGAGCGGAACTCAGGCGGCGGAGCGCTCGGTTGTGGATTCGCTTATCGAGAAAGTGCAGCTCACGCGCCTGCGTTAACGTTCGGGGCGCGTGCGCGCGCCGGCCGCGAGTGCACGGGTGCGTTGCGGGTGTGCGGGGAGCTGCGGGTGCACGGGGTTTCTCGCCAGGTGCGCCATAACAGCATGCGCGCCTAAAAAGTGCAAAGAATCTGTATTTTGAATACAGATTCTTTGACAAAATCAGGCAAATCCACCGATTCTTTTACGCTTTTAGGCAAAATTTACAGAATCTTTGACGAAATCAGGCGCGTGAAAGATAGACTACGTGGTCCTAAATTTTGAGCCTAAAAACTGCATCATGTCTGAGTGAATTTACTCAGACATGGCGAGAAAAACCGGCAAATAGCTCTGACATGGCGCGCTTTTCCGGCAAATGGTTCAGACATGCCGAGAAAATCAGGTGCACTTCAACGCAGGCCACACACAATCCAACGCAGGTCACGCAAACCCCAGCGCAGGCCACGCGAGTGCCTGCCGCCCTCACTCTACTCGATAAAACTTTTAATCTCTTCGAGGCGCTCAAGTGCGACTTGGCGGCCTGTCAGGTACAGAGACAGTAGGGCCTCACCGGACTTCTCGTTAACTTTAACTTCAACTGGCTCGGGAGGCAGAAGCACCAGCACTCTACCCTCTTCCTCCAGTTCAAAGAGCTGTTTGCGCTGATTCATGTAGCGCTCGGCGCGAGAAGCCAATGCGGCTTCAAAGTATGGATACGCGGAGTAGAGCTGCGAGCGGATAGCGATCTGCTCGTTGACGTCGGTTTTTACGAAATCCCTATCCTGCGTAATAATGACCAGCGCTTTCTTTGCCGGCTTGTGGTCGGGAATGTCAACCGCGCGTTCCGCTTTACCGTCGGGTAGACCAAGCGCGGCCGCAAACGGAATTGAATCGGTAGTTCCGCCGTCCAAATAACGATGTCCATCCAGCTCAACCATGCGAGAAACCGTTGGCATCGACGCAGACGCTCGGACCATGGTCACGTCTTCCGGAAACTTTTTTTACGTGCAGATACGCCGGCGTGCCAAACGTAACGTCGGACGCCACCGCGTACATCTGCATGGGATTTTGATTGAACGCCTCGTTATCGCAGGGGTCCAAATGGTTTTGGATCTCATCGAACATAAAATCCGCACCCGCAATATTGCCAGTAGTAATCAGTGAGCGAAGCGAAAGAAAGCGAGGGTCGTCCCTAAAGGCCAGCATAATGCGCATGGCGCGACCCATCTGCTTGGACCTGAAGCTCACGGCGTTGATAGCACCCGCGGAAACTCCCCACACGCTCTCAAAGTTAGTGACGCCTTTCTCACGAAGCACATCAAGGATTCCAGCGGTAAAAATGCCTCGATAGCTGCCTCCCTCTAGCACAAGCGCAGTTGAAGATAGGTGCGCGGACGCCTGTTCCACGTCGCCGTTCTGAGAGAATTTTTGCTGCTGGTCTTCCATAACAACCTCCGAACTTTGTTATTCAGAGTGTACCCAATTTCTGCCTGGCCGCCCAACCGGTTTTCCACACAAAAAAGCGCCTGGGGTCAGGCGCTTTAGTGATGCGATATGCGTGCTACGCGCAGCAAAGCCGCGGGTTCTTTTTACTTGCGAACCTTACGAGAAGCAGCAACAAAACCAAGGCCGCTTACTGCAAGAACAGAAGCTGGAACTACAACATCTGCGACACCGGTTGCAGGAAGTACGGACTTCTTCGCTGGTGTTGGTGCAGGCGCTGGTGCAGGCTCTGGCTCTGGTGCTGGAGTTGGATCGGGGGTTGGAGTTGGAGTTGGATCGGGGGTTGGAGTTGGAGTTGGATCTGGATTAGGAGCTGGGTCAGGGATACGCACAAAGTAGACAGAAATAACCTCATCGAATGGCTCTGCTGTAACCCAGTGGCCCTTAACGGTAACAGTGCCATCGCCGTTATCAATGATGGTCTCACCGTCAGCGTTACCAACCATAAATCCGTCTGGAATTGGGTTAGTGATATCAGGAAGGAAGTATGCTTCCTCAGGAGCATATGGATTATTCGTTGGATCCATGAGCTCCTCTCTGGTTGGTGCAGGAATAGGAGTTATGCCAGTAGTAGCAGTAGCACCGGTGGTGCTTGTAGGAGCAGGCGCTGTGCCCTCTGCCAGCGCAGATGCTGGAGCAAGTGCCAGCGCGGCTACAAGAGCAGACGAAGCTATACATACCTTTAAGTTCTTCATGTGGCTTTTGCGCAAATTTTTATGCACCAGACGGGTGATCAGATACACAAGAATTTTTAGCGCATTCCTTTCTGATATGGATTATTTAGTTTCTCCGTAAGCAGATACTATCATATACATACTGAACAAATGTCGCGTCTGGTCGACATATTCCGTGAACGCACAAAAATTTAAACGACCTTTAAAACTATTTTCCAAAAGTTTGATAACATTTCTGCAGGTAAACTATTACGCAACCGAGAGTTGACAAATTTCCAACTCAACTTGGTGGTGTGCAATCAGGGGAATTTCTAAAGTAATAGTCATCACATGTGAATCACACCACATCACCAACAGAAAGGAACAACCATGTTACTGAGCGAGAAAATCATGAGCCTCAGAAAGCGTAATGGTTGGTCACAGGAAGAGCTTGCACAGCAGCTTGGCGTTTCAAGACAGTCAGTTTCCAAATGGGAGTCAATGGCTTCCATGCCTGATATTCAAAAAATCATGGCCATGAGCGAGCTCTTTGGCGTTTCTACAGACTACCTGCTCAAAGACGAGCTTGAAGAGCTTCCAACTACTGCTACCGCCGCTGATTATGTAGCGACAGCAGAGCAGAACAATTTTTCAGCCCCCACAGGCTCCAGTAACTCCGATGTTGCGAGCGCTTCCACGAGTACTCCCACCAACACCGACGCATCTACCAGCAAACGTTCGGCCACAGCTCAGTGTATCTCTTGAGACTGCTATCGAGTACCTGGATACAGTCGCACGCACTTCTCGCCCCATTGCGTTTGCAATTACCCTCTTTATTCTGGGCCCCGCGCTTCTTGTTTCGCTTGCTACATACAGCGAAGATGCAATCTATTTTGATCCAACACGCATTTCTCCAGATGCACTGAGCATCACGGGCGTTTGCATTATGGTGCTCTTTATTGCCGCCGGAGTTGGCCTATTAATTCTCCAGGATATGAAACTTGCAAAGTATAAGCAGTTCAAGGAGGCTTCTCTTGAGCTCCAATACGGTGTCGAGGCTGCCATTCGCAGGCGCGCTGAGTCCACAAGCTCACTACGATACATTCAGCAGGCTGCGGGCGTCTGTCTTACCATTCTGAGCGCCATCCCCTTCCTGATTGCTTCGTACTTTGGAGCGGGACTCACCTTTGCCCTTGGCTTCTTTGTTGCAGCAGTCCTAGTTTCACTTGGTGTTTACCTGCTCATTTACTCTGGCATTCTCAAAGACAGCTATAGGATTCTTCTCCAGGAAGGTGAGTTCTCCCATGACGAGAAGGACGGCAAACTGGGATATAAGAAAGCAGTATCGAAGTACAGACCAGTTTCAAAGGCATACTTTAGTGCAGTTTCTCTGGTGTATTTTGGCTATAGTTTTATAACCAAAGACTGGGGAAGATCTTGGATTATCTGGCCGCTCTCCGCATTTCTCTATCACGTTGTTGTGAGCATTTTAGCTGCTATGAAAAAGCAGTAAACGCTCACTTGGCCACGCCAGCAGAAGCACCGTTCAGACACATGCAAGTCTTAAACCAAAGGCTCGATCTTCTCGCAAGATCGAGCCTTTTTGTGTGCTTGATCGCCAAGCTCCTAGTAAGTTACATAGCTCACTCTCTACAAAATCTTTATTATGCCGTCAGTTAAAAAAGGACTGACTCCAGAAGAACCCTGGAATCAGTCCTTTATTGTGACGTAAATACTAATAAGCTTAGAGGCTAAGTTTATCTATTTGCTATCGCTGACTTCTTGTAGAGATAAAGCGCTGCACAGATAGATGCAAGTAGCAAAAGCACAGCACCTACACTAATAAATGGCGTAATTCCCATACCGTCTGTACTTGGGAGGACGCTGAGCACGTGGTTGTCCACATCAATCTGGAACCAGTGGCCATTTGCTGGATCAACTCCCTGATGATCGGCGCTAATTGCCCTACCATCTAAGGTGATATTACCTGAAATATCAACAACAAGTGTCAAGTCATTGCCAAGCTTTTGATGACCCGATGGAACCTTAGTCTCTCGGATGATATATGTTCCTGGCTTAAGGTTAGAGAATGTAGCTTTTCCATTACTGCCAGTTGCAGTAGCAGCTGAAACAACTGTTTCTCCATCTGCAGCAAAAACCGTAAATTCTGCCCCTGAAAGAGGTGTCTTTACGTTGCTATCATTACTTGCTGTTTTATAAATAACCAAGTCATATGTTCTGAATGTGTTGGTAATGGTGTTTACTCCATCTACACTACCAGTGAGATTTCCAGATCTATATGAGCTATACACAATTGGCGCACTGTATGACGTGTCATATCCTTGGATTGCACTAATCTCAGCAACTGACCAGGTAGCGTCTCCAGCAAGGTTTCCTGGAACAATAACGCTCTTTTTCCAGTTATTGCTCGCGTCCAGTGTGATTGGATCACCATAGTCTTCTTCAGTTGGAGTTCCATTTACCGTCACAGTTTTTTTAACCTGTACGGTAACAACTTTATCCGCGTGATCAGCCGGTTCATCTCCAACCCATTTTTTCTCGATTGTAATCTTAGAGACAGGAACCTTCAGAGTAGGACGTTCATAAGGCGACGTTCCGTTTTCTTCTGAAACAACGGTTCCGTTAACAGTTTTTTTGCTGGGTAAAATCAACGGATGCTGTTGTATTTGAATACACAGAATACGATCCGTCTGGATTCTCAACAACGTTTTGATCTTTTTCTTTTCCGTTAGCAGCATCGGCTACTGAATCCAGAGCTTTTTGCGTAGGAGTAACCGTGAAACTTACCGTATAGGTAACATCAGTCTCAAGCTGACCAACACTAGAAAGATCCCAATCAACTGTATCTCCCGTAATTGTTGCCTCTGGAGCTCCGGTCCACTCAGTAACTACTCCGTCTTTATCAGTCTTTGTATAGGTAAAAGTAGTTGGATTACCGTTGATATCTACAGGAGATACCATATCAGTAAGGCCGTCTTTGATAGAGACATTTGTGTAATAAGTCTGCTTCTGAATATCGGCGACAATAGCTGCAAACGCTCTATTTAAAGCATCTTTGTCCGTTGCAGAGTGATAGTAATTTCCTGCCGGTGCATCATAAGCATACTCAACAAGACTCTGCATACGAGTAACATTGCCAAAAGCGCCTACTGCATACAATTTGTTTCCCTGATCAACAACTGCTCTTGCGTCATCAGTGGCGGCATTATAAGAATAACTGATATTAGTTGCTGATTCATATCCGGTTCCGAGGATATAGCGCGAACCAGCTTTGTAACTGTAATATGTTGATGTGCCATTATAAAACGTAGGGTTACCATCTGAAACAAAAATGACATACGTTGGATCGCTATCGGCACTTTGCGCAACTTCCAATGCAACCTTCATTGCATCTTCCCAGTTGGTGCCACCATATGGCATGCCATAACCTTGAGAAAGTGGTGTAACGATGTTATTAATTTTGCTCTTAAAGTTAACCGGACTTGATGTCCAATTGCTTCCGCCAAAGGTAACTTTATTTGCAGTAGAATCAAACGTAACTAAAGACATCTGAATTCGATTAGGATCGTCAGTGCTATTGACACTCATCAACTCATCAGTCAAAGCGTTTACGGCCTCTTGAGCAATTGCAAGACGTGACTGACCATCAGACCTCTCATCCATACTGTTTGACTTATCAAATACTACAACGATGTTAGCTCGAGTTCTTTCTACGCTAGATTCAGATTTGCCAGTTACCGTCAAAGAAAGTTTATAGGAGCCATCGCCATTAGGTGTAAGTGTTTTTGTATGTGCAGGAGGCTCAACCGCTAAAGCAGGGGTTGAAAATACTACACAAAAATATCCAATAAAGGCTATGGCAAATATAGCTAAAGCCCTCAGAAAACTAGTTTTCTTTTGACGCAACCTTACCATTGAATCTCCTATAAGCAAATGATCTATGTTTATAGCTAAGAACACTTACTTCAATGTAATACGCATAGACCTACGTGACGATTATAATAGATTTATAGCTATAAACACAGCATTTGTGTCCATCTAACACCTATATTCCACAACATTTTCTTATTTGAAACTAATCATTCTGAAAAAAGTTTTATTTATTTTTTCTCGATAAAACCTTTGTACGTGTAACAACTAAGACTGCAATGCTGACAATTATGCCCGCAAAAACAACACCTAAAAGAGCGAAAAGTATTGAATTTTGTTTATATCCACTGGAGAGTCAACAGAATGATTAACCAATTTATTTTGATCTTCCCACTCAGAAGGAACTTCTGTACGTTCTGCATGCACTAATAGCCTATGAGTATTAACTCCATAAGGGGTGCATGTTACAAGCGTTACTTGGTCTTTTCCTGGCTCAATAGAAAGGCTATTCACCTGATTAGGTAGAACTACTTCTGTAGAAGTTACTCTATACGCACAATCCTCTCCAAGTACGCGAATAATAAACCAATCGCCTACTTGAAGCTCCTCAAGTCGATCAAATATCTGAGCTGTGGGAAGACCAGTATGACCAGCTAAAACAACGTGCGTTGACTCTCCGCCTATTGGTACAGAGGTATTTACCACGTGACCAACGCCGTGTTGTAACACATCATCGGTGGTAAAGTGATAAATAGGAAGATCTACTGAAATTTTAGGGATAATAAGTTCCCCCATAACACCATCATTTGCAATATTCAGTACTTCTCTATATTCAGATACTCCTGGCATAGACGAATTACTATCAAAGGGGTCGATTACTCTAGAAACGCCATCACGAAGACGCTTATTAAATTCTATTGCCCTTTCCTTTTCAGCAGAAAGGTCAGTACTTGTCATTGCGACTACGGTGCTTTCTTGTGTAGCACTTACCTTATTTTGAGCAAGCTGATTAAGCCAGCTGCTTACAAACGGATAGCTAATTAGCACAATTCCAGCAATTAGAACAATGATTGACGTAATAAGCCACGTACGTGCATGCTTCTTTTTTGTGCGAGCTTCATGTAAAGAATCAAGAGAAGCAGGAGAATCATTTGATTCTCCTGCTTTCATTACAGCCATCATGTGTTTTGGTTTAGCCATAGTTAAAAGTGATGGTAGAACTTTTATGCGCGCAACTTCCTGGAGTACACAATGGCGCCTACACCAGCAATAAGCAGAACAGTTCCAATAGCGGTAAACATAAAGGTTCCTGCATCACCGGTTACTGGCAGAGCAATCTGCTTGTTATCGACAACGTTGGTTTCATTAACCAAATAGTTATTCTCGACAACAGTTGTAGCTGGGTTGTCAGCAGTAGCGGTATCGTCGCTCAAGTCAAACTCAATATCAGCAACCTTAACGTATCCAGCAGGGACGCCAGTCTCTGAAATCTTGTAATGGCCTGCTGCAAGACCAGAGAAGTACACATAGCCGTTTGAGTCAGAAGTAGAAGTAAGTACGGTGCCGTTATCAAGTGTAAGGGTAAAGGTAGCACCTGGAAGAGGGTTGCCATCTGGATCAGTCTTCTTAAAGACGTAACCATAGGTCTTTACCGTAGTCTTGCTGCTTGGCTTAGCAGTTGAATTATCGTAAGGGTTAGGGTTAAAGGTAACGGTAGCGGTGTTACCGGTTACATCAGTAGCGCTATGAGAGAATGCATCAGAAGTAAGCTCTGCCTCATAAGTAATCTCAATTGCCTCACCAGGATGAGCAAGAACATAGTCTTTAGAGAACTCAAAGGTGTAGCCAGTAGCGGATGCTGTCAAAGTATAGTCAACGCCTGATGCAGCAACCTGGCCGTTAATCTTAATAGTATCAGTCTTGATTTTAAGACCGGCGGTAGGAGTATCACCAATGATAAAAGTTGTGTTCTCAGAGTCTGCTGGATAGTTAGGAACAGCAGTATTGACCTTAAACGGAACACTGTCACCAACACTATACTTATCAGTGGACTCCTTGTACTGAGAACCAACAGTCTTCTTAATAGTTACTTCAGTCTTCTTAACAGCGATAGGAGCAACGGTACGAGGCTTATATGTGCCACTATCAACCTTAGGGGTTACGTCAACTACCATATTCTGGTAAACGTGAGTCTTACCGCTTGTAGAAGTAACACGAACAAGATAGTAGCCACTTCCCCAAGAGTCAACTCAGCGGAACCATTGGCGCCAGCTGTTGCAGTAGTAGTAGCTGTACCTGCAGTAACTGCGCTCGCAATTGCAGCTGCAGCATTTTGCATATCGGTGCCCTGAGTAAAGGTGTAGCCATCAGTGGCAACAGCTGAAATCTCGGCGATTGTATCGTAAGCAGCTGGCAGATTGTTGGCCATCGTATACGTTAAGTTATTTGAGGCATCAATGTCTGCATCAGCGATTAAATACGCACTTACAACATCTCCAGGCTCCAGGCTATTAATGGTGACTTTACTGTCAGCAACGTCATGAGCACTTGTTGGATTAGCATAAGCCTGAACTGGAACCAGTGAGTAAATTAGAAGAGCTGCTGTAAAAAGACAGCAAATCTTACTAAAAATACCCTTAGCTAGTGATTTCATTCTATTCCCTTCTGTGATCTAAACTTAAATAGAGCACAATTCAAGACAATATTAGCTTATTTTTGTACATAATTTTAGACATTAGTCTAAAACACAAAAACTGCTTAATTTTTTCTGTATTCGTTCTTTAAAAATTTTAGTTTTTAGAATTGTTGGATGTCTCTTCGATTTTCTCGCCTGAAAAATGCAAAGAGTCTGTGTTTCTCACACAGACTCTTTGAGAAAATCAGGCAAATCCACCGATTCTTTTATGTTTCAGGCAAAGGTTACAGATTCTTTGCAGAAATCAGGCGCGCGGCAGACGGTACAGAATCAGTTGAATCTTTATGCGCGACGAGATGCCTGATACTTCTCGAAAGCAGCCTTATATTTCTGCTCTTCTTTCTTGAAAATAGCATTGAAGACTAAGGTTGTAACCAGAAGAATGACCAGGTATAGTGCGGTAAATGACATCCATGCCTGTGCCATATTAGGAACCCATCCACCAATGAGTGCCATCGCAACAAGCGTTGGGAACAGGCAAACGTTAAAGCCAAGGAACCTTTGAAGGTAGCTGAGCTTGGTAATCAGCGGCTGATAATTGAACCAAATCTGCTGGTAAATGCCCGAAAGAGCGCCAGCGGCAATCAGCGTGAGGAGCGTGATGTTATTCTGCCTGTCGCCAAAATTGATTGCCAGCGCAATGACGCCATACACAAGCGAGATGCCGGTAAAACATAGTGCTCCAGAAGAGATGCCTTTGCACATAATTTGACCTGCTGTTTTATTGAGTCCCTCGTCAAATTCTTGCTGAGAATCTTGCTCGATTTCTTTCCAATTATGAGATTCGTTGCGTTCCATGATGTTCCCTTCTCTGGGATAAAGATGCCGTTAAAGTGAATGTTTGTGTGCTGTTTGATGCCAGAAAATGTGACGCGCGAGAAAACCGATCAAGTCCTTACACGACTCCAATGCGTCGTTTGATTTCGGCGGCGTACTTTCTTGAAGCAACAAGGGTTTTCTCGCCAAGCGACAGCAGTATGCGACCGGAACCTGCGGGTTTGATACCCGTAACCTGATCCAAGTTGACCAGTTCCTTTCGAGAAGTGCGCACAAACGCCGTATCCTTGAGAGCGTCCTCGAGCTCAGTCAGACGGCTAGAACTTTCCAGCGTCTCCCCGTCTACCAGGTGAATCAGCGTCACGTTGCCGTCCGTTTGAATCCACGAGACATCCGCGAGAAGAACGACGCGCCTGTTGATGGTCCCGGGAACGTATCCGGTCATCTTTCCGTCAACCATCTGAAGCTGGCGAACAATTCCCGAAACGCGCGGGTCATCAGGACCACTCAAAATAGTCACCTCGATTTGCGCGCGACCTTTTTCTTCAACCACTCCGAATTTCCATGGCACATCCAAACAATTTGCTTAACCAAGTGTCTTATCTTCTTGTTGCAGCAGGACTGTGACCCGCTTGCATCCTTGCCTTAAGGCATCTTTAGAGTAACTGTTGAAGTTCTTATCTATGGTCTCATATCGCCCAAATGCACTAACTTACGTATGAAGTGCATTCTTTGCGCTCCAAGTACCGCTTTCTGCGCGCCTGAACTTGCACGCGTGAACGCGTTCGTGCGTGCACCCATACAAAAAGCCGCCCTCAAGATGAGAGCGGCTTTGAAGTTACTGCGTGCTAAATCTGCGGCTTCCACGCACCATACCTGCGAGCGTCAGCCATGTCACAGCTTAGTTTCTAGCTGCGTGAAGCTTGAGTGTGCCCAGCGCAAAGAGAACTGCTGCGCCGCCTGCAATAGCAAACATAAGCGTGTTCTGCAATGCATCGTCGCCGGTATAAGGAGTGCGGGACTTGCGAGGCTTAGGGACAACAGGGTTGGTGGTGGTATTGGTGTCTGTGTCGATAAGACCATCGCTGACGTGGGCAGTGTTTACAACCGTAACGTCCTTCTCGCCCTTGTTGACCTTGACCTGGAAGGTTACAGTGAGCGTGTCGCCCGAAGCAACGTTCTGTGTCCAGGTTACAGTACGCGTAGCTGGGTCGTAGGTGCCGCCGTTATCAGCGGAGCCATCAACGTAAGTTGTGTGCTCTGGGATGACATCGGTGATGGTTACATCGCGAGCGGTGTTGGTGGTGTTGGTGTATGTTACGGAGTAAGTGAGCACCTGACCAGCAGTTACCTTGTTGCCGTCGATGGAGTTGCCCTGACCGTCCAGGACATCCTTCTTTGGCTGAGGCAGAACTACCCAAACGCCAATGAAGTGAGCGTTTTTGTGGTCAATGACCTCGGAATCGTGATCGTAACCGATGAACACCCACGTTCCATCTGGAGTCTCTACGCGAGTAACACCACCAAGAGGCTGATCAGGGGTAACAGTGGTTCCGTTAGGAATTCTAGTCTGCTTACCAGGCAGCAGGTCCAGGACCTCCTGAGGAAGCTCCCTATTAGGAGTACCACTTACAAACTCGTGGGTCTTCTCGTACAAAAGCTCAGTGGTTACCTTATTGGAGTGAGCAACATTTCCGTCAACGACCTGTGTGAGCTCGTTATCAATGTTGGAGCCATCAGTCTCTACCTTGCTGTTAGTAACAGTCTTGTAGGTAATAACAAACTTCTTGCCGCCATTTGCCTTGGTGAGCAGGTGATCCTTGATGTTGACGGTAACCTTCTGACCATCAACAGAAACGGTATAGTCAGTACCTTCGGTCAGGGTCTGGCCGTCAAAGCTTACGGTAAGGCTCTGGAAATCAAGGCGCTCGTCAAAGGTGTCAACCATGCTCATCGACTTAATCTTGCCGATGGTATCAATGCCCTGCTTTGGCAGCGTAAAGGTGCCGGTATACGTAATGGTTTCTCCAGCCTTAGCAGGAGCCTGCTCTGGATCAACGGCCTTTACAGGAGCTGGAGTAATTGCCTCAGTGTACACACCAAAAAGGCTGCCGCTGGTAGCTGCACTAGTTGACTCAAATGTCATGCTGTTTGACTTGGACTTAACAGCAAAGCCTGCAAGGTTCTTCTCCTGATCAGGACCAGAGGTACCACGAACAGGATTCCAGGTAATATTGCTACCGCTGGTGCTCTCAACAAGAATGTTCCTGTTATTCATAACAATGCTATCGATGGTGCTATTGGCGTTAATAAGCGAGAAGGTCTCGTTTGCGCCAGTATCACCGACAACGTCAATATCGCTTGGCTGCATAACAAGCTTGAGGTCACAAGGGGTGCCATCGGTGTACCTAAGCTCTACTGTTACGTTTGCGTTGATTGCATAGGACCTGAACATATCAGCAGTATAGCTGGGGTGATTCACGTCAATGTAGTCCATAATCTGGAAGGACTTAGTTCCCCAGTTCTCATCAACGGTCAAAAAAATGCAACGTCAGTCTTATTAGGGTTGTTGTAATCTGCGTTGGCATTCTTAAGGGTAAGGTCCAGAGAGTTGATAGTGACATAGACGTCAACGTCCTTGCCATCAACAGTACCAGCGTTAGAAAACTTCAGCGAAAGAGGCTGGTTATACTGCTGGTTGGAACCGTCTTTAGTTGGCTGAACAACAAAAGCTGTTGAGGGCAGTCTGCCTGTGTCAGAAGCAGGAATCTCTACACGCTTAACGCCAGCTCCCTGCGAGAGAACAGTCATGTTGTCTCTGGTCAGCGTGAACTGGTAAATGTTGATCTGGGTAAGATCACTATCGTCTTTCTGGCGATCAAGTGCCTGAGCTGTGTTAATAGACATAAACAGGCATGCCACAACCATGGTGAGAAAGACTGAGATTCTCTTAAGAAAACCTTTTTTCATGATGGCCCCTCAAAAAGATGTGCATATTACATCTATATTTTCTTACAAATTGATAGCCAAAACATATGAGAAATTAGTATTCACATAAAAAGTGAATTTGGCTGATAAATAGTACAGTTCACATGGACAGTACTGTTTTGAAAATAGTTCAAATTTTTGTATCCACACCACATCTGCTGCTTGCGAATATGAATTGAGCCATCGCGCTTCAAGACGCCGCAGTCAGTTCGCAGCCTCGGTCCGCGCGCCTCTGCTCACGCGCTTTCAGCTCGCCTCGTTAGGGGCGAGAAGGTCTACCAGCTTGGTGATTATCTGGCTCTTGAACTTTCTCTGTCTTGGAACAAATCCATGCAACGGTATAGCCAACGCAGCCGATAAACAGGCAGGTTAGACCTAACATAAACATTTTCTCGCCAACGCCAAAGTCAATCTCGTATTGAATTTTGAGCGCCAGCGGAGGATCCTGCAAAGGAAGCCCTGCCTTAGCGAACAGGTAGTATGCACCCATGAGCGCACTTAAAATACCTGAAATTAAAAATCCCTGTGAAAGGTTTTTGATTACTTGAGCCGCTTTATTCATGTCGCATCATCTCCTTGTGTGGCTATAGTAAAGCAAAACGACGAGAAGCCCAAAAAGTGAACTGCCTCCCATTTCTTGAACACGAGAAATAGGAGGCAGTTCAAAACACACCTAAGTCGGATAATCTGTTAAAAAGGCGTATACATGACGCTGAAAATACCTCAAACGTGCAGATTATCGTCATTAGATGTGTAAAATGCCCGCAATTGAGCAGAATATCTGACTTAGGTGTGTTCCGTAGATACTAAATTTATCGATAGTTAAATTCCTTATATAAGTCTATTCATGTATAAGCATATTAGATGCAGTTTATGCATAGATATGCATATCAGGTAGTGTGAGCGCCTAGCTGTCTGGCTATCTTGATTAGGAACATGTCGATTCTTCAGCGAGACCTACCAAATCTGCGCTATTTTGTGCGCCAGGCCTAAAAGCCGACACTAACACGCTGCAGAATCATAATCACCCGCATATGAACTACCTCCCATTTCTTATGTCCAAGAAATGGGAGGCAGTTCAGTACTGCTTCTCTTTTGACGTGTAGGTGTTTTGTAGTGGATTGAATTGCTTACTTTCCGCTTGCCATCTTAGCTGGATACCATTTCTGGAACCATGCCGTAAACAGGCCCATTCCAATAGGAACCAGGTTATTCACAATAACCAAAATACCGCCCACACCATTTTGAACTGCAAACCAGCTCCAAATGGCCGTTAACACGTACATAGTACCCCAACATGCAGCCAAAATATAATTTGTCTTCATGAACAGCGGATTGTTGTAGGCATTATCTCCGCCGTAGCTGTACTTAACATATGCAGCGCAGAGAGGCTCCTTAGTAAGGCATGATGCAAGCCACATAAGACCAAAAGCCAGGTAACCCAAATTGACAATAAGATTGCTGTCCCCATTTCCGCTCATAAAAACGCCTGCAGACAATGCTCCAACCAGGGCAAATGAGATTCTGTCCCAGATGGTGAACTTGAAGTTCCTCATAATAAGCGGCATTAAAGCGGTAACAAGCAGCACAATCATGGCGCCAACCTGAGAATCAAACGATGTTGCAGTCCAGAAGGTAATCCAAGGGAGCAGCATTGTAATCATCTGCGGATTTTTCTGCGCGCTACCAGCTTCTTTAGCCGACGCATCCTGCGCACCTCCAGATGCGCCGCCAGGAGTGGGACCAAAGTACTTGTCCCAATCAATCATGAAGGAAAAATCGCCCTCAACGGTATATAGGTGCTTACCCAGCGCCTCTGGTCCACTAATCTCGCCCTTAGAAATGGACTGCCAGACCTCAAACGGAGTGTTGAGCTTTGTCGTGGTAGTGAGGCTACCGTCAGTAAAGACTTTACTGCCATCTTTACCCAGCAAAATCTGATAGCTACGCCCAAGATCGGTGTAGTTCATCTCAAGCACGCGATCTTTTCCGTCGTAAGCCGTCTTATCATACAGGGCCGCCATCTGGGAGGTGAAGATATGGTCAAACGGCACCTGCTCAACGGGTTTCTCGCCAGCAGTTTTGCTGCCCTGAGCGCTTGTATCGCGAGAAATTCCCCAGCTTGCATCCGCCATCTGCTCAAACATCTCTTTTGGATACAGCAAGACTTTGAGCTCGGCTTTTGTCTGGTCAGAAATGCCGCCTTTGGCGTATTCTGTGCCAGCCTTTTTGACAAGCTCGAGGTACTGGTTGGTGCGTGCAGAAAGCTCCTTTACGCGGAAGAGCTCGCCTTGACCGCAGAAAAATGCTCTCGTAATTGCCCTGACCAAGAATGTGGTCAAACATCTTGGTAACGCTATCGTAGTTGCCCTCTGACGAATAGAATCCGCAGGTAGAGATAAGAACGTACTTCTTGCCGGACATGTCATAGCGAGATTCGTGCGCGCCACTTCCATATCCCCTGTTTGCGTCGCTCATGAAGGGCAGACTCATGGGGAGCTGGCGATCAATCAGATTCTTCAGCAGTCCAGGTACGTTGAAGTAGTAGAGCGGAAAACTCCAAATAACCAGGTCAGCCCAGAGCTGCTTTTGGATGACGGTTTCTTCATCGTCCGACATAATGCACTTGCCAGGCGTGTTTTTCCAGCAGTGAAAACAGCCCTTGCATGGTTTGATGTCCATAGCAGCAACATTGAGCTGCTCAACAGTCACGTCTTCATTTGCGTGCTGCTCTGAGACGCCCTCGATAAAACTCTTAGCAAGACGCAGAGAGTTGCTAGCTTTGCCCTTGGGGCTGCCATTAATGAGCAGAATGTTCATGGTGTGCCTCCAGCTCCTTCATGCACTTCTCGCTCCATACCCTAAGCATTTCCTCGTGCATCTTGCCGTACTCGATAGTAAATTTCCAGAACAACGCCTTTTCTGGGTCACCCATTTGCGCTGCATAAGCGGCCACTGCGCCAGCTGCCAGCTCACTCCCACCAGGAAACGATGAGGCGTTATCTGCGATTCGTTTAAAGAACGCAAGGTTTTCCTCGTAGGAGCACTCGCCCCTAAAGAACGTCTGCATCAAAAGCGGAATGCGCAGCACCGAGGACTGGGAGTCTTCCCTCAGCCACCTCTGCAACTCTTCTTTACCGGCTTCAGTTATCGAGAAAACCTTCTTGTCCGGCTTTCCTTTTTGAGCGACGAGCGTTGAAGTAACCCAGCCGTCTTTTTCTAGCGACTGCAGCTCTCTATAAATCTGGCTAGTCTGGGCGGTCCAGAAGTAATTAAGCGACTGTTGAAAGATGGTTTTAATCTCGTAGCCGGACATATCTCCATAATTCAAGAGACCAAGAATTCCCTGCTTGAGCAAATCTCTCATCTCCTTATATTCCACTTGTTGAATATCTTATAACGATACTAATTCCACTTGTGGAATATGTCAACGAGAAATTCGAAAAAAACTTTGATTACTTTCTATTTGCAATCACAACTACCCGCCACGGACGTGAAGATTATGGTGTCAAAAGTAGTTCACATGCGATATACTTTTGCCATGGCAATTATCGACGACATATACGCAAACGTGGACGACTTCGGACTCGTCACCTCCGCCGAGGCGAAGGAGTTCGGCATCCCCAACACCGAGCTCGTCCAGCAGGAGCGGCGCGGTAAGCTCGTACGTGTCGCCCGGGGCGTCTACAGGATGCCCGTCTGGCCCCATCAAGAGGCCGCCCCTACGCCATCGCGGTGAAGGCCGCGGGCGAGGAGGCCCTACCTCTGGGGCGAGTCCGTCGTGGCGCTGCTGGGCCTCACCCCCACTGACCCCACCCGCATCTGGGTCGCCTCCCCAAGGAGGATTAGGCGCGACGTCGGCCAGGGCGTCACCGTGCTGGGCATGCGCCAGGGAGAGAGCACCGCGTACTACGAGGGCGTACGCTGCCAGCGCGCGGCCGATGCCATCCGCGCCGCCGCGCCGAGACTCGGGCGCGAGCGGGCGCACGAGGCCGCGGAGACGGCCCAGCACGAGGGGTACATAACCAGCGGGGAGATGGACGACCTGAGGGAGGAGCTCTCATGACCACGAAGAGGCCAAACAGCATGCGCCACCTCGACGACGCGATCCGCAGGGAGTGCGGGGGCAACCAAGCCGCCTACGTGAGGCTGCGCACGCTCATGGCCAACGCCGTCGTCGCAGGGATGTGAACTACCTCCCATTTCTTGGACATAAGAAATGGGAGGTAGTTCAATAGCGGGAGGTTTTATGTTTTGCGCGCTTCCCGCACCCAACAGGCTAAAGCCTCAAAAAAGACTCTGCCATTTCTGACAGAGTCCTAACGTGTGATTATCATGTGCTCTTTATTGCTCCGGCGTTACCTATTACAGGGAAGAAGCGGCGTGCTCGTTGCGTTTTCGCGCGTATCATCGCGCTCGTCATATGCGTCGTAGGGAGCTTTGGGATCATGAACTTTGACTGGTTTGTTGACGTTACACACCTCATCGGTATGAGCAAAGACAAAGTTGATGTCATCCGCCCAGCCTGTATGCCCGGTGATAATTTTGGGATTAAGCCCGCGCTGGCGCAGAATATCCTCTAGCCTTGCAAGCGATTCAACAGCAAGTTTATTGTCTTCTGCAAGCTTATTGATAAAGCTATAACCACCGTCTGCTCCCAGCCAGATGGTATCGGCAGAGAATAAATACTCGTCATCAATCAGATACACCACATGACCCCAGGTATGACCAGGAACCAAAATTGTTTCGATTTTAATGCCATCAATTTCAAACACTTCCCCATCATGCAGAAGTGTCTTTTTATTTGGAATATTTACCTTTGGTAGCTTGAACCAGCCGTTCATTACACGACGACGAGTTTCTCCTGTTAAATACCTATTCTCAACATCGCCAATATAAACCCGCGCGTGACTAAAGAGCTGGTCGCTGTCCACCTCAATTGCGCCCACGTGATCAGTATCCTGGTGAGTAATAAGAATATGTTGAATATCCTTAGGGTCAATTCCTAGCCAGTCCATCTTTTCACGCAGGCGATCATAGCTGTATCCTGCGTCAATCATGATGGTAGTGTTGCCTTTGGTGTAGAAGAAAATGTTGGCCACGTATTCGCGTACGCATCTCACGTGCTCATCAATGGAACCCGTGTTAAGGGGCTTAAATATTTCTTTGCCGCGATACACCCACGACATCAGTACTTTTTGGAACTTTGAAGCGCTCTTTGACATTGCTTCGCCTCGATTCTATTTTTCTACAATGACGGCCAATCATGAAAGCACTTCACTGGACTGTAATGATTACAATACATTAGAATCTTTGTATTCGTTTACAGTCTCACCTTCCTAGTCTCCGCATAAACATAAATACATTTTCTATACTGTTCTTCTAAATCTTCATTCTAAGAATGTAGCGAAATGCACTAGCCGGCAATAGGCATACTACCTCAGTTTTATTTACCGCGTCTTACTGTGCTCCCTTCTTAAGATTGCAGTCACGACACAACATCTGACAGTTCTCAGGCGTAGTGTGCCCTCCCTTTGACCATGCCTTGATATGGTCAGCATGCATTTCGTCAAATTCAAATGTTTCACCACATATAGCACACTTATGACCTTGCTTTTCATAAGCGGCAAGAGCATCCCTACGATCAAATCCTCGAATCTGAAGGCACTTGTCTTCGCCTGTCAAAAGATACTCATAAATACCTGACTTTTTAGTTACGTCCTCATCGCCGAGAAGTTTCTGAATCTCAGCTTCGAGCTTCTTCGGGTCGAGGTCAGTACGTTCTCCATGCTCATTAAAGAACAGTCCCCACGGAAGACCTTTCATTTCCTTACGAACCTTCGGGAAGATTGCTTTTACCCAATCGATTACGCTTCGGAAATAATTCCAAAGCTGAACGGCGCTTGGGTCATTCTGATGTTCTGCCATATATGCTTCGATAGTTTTTTCTTCAGCCGCTGCAGCCCAAAGAATCGCTGCCTCAAGATATTCCTGGCGGATGCTTGAGCCCTTCAAATAATCATCTGCAAGTATTCCTGCTGCACATCCAGTCTTTGAAAAATATCTCTTTGCATCTGACGTCCAAGAGCCAGCATAAACAGCATTTCTCAACTCTTGGTCAGTCAGCTGTTCACCAGCGATGTTGATAATACGAAACCACTCGAGCTTCTCACTTTCCGTTCCTTCACATACGTAGATAAACAACTCGTAATCAAGAATGGCATCCTGCCTGTCCTGCGGAAGATTGAAGAAGAACTTATCATCCACTGAGAATGAACCATCAACGTACTCACAGACAGAAATCGTTCTCTGCTGTCCATCCATGACCTCATATCTCGGCTCATCTTCATCATCAAAATCAGCACCACGATCAGCCCAATACATAACATTGAGCGGAAGATTCTTCATCACAGTGCGAATTACCTCATCACGCTGTTTGTCTTTGTAAACGAATTCGCGCTGATACTTTGGTCGAATATCAAGATTCTCATCAAATCCACGTACTCCTTCTTCAGCATCATTGAAATATTCTTCTATTACTTTGCGGACGGCAATCTTTTTTTCAGTAATCTTCATAATTACATTTCTTTCGACTCTTCAGGTTTTTTGTTTTTGATCAAAATTCGCATATATGGAACTACTATATTTCCCATCTCATCTGTATAACATACGAAACCACGCCCTAAAGGCCTTATTTTTTTTCTAAAAATATTCTTGACATTTCTCTTCTGTAAAATTAGAACTCACTCCCAATGCCTGCCCCATGTCGCCATGAGCCATGCCAATGATTTCAAACTGATCTGGATTGTATTTATTCATGAACGTTATCGGCACACCCATCACGCCTGAATAATCAGATGGTATCTCGACTATTTTTGACACTTCAACAGCATCAAAATTGTCATATTTCCGATACTCCATATCATTAAAACGCTTTACCAAAATAATTTCTTCGTGACGCTTTTTGATATCCAAATTAGTAAACCAACAAATATTTCCAAATTTAGCTATTATTGTTCCGTCGTCCTTCACATAAGTATTTTTTCGATTATTAACATGAGACGGAATAATGAATTCTTTTGGTGAGGTTGAACCTAGCCACATTTCATCGTTCATCATCAATGTGAATACTTCTTTGTAAGTAATGGCATTTTGATTACCAATAATAATAAAGCTCTTTTTGTGTTCTATAAGAGTAGTCACATACTCTCTGAATAAAGAAAAAGGTGGATTTGTAACTACAATATCAGCCTCATCCATCAACGCTAAACTTTCTTCTGAACGGAAATCACCGTCGCCTTCAAGCTCTGTTAGCTCGTTTTCACCTGACTAAAAAGCTCAGCAACATCAAACATATCAACGCCGCCGTCGCCCGTCTTGTCATAAACTTTTGTAACAATCGCCTTATACGGTTTGTTTTTTATTTTTTCATCTCCACCTAACACATCAAACAGCGATAATTGTCCACCTGCAATAGGAGAATCTGAATAGCAAGTGGCAATCAGTTTATTGAGGCCAAGTCGATTGAAATTCAGAACAAAAAACTTAAAAAAATTTGATTCAAAAGGGTCATCACAATTACAAAATACCGTCTTTCCTTTGAAATGCTTACGATAATGTCGCAATTCTTTCTCAATATCACTCAGTTGAGTATAGAACTCATCGTTCTTGTCTACATTTGCAACACGTAACGCTCTATTCCCACTCATTACTCATCCTTCTGAACGTTAAAGTTTCAAAGTGTATTTGGTTTTCAAATAACAACATACCTAATACACTAAGAGCTATCCAATATCATTTTTCATCTATTTACCGCGTGCTTAAAGCTTAGTTCACTCAGTTTCTTCATACAACAGTAAACAAAATACTCACCCTATCCAACTAAAAAATAAAGTGATCTGCCTATTTTTCTTTATCAACTAATAAACGCGCAGAAAGATTTCCATTAACGTGAAATACGGGGTCATGAGAAGAATTCTTCGCATTCAGTCTATAATTCCTTCAGAGCTTTATCCTTAGTGTATCCGTTCAGAATATACACTTCCTCATAAAATAGAAATAGCACCCTATATGCAAGTTTGAGGAGAAAGGCGTTCAGAATCAACTGAAAATAGTCTTCAACCTCAATCCATAAAAAAGAAGGCAGCCTTATGAGCTGCCTTCAGTCATATAAACAAGTGTGAGAATATTCTTAAAAAATACATCTCAACACTTAATGTATGGTGGAGGTGCGGAGAATCGAACTCCGGTCCAAAGCAAATCCTAGGCAGGTGTCTCCAAGCTCAGTTACTAATTAAATCTCAAGTACCGCACACTTAGTAACAGGCGTTTGGTGCTCCAGTTGGTTCAATCTTTTTGTAAGGCATACCAACTACGTCCTTACAAGCATCTCCCTAAAATGACGTCACCCTGAGAACAGGAGAAAATCCCAGTTAGACGCGCTGAACTAAATTAAGCAGCGAGAGCCATACGAGGCTCAAAAGTAAGAGTGTTGTCAATTCAATTTGACGTTACCCCTGTTTTACGTGGCGAGGAGACCACGGCTTGCTGCCCACCGCAAACTCACCTTGTCGAATCCAGTCACCCCCAAAAATGAGAGAAACTGCCACCATGCAGTTTTCAATGTTCCTGAACTGCGGACGCGCGTAACGTTGCTTGCAATTCAAAGTGTAGAGAGTATACCCCATGAACTGCCATTCTTTCAAAAAAGATATGACTATTTTGGGAACGGCTTACTTTGTGGCTTACTTTGCGACTTACTTAACGGCTTACTTGCAGACTTACCGTGAGCTTCTAGAACTTGTTTCTCGCGATCAATAAACATGATGAGAATAACCACGAGAAGCGCCGCAGGTGACAGCCAAATCATATGGGTTCCCAGCAGCGGAATGAGCAAGTTACCCACTACCGCACCAGCTACAAAGCAGAAAATAGTTCCAAAATAGAGCAGCGATGTCTCAATGTGAGATGAATCGTGAGTGTGCATATACGCTGCAATTTCTTGCGTTCCGCCGCGAAGATTACCAATGCACATGGTGGTGGCAAACGCATGCCCGTGAAGCTTTCTAAACGCCTGGACTTGAATGCCACACGCAAGTGACGTCAAGCTGTTTGCCAGCAGGTTCATATCGGTTGGAAGTAAAGAAACTACACCTAGGAGCGCAATCTCTACGATAACCGCCAGCTGTCTCCAGTGCAGATGTTCTTCTCGCGCAATGGCTCGTATGGCATATGAAAGCGCAATACCTATGGCAAATGCCAAAATTGGAAGAGCGTATTTGAGGCACTTTTCAAACGATCCGCTTGTCAAATTAATGCCAAAAAGCAGTAAGTTTCCCGTCTGAGCATTGGCAAAAACGCCGCCGCGTACCAGGTAGGAATAGGCGTCCATCACTCCGCCCGAGAAGGCCAAGAATGCTGCAACTTCCACCGAATCTGACATTTGTAGTGCGTGCTTCAAGACTACTCCAACCACATTGCGTACATCAACGGCACATATTACGCAGGCGCATACGAAAAGCGATGCAGGTTAAATCCTACATCGCTTTTACGATTTTGTTTGGGTGATCATCAAAGAGGTTACCA